>Ga0209819_10000435_pt1 | contig 11990 bp, 13 predicted proteins | sample PPLLak2March2015_FD_187248 | JGI IMG/M metagenome (GOLD analysis project Ga0209819, IMG submission 187248) | Freshwater sediment microbial communities from Prairie Pothole Lake near Jamestown, North Dakota, USA - PPLs Lake P7 Core (1) Depth... | ecosystem: Environmental > Aquatic > Freshwater >... | reverse complement strand
AGGCCGCTGACGATGGTCAGCGGATTGACCTGCGCCCAGGCGTTCGACGCGAGCCGCTGGAGCGCACCGCCCTCAAGCCCCGGCGGCCGTGTCTCGGCCTCCGCGATCGCGGCCGTGAACGTCGGCCCGATCCACTTATTGAAGGTCGCCTCGTCGAGGTTCGGCGGCGCGCTCGCGAGCACCTCGGCCTTGACCTTCTCAAATTCCGCCTCGGTGAGGGTCCGGCCCGCCATTACTTCCCCTTCGCGCGCTGATAGTCCTGATACGTCAGGCCCGCCGCGCCGCCCCCGCCACCCGACGGCGTCGTGCTCGTGTCCTGGATCGGCGCGGCGCCTTCAAACACGAGCTCCTGCGGGATGCTGTACCGATCGGCCACCTGCCCGATCCGCCCCCGCACGCCGGCGACATAGCTGTCCTGCCGCTTCGCGATCTCCTCGGCGAGCGCCGCGTATTTCTTGAGCTCCGCGAGTGGCACGAACCCACCCTGCGTGAGCCGTTGCATGATGCCCTTCGCGCGGGCGATGTAGCTCTGCCCTTCGCGCAGCCGAAAGAACTCGCCCTCGCGCACGACCGAATTCGGGTCGAGGATTTTCAGGAACGGCTGGAGCACGGCCTCCGTGCCCTGCGCCATGTCGCCGCGTTCCGCCGCCGCGAGGCCCGCGCGCATCGTCGTCAGCTGCTGCTGAAGCTCGCGCGGGCTTTTCGTCGCCGTCGTCCATTGGCTATTCAGGCGCGAGATGAGCCCCGCCTCGGCCGTCTGCGTGATCGGCCGTTGCCCGGTGTTCACCGTGATACGCGGTCGGTCATCCGCCTGCTGATAATCCTTGCGGGCCTGCGTGATCTGCTCGGCCGTCGGCGCGGACCCAAACCGCCGCACGACGTAATCCTCGAAGCTGCCGACCGCCGCCGTGTCGGACGCCTTCGGGACGCTCGGGTAGAACGTCCCCGCCTCCTCGGGCACGAACCGCGTCCCCGCGACGCCGCCCTCCATGGTCTGGATCTGCGCGAGCTTGGGCGCCGCTGTGCCCCCCGCCGCCGCGATCGCGCGATCGGTCCACTGCGTGGCCGCCGCCGGATTCTGCTCGACCGCATCCAGCAGCGCATCCGCCTCGGCCGCGCTGAGCGCGCCGACCTTCTTCGCGCCCACGACGGCGAGCTGAAACGCCTGCGGATCATCGCCCGCCGCGCGCACGCCCCGTGCCACGCCGCCGAGGTAGCTCGCGACCTTCTCGGCCTGCGTGAGGTTGGCGGTCTGCAGCCGCACCATCTGCTCACTGGTCGCGTCGATCTCTTTTTTCACCGCAAAGAGCGCGGCCGGCGGGACGTGCGGGAGCAGCTTCGCGTAGTCGATGGTCGGCTGCTGCGTCTGTGGGTCGATCGTCACGGCCTCGCGCATCGCCGCCTCGATCTGCGCCTCGCGCTGCCGCTTCGCCTGCGCCTCCTGCGCGGCGGCGCGCCGCTCCTCGCCCGCGCTTTTGAGCGCCTGGAGCTGCGTGAGCTGCTGGACTGTGTCGACAAGCGACGGCATCGGCGCGGGCGGCCGGATACTGAGCGGGATGGACGGATCAATCGGCATGATGTAACTCCTTACGCGGCCGGCCGCGGTCCCTGCTGGCCGCCCATGTACCAGAGCAGCAGCGCATCGCGCACGCTGTTCGTCACGCCCGTGACCCCGTTCGCCTGCGCGTTCGCCTGCCCGACGGTCCCCGCCGCCTGCGCGTTCGCGCCCTGCGTGATGAGCCCGGTCCCGGTGTTCGCCTGGTTCTGGTAGAGGTTCCCGGCGTTCGCGGCGTAGCTTGAGCCGAGGTTCGCGGAGGAGTTCGCCGCGTTCAGCCCGAGGTTACTCAACCCGTAGAGCTGGTTGTAGCGGTTGTTGTATTCATTACTCGCGAAGTCCTGCCCGTAGCGCGTGATCGCCTTCAGCGTCCCGCCGGTGAGGAGCGTCCCCCTGGCGGCGGCACTGCGCTCGAGCGCCTTCTGGCCTTCCTGGATGCGAAACTGAAACCCCGGCGCACTCATCAGCGCCGCCTCCGCGCCCGCCGCGCCGCCCATACTCGAGAGCGGCGTCATCGCGCCGCCGCGGCCGAACTGCCCGCTCCCGCTCGGCCCCGGCTGGAACTGCGACACGGGCAGGCCGAGCTGCTGCTGGTAGGCACTGAGTTGGACGAGTTGGCCGTCGGGACCCACGACGCGCCGGTTCGGGTCGTAGCTGCCCGAGGGGCCGCTCGCGCTGTTCCACTTCGGGTTCGGCCCGTCCCAGCCCTTAATCAGGTCGACGTAGGTCCCGTCGGGCATCACGATCGCGTCGTTGCTCGCCACGGGGTTGCGGCTGGAGCCGTGGGTCGCGCGCGTCGCGTTGATGCCCTGCGCGCGCAGGGCGGCGAGGATCGGGTCGATCGACGCGCCCGTCGGCGGGAGGGTCGCCATCGTCTGCCGGATGATCGCGTAGGGGTCGACGCCGGGCGCGGGCGTATTGTAGCCGCCCGAGGACCGCTGGGCGGCCGTCTCGACCGGACTGCCGGGCGGCGCGCTGATCGCACCGATGCCGCTATTCGGATCGTTCCGGAGTTGGTCGAACCAATCGCCGGCGGTCAGAACATCACCTTGTGCCATACGTCAGACCCTCGTGGCGCCGCGCGCCAGATAAAAGCCGACCTGATCGGCGGGCACGGGCCGCTCCTCGCCGGTCGGGGCGCGGAGCCGGACATAACTCGAGGTGCTCGCGGGCGTCGCACCGGGCGACCCGCCGCCGAGGAACGCGCCGCCGGTCGCGCGGTTCGCCTCAGCGATCTGCTTCGTCGTGAGGTTGTCGAGCATCGAGAGCGGCACGCCGCGGCCGTTCACGAGCGCCGACGGCGCGCTCGCCGGCGCGAGCGGCGCACCCACGGGCAGCCCCGGCGGCGGGGTTGTCGCCGTCGCGGGCGCGGCGGTCTGGGTCGCGGGGAGCCCCAGCAGCGCGGTGAGCGCCGTCAGCCCCTGCCCGCCCTGCGCCGCGTAGGGCGCGAGCCCCGCCTGCCCGGCGGCGTGCTGCTCGGCGGCGATCCGCAGCGCCTCGGCGTACTTCGGCTCGGCGTACGCGCGCGCCTCGCGCACGCCCTCCTGGAGTTGCCCGGCGGCCTTCTCGGAGGCCTGGCCTTGGGCGCGGCCGGAGAAATAGTTCACGAGGCCTTGCCCGACGGCGAGCGCGATCAACGGCCACATACGTCCTCCCTTAACTCCCGATCACCAGGCCGACAAACGGCGTGCTGCGCGCGACGGCGGCCGAGATCGGCCGCTGGATGCATCCCCAGTGCGCGATCGCCGCGGCGGGCGTGCTGGTCGGCACGAACCGCAGATTCCAGAGGTCGCCGTCCGCAATCGTCGCGCTGTTCCCGAGATCGCTGCCGGTCGTCGCCGCGTCGCTGATTGTGACCGTCGGCCCCGCCGAGGCGGCATTCGTCCGCAGGTCGATCGTGCGGCTCTTGCCGCTGCCGGGCGCGGCTTGGAGCAGCACCTGCAGCCCGGTCACCACGACGCTCGCCACGCCGCCGATCGCCCGACCCGCAAAGCTCGTCTCGGTCGCCCCCAGCGCCGGCTGCGCGGACGGCACGAGACAGAACTGCGTGGTCGTCGTACTCAACGCCGTGGCGACCACCCCGCAGAGCTGCGACTCCCCATCCGTCGTCGCGACAAACGACACCCCCACCGCCCAGTTCCGCGTGGTGAACGCCCCCGAGGCGACCGCTTCGGTATAGACCACGTCCCCCGCTGCCAGCGGTAAGCTATAGGTGACACTCACCGCCGTGATCGCGCCCGTGAGTGCACAGGCGGTGTTGACCGTGCCACCCGTCCCATCCTGCCGCGTGCCGTTCTTGTTCACGTAGAAGGTGAAGCCATTCCCCACGCCCGGCGCGGCCGTCACCGAGGCGACCATGCCCGTGAGCGTGCCCGCCGCCGCGACGACATTGCGCGCATTAACCGCCGTAGTCGACGTCGAGCCCGACAGCACGAACACGCCGGCGGCGCGGGTCGTCGCATTGGACCCCCCCAGCATCGCGCTATAGCCGCTTTCCTTCGCGGTCGTCCCCTCGAACTCCAGCGACCACCGCACACTGATCGTCGCGGCCGGGACGCCGCTGAGTGTGGCCTGGAGCGCCAGCAGGTCGCCGACCGCGACCGGGACATCGGTCCCCGTCAGCCGCGCCGTCGTCGCCGTATCGCTGATCGTCACGGTGAGCGCCGTATTCGCGCCGCCCTTGCGGAGCGTGAACGTCCGGCTCGTACCCGCGCCGGGCGCCGTGACGACCTCGACGATTAAATTGCGGAGCACCCCGGGCGCCGGCCACGGCGACCGGCCGACCGCTTCGGTTCCCCAACTCAACGGCTGTCCCATGATCGAACTGTACTCGGTGCCGGTCGGCGAGGACCCCGTATTCATCCCGAAGAGCACCTGCTTCATACGAGCGTCACCCGCAACTCGAGCAGCACCTTCAGCACCGCCGTCGCGCTGTCGACCTTGAACCCCAGGATGTCGCCCGCCGCGAGGCTCGTCGTCCAGCCGGTGAGCGTGGCGTCCTGGCTCTTGGTCGCGCTCGACAGCGTCGGCTTCGCGGATGCGGTGATCGTGTCCGCGACGGTCGGCGGATAGGTCGCGTAGGTGTCCTTCCAGACATCAATCACGATGCTGCCGCTCGTCACGGCGGCGTCGATCGACAGCACGGTCGCCTGCGTGATGGTACAGGCCCACGGGACTTCGAGAAAGCCTTTCACGCCGGTCGTGATGACCGCGCCGCCGCCGTCGATCACGATCCCGAGCGCCTCGACGCGCGGCGGCAAGCGCGCGAGCGCGACCGTGCCCGTTGTGATGACGCTGCCGCTGAGCGCGGTGATCGCGTCCGCGCCGCCGGTCTCATGGCTCGTCTTGTGCGCGCTCGGCGTGCCGCCGCCGACTGCCGCGAAGGTGCCATCGGCGCGCAGAAAGTTCGTCGTCCCGCCCGGAAACCCCGCGAGCGCGGTGACCGTCACCGGGTCGGCCGCGCCCGCGCCGTGCCGCGCCGCATGGACGAGCGGCGCATAGCGCGCGTCGGCCTGGTCCTGCGAGAGGCCGCCGCCGACCGGCGTCGTCGCCGCCGCCTGCAGCGAGATGTCGTCGACGAAGAAGCCGATCGCGCCGCCGAAGTCTTCGAGCCGCACTTGATCGATCCGCGCCCCCTGCGGCACCGCGAACGCGACGATCGGGATCGCGACGAGCTGATAGTCGGTCGTGAGCGTCGAGTCGAAGCCGAACGTCCCACTGCGCCGGATCTGCACGGCCGCGCCGACCAGGACATTCGCGAGGCGCAGCGTCACGAGGAGGCCGCGGCTGCTGTTCCAGGCGGCTTTCGAGCGAATGAACAGGATCAACTGATCGTAGTCGGTCGGGTCGAGCGGGGCCGCGCCCGTCCCCTGCGCATAGACGCCCGCGACGACGTTGGTGCCTTCAATGGTTTTGGTCCCGACGTGCGGTGTTGAGGTCGCGTTCACGACGAGGCTCGCGCCGCTACTCGTCCACGCCCACTCGCTCGGCGTGCCGACCGCCTCCGCGTAGACCGTGACGTTGACGAGATCCGGCGGCGCCCCGGTCGCGTGCGCGACGAGCACGAGCGCGAGCTTCAGATACTGCGCCGGGTCGACGCTCGGCTCGGACGGCGTCGCCGAGAGCGTGCCCGCGATCGCGCTGACCGCGCCGCTGGTGTTCAGCGTGATCACGTCGATCCGGTCGAGGGTCGCATCGGCCGCGGCGAGCGTGACCGTGTCCTCCGCGCTCGCGTAGCGCGTGCCGTTGATGAAATAGTCGGCCGCGCTCACGCGGAACGTATACGCGGACTCCCAGATGACCGACCCGCCACTGACGAGCCACGTCGTCGGCGTCGCGCCGGGCGGTGTGGGCGGCGGCGTGCCCGTGCCCGCGCCGCTGTAGATCTCCCACGTCGCGCCGTCCCAGCGCTCCGTCACGCCTTCGTCGGTGACGAAGTAGAGCGTGCCGACGGTGAGCGGCGGACTGGCGATCGTCGCCTGCGCGTCCCGCGTGCCCCGCCGATGAATGTCCGGGACGGTCGGCATGGTTAGGCCACCAACACCCAGAGATTGGCCCGCACGAACGCCAGGTTCGGCGTGAGGGTCCAGTTCGCCCCGTCAATCCGGGCGATTTCCACGACGTCCCCGATGTAGTCCGGATCGCTCGGCAGGCGCACCAGAAACTGTGTTACGGCCCAGCCGTTGTCATAGGCCAGCGCGAGAAATTGCGCCGGCCGGGCGGCCTGAAACCCACCCGGGAGGGCCGCATAGAGCTTCGGGCCCGGCGTCCCGCCGACCGCCGTGAAATCCAGATAGAGATTCAGGAAGAGCAGCTTCCCGATGACCGCGTACGCGTACGTGATCACATCTGCCGCCTGCACGGTCCACGTCATACCCGGGCTCGCGGTAAAATTCGCCGCACTATACGGCACATCGATCCACTGCCCCACCGCCGTCCCCGCGAGGGCCGCGTCGAGCGCGTGATAGGGCACGAAGATGGTCGGCGTCGGCGTCGTCATGGGGTTGGCACCCAGCCGACGACACAGTCGCCCGCCGCATCAAACAAGATCTCTGGACTCAGGGGGTCGCCATTCGTGATCGGCGTCCAGTAGCCCAGCGCCATCACGGCGTCCGCCGTCAGCGGCGGCACGGCGGGCACGAGCCCCCGAACCAGGTCGATCAGGTGCGGCGTGGACACGAGCGACAGGAAGAACCGATGCCAGACCGTCGACACGCGACCCTCGCGGCTGACGATCGGCTGCTGATAGGGCGGATAGCTGGGCGGCATCGCCATCAGCTCGTCCCCCCTTCGAGGTCCAGCCACGCGCCCACCAGCGACCACGCGATCGGGTCGCTCACCGTCACCTCGAAGACCGTGTCGCGCGCCTGGCCGAGCCGGCGCGCGATGACACGCTGCGTGTAGGCGCCCAGCGCGCCCGCGTGCAGACGCATCTCCTCGCCCCAGGTCTGCCCGCCGTCGCGCGAGAGGCGCAGCATCACGATCGGGTCGGAGCCTTGGCCGCGCGCCAGCCCCTGCCCGCGCTCCAGATCAAGCTCGAACGTCCGGAAGAAGACGCGCGCGTGCTCGTGGTTCACGTGCGGCGCACGGCGCAAGCGCCGGATGTAGCGCTGATCCGTCTCCGTCTCGGGCGGAATGTGCGGCGGCTCCAGCGTCGGCGGCCCATACGGCGGCAGCCCCGGCGGCGGCGGCGGCACAAACGGGCACGAGAGGGGATGGCCGAAGGGGACGTCCAGCGACGTGATTGGCCCCGTGAAGACGCCCGAGGCATACTGCGGCGAGGTGACGGTTTCGAGGGTCACACCGTCGCTCACGCGGATCTGCACGAAGGTGTCAATCCCGCTGTTCGGCCCCGTGCCCCAGAGCCACACCCAGAAGGACGCTGCATTAAGCGCCAGCGTGAGCCGATTGATCTGCATGTCGGCGCCCGGCATGGCGATCGTCTGCAACGTCGAGCCGTCCGCCGCGTAGTGCGTCACATAGTCGGTGCCGGTGACGCGATAGCCGACGAGCGTGGTGCCATCGCCGAGCGTCAGCAGCTCGCCCGCGGCCCGCGCGCCGGGGATCGCCGCCGCGAGGTCGCTCATCGGCGTGGACGTCGTCAGGTTGTAGCGCTGGAGCGGGCCATCGCCGAGCGCGGCCGTCCGGTAATACGCGATTGTCTCGTCGGGCGAGATACTGAGCGCGTAGACGTTGTGCTCGGGCACGGTCCACGTCGTCGGCCCCATGACCCCGGCGTCCGACACCGTGCGGATCTGCGCGCCCAGGCTCCGCGAGTCGGCGACATAGAACGTGTCCGCGCCATTTGAGCTGATCGCGGGCGCATCGCTATCGCGGCTCCACGCCGGGGACGCGAGGAGGGTGAGCGTCGCATCGTAGAGGTAGAGATGCTCGAGGTCACTCCCGTCCTCCCAGAGCGACATGCCGCTCGGGAGCATGCACGCGGTCTCGCCGGCGGGAAAGGGCCGCGTCTGCAGCGCGCCCGCCCCGGTCCCATCCAGCCCGGTCAGCGGAAAGCCGGCGGCATCGTTGCCAATCAGCAGCCCCGTGTTCGGAACGGTCAGATTGACGTGCAGCCGCGTCGAAATAGTGAGAAAGACGCCGCCGACCGCGATGCCCGGCCCCACATGCGCGACCTGGAAGAAGTAGGTCTCGCCCGGCGTCACGGGGATCTGCAGCGCGCCGACGCCCGCGGTGATGAGGTGCGAGGTGAGACTCTCGGGATGGCCCTTGAAGATCGCGACCGTGGGGTTATAGCTCGACCCGAGGTCCGGGCTCCCCTGAAAGCCGATCCCAAACTGCCCCGCGAACGCGGTCACGCGATACCACACCGTCAGTGGAATGTCGCTCCCCTCCAGGTGGACGTTACAGACCTCGCTGTAGGGCAGCGGCGACAGCGCGCGCGCCGTCGCGGGCGTGAGATTGGTCGGCGGCTCGAAGACGCGCGGCGTCGCCCGCGGCCCGAGCGCCCAGCGGCCTGGCGCGCCATGCACGACTTTCGGGGTCGGCGCGGGCATTACGGCACCAGCTCCACGATCCGTCCGTCAGTAAACGTCCCCGCGTCCAGGTGATAGACGGCCGGGCTCTGCCGGTCGCCGACCAGGTGCCGCTCCCAGACCCACGTATGGCAGCGCGCGAGGTGCGGCTCCCACGCGAGCAGGGCGGGGTTCCAGAGCGCGCGCTCGTGCCACGCCTGCGTCGCGACGTCGTAGCACCAGCTCGTCTCGGCCGCCGGAATATACCAGCAGGCGAAGGCATGCCCACGCTCCTGATAGGACCACGCGATCGTATCGGTCAGCGTCGAGACCGCATCCCACGCCTGCTCGACCGCGTGCGTCGAGATGCGCTGCGGCGTGTAGCCCTGCGCGCGATACGCGACGCGCCCGCCGTCCTCGTTATTGCCGAGCCAGAAGAGCGAGTTATCGACCTGCGTCCACCCAAACCGCGACCCGATGCCCTGCTCGATATACGCGCCGGGAATCGGCGCGAAGGGGAAATCGGGGTCGCCGATGTCCGCCCAGACCGTCGTCATCGCCGTGCCGAGGAGCCACACCTCGCGATGCACCGGCACGAGCGCGCGGATGATGCCCGTCGTCTGACTGACGAGCGCGACGTCGAGCGGGTCCCACAGGAGGCCGTTCTCGAGCGCAGAGATTTGAAAGCGGTCGGTGTTGGCCGTGAGCGCGAGAAAATAGCCGTCGACGAACGCGCCCATCGCGACCGGCGTCGGGAAGTCGGGCGCGGTGATCGGTGTCAGCGTGTTCGTGACCAGATCAAAGATGAAGCCGTCGCCGTTCGACGTGATAAAGAGCTGATTGCCGTCTGAGCCGTTGCTGCTGATCGTCGCGGAATAATTATCCAGCCCGACTTCGCCGATGTACGTGAACGTCCCGTCCTCGAACAGCTCGAAGAAGCTGCTGCCGCCCACCGCCCAGCAGCGGCCCTCTTCGCTATACATGGCGCGGATCGGGCCGGCGCCGAGGATGACATGCGCCCGGCAGCCCGGCGTCGGCGCGAGCCAGGTCTTGCTTTTGGGCGTGCCCGTCGCGATCTCGGGGTACCAGTTGATCGTGCGCTCCGCGTTGACCGTGCGCGCGCTCACGCGGTCGGTGGCCCCTATAAAACCCGGGTACGCACCCATGCTAGGTGTCCGTCAGGATGTTATACGCGCCCGCGCCGACGCCGATCCCCGCAGGCAGCCCGATCTCGACGATCGCGACGTTCGCGCGCTTGACGTCCGCGAGACTCTCGCGCGCCTGCTGCAGGATGTTGACGTCGACCTGCCGCCCGAACTCCGGCGCGAGCTCGAGCGCGAGGTTCGTCCGCAGCGCGCGCGCGTAGCCGGGCGCGAGACTGACGGGTGTGACGAGGTCGGGGAAGCTCTGCAGACTCTCGGCCCAGTAGATCACGAGGTCGGTCGCCGTGGTCGGCACCGGCCACACCCACAGCTCGCCGTAGCCGTGCGTGCGGCTGTAGTTCACGACCTGCGGGACGGCGCCGGTCAGGAGCTTCTGCGGCAGCGCGACCGCGTATTGGTCCGTGCCGACCGCGAGGAAGACCTCGGTCTCGGGCGCGCTCGGGATCACATACGCGACATCGCTGATCGCCATCGGCGTCGGCAGGTCGACCGCGAGCCCGGGACCGATCGCGTAGGTCTGCACGTTGGGGAGGAGTGGGATGACATCGCGCCGACTGACGAGCAGCGTCTGCGCGTGCGTGCCCCAGCTGTCGATCAGCTCGTTCAGGCGCGCGAAGCTATCCTGCTGCTCGGCGGCCGTCGGGACCTCATGGCCCGCGACGACGCCGAGCAGCTTCAGGCTGTCGGTGATGACCTGGAGGCCGCTCCGTGTCATGGGGTCACGCGCCCGTATCGACGGGCTTCGGTGCCCCGCGCAGGACCGGCGGCGCCCCAGACAGGCGCAGCCCCGGCGTCTCGGGTGCCGTGAACGTGAACGTCAGCGCGTTGCTGACGACCGCCCCGTTCCGCACCGTCACCGGCAGCGGCTCAGACGGCCCCGCCCAGACGGCCATGTTCACGCCGGTCGTCACCTCGGTCGTCGAGACCACCGTCGTCGGCTCGTCGAAGCCGTTGAAGACGATCACGGACCCGGTCAAAAACCCCGTCCCATGCACGTGCAGCGTGAAGCTCGGCGTCCCGATGACCGCCGTGTCCGGCACGAGCGCGGTGACGACCGGCGGCGCGGGCTCGTCGCCCACCGGCACCGGACTCCAGCCCTCGCCGAGCGCCTGCGCGTCCTCGTCCGAGTGAATCAGGCGCGGCGGCTCGGTCGCGTGATACGCCCAGCGCGGATAGGTCTGCGACGTCGTGTACTGCGCGTCGAGCGCCCGCGCGGCGAGGGCGAGCTGGTCCTTCGCGGCCTCGTACTCGTGCGCCGGCATCGGCGGATCGGCCGCGAACGGCCCACTGATCGCCCGGTCGTCCCGGTCCTCGCGGTCCCGCGCCCTAGCCACGGTCCACCGGCACCGGCGGCCGGCTCCGCGTGTCGAGCGCGCCCGCGTGCGCCACGGGCGGCGGGACGCCCTTCGGCGCGGCCGTGTCGTCCGCCTCAGCGGGCGGCGTCGCCTCGAAGCCGTCGAGCCCCTCGGCCTCGGCCTCCGTGTAGACGACCTGGCGTCGGCCGTCGGCGTGATAGACCCACTTCGGGTATTCCTGGAAGCCCGCGAGCACGCCCGCGAGGTTCGTCGAGGCGACGAAGCCTTCGTCGGTCGCGGTCTTTTCGCCGTCCGCATCCGCCGCGAGGCGCACCTCACACCCGTAGCCGCCAGGGCCGTTCGCGTCGGCCTTGAGCCGCACGAGCGGCTTCGGGAACTCGGGCCGGTCGGCGGGGAGTTGCGTCGGTTTCTCTCGTCGTGCCATCGGGATCTCCTTCCTACGTTTCGTAGAGCGCGACCAGGCCGGTCGCGGTCGTGCCGGTCGCGTTGATGCGTTTGGCGGCGAGCGGCAGCCACGAGCCCGCCGGGACCGCCGCGAGGACGACGGGCATGGTGCCGTTCTGCATGACGGCGGCGACATCGCCCGCGCCGCCGACCCAGAGCGCGTGGGTGAGGCCCGGCAGGTCCACGGTGTCACTCGGGGTGATGGGTCGCCACTGGTTGAACGGGGTCGCCATAGGGCTCCTTCAGGCGGTCTGCCGCAGTTTCTTAAACATGCCGAGCGAGATGTTCTGGCGCGTCGCCGCCCCCGTCGCCGTCGCGAGCGCATAGTGCGCGGCGATCTGCGCGGGGCTGAGCGCGTGCGGGTAGATCGCCAGGTCATCGATCGTGAGCGTCGCGGAGCCGTTGAAAGCATCCCAGCCGATGGCGGCGTCGCCGGTCGTCAGCGGGAGGCTGAGCCCCCGCGTCGCTTTCACCGCGCCATCCACAAACATCTCGAGGGCCGTGCCCGAACTCGTCCCGACGAGGTGATGCCACTGGT
>Ga0209819_10000434_pt1 | contig 11997 bp, 7 predicted proteins | sample PPLLak2March2015_FD_187248 | JGI IMG/M metagenome (GOLD analysis project Ga0209819, IMG submission 187248) | Freshwater sediment microbial communities from Prairie Pothole Lake near Jamestown, North Dakota, USA - PPLs Lake P7 Core (1) Depth... | ecosystem: Environmental > Aquatic > Freshwater >... | reverse complement strand
TTTGCCTGGCTGAAACCATATCCCCTAACACCCATTGTAAATATGCGGCAGTATTAAGAGCTCTACCCCGGTATCCTACCAGCAGAGGAGTTGACGGCAAATCAAGGACCTTGAACGATAAGTCTCGTCCTTCGCGGATAGAACCATGCGACCACCAGTACCACAATAAAGCCCCGACGATGCGCAGAGCGCATTCAGCCTGGTTATTCTCGACGCTCCACTCGATTGCTGCACGGATATTGTCATTTTCTGCCTGCAGCAGCCTGTACCAAACACCCTGATTCTGTAACAGGAGTTCTGATTCGGTGTTTTCTACTAAACTCACATAATATTCGACATGCCGTTTTCGCAGCAGCCAGGTCTCGTCTGTTTCGTCTACCAACAGCAATCGTCCAAAGCTGCAGATAGTATCCAGAAAGCGGTAACGTGTCGCTAACCCTAAATCTTGTGAGGCAGGCTCTACATTCAACAAGGATTTATTCACCAATCTTCCGATGACTGGAAGGATTTCTTCTAGTGGCATTTCTTCACTGGCACAAATGGTTTCGGCAGCATCCATGGTGAAACTGCTCGCAAAAATTGACAGGCGCCGGAAAAGCAATTGTTCTTCTTTATCCAGGAGATCATAACTCCACTCGATTGCTGCCCTTAGCGTGTGATGCCGGGGCAGTGCTGTCCGGTGTCCACCTGTCAGCAAACTGAAGCGGCTGTCAAGGCGGTCAGCAATTTCTCTGGCTGAAAGCATGTTCATCCGGGCAGAAGCCAACTCAATAGCGAGGGGTATACCGTCGAGTTGAAGACAGATCTGAGCGATTGTAAGCATGTCATCCTTACTGGGAGAATAGGAGTCCAGGACATCACCAACACGCTCGATGAACAGATTAACTGCCTCCGATTGAAGGATACTTTTGTAATCCGATGCAGGCTCAATTTCAGGCAAGGAGAGGGACGGTAAAAGCCACACTTTCTCACCGGGTACTTTCAGGGCTTCTCGGCTGGTCGTCAGTATGATCACGTCTGGACATTCAGGTAACAACTGTTCCGCCAGGTATGCACAAGCCTTCACTAAATGTTCGCAATTATCCAATATAAGTAACAGCTTCTTGTCTTTCAAATTCCTGATAACACCATCAAGAAGGGACAGGCCAGGTATTTCTTGTACCCGAAATACTTTTGCCACAGCCTGAAGAACCAGATCGTACCCAATCGGATCTCCCGGTCCCGAATGCAATTCATTAAAAGATCGCCCTCGATTTTTCGCTAGATTCGCTGATCGACTCCGTTTCTGAGGAGGTGAGATAGTGAAAAGTGAAGCGAGCTCAATCCACCAAACACCATCACGGTATTGAGGTATCATTTCACTCCCCACTTGTCCTGCCAGGCGTGTCTTTCCTACACCTCCAGGACCGGTAATCGTAACCAATCGACCTTTGGATACGAGGTTCTTGACTTCCTGTATCTCCTTTTCTCGCCCGATAAAGCTGGTCAGAGGTTTCGGTAGGTTTGAACGACGCAGGTTGGGTATCGAAAAAGATTTCGTCGCACTATCTTCAAGATATCCGTTTGGTAGAGCCTTCCATTGACCTTGACTCTCCTTTTGGGGGTCCACCTTCCAGCCTGCTTTGAGGCGTTTATATAGCTCTTGGGTCTGCTCGGAGGGTTTTATCCCTAATTCTTTCTGCAATCCCTTCGCTAATCCATCGTACGCAGCCACCGCTTTCGACAGGTCTCCTCTATTGGCATAGGCAGTGATCAATGCTCGATAAGCAGGTTCGGGCCATTCACCCAGCGCGATCCAGCGAGATGCCCAATCCACAACGTCTGCCCAGCGTCCCTCGCTTTGAAGAATATCCAACAACAAGGTAATTCTGGCTCCGAAAAGGGCTGCCAGGCGAGCACGATCTACAGTGATCCATTCTTCGTAGAAACCAGGTAACAACTCCCCTCGGTATGCAGAAATCGCTTCAATAAAGTCATCGGCTGTGCTGTTCTCCAGTGGGGCTTTTTCCAGCTTCAGCACATCGAATGAATAATCACTTTTCGAATTGAAGGCGACCGTCAGATCATCGATTAGGAAATAAGCATCCGCTTTTGCTGCAAAAGCCTTGCGTAAACGCCATAACTCGTGACGCAGGTTGCTCCGAGCGTTTTCCTCGTTTGAGTCTGGCCATAATAAGCCAGCCAGCTTTTCCCGCCTCTGGGCTTTCCCCGCGTTCAATAGAAGATACGCAAACAACGATTGAGCGTTCCGTGTAGGAATGGTGAGGCTCTTCCCATCCATGATTACTTCAAACTGTCCGAGGAATCTCACTTCGAGCATGCTGCCACCACCTTTTCTGAGTGGGTAATTATACATTCCAAATCATATATTTCATATGTTATTTGTCTAAATATTACACAGGGAATTACACGCAAAATACACGCCCTCTCATACGCTGAAGGATGCCATATTCATACAATGGTGAATATAGAATGTTACAGGGAGGTGATTGAAATCCCGATAAGGATAAATAAAGTATTGTCAACGAGAAAATCAACTTCTCTTCAAAACCAGTACGAACAGGAACAAAGGACAGTTTTCCGATAGGTTGAAAGGATTGCCAAAGGAGATTAAAAATGAAGAAAAACAATTTTCAAAAAATTAGCACAACAGCAGCTATCCTGCTGGTAGTTATCGCTGCCCTGGGAGCTTATAGTACTCCGGCTGCCGCTATGGAACCCAATCAGGCTGCCGGTCCTACGACGGCTAATTGTTATTCAGGCGAGTTCCACGCTGCATCCGACTGTGACCGGCTTGCGACTGGCACCACGTATCTCATAGTTACGGTTTTAAGTCCGACATTGCAAGACTGCTATTCCTCTGTGTTCCATGCAGCAAGCGATTGTGATCGCATTGCTTCCGGAAATTTCATTCCAGTTACGGGAAATACTGATTAACCATAATCCATAAAAATGAATAGAATGAAAGTTACGTCTTGGATGCCTCCTATAAACCAGAGGCGTCTAAGCGCGTCTATTGCACTATGATTTAAGATCCCTTTTGGCTAAATTCCAATAAATTTCTTCCCAAAATCACATCTCGAATTCCAACAAATCAAGTTATCATAATAGACAAGGTTCTATATGATGGTGAATGACAGGTTGGTCATGGTTTTTCGTAGTGTATAGGATTACCGTACGTAAGGGAAAGGAAATGTATGATGTATTTTAAGGATAAAGAAATCGCAATTCTGGTCGCTGAAGGTGTCGAAGACCTGGAATATTTCGTTCCACTCATGCGATTGCAGGAAGAAGGCGCGAAAGTATTGAGCGCTGGGATCGACTTGAATCCAATCAGGGGAAAGAACGGGCTGAAAATTATCCCCGACACCACGATCGACTCACTGAATCCCGAGAAATTGTTCGCTCTCGTCATTCCCGGAGGTTGGGCACCCGATAAGCTCCGCCGCTACCCGGCAGTGACCGATCTCGTATGCAGGATGGACCAGGCGAAAAAACCAATCGGCATCATTTGCCATGGTGGTCTGGTGGCAATATCTGCACGCATCGTTGATGGTCACAGGGCTACCGGATCGCTCGGGATAAAGGACGATCTGGTAAACGCCGGAGCCACCTGGGTAGATGAAGCCGCCTTTCGAGATGATAACCAGGTTTGGGGACGTGTAGTCGCCGATATTCCAGCATTCTGCCGAGAATTGATCGCATTACTTGTAGAAAGAAAGGAATCATAATAACCCCCGGATGAGTTGTCTTGCTATATAATTCTGACATCTGACTTCTGGACTCCGACACCAATTTGCCCTAAAAGTTAGCGGTTTTTATCCTCCATGCCCCGAATTCCTTATAAGGATGCCCAACCATGATCAAAACTCAGGATTACCTCGACCGGATGAAAAACCTGCAAGCCAGCATTTACCAGGCAGACCTGGAAGCGTTCCTTGTCACTTCTCAAGACAGTATCTACTATCTCACCGGTGTAACGTACGTTCCGCTCGAAAGACCTTTCTTTATCTTGGTCCGTCCGGATCGCGCTGCTGAACTCCTGGTTCCGGCCCTGGACCGTGAACACCTGGCAAGCGCGCCAAACGTAGGCGAGGTTCATAACTATTGGGACTATCCCTCACCCCCAGGCGAAGGCTGGCCTGAGCTCCTGCTCGATTTACTAAAAGGTATTTCTCACTTGGGTATTGAACCGGCGCTGCCTCAAGAAATCGCATGCCAGCTCATAAATTTTGCACCGAGAGTTGTTCCTCTAGTCGAAGAGCTCCGCCTGGTGAAATCGGAGGCAGAAATCGAAATGCTCAGGCAATCAGCTCATTACGCTGACATGGGCATGCAAAAAATCATTGCTGCATCATATACTGGTGTTTCAGAGATCGAGATATTCTCACAGGCTCGTTCCGTTCAGATGACGGTCATCAAGGAAACCGAGTTTGACGCTCTGAATACCAGCCTGATGACAGCCGCCTGGCCGGCCCGGCTCGGTACACAGCCCCACGGTATTCCACGTATCGACGACCGTTTGGAGTCTGGCCCGCACATCGGACTCAGCTTCATGCGGATCAATGGTTATGGAGCCGAGTGCGAACGGACTTTCTTCGTAACGACTCCGACCCCACAAGCGAAGGAGATGTTCGCAATGATGGTCGAAGCTCGCCAGCGTGCCTATAATCTGGTTCGCCCCGGAATCCCTTGTTCTGAAATTGATCAGGCCGCTAACGGATTCCTTCGCCAGGAAGGGCTGGGTGAATATCTATTGCACCGTACGGGTCATGGGTTTGGTCTGAGCAACCATGAAGGTCCCTGGGTGGCTGAAGGCAGCCAGGATGTCTTGGTGGAAAACATGCTGGTGAGCGTTGAGCCGGGCATTTACATTCCAAACCTGGGTGGTTTCCGTCATTCGGATACGGTATTGGTTACCCGTGATGGCTACGAATGCCTGACCCATTACCCAACAGACCTGAACAGTCTGACTGTGTCAACAGGTAAACTCTTTACCCGTATCCGCGGCGCTCTCGTCCGCAAAGCGGTGGGCATCTAGCACACCTTCCGGATGCCAGCTTAGAAGTCCATAAGTACTGCTCCCCAAGGCTTTTTCCAGGGGAGGTGGATTCCCGCGCTCCATTAGCTCCAACTTTACCTTTCCATTTTACAGATCCTTGAGGATCAATTTTGTATATTTATCTTCACCTGTGCTGCATCTTAGTTATGGTTCTGAATACATAAAAAGTGATAAAATGGGTCCGATTGAGGGAAATTAATATTGATGAAAAATCAAAAATACGATCTCTATTCCAAGGACTTCCGTTCGAACTCGCATAATATCTTCGCAAAGATGCGGGTTGAAGATCCGTTCATCCAACAAGCTGGGCTGGATGGCGAAACACCGGTATGGTTCGTTACCCGTTATGAGGATGTTCAACGCATTTTATTGGATGACCAGACCTTTGTGCGTGATCCCTCATTGGTATATTCACAAGAACAGCTTGATAAATTTTTCGGTACACAAAACGCTCAGGTGAACGCGATGATGAATAACCATATGCTCAACCGAGATGGAGAACAGCATCACCGCCTGCGTTCCCTGGTTAGCAAAGCTTTTACTCCAAAAGTCATACTTAACTTACGTCCACGTATCGAGGAAATAGCTCATGGTTTGATCGATAAAGTTGAAGAGCGTGGAAAAATGGAGCTGGTTTCCGAATTCGCCTTCCCACTGCCAATCACTGTCATCGCCGAGTTGATCGGTATCCCTTTACAAAATCAGGAGCAGTTCCGGCTCTGGTCAAATGCTTTCGTACGACCAGTTTTCACCGAAAAAGAACAGCAGGAGAGCCTGAAGTTACTGATGGAATTCGCATTCTATATGCAAAATCTTGTTTCCGAGCGCCGTCAAAACCCAGGGAACGATCTGCTGTCCAACCTGATTCACGTGGAGGAGCAGGGCGACCGCTTGAACGAGAGTGAGCTGTTTAGCATGCTGTCCTTGCTTATCGTCGCCGGACACGAAACCACCGTATCGTTGATCGGTAATGCCGTTCTGGCTCTTTTGCAGAATCCTGAAGTTATGAACGAACTTCGTGAGAACACAGAACTGATCCCTTCAGCCCTGGAGGAACTTTTACGGTACGATTCGCCCGTAGAGCGGGCACTTACCCGTTTTGTTGCGAAGGATGTCGAAATTGACGGTCGACAATTGAAATGCGGCGATCTAGTCGTCGTCGTCTTAGCATCTGCTAACCGTGACGAATCTCGGTTTTCCTCGCCTGATCAACTGGATATCCATCGCAAACCAAACCCCCACCTCGCTTTTGGTAAAGGCGTTCATTACTGCCTTGGAGCGCCGCTTGCACGGCTCGAAGGCGAAATTGCCCTTCAAGTTTTGCTGGAACGCTTGCCCGGTTTAAACTTGGATATTGCCGAAAAAGACATGGATTGGCGCGATGTTGCTCTATTCCGAAGTCTGGTCCGTTTACCCGTTAAATGGTAGATTCTCCCTATATGCCCCCGAAGAACCTTGTGATATGGGTTTCTTTCTGCTAACAAATCAACTATTCAATTGTTTCTTCTTCTCTTTCATTTGATACATTCGTTTATCTGCAATCTCTAACGAATTCTCTATACTGCCATCAAGCGGTGCGATACCATAAGAAAATTCCAGGGTGATACCCGCATGCAGTGCTGAATACTGGCTCTGGATACGCTGGAGAATACGTTCCACCTCCTCAAACCCCGCAGGAGGCAAAATCACGTAATCCAGTATGAATACGAACTCATCACCTCCCAGGCGCACGACAAGATCTTTTTTACGTATATTTTGCGTGGCGACATCCACAAACTGTACCAGCAGTTGATCTCCGAAAGTATGCCCGTATTTATCATTAACCCCCTTGAAGAAGTCCAGATCGATCATCACCAAATATCCCTGCGTGTTTCCCTTGAATTGAGTCAGGTAACTCCGGTTCATCACCCCTGTCAGAGGGTCCCGATTCTTCGCCCGCTCGAGATCAATATTCTCCTGAAATAACTGGTTATATTCAATTACCAGCTTGACGCCTATCAGAATTATTGTCAGGAGGAGAGCATACGAGGACATCAAAGGCCAGGTAATTCCTAACGGTATCGCCAGAACCATTTGCAGCAGTGAAAAGATAATCCAGGCTGCTGGCAGAAGCATCCAGGATGGGTTTTTCTTCCCTCGTAAAAGCACAATCACCATTATGACAATATTGAAAATGAAAATCAGGTTTGTATAATCCAACAAGATAGCCAAAGAATAAAGATCGGAAGCTGCGAGGATCGCTGCTGCTGATATTCCGGTGATAACAGCTATCCAGCGGCCGGTTTTTACCCGCTTCCAATGATAACTTTCTAAACCGCATATAAAACATAAAGTACCCAGGTATCCGCTTACCATGATCCCTTTCTTCACCCACAAGAACATCGCCAGGTCCCCGGTGGTCAGGCGGAACTGCATATCCTGGATGTAGATAACGCCGAACAACAGCGCCAGACCCATAAAAAGCTCTGCATTGTGGGATTTTCGACGGGAAAAGACCAGCACGATAAGGATGACAGAAAGGATTAACGCTGCCCCAGAAGCGAAGAGGAGAAAATCGTTGTACAGCCAGTTCAATAACATGACCCTTCCAGCAGCCTGCTCGTAATTAGTCAGGAAGGGGATTCCATTAATTCCTGTAGAAAAATAACTGCTGGTGATGCTGATTTCGAGCTGGTTGCTGCTCTGAAGAGGCTCTGGCAGTATTACCATCTGAACGAAGTTCCACAGGTTAGCCGTAGGCTGAGCCGGATCACCTAGTTTGTAGATTACCCGGTCGTTCAAGCGGACCTCAACAGCATTCCCAGACTGCCTGGGTATGATTAGAGTGTCAGCATCAATATAAGGAAAGGATGTACGCAGCACTTTGGTCGTAATACCTGGACCAACCCTTTCAATGTACGGCATTTGAACGTCTTTCCAGGCGTCATCTTGATTGTGCTGCCAGAGAGGGAGAGAATAACCGGAAGGCGTCAGCGGGTAGACCAGCCCGGCAAGAAGGAGGAAAAAGGACCCTGCTGCGAACAGGAGATAAAATAGATTTAGAGCTGCTTGGGAAAATTTTGTGGGCATTCGCCTTCGAAGTATATCTGGCTTAATTAACTTAAGGTAAGAGATATACTTTTGAAATGTTATTATAGCGCTTATAAAAGAAGAAATAACTGCTCTAACAAAATTTTCCAGTTACATTACTGTAAGGTAAGGAGATCACTACCCGGAATTGGAACACAGTCCTCAAGATGGTGAAAAGTTAAATCAACCGAACCACCTGGAAATCTCATCCAGGTGGGCAAATTTTTATTATTCAATTATTTTATCGAGTGACCGGTCCTGCTTGCTCGCTTACAACTCGCCCTTCTTGCATGTAGTAGTAGGTGAAAGCTACAGCAAAGGCAGCCATAATGATCACATTCAACCAGGTAATCGCAGGCAAATCTTCACTGAGCATTCCCCAGATCATCGTTATGGTAGCGAGGGTAGTCCAAACAATTTCCGTTTGAACGATGAGCTTGACTCTGTTCCACGTATTCGCCTGTAGAGCGAACCATGAGCTGGCAGCAAAGCTCAAAATCGCAGCGCCGACAAGTCGAGGAAAATATGGATCCATTTCAGGCCATCCATATAAACCCAACGCTTGTGCCGGAATCAATAAAAAGGCAAGCCCAAAGATAAACCCAACAATTATGTGAATCCAAAATACTGTTCTCAATCCAGTAAGTAAATGATTTTGCATAATCTTCTCTCCTGATTTAAACCCACAAACATCCAGGTATGAAGAGCAGCGATATATGATATTTCCCCTCTCTGTGATTAAATAAACAACTGAGAACGCCTGGTATCGATATTTTATTATAGACCGTATAAGGATTGTGTCAATAATCACTTTGATAAATAACAAGTGAAATACAATTTTTCTTTCATTTTTCTTCCTACATTCCTCACTTCCTGGCTTCCTACTAGAATCATTATCTCACTAGCTGCTCCACCTTACAAACCTCCAAGGTCTTCTCACTTGCAACAACCCTCACCCTGACATAAAATAATGGCATGCCTCCGCATCAACGCGCCTATGCACCGCTCTCCTGGAAAATCATAGATAAAAAACTAGCCCCCGCCGTCACTCTGGGTTACCAGATTCTGGCACTGCTGGTCTTTGCCATCGCTCCCATTCTGGCTAACAACTGGCTGTCAGTGCCCTTCCCTGGTGCTTTCATAAAACCAGGGCTCATCATCAGCGATATTGCACCGATCAAATCCGGAAGCTGGGATCTCCGTGAATTAACCAACGGCTCCGTTTCGCATCTTACTGCAGTAGAAGATGTAGAAATTTCAACGATCAGCGAGCTCGAGGCCGCTCTGGTCTCCTATTCCATCGACGATCAGGTAACGATAACGCTCGAATCCCCACAAGGAGAGCAGAGCCAACATCCAATCACACTCATTCACTTTGCTCCTCTCGATCAGTTTTTCTACCTCTTCGTCCCTTACCTGGTTGGCCTGGTATATCTATTGAGCGGATTGTGGGTCTATAGTATGCGCCGCCGCGACCCAACCGGCCGCGCTTTCCCGGCTTTTACCGCATCGATTGGTATCATCCTTGCTGCTACTTTCGACCTCTATACCACACAGCGTCTATCTTACTTGTGGACCTTCTGCCTGGCTCTTGCAGGCGGCTGCCTCATAAACCTGGCCCTCATCTTTCCGGAAGAGGGGCTTCTTGTCAGGCGTTACCCCTTCTTTCGATGGGCCGGGTATATCCCAGCCGCACTTCTGGCAGCAGCCGCACTCATTGTCTTCTTTCGAAACCCTGATCCCTTCGTTTTTACTCGCCTGTGGCAGGTGGAAGCCGCTTTTGGTTGCTTGGCGCTCATCTTTTTCTTAGGGCTGACTGCTTACCGTCGTGTCAAATCTGCTTCTCCCATTGTCAGCGAACAAAGCCGGTACATTCTTTGGGGTTCTGCTCTCTCCTTTTTACCGGTTGCGATATGGTTTATCTTAACGTTCATCATCCCCAATTTATCGTTCCGCACCTATCTGCTCGTTCCGCTGGCTATCTTCCCTGTTTTCAGTGCTTATGCGATCCTGCGCCACCGCCTTCTGAGCACCGATTATCTAGCCAGCCGCCTGACTCTCTACGGCCTGCTGACCGCCGTCACCGTCGCTTCCTACGGTCTGTTCGTAACCGGGCTTAGCCTGGTCTCAGAATCGCTTCTGCCCATTAAAAACCCGTTTATCTCAGGGTTCATCATTTTTATCATCGCCCTTGCACTCATCCCCATTCGCACCTGGATGCAAGCGCGCATCGATCAGGCATTTTCTCGAGCTCAATCCGCCTACCGAGAGAAGCTGCAAGCTTTCAGCCGCGAGCTCACTCAAGCTGTCGAGCTGCCGCAAATCATCGCTGTCCTTCGCCGCTATACATCCAGCAGCCTTCACCCTGCTCAGCTACACATCTTCGTATACGATTCACTGAGTGACCACTATATTGCTGCCCCAGGTGAGGAAGATAGCCCTACCACCGATCTGCGTTTCGCATCCAACAGCCCGCTCGTTGAATCACTCGCTCACCGGCGTACGTCGGTCCTCATGGCAGAATCGCAGACCTTGCCCGCAGCCCTTTTGAATGAAAGAGCCCGCCTTGCACTCCTGAACAGCCATATCTTTATTCCTCTCCCTGGGCGCGAACACCTGGCTGGCTGGATGGCTCTTGGCACACGCCGCACCGGTGAGCCGTTTATCGACCAGGACATTCGTTTCCTGGAATCCCTCGCAGACCAGGCAGCCCTGGCAGTCGAACGTGCTCAGGTAGTAGCCAATCTGGAACGTCGCGTCAAAGAGATGAATGTGCTGGCACGGGTTTCTCAGGGTATCAACGTTACCGTTGCTTTCGACGACATCCTGGAGCTCATTTACGCTCAGACGAATCAAATCATTCCAACGGTTGATTTCCGTATCACCCTGCACGACAGCCTCAGCAACTACCTTTACCATGTCTTCTACCTGGAAGAAGACGAACGTTACAACGACCGCGAAAACAAGCCGCTTCCCCTCGGCAAGGGCCTCGAACAAGAGGTCATACAAAGCCACCGGCCTCTCGTAACAGACGACTACGAGCGGGAATGCAGGGATAGAACCGTTCTGCCTAATGCTGCTGGCCTGATTGCTTGGGCAGGTGTACCTCTGAATGCCGGTGCTGAAACGATCGGAGTCTTGAGTCTCGGCAGCCGTGATGCATCCGTTGTCTATACCAGCGAACAAATCAACCTGCTCCACGCCATCGCAGATCAGGCAGCCGGCGCTATTGTCAAAGCCCGCCTTCTTAAAGAATCTGAACGCCGGACCCGGCAGCTTACCAGCTTGAATGAAGTCGCACGCAGCCTCACATCAACGCTTTCTGTTGACACTCTCCTCCATCAAATTCTGCAAAGTGCAGAGAGCCTGCTCAACTGCGAAGCAGGTTCTCTGTTGATGATCGACGAAACAACCGGTGAACTTGTCTATAGATTCGTTACCGGACCTGACGCTGAAAGCCTCATTGGCTCACGAATACCATTAGGCGAAGGGCTGGCAGGTAAGGCTGTACAAGAATCCCGGCCAATTCTTGCCAATGACGTCCGCAGGATGAAGGATTTCGTCGAACATCCCGAGCAAGGATCCACTTTTGATCCCCGGGACCTGCTGGTGGTGCCCTTGCAGATCAAAGACCGGGTCAGTGGTGTGATCGAAGTCGTCAATAGAAAAGACGGCCTTCCCTTCACTCAGGATGATCAGGAACTCCTGGCCGCGTTCACCAGCCAGGCTGCTGTTGCCATCGAGAATGCTCGTCTCTACACTCTCACCGATCAGGCCCTGGCAGCCCGTGTCGAAGAGCTCTCTGTTATGCAGCGAATTGACCGCGAGCTAAACGCGAGTCTTAATGTTGAGCGTGCTATCCATAT
>Ga0209819_10000433_pt1 | contig 12003 bp, 7 predicted proteins | sample PPLLak2March2015_FD_187248 | JGI IMG/M metagenome (GOLD analysis project Ga0209819, IMG submission 187248) | Freshwater sediment microbial communities from Prairie Pothole Lake near Jamestown, North Dakota, USA - PPLs Lake P7 Core (1) Depth... | ecosystem: Environmental > Aquatic > Freshwater >... | reverse complement strand
AGGATATTCTGTCTTAATAATCTCTTGTCCTTTTATTCCAAATCCATGACTGAGTAAATTACTATCCATCTCTACTCCTTTTTTTATTACAAAAATAATAATAAAGTACGAATTATTATGATGAACCCGTCAAATTCATCGGGATGCTATGAATAAAATGACGATTTTGAGCTGTAAACGCCAATTTTTCATCAAAATAAAACTTCACTATATCATTAACTAATATCGCTATGGGAAGAATTTGTTAGCAAATTATTGTCGCTGATGTTGGGGAGTTAAAGTGATACTTGAAGCCCATCCGTGTCAATTTAACAATCATCCCCCTAGCCCCCTTCGAAAGGGGGAACTGCTCTCTATATTAATCCTCCAAACTGAAAAATCCCGGTTCTGACATGTTTTTAAAGAGCGATTAATCTATTTTACTCAAAAACTTGACAATTAGCAATTACTATATTAAATTATCCCAGAGGGATCCCTGTGGGATATATGTGATGCTTATATATTATTATAAGCATAAGTAACCGTTCTTTGTAAATATAAAAATGAAGATATGTGCGTCGCTGATACATTGAAGTATTGGTATAGCGATAATCGTTAGAAAATTAATATACCCGAAAAATATGTACTGAAAAGTGCATAAAAGTCCGGGAGCCGTGTGTTGGGAGTTAGAGAGTTGAGAGTCTGAGAAAAGATTTTATTTATTTAATATCTATACCTGAATTACAATCCTACCAAGAATTGAAATCAGGGGTGATTTTATAAACTTATTCCAGACATTTAATAACAACCAAAGTCATATCATCATGAACAGGAATTCCGGAAGCAAATTTTTGAACATCTTCAAGTATATACTCAATTATATCCTGTGATGATATGTTAAGACATTTAAACATGGCGTTATACAATCTTTCTTCACCATATTGTTCACCTTTTCTGTTAAACGCTTCGGTTATCCCGTCTGTATACATAACGATTACATCTCCACTATTTATTGTAATACTGCAATTCCCGTAATTAACTTCTTTCTGTACGCCAAGTGCCAAACCGCCTTCTGATAACATCTTCATGTTTTTGTCATCTTTTGGGAATAAAACAGGATAATTATGTCCTGCATTTGTATAAGTTAGAATCTTGTTTTTAATATCAAGTATGCTGTAGAACAAAGTAACAAACATTTCTTCGGTTGAACTGGTGTAAATAAGCTTGTTGGTTTGTTCAATGCAATTTATTGTATTTGTATTTGCCATTGCCTGGCTTCTGAGTATCGCCTGCATATTTGCCATTAGCAGTGCGGCAGGCAATCCTTTACCGGATACATCTCCTATACAAAAAGCATGTGATTTATCATCAATTTCGATAAAATCGAAATAATCGCCCCCCACTACCTCGGCAGGAATTGTTTTTCCTGCAATGTCAAAACCGGGAATGGAAGGTGCTGATTTTGGTATCCATTCGGATTGTATTGTTGAAGCAAGCTTTATTTCCTGCTGTACTTTGAACAGCGTTTTTTCTTTTTCAACCAGTCTTGCATTCTCAATTGCAATAGCAGTTTGATTGGCAACCGTGAAAAGAAGGTCTATATCTTCCTGTGAATAAACTTTTTCAGAAAGCTTTGGTCCCGTGCTTAAAAAACCTATAACATTACTTTTCACTACCATTGGTACAATCAATTGAATACCGGACTTAACAATTTTCTCGATTTCTTCATCAGAAACATTGTAATAATGTCTTTCATCAACTAACGTTGAAGCATTAATGGGTGCCTTCCGGGAATCGAGCAGTGCCAAAATTCCCTGGGGTTCCCTGCTGTAATTACACAGTTCATAAGGTATATTTCTGCTGAAGCAAATGCCTTCTCTCTTTTCATCAAACAATACACCTGCAATCTTCTCGATATGCATAGTAGTTGAAATAGTATCAACAACCGAATCCACAATCTGTTTAAGATTAATTTGCAGGGGCAGTATTCTACTGAAGTCAAGAAGTGCTTTTTGATAATTATACTTTTCGCGGTAAAATATACGGTCGACCCAGTTCTGTACACGCTTTTTAATAGGATCAAACACAAAAGCAATTATTATCAAAGCGGCAAGCCCTAATGCGTTATCATCACTGTGTCCCAGGTAATCCTGAAGCAGAGAACCGGCACCGAAAACCAGTAAAATATATATTGAAGCTATTGTTGTTGTAACTGTACCGTAAATAATGCTTTTTTTAATTAGCAGTTCTGTATCCATTAACCGGTACTTAAAAATACTGTATCCAAATGATATTGGCAGTACGATAAGCAGCAAACCGGGAAGTAATAAATACGGCTTAACAAAAATTATATATTGATTGGTATTATTCAGGTATAAAATGTATATATAAGATGAGATTGCAATGAAAGAAGAAATCAATATTGGCCTGAGCTGTTTTCTTTTTTCAGCAGGTACATATTTAAAATAGCTGTGAGCAAACATCACAAGGCCTGCAATGAAAAATCCTGCCGGAAGATTTACTAATATCTGCAGTACCCAGACAGGTAAGTAAAAAATATTCTGGTTCAGCAGCATAACAGCTATAGCAGCAATGCTGATTAAAAGAACTGTAATATTATTTCTTTTCGCTTTTTCCCTGTTCCGCCTTACCGGGAAATGTGTAAAGAAATTAATAAATACTACCGGTCCAAAAGCACGCCCGAAAAAGACTAATGCGATAATAAATGCATTATAAAAGTATATTTTAGTCCCGCCATCTATCTGTAAGAATCCAAAATGCAGCAGCAAAAGCAAACACATATAAGCAAAATTCCGTTGAACAATTCCATCAGGTCTTGTCATCACAACAATAAAACCTACAATTAGAAAACCAACACCAAATAATAAATTCCCAAGAAAAACAAAATTAAAGACTTTAATAATTTCAACTTTTGTTTCAAATATTTCACCGTTCCGTTCTATTGTATAAATCATAGAACCTCCGCGGGGAACAGCATTTACGGCAGTTATCCATCCGGTAGGCACTATTGCGTTATAACTCTTACCGTCAAGCTTTAACAGGATATCGCCATCCTTTATTCCTGCCTTGTCAGCTACTCCTCCGGGAACGACGTCTGTTATCAGCAATACACTGTCTCTTTTAGGTACAGGCCGCCATGCACATTGATCATTGCTGATTGCATTAAAATAGAGAATGCTTGAAGCATTAATTGCTGCAATAATTAATACAATAAGATAAGAAACTAAGAAAAAACGCCGTATTGTTTTCGGGGACCTATTTTTAAATGATAGTTTCATTGTAAAATGTAAACTAACTATTTTTGTTTAAATAGAAAATTCAATTGCGGAATATATAGCTTATACCGCCTTTATATTGCATGAATTTATTGTTCCTGCCACCACCGCCAACATCGAATTGTGCCATTCCATAGTATGAAAATTCTGCACTTAAAAGAAAATTCTTTGTTAGAAAATACTCAACATCCATTTGAAAGCATACATTTGGCATTTTATCTACGAGAGGTGAATTTTGTTCAAGTGAACTTAAGCCTGAATAACCGGTAGAAATTGAAGTAGAGCCAATTCCAATACCGGGTGAGAAAATAAATTTATCATAAACAAACCTGTATTTAAAAATCAAATCAATATTATTACCATAAATTGTGCGGTTTAATGTTATTGTATCGTAACTGTCATAAACCTTATCACTGGAAATCCAGCCGTTATATTTTAATCCCAGATAATAATGTTTCCCAAGAGGGAAATCAAATCCCAGGTCAAAATTAAAAGCTGCGGGTAAATCTTCACCATACCATAGCATGAAATTGTTCCGAGCATCTTCGGTTTGATAACCTATCTTTGCGGAAAACACAAAAGCCCTGTATAATACATCATTTGTATCCTGCGAGTTAACATTATTTAATGAAGTTAATAATATAAAAATGAAAATAATACAAAAGTTTTTCATAGACGAACACTATAGTTAAGTCCCGTTTTAAACTGGAAAACATTATTACTCCTGTTGCCGCCGGGTGAAAATTGCTTCATACCATAATAAGTTATTCCTGCACAAATCATTAAATGCTTTGTCCATAAATATTCAAGGTTAAGTTGAATGGTTATATTAGCCATTCTGTTAGAACGAAACTGGCCTTCAAGCACTTTATAACCTGAAAATTTTGTTTTAAACAATGTTGAACCAAATCCAATACCGGGTGCAAATATAAAATTACTAAAGCGATACCTGTATTTGAATAGCACGTCCACATTAGAGCCATATATTTTTCTGCTAAAAGTCACAGAATCACCGTCATCATAAACATCGTCACTTGAATACCAGCCGTTATAATTAATACCGGCGAAATAATTTTTGCCAAATGGTATATCCAAACCTATATCATAATTAAAGGCTGCGGGTAAATCTTCACCATACCATAAAGGTACATCTTTTATTTTAAATCTGTCATCAACGGTTTGATAACCAATTCTTGCAGATAAAAACATAGATTGTGTTAAAGGATCTTTAGTTTGAGAGTTGATACCATTACCCGAAACCAACAAACAAAACAACAGGAATACTGTAAATATAATGTTCCTCATTTTATGGCAATTTCTATTTTATTAATGTAAGATTCATAAGAATAGCAAAATAAACAATACATTAATTAAGCAAAAAATAACTTATTACAAAAAAGTTATTAACTTAAATTATTGTTTTTATATAATTTTTTTTGAATAAAATATTACATGTTTAAAAACATTTTTATTCTTCTTTCAACTTCATCTTTTCCAAGAACATAGGCAACTAATCCAAGCTCGGGTCCATGCTCTTCACCTGTTAATGCAAGACGTACAGGCATAAAAAGATTTTTCCCTTTTATTCCTGTTTCTTTTTGCACTTCATTTAATAATGGCTTAAAGCTTTCCGTAGTAATTACGTTGAAGCCGTTTAATTTATTTGATAATGATTCAAATACCCTCTTAGATGAATCAGAGCTTAACATTTCCTTCTGCATTTCATTAAGTTCAATATTACTTTTGTAATACCGCTCTGCCTGTACAGGGATTTCATCAAGCTTATTAATGTATGTTCTGACAGCAAACACAACTCTTTTTACTTTTTCCCGGTCTGTTATATCAAATCCCGCATTTTCCATAATTGGAAAAGCTAACTCAGCCAGCTTATTCATATCATAATTCTTAATATATTCAGCGTTCATCCAGTTTAATTTTTCTAAATTAAAAACTGCACCGGATGTTTGAACTCTTTCAATCGTAAATAACTTTACCAGCTCTTCGAGAGAAAATATTTCTTTGTTTTCACCTTCACCGGGATTCCACCCAAGCAGTGCAATAAAATTAACCAATGCATCAGGTAAATATCCTTTTCTTAAAAAATCTTCTGTCGCCACATCACCCTGCCTCTTGCTTAACTTTGTCCTGTCGGGATTCAGTATTAATGGAACATGAGCCATCAGGGATGCTTCCCATCCAAGTGCTTTGTATAATAAAATATGTTTAGGTACGGATGTTAACCATTCTTCTCCTCTTATCACATGAGTGATTTGCATTAGGTGGTCATCAATCACATTAGCAAAATGATATGTGGGGTAACCGTCACTTTTCATTAATACCTGGTCATCAACCAAATTTGTATCAATTGTTACAGTACCTCTTATCAGGTCATTAAAACTTACTTCACTGTTCTGCGGTACTTTTAATCTTATTACATAAGGAATACCCTGCTTAATTTTTTCTTCAACTTGTTCTTTGGTAAGGTTCCTTGCACTTCTGTCATACATAGCCTGAGCCGCACCCTGTTCAATCTGGAGCTTCCGCATTTCTTCAATCTCTTCGGCAGTTTCAAAAGCATAATAAGCATCTCCCTGCGAAAGAAGCTGTTCAATGTATTTTTTATATATATCAAGCCGCTGTGATTGGAAATAAGGACCATACTCCCCACCGATTTCCGGGCCTTCATCATATTCCAATCCAATTGATTTTAATGTCTTAATTAAATTTTCAACGGCACCTTCAACCTTACGCTGCTGGTCAGTATCTTCAATTCTTAATATAAATTTCCCGTTATTATGCCTGGCAAAGAGATAATTAAATAATGCTGTTCTCAATCCGCCGATATGCAGGTAACCTGTTGGGGATGGAGCAAAACGGACACGGATGTTAGTTAAATCAGTCATATTATCAAATATTTTTTTATATATTTACAAATATAATTTAAATAACAGAGAACAAATAGCAAATAACTAATGGAGAATTTCCGGTCAAATTCCACAACCCGTTTTTCAGATAAAGTAGATAACTACGTCAAATATCGTCCTCACTATCCTCAGGAGATAATTACATATTTAAAAGATGAAGGAATAATTAAAGAAGATTACATTATAGCAGATATTGGCTCGGGTACAGGTATATCAACCGAGTTGTTTCTTACTCATGTGAAAAAAGTGTATGCAATTGAACCTAACGATGAAATGAGAAATGCAGGTGAGAAAATGTTATCTCAGTATTCAAATTTTATGAGCATAAAAGCAACTGCGGAAAACACAACCCTGCCAGATAACAGTATTGATGTAATTTGTGCCGGACAGGCATTCCACTGGTTTGATCTGGAAAAATCACGTGAAGAATTTAAACGGGTATTAAAACCGGGCAGCTATGTTATATTAATGTGGAATGTCCGTAAGCTTTATGGTACTCCTTTTCTGGATGACTACGAAAAAATGCTGTTGAAATACGGAACAGATTACATTAAGGTAAGACATGAAGGCGTAGGTCATGAAACAAAGGTTAAATTTTATGGAAATGACAAATTCACTGCAAAAATTTTTTATAATGAACAGGTTTTTGATTATGAAGGATTGGAAGGAAGATTGCTGTCATCTTCTTATATTCCCCGCAAATTTGAACCGGGTTACGATGAAATGCTTGAAGAACTAAAAATCATCTTTGACAGGCACAATGAAAATGGTAAGATTAAAGTGGTCTATGATACTGAAGTTTATGTGGGAAGGTTGAAAGGTTGAAAGGTTGAAAGGTTGTAAGGTTGTAAGGTTGTAAGGTTGAAAGGTTGAAAGGTTGAAAGGTTGAAAGGTTGAAAGGTTGAAAGGTTGAAAGGTTGAAAGGTTGAAAGGTTCCGCTGCTTACCAAAAGGCAATTTGGTAAGCAGCGGAAATATAAAATTGTTACTTTACAAGAATCATTTTCTTAATATCTTTAAAATCACCTGCAGTAATTTCATAAAAATATACTCCCGTTGCAGAATTCAATGCATTCCATTGAACATCATATGAACCGGGATTAAATGATGAGTTAACTATTTCCTCTACTTCCCTGCCCTGTATATCATATATTTTTATTTGCACGTGAGAAGTTTTTGCAATATCAAATCTTATGTTTGTAACAGGATTAAACGGATTTGGATAATTTTGATATAGAGCAAATTTATCAGGGATTAACCCGGAATTGGATGTGACCCCAACTGTTTCATTTGTGTAATTTACAATCCTGAAATTATCAAAATAAAATCCATCGCCCGGAATACCGTTGTCAGTGTAATAATAATACCTGAAACGAATTGTTTGTCCTATGTACGAATTCAAACTAATCCTTTCATATATCCATGATTGGTTTGCATGATATGAAGGCTGTCCGCTTACAGTTGAAGTAAATCTTCCTGCAAGATTGCTCCATATAGAGCCGCCGTCTGTGCTTATCTGGATTCTCACATAATCATATGATGCTTCTGTTGACCATTTAGCAAAAAACTCAAGACGCGGATTTACTGTATTACTCAGATTGACCGGATTGTTTAATGTAAAATAATTCTGTGTTGAATTTCTTGAATTCCCGTATCTTGAATCAGCAAAGCTGTGTCCCGGTCCAAAATAAGCAATGCCGGTTGTATCCCATTGAATCTGGTTTCCGGATTTAGTCCAGTTGCCTGTACCGCTTTCTGCATTATCGGAAAACATAATATTCGCTTTGCCTACTATAATGGAAATCGTATCGCGGTGAGTCAATACATTTTCCTGTTTTACGCTTACAACCAGTTTCATCTCATCAAGATAATTAGCACTTGCATTAAGCCTGAAAACAAACGGGTTGGTATTAGTTTTCATCTGCCTGGCAGAAATACTGTCATAATTCTGCGATGCCGTTATTGCAGCAACATTCGGATAGCTTGTAGTAATATCGACAACAACATTTTTTGCTGCACGTGATAGTCCCTTATTCCTTATTGTAACCTGGAACCTCAGTGTATCATTTTTTTGCACATACCCGCTGCCGAGAATATTATAATTCTGAAACCTTGCATATCCTCCACCAACCCATGTAAGATATTTTAATCCTTCCAGGTTTTCGCTAGCAATGGGAATAATTTCTGAAACGCCGGGCCAGAAACCACTGCCGCCTACTTCCGGTGTCCAGCAGTAACCACCGATTGAATGCATATAATCACGTGTGGTTCCGTTTGAATAATAATCCAGCATCTGGAAAACTGTACCGTAAGTATAATTATTCTCCGATGCAAAATCTGATGTGAAATCTGCATAAATATCATATGAAACCGAGCTGTCTGTATATCCATACGGATTCAAATATCTCCCTGCAACTGAGTGCATTGAAAAACCTATTTTAGGACTAATCTGCTGCATAAGTGTTTGAACTGCCTGTGTCTCAGCTTCTGATGCCGCTGATGGTCCTCTGTACGTATCCGATGATGGATTACCGCTTGAACCTATATTATCATATCCCCACTTGTAACTGTAATTTCTGTTCAGGTCAACTCCAAAATAACCTCCGTAAGGAGTGCGGTTCTTTCTCCAGCTTCCGCCGCCATTCGGATTTGTTGTTTGGTTCCTTACATATCCATCAGGATTTACAACCGGTATAATAAATATTTCACGGTTATTTAATAAGTGTGCTACTTCAGGATTTGAATTATAGTTTTCCAGCAGCCAGTACATATAATACATTAAGGAAGCCATCGATTGCGGCTCTCGTGCATGATGAAGTGCATCAAAATAAATTGCCGGTTCGATTGCAGATTCATTTACATCAGGGTTATCCGAAATTTTAACTGCCCACATTTTTCTTCCTTCATATGTTGTACCTTTATCCATTTTGGCAGTAATCAGGTTTGGATAAAGCAACCGCATTGAATCAAGTTTTTGCACTACTTCTGTATATGTATAAAATCCTCCCATGCTTCCATATGAAAATCCAAAAACATTATCCTTCTCCTGTAGAATCCTGCTTTGAAGCATATCCGATTCCGAAGGTGCAGGACGATTGCGGTAATACTCATCCATATCAGGAATAACAACTTCGTGGCTTAAACCTGTATTACGCAAACGGGCAAGCTCTTCCTGGTTTATTTCAATAATTATACCATCATGCATATTTCCCCTGTAATGCTCTACATCAATATCGTTCATCTGCAGGGTTAAAATATCCCCCGGATTAGTTATATTTACTCTTACTTGTGAATATTTTTCAAGCGGTGATTTTTGAAAAACATCTTCGTTAACAGTAAAATTAATAAATGTTAATGGAGCCAATACAAGCAAAATTACTATATATGTATACTTATTTTTCATTGCTTTGGTATTTAATTCTTACAATTTTACAAATTTTTTCCAAATAAAAAAGGCAGGCGATAAACCTGCCCTTTTAACTGGAATAATTTAAATCTTCAATAAGATTTTTTTTATTTTACAAGAACCATCTTCTTAGATTCCTGCAAATTCCCTGCTTTTAATACATAATAATAAACACCTGATGCAAGCTGTGAAGCATTAAATTCAACTTCTTTTACTCCTGCAGTAGTGAATTCATTATTAACAACTGCTGCAACTTCTTTTCCGAGCAGGTCGTATATCTTTAATGATATAACTTCACTCTTCGGCAATTCAAATCTTATCTTTGTCGAAGGGTTGAACGGGTTCGGATAGTTCTGATGCAATTTAAATGACTGCGGAACTTCATTTGATATTGTATTTATCCCAATAGGATTACCTGTTACAGGGTCATATCTCCTGAAAATCTGGTAATTTAAACTAATTGGTGTGGTTGTATTTGTAAAGCTTGTTGCTCCCGGGAATTCAGATAATTTAAATGTAATACCAATATTATTCTGTGTATTTCCTGTTTTGGAAATTACAGGATAAATTTCATCAATATTTGGAGTATTTGTCAGGTTCCTGGGAGTAGACCAGGTTGCACCATTGTTATCTGAATAAGAAACATAAATATCGTTAAAAGCGAAGTTGTAGCTGGATGTATCAGCCTGCATACCTGAATAAACGCAAATCAATCTTGACCCATCTGTGGAATAAGCCAATGAAGGATGTGATACGGCTGTCATACCGACTTGGAGCTCAGTAGTTCTATTATTAAAAGCACCTGTATCCTGAAGCAGAGGATAGTTTGTTCTGTCCGCAATATTAACAGGTGTACCGTTGTTAATTGCAGGAGACCAGAACAATAATTTTGATCCTTGAGCAGTTGAGAAGTTTCCGGGTGCAAGTGTGTTGAATGCTGCGCAGATAGTTGTAGTGCCGGGTTTATAAATAATATCAGCACCAAACCATGGCGCAACAGCGTCACCGTTTATTGTTAATCCTTCTGTTATTATCGTAACCGTTGAGCCGTAAGAAGTACCGCCGTTATTTGATTCTCTTGCAATTAATTTTGTCGGGCTGACCGAATGCCACCACATGATAAAAACATTCTGTCCGTTATCCGCACAAACACTAAATGTTCTTGCACTTACACCTACTTCATCCGGTGGAGAAGCAATGATTACTTTATCACTGAAAGTATTGTTTGTAAAGTTATATTTTATGGATATAACAGTATCTCCGCCCTGATATGAGCCGACTAAATGTGTATTATTAAGCTTGTAAGCAAAGTAGTCTCTGCCCGGTTCAGGAACAAGGCCAGATGAAACAGAACCTATGCCTAAGGTTAGATCAAAACCACCATAACCTCTCTGTGTAGTTCCTTCAAATGCTCTGCCGCTCATGGCAACTGTTCTGTCACTGCCAATATTTACAAGATATATATTAGGGTATGCTGTTCCTTCTGTTGAAACCTGTAAAGCATCTGTCAGCCAGGTATTACCTCCATCATAACTAACCTGGTAATAAGATCTTCTGGCATTGGAAGTTTGTGCACTCGCTGAATCCGTTCTATCAACTGCCACAATTACGGTATCTCCATGTATCCAGAACTGGCGAAGATTATTACCGTTTGTTACATAATCATAGTAGTTTGGAGGAAAAGGAACTGTATTTGGTGGATCAATAAGGTCTCTCTGGGTTTTTGCATATTTATATACATAACCTGAAACAACGTTCCATCCATTTTCTATTGAAGCATCCAATTTTTTCCGGGCATTATCCTGTGCTGAAATAACAGAAGAAAATAACACAAGAATTGTCAAAAACACTGAAATTTTTTTCATTTTTTTCTTATTTAGTTGATAAATTTATTTTAGGTTTTTAAAAATGTGGAGAAAAAACCAATTAGTAATAATAACAAATCTTTATTAGTCCGGATCGGTTTAAAATTACGGTTTCTTAATAGCCGGAAATTTTTCATAAAATGAAAATCTAAAACTCTGTTAATTAATTGATTATAAAATTTATAGTTAAAAGCACATTAATTGGCTCGGCACATTTGAAAAAATCTTTCCGAAATAATAATAATTAAAAAACCGGGACGGTTCCCGGTTTTTAAAAATTTTTAAGCTTTTTGTTTAAATATTTGCTCTCATTCACCTAAAATTTTCGTGTCAATATAAAGCAGGCAATAAAAAAGGCAGGTTCATCACCTGCCCTTTTTACTGGAATAATTTAAATCTTTAATAGGATTTTTTTTATTTTACAAGAATCATCTTCTTAGATTCCTGCAAATTCCCTGCTTTTAATACATAATAATAAACACCTGATGCAAGCTGTGAAGCATTAAATTCAACTTCTTTTACTCCTGCAGTAGT
>Ga0209819_10000432_pt1 | contig 12012 bp, 7 predicted proteins | sample PPLLak2March2015_FD_187248 | JGI IMG/M metagenome (GOLD analysis project Ga0209819, IMG submission 187248) | Freshwater sediment microbial communities from Prairie Pothole Lake near Jamestown, North Dakota, USA - PPLs Lake P7 Core (1) Depth... | ecosystem: Environmental > Aquatic > Freshwater >... | reverse complement strand
AGCATTCCCGAGGGGGTTAATGGCATCGTCATTTTTGTTCATGGTAGCGGCTCCAGCCGGAACAGCCCTCGAAATATCTATGTGGCAGAGGTGCTCCAGGATGTAGGTTTGGGGACATTACTCTTCGATTTGCTGACATTCGACGAAGAGCAAGAAGACATGATTACACGCCGCCTTCGATTCGATATTGACTTACTCGCCAGCAGGACGATCAGTACAGTCGATTGGCTTCACAAGCAGCCTTATGCTGCTGGAAAGAAGATAGGACTGTTTGGATCGAGCACCGGAGCGGCCGCAGCTTTGATTGCTGCAGCCACACGACCTGATATTGTTCAGGCAGTTGTATCGAGGGGAGGTCGTCCGGACCTGGCTGGCAGGGCTCTGCCTCGAGTGCATGCAGCTGCATTACTTATTGTTGGAGGGAATGATAGAGAGGTTATCAGTCTCAATGAGCAAGCACTCGATAACATGCGGCAGCATCCGGAGAAGAGGATAGTAATCGTTCCGGGTGCGAGCCATCTTTTCGAAGAGCAAGGTGCTTTGGAACGAGTAGCCCTGTTAGCCGGTAATTTTTTCCGTCGTTACCTCAGCGTTGATGTAGATGTCATGGTAGACAGGGATTCTGGGGAAGAGTTCGAGTAACCCTATTGATTGAAAGTAGTTTTCAGATAGCAGACCGGTATGAGAGACTATGTGAACTGCGAGTGGAGAAGAAGGATAGGGTTCGAAAAAATCTTGAACTTCAAAGCTGGTAGAGTGGGAATCAAAAAAGACAGAACTATTGACATGGCTCTGTCTTTTTTCTATGGTGGTGCCGAAGGTGGGACTTGAACCCACATGACCGTACGGTCACTACGCCCTGAACGTAGCGCGTCTGCCAATTCCGCCACTTCGGCATTTCTAGATTTTTTTTGAGATTGTCAAGCAAAGCTTCACAATCTCAAAAGTATTCCTGTAACTATAGTAGCGGGGGTTGGATTCGAACCAACGACCTTCAGGTTATGAGCCTGACGAGCTGCCACTGCTCCACCCCGCATCGTTATGATGCCATATTATATGACGAAAACCCTAATCCGTCAAAATTTTCAAAAAAGTCTCTTGGCAATGACCTACTCTCCCAGGAGGCTGCCCTCCAAGTACCATCAGCGCTGACGGGCTTAACGATCGTGCAAGCACGATTCATCCGGGTTCGGGATGGGACCGGGTGGACCCCCGTCGCTCCAATCACCAAGAGACTTTCTTTTCCATATCGAATTGTTGAATAGTGCCAAATGATACCATAGATTTACCGAAGAAGGACGAGTTCTCCGCACCACGCAGGCGAAGCCCTCGGCCATTAGTACGGGTTGGCTGAACGCATTGCTGCGCGTACACCGCCCGCCTATCCAGCAGGTGGTCTGCCTGCGGCCTTACCCCTTTACAGGGTGAGGGATCTCATCTTGAGGCGAGTTTCCCACTTAGATGCTTTCAGCGGTTATCTCTGCCAGACTTAGCTACCCAGCGCTGCCGTTGGCACGACAACTGGCACACCAGCGGTCCGTCCACCCCGGTCCTCTCGTACTAGGGGCAGCTCCTCTCAAATCCCTTACGCCCACAGCGGATAGAGACCGACCTGTCTCACGACGGTCTGAACCCAGCTCACGTAACGCTTTAACGGGCGAACAGCCCGACCCTTGGGACCTTATCCAGCCCCAGGATGCGATGAGCCGACATCGAGGTGCCGAGCGAAGCCGTCGATATGAACTCTTGGGCTTCACCAGCCTGTTATCCCCGGGGTAGCTTTTATCCGGTAAGCCACGGCCCTTCCACTCGGTACCGTGGGATCACTAAGCCCGACTTTCGTCTCTGCTCGACGCGTTGGTCTTGCAGTCAAGCTCCCTTGTGCCTTTACACTCTGCGGCTGGTTTCCATTCAGCCTGAGGGAACCTTTGGGCGCCTCCGTTACTCTTTAGGAGGCGACCGCCCCAGTCAAACTGCCCACCTGGCACGGTCCCTCATCCGGTTGACGGTATGAGGTTAGGGTCTAGACATCGTCAGGGTGGTATTTCACCGTCGGCTCCACCGAGGCTGACGCCCCAGCTTCTCTGCCTCCCACCTATCCTACACAGACCATGCCCAAACGCAATGCCAAGCTGCAGTAAAGCTCCACGGGGTCTTTTTGTCCTGCTGCGGGTAACGTGCATCTTCACACGTATTGCAATTTCACCGGGTCCCTCGTTGAGACACTGTTCTAGTTGTTACACCGTTCGTGCGGGTCGGAACTTACCCGACAAGGAATTTCGCTACCTTAGGACCGTTATAGTTACGGCCGCCGTTCACCGGGGCTTCGGTTCAAAGCTTCGGATTGCTCCTAACCTCTCCCCTTAACCTTCCGGCACTGGGCAGGTGTCAGCCCCTATACTTCGCCTTGCGGCTTAGCAGAGACCTGTGGTTTTGTTAACCAGTCACTAGAACCCTTTCACTGCGACCCCGCTAGGCTCCGGCTGCAAGAGCCTTCACCCGGCAGGGCACCCCTTCTCCCGAAGTTACGGGGCTAAATTGCCTAGTTCCTTAACGAGGGTTCTCCCGTTCGCCTTGGTATACTCTACCCGTCTACCGGTGTCGGTTTGCGGTACGGGCGCACTGGCTTCAGCGTTTAGAAGCTTTTCTCGGCAGCTGGGCTCAACCACTTCCGCCTCGGGGGCTCGCACTCGCGCCTCGGCTCAGCCGGCGGTTTTGCCTACCGGCCTCCTGGGGTTGCCTTGCGGCAACCGCGCCTACACGCTTCCACCTGCACTACCATTCGCAGGCTGGCCTACCCAACTGCGTCCCTTCTTCACTCCACCAGCACGGTTCCGGAATGTTGACCGGATGTCCATCACCTACGCCTTACGGCCTCGGCTAAGGACCGACTAACCCGACGCGGATTGACCTGGCGTCGGAAACCTTAGACTTACGGCGAACACGGTTCTCACGTATTTTACGCTACTCATGCCTGCATTCTCACTTCTGTCCGCTCCAGCCGTCTTTCCAGTCGACCTTCCCTGCAAACAGAACGCTCCCCTACCAACACCTAGCTATTAGCCTTTAGCTTTTCGCTCTTAGGTCAACCGGCTGGTCGTCCTAAAAGCTAAGAGCTAAGAGCTAACAGCTAGATCTTCCATAGCTTCGGCGCTCGGCTTAGCCCCGTTATATTTTCCGCGCAGGACCACTTGACCAGTGAGCTATTACGCACTCTTTAAAGGGTGGCTGCTTCTAAGCCAACCTCCTGGTTGTCGGGGTAGTCCCACATCGTTTCCCACTGAGCCGAGACTTGAGGACCTTAGCTGATGGTCTGGGCTGTTTCCCTTTCGACCCCGAAACTCATCTCCCGGAGTCCGACTGCCACGCTTGTAAGGACCGGCATTCAGAGTTTGGTTGGGTTCGGTAAGCGCTAAGCCCCCTAGCCCATCCAGTGCTTTACCTCCGGTCCTCAACACGTGACGCTAGCCCTAAAGCTATTTCGGGGAGAACAAGCTATCTCCGAGTTCGGTTGGCATATCACCCCTACCCACAGCTCATCCCCTCATTTTGCAACATAAGTGGGTGCGGGCCTCCACGAGCGGTTAGTCTCGCTTCACCCTGGCCATGGGTAGCTCACCCGGTTTCGTGTCTAATCCTTGCCACTGACGCCCTGTTCAGACTCGCTTTCGCTGCGGCTCGGGGTGTCTCTCCCTTAGCCTGGCCACAAGGATTAACTCGCAGGCTCATTCTCCAAGAGGCACGCCGTCAGGCACTAGCGGCGCGCGGCCGGTTCTCACCGGCGCACAGACCCGCCATTAGCCCTTCGACTGCTTGTAAGCTTACGGTTTCAGGTTCTCTTTCACTCCCTTCACCAGGGTACTTTTCACCTTTCCCTCACGGTACTTGTTCCCTATCGGTCGCCAAACGTATTTAGCCTTGGAGAGTGGTCTCCCCAGCTTCCTACCGGATTAGCGTGCCCGGTAGTACTCAGGTGCCCGGCGGGAGCCGGTTGGTTTTCGCATACAGGACTGTTACCTGCTGTGGTGGGCTTTCCCACACCCTTCTGCTAACCGACCGGTTGGTAACTCCCATCTGCCGGGTCCTACAACCCCACCAGGCGCACCTGGTGGTTTGGGCTGCTCCCCGTTCGCTCGCCACTACTGGGGGAATGATTTCTTTTCCTCCGGGTACTGAGATGTTTCAGTTCCCCGGGTTGCCCTGCCCGGACCTATGTGTTCAGTCCGGCAGGCCGCTGGTTCGCAGCGGCGGGTTTCCCCATTCGGACATCCCCGGATCGTCGCCTGTACACGGCTCCCCGAGGCTTATCGCAGTGTCCCACGTCCTTCATCGGCGTTTGGCGCCAAGGCATCCACCGTAAGCTCTTTGTAGCTTCTCTACGTGATGCGGAGAATTCGTCATTCTTCGTCTCATTTTTCGTTCTACGTGTTATCGATTTTGTATCCAGGCTCGCTAGCCTGGACACTGCACTATTCAACTGTTAAGGTGCAAGGACAACCAAAGCTGCTTTGGAGGGCAGCTTGGGAGTCGTTCTCAGCCTCAACAACTGAGAAGTGACAGGAAAAGGTTCGGCCGTTTCTCTCTCGACCAGGCTCCTTACCACACCGGGCAAGAAGGCTTGGGGTTTTGTCGGCCGGGATTTGCATCCCAGCCGGGACAGCCGTTCGTGAGAAGCGGCTGCTTTTGGGGGGGTAGAGGTCTCAAGGACAGCTTTCCACCTTGCAGTGGGGTCTGCGCCTCAAGCCCTCGGCCACTCCCTAGAAAGGAGGTGATCCAGGCGCACCTTCCGGTACACCTACCTTGTTACGACTTCGTCCCAGTCACCAGCCCCACCTTCGACAGCTCCTTCCCTTGCGGGTTCGGATACCGGCTTCAGGTGTTGCCAGCTCCCATGACGTGACGGGCGGTGTGTACAAGGCCCGGGAACGTATTCACCGCACTAGTGCTGACGCGCGGTTACTAGCAACTCCGGCTTCATGCAGGCGGGTTGCAGCCTGCAATCTGAACTGAGACCGGCTTTGGGGATTGGCTCCACCTCGCGGCTTTGCGACCCATTGTACCGGCCATTGTAGCGTGTGTGTCGCCCCGGATATAAAGGCCATGCTGACTTGACGTCATCCCCACCTTCCTCCGGCTTGATACCGGCAGTCCCGTATGACATCTCTAACATACGGCAGGGGTTGCGCTCGTTACCGGACTTAACCGGACATCTCACGACACGAGCTGACGACAGCCATGCAGCACCTGTGCAGGCTCCCCGAAGGGTCGCTCCACTTTCGTTTCGCTACCACCTGCATGTCAAACCCGGGTAAGGTTCTTCGTGTAGCATCGAATTAAACCACACGCTCCGCTGCTTGTGCGGGCCCCCGTCAATTCCTTTGAGTTTTAACCTTGCGGCCGTAGTCCCCAGGCGGTGGACTTATCGCGTTGGCTTCGGCACGGCTGGCTTTTACCCCATCCACACCCAGTCCACATCGTTTACGGCTAGGACTACCGGGGTTTCTAATCCCGTTCGCTCCCCTAGCTTTCGTGTCTCAGCGTCAGGTACGGTCCAGGAGGCCGCTTTCGCCACTGGTGTTCCTCCCGATATCTACGCATTTCACTACTACACCGGGAATTCCACCTCCCTCTACCGCCCTCCAGTCCGACAGTCTTGAGCGTCCTCTCCCAGTTGAGCCGGGAGATTTCACACCCAACTTATCGAACCGCCTGCACACCCTTTACGCCCAGTAAATTCGGATAACGCTTGCCTCCTACGTTTTACCGCGGCTGCTGGCACGTAGTTAGCCGAGACTTATTCCGGGGATACCGTCCTTCCTCTTCTCCCCGAAAAGCGCTTTACGACCCGAAGGCCTTCATCGCGCACGCGGCGTTGCTGCATCAGGCTTGCGCCCATTGTGCAATATTCCCTACTGCTGCCACCCGTAGGTGTCTGGCCCGTGTTTCAGTGCCAGTGTGGGGGGCCACCCTCTCAGGCCCCCTACCCGTCGTCGCCTTGGTAGGCCGTTACCCTACCAACCAGCTGATGGGACGCAGGTCCCTCCCGAAGTGCCTGGCCTCTTGCGAGACGCAAGCTTTCTTCGGAGAGCGTCTAGTCTCTCCGACCACATGGGGTATTAGCAGCCCTTTCGAGCTGTTATCCCCCCCTTCAGGGCAGGTCACCAACGCGTTACGCACCCGTTCGCCACTCAGAGTGCCTTATTGCTAAAGCACTCTCCGTTCGACTTACATGTATTATGCACGCCGCCAGCGTTCATCCTGAGCCAGGATCAAACTCTCCGCAAAAACTTTTACATGTCCAAAGACATGGTCAGGTTCATTGCATTGCTGGTCTTGACAGAATTGGCTGTTACTTTTCCTATCACTCTTCAGTTGTTAAGGTGCCAGAGAACTGACCAGACAACAAAACGCGCCGAAGGGTTGTCTCTCCGGCACGTCAGACCGACAGGCAGACTGCCCTGGTCTCTGACTGATGTCGTTAGGTTGTCTGGGTCTGCCCGTGTGAGGGGCGAGACGGCCTGTTTTTCCAGGCGAAGCTGGATTATACCGGACTTCGCCCGATTGTCAAGGGTTGTGGCTCGATTGCGAGGAACTGGGCTAACCCCTTCGGTATCTCCCCTACCAGACAGGGTTACCCTGCGGCGACAGGGAGGCTTATTTTATGCAGCGTCAGGGGATTGTCAAGGGAAGCAGTTGGGATCTGATGCGATTCTTATATTGTGGGTAACTCCAGGCCCTCAGGCAACCAGGTCCGGGATCTGGGATGAAGACGGGGGTCTGACTTCACCCCTCTACCTCAATCCCCCGGGCCATTTCGGTTTCGAGTGCGATTTCCAGGTGTTCAATCTGTAGTACCGTTACTGGAGAATGCATGGAAACAGTCACCCAGGTTCCAGGGTTGATACCGTAGGCCTGGAGCTGCATACGACGTTCCGGGGTAATACTTTTTGAAAAACCGGTTACTTTTGCTTTCTCTCCCGGGCATACCGCAGCCAGATTATGAGTGTTTCGAACACCAGATGAGACTGGTGTGCTAACCGCTGGTGTCCTGTGTGGAGTGAACAATCCAAAAAATGCCATTTTCCGCTTCTCCTTTTGTTGTCGATCTTTCTTGTTGTTCTTTGAACTGTTCCTGGAGAACAGGTTTGATGCGAACCGCGCAGCCATAGACCGGCTTGTATCGACGGTTTCATATCCACATGCCGGGCAGCAGATCATGTGGCAGCCTCTCTGAAGCGGGCAAGATTTGCAAGCAATATGCTCTGCAGGATCAAAGCGAGTTCCACACATTGGACACGCGAAATTTATTGTGCTCATACACCCCATCCTATGAAGAGAAGTGCCTTGTTCAAAAGGCCGCCAATCAAAAATGCCAATGGAATGATGAGGACGACCATGCCTGCTGCAGTCCGCCAGCCGCGTTCTTTCGCGATCATCATAATACTGGCGACGCACGGTATGAACAGGGTTATCGTAACCATAGCTACGACCACCTGAGCAGGATTAAGCAGCCCTTGGGCCTCCATCAAGAATAGTCCGGTTGCACCGAAATCTCGGCGCATAAATCCAATCAAGAAAGCAGCACTGGCCTGAGCCGGCAGCCCTAACCACCCGCTGACCAGCGGCTCGCCGATGCGAATAATCCAGTCCAGGATTGCGGTCTTATCGAGGACGAACAGGATCAACGTACCCACAATGAAAAGAGGCACGACCTCTTTCAAATACCACTCCAACCGGGCGAGAGTTTTGACGACGACATTCGAAATGACCGGCATGCGGAGAGGAGGCATCTCCACAAGAAGCTGTGTCCGTTCACCAGGCACCAGCCGCGCCGCAAGCCAGCCAATTGCCAGCAAGATCAGCATGACGACGCCGCTCCAAATTAATGTCGCACTCAGAGATATGCCTGCCAGCATACCCATGACAACACCTAGCTGTGCTGAGCAGGGTACCGCAAGAGCCAGCAGCAGCGTGACCAGCAGGCGCTCGCGCTTTTTCTCCAGGACACGGGTTGTCAGGGTTGCCATGGTTACACATCCAAGGCCCAGCACCATCGGTAAGACAGCTTTGCCGTTCAAACCTAAAAACCGAAAAATCCGGTTGCTGAGCGCAGCCAATCGGGGCAGGTACCCAGAATCTTCCATGATCCCAAATGCCAGGAAGAAGGTCGTAACGATTGGCAGGATGAGGGCAATTGCATAAGTCATTCCCATAGTCCAAATCCCATATTCCCCTACCAGCAGGTCGGCAACCAGCGGGATGGAGATATATTTTTCAACCATGCCAGTAACCCAGGGGTTTATGACACCTCCAAACAGGTTTTCTTCCAGAATACCCACCAGCGTTCCTGCGCCAAACACTCCGACAAACCAATATATGGAATACAAAACCAGCGCCAGGATACCAATCCCCCAAACAGGATGAGTGGCAAGGTAACCTATCTTTTTGGAAATACCCTTCCATCCTTCACCAGTATCGAGCACTGCCAGGTTCACCAGCTTATCGACAAACGCCTGGCGCGTCACCTGAATCTGACCGGGCAGATCCAGGGCTTCTTCCAGGATCGATTCCCGCATTGCTAGCAGGCTTTGATATTCTTCCTGTCTCAGGTGGCCTTTCATGTAAGTTTCGCTGACCGGGTCTCCGCTCAACCAGAGCAGAGCCAATGATCGTGGTGAAATCGAAGCCTGCGGAAGCTGAGGGATGATCCTTTGAAGCACAGATTCGACTGCGTACGGGTATTCCAGCAAGAGTGCCGGAGCAGAAGCTGTTTGAACACAGCTAATCAATTCTTTAATGCCTCGTCCGTGTACTGCAGCCGTTGGAACAACTGAAATACCCATAGCTTCACCGAGGCAATTGTGGTCAAGACGGACGCCTCGTGAGTCGGCTTCATCCATCATATTCAAGGAGAGAGCCATTGGCAGACCCATCTCTGCTAATTGAACGGTCAGGGATAGGGTGCGTCGTAAGTTCTTGGCATCTCCAACCTGGATAACTGCCTTCAACGGCTCATTGATAAGGACGCGCGCGGTAACAAGTTCATCTTCTGATCGCGGCGGGAATGTGACAACTCCTGGTGTATCCACCAGGATTGCATTCTGCAAGGCAGATACCTTCCCCCGGGCAACTTCTACTGTGGTACCCGGATAATTGGAGATCATGACCCGCTTGCCGGTCAGATGCGAAAATAAGACTGATTTTCCGACATTTGGATGCCCTACCAAAGCAATGCTGTTTGCTCCCGGTACAGCACCTGATGGAGAAGAAGTATGACAGTTCAATGCAAAATTCTCCTTAGACCTGATTTCCCCTGCGGCAGTTCTGGCAAAGACCACTCAGGTGGATCGATATTGATTCGACAGTGCAGCCATATTCATTCTCGAATTGTGCTTCTACCGTTTGGGAAAAAGGTGTTTCGAACTCAACCACCTGACCACATCTTTTACAGACAAAATGGTGGTGATCAACTGTCTGCCCCATGTCGAAACGTTCCTGGCCCCGATCTTTCTCAAACCAGCGTGACCCGATCATCCCCTCCGCTTCCAGCAAGCGAAGTGTCCGGTAAACAGTTGATAAATGTAAGCTGGGGGACTTGGATTTCAGTTTTTCGTACAACTCTTCTGCAGTCAGGTGTTCAGCTTGGTTAGCCTCTAAAGCCTCGAGGATGAGTCGTCGTTGTGGAGTCATCCGGCCGCCACGGCAGGATAAATATTCTTTTACTTCGACAGCGAAAGAGCTCACGTATTCTTCCTTATGCATGAATAATTTTTCGGTTATTGCGAACTATTTGCAATAATATACAGGATGCAGGTCTCTTTTATAAGTGAGAGATGTCACCACTGTCATAGGATAATCATCTACGATCAAGAGATAATATATCCAGATTAGAGTGATATACAACCCCTTTGGAAGAGAGTATTTGACCCTCTAACTTCTTCTTTCCTTCGGGAAACTCCTACCAATCATGGGAGAATAACCCTGATTCTTCGGAAAGATCACTTTCGAGACACCATAGAGATATGCAAGGCAGGTGACGAATTTCTGGTAGAAGGTCGCTCTCTCATCATGTTTGAACATGTCGAGGGATTGGCAAGTATAATTCCCTGGTCTATATCCAGTCGAATAATTAAAATCCTTCCGCCAAGATCGATTTACAGTCATCATATATCCGAATGATCGAGAGGAATACTTATGAAACCGCATCACAGCAGGGTTGTTGAATTGTTAGTCAAGCGTTTTGGAAGTGATGAAAGCTTTCTGGCATTAATGATCGGTGGTTCCATCGCCAGGGGTTGGGAGCGAGACGATTCGGATGTAGATTTTCTGCTTATCGCTTCAAATGAAGAATATGAAAAACGAAAAGCTGCCCGTTCCTTTCATTACTACGCAACAGATCTTTGTGATTACCCGGGCGGATACGTCGATGGCAAGATCCTTGACCTACAGTTTCTGGAAGATGTCGCAAACCGAGGCAGCGAGGTTGCCCGTTCAGCCTTTGTCGGTGTTCAAGTTGCTTATTCACGCTTAAACGAGCTGGATGAGCTGTTAGGGCGTATCACCACATATCCAGAAGAAGACCGCCTTGAAAAGATCCGTTCGTTTTTCGCCCATATGCGGGCATATCAATGGTATGTCGGAGAGGCAGAAAAGCTGAAGAACGACTATTTGATGTCCCGTTCGGTTAATGAGCTGATCCTATACGGCGGCAGGATGATCCTTGCCTATAACCGCATCTTCTTTCCTTTCCATAAGTGGTTTTTACAGACTCTCAAGGATGCTCGTGAAAAACCGTCAGATCTGCTCGAAAGGATCGATGATTTGTTAGCGAGACCATCAAAAGATAACGCCGACAGGTTCTGCGAATCGATATCCGGATTCCGAGACTGGGAGACGCCTGCAGAAGGTTGGCCTGCCCGGTTTATGGAGGATACAGAGTGGGCATGGAGAAGAGGCCAAGCGCCGCTCTCAGATTGGTAAGTCAAAATCCCTCCTAAGGTATTCTGATAAAAATCTCCCGTACCCAACCTATTCGTCCAAAAAGATCGCGGACTTCGAGCCATATTTCTTCATTTACTACTTCTTTACGGTACATGATCTGCACCGGTGTGCCCGACGATAAAATACCTATCCCTCTGCCCTCCGGTACCTCTCTTAACAGAACGTTGACACCGCTGAAGTTATAGATGTAAGCAAGTATAGGTGTGGGTGTGAATGTTGGTGTTGCAGTATATGTAGGCGTAGGTGTTTGTGTCGGTGTGCTCGTGTGGAAAGGAGTTGGCGTCCGGGTTGGTACTTCTGTAGATGTAACAGTAGGTGTCAGGCTCGGACCTGATGTTGGAGTCGGGGTATAGGTGGGTGGAACCAGGGGATCGAGCTTAATGGTCGGAATATCGATAACTTGCAGGGCAACCGGGAATTGCAAACGTTCTGCAATTGCAGATTGTAGATGAACGACCTCACTATACCTGATCTGCCTGGATGTACGGATGGTTAATGTCAGATTCATCGCATCCGGTTGATTATCCATCTGCACATCAATTACTTGAGCATCAGGCAATTCATCTACTTCTTCAGATACAGCAGCCATCACATTCTTTGTCATTCTTCCTTCCTGCACGAAGCGGAGAGACAAAAAAATCAAAGGAATGGCAACAACCAGGACAAGGATAGTGGAAACATAAAACCCTTGCGGGAGACCGCCGAAAATGACATTATTCCGACGCGGTCGAAACCCTAGCAAGACAAAAACGGTAATACCAGAAAACGAGATCGTAAACAGGTTTGTGAGGAAAAGCAGTAATGCACCCAGGACTATCGATGTATTTGCCAGAGAAATACCGATCCCGACCGTACAAAGAGGAGGCATTAAAGCTGTGGCAATGGCAACTCCAGGGAGAGCGGCCGATAAGTGTCTTTGGGCCAGTGCATACGCTGCTGCTGCGCCACCCGCCAGTGCAATCCCAAGATCAAATGGTGTTGGCCGGGTGCGGATAAAAACCTCGTGAGGCA
>Ga0209819_10000429_pt1 | contig 12048 bp, 10 predicted proteins | sample PPLLak2March2015_FD_187248 | JGI IMG/M metagenome (GOLD analysis project Ga0209819, IMG submission 187248) | Freshwater sediment microbial communities from Prairie Pothole Lake near Jamestown, North Dakota, USA - PPLs Lake P7 Core (1) Depth... | ecosystem: Environmental > Aquatic > Freshwater >... | reverse complement strand
AAGGTTTGTAAGTTTTGTAAGGTTTGTAAGGTTTGTAAGGTTTGTAAGGTTTGTAAGGTTTGTAAGGTTTGTAAGGTTTGTAAGGTTTGTAAGGTTTGTAAGGTTTGTAAGGTTTGTAAAGATTTATAGAAACACAAAGTTCTTTAAAATAATACAGGGCCAGTCCTGAGACAATCGGGACAGAACTCGTGAATCAGACACGGTAAAGCTCTATAAAATTTTTCCGGCAGACTACGGGCCAGTAGCTCAGTCGGTTAGAGCGCGTGCCTTATAAGCACGAGGTGGGAGGTTCGATTCCTCCCTGGCCCACAAATAAGTTTTAGAGTTTGTAGAGTTTGTAGAGTTTGAGAAGATAGAATCCCGAAGGGATGATATTATGGTAGAAGAGTTTGATAGATACAAATAGAATCCCGAAGGGATGATATTATAAAAGAAATGTAACAACATAAAAATTATTCATTCAAACTATAACAATAAATAAAAACAACAAAAAAAATATTTTAGGAGTAAATTTACAAAATGGCTAAAGAAAAATTCGATAGAAGTAAACCACACGTGAACATAGGTACAATTGGACACGTGGATCACGGTAAGACAACTCTTACAGCTGCTATTACAATGACTCTTTCAAGAAAGGGACAAGCAAAAGTAAGAGCATTCGACAGTATCGATAATGCCCCTGAAGAAAAAGCCAGAGGTATAACGATTGCTACTGCTCATGTAGAGTATTCAACAGATAAAAGGCATTATGCACACGTAGACTGTCCGGGACACGCAGATTATGTTAAAAACATGATTACCGGTGCTGCCCAGATGGATGGTGCAATTCTTGTAGTTGCAGCTAATGACGGTGCTATGCCGCAAACAAAAGAGCACATTCTTTTAGCCAGACAGGTTGGAGTTCCAAGCATAGTTGTATTCCTGAACAAAGTAGATATGATCTACGAACAGGAAAAGACTCCTGAAGACGCTGAATTACTGCTCGAAGTTGTAGAATCAGAATTAAGAGACATTCTCAATGCAAATGAATTCCCGGGAGATGAAATTCCAATTATCAGAGGAAGTGCATTAAGAGCAATGGAGGCAGGTTTGAAACCGGAAGTCAATATTGATGACCCTGCTTTAAAATGTATCCATGAGCTTATGGATGCTGTTGACAGCTACGTTCCGGAACCGGCAAGAGAAATTGACAAGCCGTTCTTAATGTCAGTTGAAGACGTTTTCAGCATAACAGGACGCGGAACAGTTGGTACAGGCAGAGTTGAAAGAGGAAGAGTAAGATTAGGCGAAGAAGTTGAAATCATCGGCTTAGGTCAGCATAAGAAAACAGTTGTAACCGGTATTGAAATGTTCAACAAAGAATTAGATGAAGGTATTGCAGGAGATAATCTTGGAATGTTAATGAGAGGCGTTGATAAAAAAGATATCGAAAGAGGAATGGTTGTAGCAAAACCGGGTTCAATAACACCACACAAGGTATTTATGGCACAGGTTTACGTTCTGACAAAAGATGAAGGCGGAAGACATACACCGTTCTTCGGAAATTACAGACCGCAGTTCTATTTCAGAACAACTGACGTAACAGGTGTTATACAATTACCCGAAGGCGTACAGATGATAATGCCGGGAGATAACATTGACAACCTGAGAGTAGAGCTTATTTCACCGATCGCAATGGAAGAAGGATTAAGATTCGCTATCCGTGAAGGCGGAAGAACCGTTGGTGCAGGCGTTGTAACTAAAATTATAGAATAATTTAATAAAAGATCACCTTGGCAACTCAAAGAATAAGAATCAAATTAAAATCTTACGACCACAGATTAATAGACAAGTGGACGGATAGGATTATCAAGACAATTAAATCAACCGGCGGAATAGTTTCGGGGCCGATACCGCTTCCGACAAAAAAATCAGTGTATACTGTTTTACGTTCACCACACGTTGATAAAAAGTCGAGAGAGCAGTTCGAGATTCGTTCTCACAAGAGAATAATAGATATATTGAACTCGAACAAAAAAACCGTAGATGCATTAACGAAATTAGATCCTCCGGGCGGAGTGTATATAGAAATTAAAGTTTAGGAAATCAAATGAAAAGCTTAATAGGCAGGAAATTAGGAATGACCTCGGTCTTCACTGCTGACGGAAACAGTGTACCCTGTACGCTAATAGAAGCGGGACCGTGTATTGTAACCGCAATAAAAACCAAAGAAAAAAACGGCTACTCAGCCGTACAGCTTGGTTTTGAAGAACGCAAAGAGAAAAACCTTGCAAAGCCGGTAATCGGAAAATTTAAAAAAGCCGGTGTACCGGTCCTGAGATATGTAAGAGAAATGCGTGATTATGATAATGCTGAAGAATTAAAAGTTGGCGAAGTTATCAAATCAGACCTTTTCACCGAAGGTGAAATAGTTAAGGTAACAGCCACATCAAAAGGAAAAGGATTTCAGGGAGTTGTTAAGAGACATGGTTTTGGCGGCGGTTCACAGACACACGGACAGAGTGACAGGTTAAGAGCTCCGGGTTCAATTGGTGCAAGCTCATATCCTTCGAGAGTATTCAAAGGACAGAGAATGGCCGGAAGAACCGGTGGAGATAAGGTAACGATAAGAAATCTTAAAATTGTTAAGATTATTCCTGAATCAAACTTAATATTAATTCGAGGAGCGGTCCCAGGAGCGACTTCCGGAATAGTAGAAATATATAAGGTAAAGTAATATTGAATTAAATGTATATAAAATCGACGGGTCGGTTTCTGACGAAAAAGTAGAATTACCGGCAAGTATATTCGAAATCGAACCAAATCAGCACCTGATCTACCAGGCCGTGACTGCTTACCAATCAAACCAGAGGCAGGGGACAAGTAAAGCAAAAGAGAGATCAGAAGTAAGAGGCGGCGGTAAGAAACCCTGGAGACAAAAAGGACGCGGTACTGCACGTGCCGGTACATCACGCTCTCCGATTTGGGTTGGCGGCGGTACCATTCACGGACCAAGACCCAGATTGTATAAAATTCAATTGAATGCTAAATCAGCTAAGCTAGCCAGGAAAAGCGCTCTTTCTTTAAAGGCGAAAGACGGCGGCATCATGATTGTTGAAGACCTGAATTTTGAGCAGCCGAAGACTAAGGATTTTGCTTCAATACTGAAAAGCCTCAATATTGAAGGTAAAAAGATATTAATGCTTATTCCTGACGGAAGTGAGAATGTTTATAAATCCGGAAGGAATATTAACAAGGTAAGCCTGATGAATGCAAAAAATGCAGCAACATATGATTTAGTAAATAACCAGCTGATACTGATTCAAAAAAGTGCACTGGAACCATTGTGTAAACCTTTATTAAATTAAATTTATTATGCCTAAGACAATTCTTTTAAAACCGATAATTACAGAAAAGATAACTAACCTGCAGGAAGAGAAGAACCAGTATGCTTTTGAAGTAGCAATGGATGCTAATAAGATTGATATAATGAATGCTATCCAGAAGAAATTCAATGTAAAGATCGAAAGCATAAGAACTGTAGTTCGTAAAGGAAAACAAAGAACCCAGTTCACTAAAAAGGGAAGATTTACAGGATTTAAGTCTGACAGGAAAAGAGCAATTGTTACATTGAACAAAGACAGCAAGATTGATTTGTTTGAGACAGCAGTATAAGTTTTAATAACTTGTTATTTTTTCATAATTTTAAGTAAAGTAAGCTAACCTATGAACATAGGCAGTCAATTTACTAAGTATAGATTCGATATGGATTTATACGTGATTTTTCACAAAACCTAAAATATTTTTGTTGAAGAAGCCCGCAACAATAGTTGTGGGCTTTTTGTATAAATGAGTAGAGTGACTAGAGTGTGTAGAGTGGACAGAGTGAATAGAGTGAATAGAGTGAATAGAGTGAATAGAGTGGATAGAGTGAATAGAGTGAAATAGAGTGCTAACTTAACAAACTTAACAAACTTAACAAACTTAACAAACTTAACAAACTTAACAAACTTAACAAACTTAACAAACTTAACAAACTTAACGAACTTAACAAACTTAACGAACTTACGAACTAAAAGAACTATATGAAAACGGCTTATATATTAAAATCGGTATTAATTATTGCAATTGCATCACTACTTTATGCTTCAGGATGCGGGAAAAAGAATAATGACAACTTTGTGGAATTAAAGGGCGGTATAAAAGGCGGAGGCACTTATACAATAAATGAACTTGAAAATATCCGCTCACTTGACCCTGTTGGAATAAATGATGTTGTATCACACCATGTTGCCCACCAGATATATGACCTGTTGGTAGACCTTGATTCTAACTTACAGCTTACACCTGAACTTGCAACAAGATGGGAAATTTCTCCTGACGGATTAACCTATACTTTCCATTTGAGAAAAGGTGTTATGTTCCATGATAATGCATGTTTTCCCAATGGAAAAGGCAGAGAGATGAACGCGAACGATGTTAAATATTCTTTTGACAGGATTCTGGATTCAAGAACGGGAAGCTTAGGATTTGATTTCTATAAGAACCGTGTTGAGGGAGCTGAAGAAGTCATTAATGAGATAAATAAGGCAGTATCTGAAAACCGACCGCCGAAATTTACAAGTACATCCGGTTTTGTTGTGCAGGATGATTCAACTTTTATTGTAAAATTGAAAAAACCGTTCGGACCGTTCATATATTATATGTGTCTTGGTTTTGTATATGTAATTCCGCATGAAGCTGTTGAAAAATACGGGAAAGATTTCTTCCAAAATCCGGTTGGAACAGGTGCCTTTATATTTGAAAACTGGACCCCTGACCTTGAAATTAATATGCATAAGAATCCCAATTATTGGGCAAAAGATGGGTTTGGAAATAGCTTACCGTACGTTGACCATGTAAAGTTCAGGTTTATTAAAGACTTATCCCAGCAATTACTGGAATTTAAAAACGGCACCATAGATGAATCATATAGAATACCAAATGAGCAGTTCCAGTCTGTAGTTAAAGATGATGGAGTAACCCTCACACCCGAGTATTCCAAATATAAACTGCAGAGAACACAGGCATTAGCTGACCAGTACTTTGGCTTCTTAACAAACGGAAAAATATTTAATGATGTAAGGGTAAGGCAGGCATTCAATTATGCAGTGGACAGGGAAAAGATAATAAAATATATTTTATTCGGTTCAGGTACAGTGGGTATATACGGAATTGTTCCTCCGGGGATGCCGAATTATGATACTAAAAATATTAAAGGATATTCATTTGACCTGCAGAAGGCAAGGCAGCTTTTGACAGAAGCCGGATATCCCGGAGGCAAAGGATTTCCGGAAGTTACTTTAAATATAAATGAAGGCGGCGGTCGAAACACACAAATTGCCGAAGCCATCCAGAACATGCTGAAGGAAATCGGTATAACGGTGAAGCTTCAATTGCTGCAGTTCGCACAGCATCTTGATAATATAGATGCAGGAAGGTCCGATTTTTACCGGTTGGGATGGATAGCAGATTACCCGGACCCGGAAAATTTTCTCGAGCTGTTTTATGGCAAAAATGTACCGACAGATCCAAGAGAAAAAAGCCCTATAAACAGCTTTAGATATAAAAACCCGAAATTCGATGAAATATTCGAAAAGGCATTGATGGTAACCGACATACAGCAGCGTAATAAAATGTATCTTGAAGCAGAACAGCTTGCTGTTAACGAAGCTCCGTTGCTTTTTATATATTATGATATTGATTACCGTTTGCTTCAGCCATACGTTAGGGGTTATACGTTAGACCCGATGCATCGTGTTAATTTCAGACGTTTATGGCTTGATAAGTAAAATAAATTGCGGATTATATCGAATTTAGGGTATTTCACGCATATACGGTACTATATGTTTTGTGAATATTAATGTTTTTGGTTATATTTGTATGTTAAGCCATGTATTTTTTAACAATTAATCAAAGGAGGAAAATGGGGCGTAATAGTAGACTATTAACAGCAACCATTCTTACAATGATGTTTTCCTTCTTCCTCGTTGGATGTTCAGGTTCAGGTGCGGGCGAAGAAGATATATATGTTGTAAAGAAAAAAGATGCGCCAAAGGTAGAATTTTCCAGTACTACTGGTATTGAGAAAAAAAGTTTGATTAACCAGTCTAATTTAGAGACATTAACAAACATTATTTCTGAGTATAAAAATTCAACTGTGGACAGAGATGTTGTAATGACAAAGATAATTGAGTTGATTAATACCCCATATCTTTGGGGAGGAACTACCACAAACGGAATAGATTGCTCAGCTTTTGTTCTCACAGTTTTCAAAAAAGCATTAGACATTGATTTACCAAGAACTTCCATCATGCAGTCAACTGTTGGTGAAGAAGTCAGCAGAGAAAACCTTCAGTTTGGTGACCTGATATTTTTCAACACCATGGGCAGAAGAATTTCTCATGTAGGTATTTATCTTGGTGAAAGCGTATTTGCACATTCATCCTCAAGCGGCGGAGTGAAAACTTCTTCCTTAAATGAGGATTATTATAACGCAAAATTTGTTACAGCTCGCAGAGTGATTAACTAAAAGTTTAATGCTGACATACGTAATAAGAAAGCTCCTGTATTCTATACTTATACTTTTCGGAGTCATAACTGTTACGTTTGCATTGATGTACGTTATTCCAGGCGATCCGGCTCGTTTGATGTTAGGTCAACGAGCCGATGTCGCTTCTATAGAGGCTGTAAGAAAACAATTAGGACTTGATGACCCGCTTTACCAGCAATACATCCGTTTTATTGTAAAAGCTGTTCAGGGTGACCTGGGACGCTCATACTCTTCTAACCGCGAAGTTTTAAAAACAATATTAGAAACATTCCCTGCAACAGCATTACTGGCTGTTTCATCTCTTATAATTTCATCTATAATTGGAATTTTCATCGGTTTAATATCATCAGTAAGGCCGTATTCATTGAGAGATAATTTATCCATGCTGTTCGCTTTATTCGGAATATCCTTTCCACCGTTTGCATTTGGCTTAATTATGGCGCTTATATTCGGCTCATGGCTGAAACTGTTTCCCATTTCGGGGTATGTGAATAATGGAATTCAGTACCTAGTTCTGCCCATGTTAACGCTTGCCCTGAGACCTATGTCTATTATTGCACGATTGACACGGTCAAGTATGCTGGATGTACTGAACCAGGATTTTGTACGTACAGCAAGAGCCAAGGGAGTAGGTTATTGGAGCGTTGTTATCCGTCATGCCCTGAGAAATGCGTTAAATCCGGTTATCACTACTATCAGTGCGTGGCTGGCGGCATTGCTGGGCGGTGCATTCTTCATAGAATATATCTTCAATTGGCCGGGCATTGGCTTGCTGGCTATTAACTCAATCCTTTCACTGGATTTCCCCATGATACAGGGAACAGTGCTCTTTACCGCTGTAATATTTATTATTGTGAATATGATAGTGGATATCATTTATGCCTTCCTTGATCCTAAAGTAAAGCTTTCCTGATTAGATTACAAATTACAGATTGCATATTACAGATTGCATATTACAGATTGCAGATTACATATTGCAGATTACATATTGCAGATTGCAGATTACATATTGCAGATTGCAGATTGCAGATTTCAGATTGCATATTACAGATTGCAGATTGCATATTACAGATTGCATATTACAGATTGCAGATTTCAGATTTCAGATTGCAGATTGGAAAATTGGAAAATAATAGATTTTTTCGATTAGTTATTTGTTCATTGCTAATTGCTAATTGCTAATTGTTAATTGTTTTATGAAGTCAATTTAGTAATTTTATTATAGTAAATTTCATTAAAATTAATTACTTTTAGTAAATTTTATACAATTTAAGGAGAACTACAAAATGAAGAAATTCTTACTAATTTCTGCAATATTATTCTTAATATTCGCAGTTAAAAATAACTATTCACAATTGCTGCTCGAAGAAAATTTCAGCTATCCTGCCGGTGATAGTATAACACAGCATGGATGGACAGGCCACAGCGGGTCAACAAATATGGCAATTGTTAGTCCCGGATTAACCTATACCAACTATCCGCCTTCAGGTATCGGAAATGCTCTAAAGCTTGATACTGTCGGAGTTTCAGGCATGGATGTAAATAAAACCTTTACGGCAGACAGTTCAGGAAGTGTATATGCATCATACATGGTAAAAGTATTATATGCATCAACAGCAGGTGACTATTATTTCCATTTGGGTAATACTGTAATTGGAAGTACATTCAGGCCGAAATTATTTATAAAAGATGAGGGCGGCTCTGTGAAATTTGGTATAAGCAAAGGTTCCAATACAGGCACTTTTGCTCCGGCAAATTATTTATATAACACAACATATCTTATAGTAATGAAGTATACTTTTGTTGCAGGTGCTTCAAATGATGAAGTTAGTATGTTTGTTTTTACATCGCCCACAGTACCTTCAACAGAACCCGGTACACCGACTGTTGGTCCATTAACCGATGCTTCTCAATCAGACCTTGGCAATGCAGGTTGTGTAGCAATAAGACAAGGTGTAAATACTGCAAGACCTATATTGCATATTGATGGGATCAGGGTAACAAAATCTTGGAGCTATATTGTAGGAGTTCAAAACATAACAAATGAAGTACCCGGTGCATTTGAACTGAAACAAAACTATCCTAATCCGTTCAACCCGTCAACCACTATTGAGTTTTCAGTTAAATCATTATCGTTTGTAACCGTAAATGTATTTGATGCATTAGGCAGAATAGTATCTTCACCTGTTAATGATAAATTAACTGCAGGAACATACAAAGTGAATTTCAATGCTGCATCACTTTCAAGCGGTGTATATTATTATAAGATAAACGCAACCGATAATCTGGGAAACAATTTTGTTGACACAAAATCCATGATACTTGTAAAGTAGAGTTCATAGAGTTCATAGAGTTCGTAGAGTCTAAGTAAAATCTCTTTATCATAATTAATTTTTGTTTAAGAGATTATAATACAAAGATATGTGTAAATTAACTGCAATATGATGTTTTTTCTAAAGTTTTAAACACCTCACATCTTTCCGCTATTCGAAGGATAGAGGAATAAAGTGTGAGGTTTATTTTATTTAATTTTATTTTTAGTATATTCGTCCACATCTGAATAGTCGAAATATTTTTTAAAACATAAACATAATATATATTTTATGAGGAATTTACTTTTTGTGCTGCTTATATCTGTTTTGTTCAGCGGATATGCATACACACAAAACCCGCTTAAGCCCTTTAATTATGATGTAACCCGGTCAGCCAGTCTTCCGTCTGATATTGTTTCTTCGGTAGATGGTGCTGTAATCCTTGAACCCGGAAACCAGGTTATCTCCGGTATTGTAAGAAGCAAGCAGAACAATATTCAGCTTGATATTCCCGTCAGTTCAACCCAAAGGTTGACACTTGTGTTAACTAAAGCTGAAGTCTTTGAACCATATGCTAAAGTTGTTGCCGGTACCGATAACGGTGATAAGGAAATTTCAATCAAAGATAAATTTGTTTCATACAGGGGAAAGATTGCTAATGACAACAATTCTTTGGTATCCTTAACATTTTTCGATGACTACGTTTCAGGAATAATTACTTCAAAAGATTTTTCATATGTTATCGGAAAATTAACTGCCGGTGAATTAAGCGGCAGGTATATCTTATACGATTCATATAAGATGAAAGTACATCATCAATACAGCTGCGGTACTGAAGCTTTTGAAATTCCTCAAAGAATTACGGAATTGCAAAAAACATTATCAAGAGAGCCAAAAGACTATTCAACTGCTGCATTTCTTAAAACAAATATGGCAATTGAATCAGACTATGATACATATGTCCATTTCGGAAGTTCGGTTGAAAATACTTCCCGGTATATTATTTCACTGGTATCATCTGCATCGGCAGTTTATATCAGGGATGTTAATGTACAGTTATCAATGACATACTTAAGAGTATGGTCAACAGCAAGTGACCCTTATACAGGAACAACTTCCGGTGAATTGTTGAATGAATTCCGTGCCTACTGGAACGCAAACATGCAGTCAGTTCCAAGGACAATTGCCCATTACATCTGTACCCGTCCGGGCGGCCTGGGCGGAATTGCATGGGTCGATGTTTTATGTTCAAACATAACATCCGGATACGGATATGCATTCAGCGATATTGACGGCACATTTAATTCGCTTCCCGCTTATTCATGGGATTTAATGGTAGTGTGTCATGAAACAGGACACAATTTCGGCTCACCGCATACTCATAACTGCTCATGGCCGGGAGGACCAATTGATACATGTTATGTCAGCACTGAAAATAATTTTTGCGTTACCACTGCAATTCCAAGAGTAGGTACAATAATGAGTTACTGTCATCTCAATGCAAGTATAGTAATTGATTTTGGACCATTACCGAAAAATTTAATAAGGACTAAAGCTGAGAACGCTCCTTGCCTTAGTACTAATTCAGGTTTTTATCTTGCAACTCCTAACGGCGGACAAATATTTAAAACGACAAATAATGTTTACATTATCTGGGGAACGTCATCTTCAGGAAATGTTAATGTTGAATATACCACAAATAACGGAACAAGCTGGAATAACATTCAGACAAATGTTCCTGCTGCCCAAAGATATTCATCATGGATAGTTCCTTACATCCCCACAACCACACAGGCGAAGGTAAGAGTTACTGAATCAGGCAATCCTTCGATCGGTGATATGAGTGACAGCACGTTTCAGCTGAGACCGCAAATATTTCCATTTAATATGATTGCACCTCCTCAGCTTTCACGCTTCTATACTTCACCGGGTGATACAAGCAGGTTGTATTTTACATTTTCAAAAGCAGGTACTTTACCTGAAATAAAATATAAATATTATCTTACTAAATTAGATAATTCATTTATATATTCACAGCCGTCAAACAATACCGGTTCCGATTCATTGTTGTATTTGCGTTACAGCAAGATAGATTCATTAATGGCTGCAGCAGGTGTACAGGTTAACGATTCGTTAAGATGCAAATGGTTCATAAGGGCATTTTCTCAATTTGATTCAACTCAGTCTTCTACTTCATCATTTCTTATTACATTTATAAGGCAGATTGTCGGTGTTCAGCCAATTTCATCACAGATACCGAAGGAATTTTTCATTAATCAGAATTATCCGAATCCGTTCAATCCTTCAACAAAGATAAGATTTGGTTTACCAAAAGCTGCTGATGTAAAGATTACAATATATGATATATCAGGCAGAGTAGTAAGCGAACTTGTAAACGGAAAACTGGAAGCGGGTGAGTTTGAAACAGAATGGAATGCAACTAATTATGCTTCCGGAATATATTTCTACAGAATCGAAGCAGGGGATTATACCAATACAATGAAGATGTTGATGGTTAAATGATTTTATCATTTAACCTGAAATCCGGGTTTCCGGACTGCTTGTGAAATAGTGAATCCGTTTGGGCGGAGTGAGATTGTGAAATTTCAAATTTATAAGGCATTCTTGTAAAAGGATGCCTTTTTTTATTAAATAATAAAATTTCAGCTCATCACTCTGACTCCCGACCCCTGACTCTTTAGTGCATTTTTCAATACATATTTTTTCCACGCATTCAAAATCTAACCAAATCCGTGAGCTGCATTTTACAGTAATGTTACGACATGCTGTAATTCATTTCGATATTAACAAAGAACGATTATTTATGCTTATATTGCTGTATAAGCAACTCCAATATAATTTAATATAGTAAACGCTCATTGTCAAGTTTTTGGTGAAAAAACCTCACCCCTTTCCCCTCTCCTGGGAGGAGAGGGGTATTTAGAGCTTAAAAATCAAAGGATTCCCTTCTCGAGAGGGGTGGACTCCGATGGAGCGTTAGCGGATATCGGAAGACGGGGGTGTCCTGAAATGAGCCGAACAAGCCCTAAAGTATCACTTTAACTCCACCGTTCTCAGCGACAATTTATTCACTATTATAAATTCATATAGCTATTTTAGTTAACGATATAGTGAAGTTTTTTTTTGATGAAAAAGTTGTGATTC
>Ga0209819_10000428_pt1 | contig 12049 bp, 8 predicted proteins | sample PPLLak2March2015_FD_187248 | JGI IMG/M metagenome (GOLD analysis project Ga0209819, IMG submission 187248) | Freshwater sediment microbial communities from Prairie Pothole Lake near Jamestown, North Dakota, USA - PPLs Lake P7 Core (1) Depth... | ecosystem: Environmental > Aquatic > Freshwater >... | reverse complement strand
TTTACGCAAAGTGACAGAGGAAATCATGACACGGATCGAGCAGCTTGTCGAAGAAGCCCAGCGTGATATAGAAAAATCACTCACTCCAACATGCTCTGTGAAAGGGTAGCTTTATGGATCACGCAAAGCAAATTGCTATACGAGGCGTACTCCGTTGAGCTGCAGTCTCTGGAAAGAAAGCCTCCGGCTTCATCACCAACCGCCGATCCAATTTGTTTTACCAGGACCGGATCCCAGGTGCTACCGAGGCCAATCGCTTGTGGGAAGACCGTTGCTTCGCCTTTGATCAGGTTTGATAACCGATACTGAGGAGTATTGAATATATTTGTGGTTCTAAGTACGTTCTACTGTTTATCAAATACCAAAGTATAGGAAAAGAAATTGCCGAGTTTTTTCTTCAATCGAAATCCTGCCTGGCTAGCCTGGCGCAGGAGCGTTTGAGCCAATGGATAATCCGGATCGAGCAGCAGTTCACTGAATGCAAGCGTACCTGATGGCGACAGCACACGATAGAATTCTTGCATTGCTCTCACGGGATCGGGAATCTCGCTGATGACCGTGATCATACACGCAGCGTCAAATATTCCATCCTCGAAAGGCAGCTCATAGACATTGGCAACCCTGGCTTCAAGATTGGTCACCCCCTCAGCTTGAGCTCTTTGCGTCACCCGTTCAATCATTTTTGGTTCGATGTCCACAGCTATAACTTTTCCAGTCTCACCTACTCGCCGGGCGGTTTCGAGCGTGTACCTCCCATTACCCGGTCCAACTTCGAGCACTGTCATCCCACGTTCAATGCCATGCCGGATTGGCATTTCGCTGGGCGGTTGGATTCTGCGCCGGAGGGGATTGTCGATCAGGTTCGCCAGGAACTCGGGCATAGGAAATTTATAAAAATACCGGATGATCCGGACAAATGTATGCCAGATTATGATTCCGAGGAACAGTTTCAGAAGTAGGTTGATCAATCTTGAAATCATGGAATTTCCTCCCAATTACTGCTTCTCACGTACCGTAATCCGAAACGCGAGTTAATTTTGATCCGTAATATATATGAGAATGCAAGCTTACGAAGATTCTACTGCAATCTTATCTCCAGCTATACTTTCATATCTAAAAATCCTGGCTCGCTGACCCTCCTGGAGAGCCAGGATTACCCTGTCTTATCAGGCTTTCTGAATCGCCCGATCCAGATACCATAGGATATCCTCGATATCTTCCAGGACAATACTCCAGCGCTGGTCTGCTGATCTTCGCTTCGTTGGCTGTGTGGTGGTAGCTGAATGGATCGCCGGGCTTTTGGCATCGCAACATTCACCAGGTGGTTTAACTTCTGCAAGGCGATCCCCTGATCAACGAATTTGCCATTTCAATCAAAGAACCTGAAACGGTATCCCGATTTCTGGGAAACATCAGCTATAAACAACCCAAATGCTGAGAGAAATCAACTTCAAGGTCTTCGGTAAGCTCCTCAGAAAGAGCAAACTCAAAACGATCACCATCGATATCGACAGCAGTGTGGTCAATGTGGAAGGTCACCAGGAAGGAACGGCAAAATGGCGGTTGGGCACCTGTTGCTCCAATCATTTTGGGCTAATGAAGCGATCTTTCAGATAATGATGCTGACCTACAATTTGTTTTTGCTGGGCAAGATGGACTTTACAAAGGAAACGGAATACCGGCAGCAAATCAAAACCTTCCGGTTGAAGTACATTTTCCTGGCCGGAAAGATCATCCGAACGGCCAGAAGCGTGGTGATGAAACTTTCTGAGAAATATCCTAATCAAGAGATGTATGAAAAAAGCCTGTATTAGAAATATCATCTTTCATGTCTCAATCCGTTGTTACGATTTAATCCTACCAGAAAAAATCAGTTCAGATGCCCGAATTTGTGAAATGGATCACAAAAAATTATGCACAACGGAGGAAATGATGCTAAACTTACGACAAGATTGTCAAAATCATCAACCCTTGAGATGAAATGTTGGTCGAATTTATTCGACGTGGAATCTCGGTCAAAAGCAATTTCCTGATGATACTACCTAATACATACAATTTCTCCTTTCCCTGCCCCATGGATACTGCATGCTCAAAAACAACGTCCTAGTTTACCCAGAAGCAAGCAGGGCAGAAAGCGCCTCCGCCTCAACACCTTCTCCACACACTCTACTTCGCATCCTCCGTTACATCGGCCTCAAAGGCGCAGGGATCGCCCTGACGGTGGTCATCGGCCTGTATCTCACCATCCTGATCGCCAACCTGGGCGGCTATGTGGACGAGATGTACAAGGGCGTAATCTTCGAATCCCTGCTGAACGCCAGACACGGCGGCTGGCTGGCAGACGAGACGCCTGAGGAGCAAGAGCGGATTTTCTACGAGACGCTCTGGCAGCTCGAAGAAGCGCGCGGCCTGCACCAACCCTTCATGCTGCGCTCGTTCCGCATCCTCCAAAGCAGCCTGCTGCTCGACTTCGGCGCCTCTCGCCAGGAGATCTTGCAAGCCCTGCCCAATACCGTTGCCCTGGTGGGCCTCACCAACCTGTTAGTCTTCCTGTTAAGCATCAGCCTGGCGCTGGTGCTCTCCCGCAGCCCGGGCAGCCTAGTCGACCGGCTGACCGCCTTTCTTTCCCCGCTCACCTTCGCTCCAGCCTGGGTGCATGCGCTGGTGATCATTTCGATCCTCATCACCTTGCTGCTGCAGCCTGTCATATCCAAATACTTGATCCTGATCATGGTCACGTCCATCTTCCTGAGCGTCTTCTTCCGCGGGGCGTATACCTGGCGCTCGTTCTTCCAGAACTTCCGCAATGAAGATTATGTCGAGCTGGCGAAGGCCAAAGGCCTGCCCAAGAGCCGCATCGACCGCCACTACGTACTCCGCCCGCTGCTGCCCTACGTGGTCACCGATTTCGCCATCTTGGCCCTCAGCTTATGGCAGGAAGCGATCCCGCTCGAGGTGCTGCTCGGCTGGCCCGGGATCGGCTTGCTCTTCATCTACTCCATCCAGGACCTCAATACCATCACCCCCGTGGGCATCGTGGTCATCTTTGCCTATATGCTGGCGATCACCCTCTTCCTGCTCGACATCCTGTATGCCCTGCTCGACCCGCGTGTCCGGGTAGGAGGGGAGAGCAAAACCCTGCGCTTGTTGGCGGATAAGCCAAACTTGAAAGGCGTAAAGCGCCTCTTCAGCCGGAAGGTAGAGCCCGCTCCGCTTGGAATCGAACCGGCGGCCATACAGGCGAGACCTCTCAAATTTCCCCACCCCCAGCCAATCGGGTTTTTAACCGGCCTGGGCCGCGGGCTGCGCGACAGCCTCCTCAGCCTGAAATCTTTCTTGGGTGAGCTGCTGCGCTACCCATCGGGCGTCTTCGGGCTGGTAGGCCTGCTGGTGCTGACTGCCATCACCGGCTACACTCTGGCCTTCGTCCCCATGGAGAAAGCCATCATGTACTGGCGCGGCCAGAGCGAGAACCGGTACCAGAACGCCTGGTACCGCAACCCGGTCAACGTGCCACCTGCCTGGGTCAACTGGTTCCGGCAGGATAAACTGCCGCCCACCCTCATCTTCAACACGGCTGACGAGAAGTTCCAAAAAGAAGTCAGCGTGCTGTCAGAAGAAATGACCCAGGTGGTGGTCCCCTTCACCTTCCAGTACGACTACGACGGCTTCCCCAGCCAGATCACCCTCTACTTCGACGTGAAATACGAGAAGAAAATACCCTTAGTGATGCTCACCTGGCTCACCCCCGACAGGCAAGAGATCGAGCTGGGCAGCATGTCGGTGCGCCCGCACATGAACTACTACCTGTCCAGCGATCCAAAGCTGTCCCGCAAGCTGGGCGGGCAAAACCCCACGGTTGGGTTGTTCTCACCCCTAGCCCTCAAGAGTGGAAAGGAGGCCGCTGGACAGCCGCAACCCTGGAAAGGCACCTACCAGCTCGAAGTGAAGACCTTCCTGTTCGAGCCCGGCTCCTCTGTGGATGTGGAGGCAATTTTCTACGGGCAGGTGCACGGGCTGGCGGGCACCGACCCCAGCCGGCGGGACCCTATGCTGGCCCTGCTGTGGGGCACTACCATTGCCCTGGCCTTCGGCCTGTTCGGCGCGGTAGGCACCAGCCTGGCAGCCATGACCCTGGCCGCGGTGGGCGTGTGGTATCATGGCTGGGTCGACAGCCTGATCCAGCGGCTGACCGAGATCAACCTGGTCTTGCCCAAGCTGCTGATCGTGATCCTGATTTACATCTTATACACTAAGAGTATCTGGGTTATCCTGGCGGTGCTGGTGGTGTTGAACATTTTCGGTAGCCCCCTCAAGAGCTTCCGGGCTGTGTTCATGCAGGTCAAAGAATCGCCTTATATCGAGTCGGCCTTGTGCTATGGGGCCAGCAGCAGGCGCATCATCGCCCGCTACCTGGCGCCGCGCGTGCTGCCGGTGCTGGTCCCGCAGATGGTCATGCTGGTGCCCGGCTACGTGTTCTACGAAGCCACCCTGGCCTTCCTGAGCGTGCGTGACCCGTACCTGCCGACCTGGGGTAAGCTGCTGTACGAAGCCCTGATGTCCGACGCACTTATCAAGGGCTACTGGCACCAGTTCATCGTCCCCATCGCCCTGCTCAGCCTGACCGGCCTGGTCTTCTCGTCCCTCGGCTACACCCTAGAGCGGATGATGAACAAGGCGTTTACGCAGGCGTAGAACGCTCCGCCCGTTCTGGCTATAAGAAAATTTGATATTCAAAATAATAAATGGCAAAAGAAGCGAAATGGACATTGCTGGAAATGTAGTTTGTCAAAATATACCAGAGCAACCCGGTCCTATATATTTTCCGGTATCAATAATTATTCACCCTCGTAAAGACAACACCTGCCAAATCCTCTAGCTCATCTACCGTATGCTTTTCCTGGGTTCTAGATATATATCGGATATAATTGGCGGCGTGCCTTATCAATACGAGAAATTGTTGCTATCCATACAATATTCAGGAACAGCTCCCCAATGATTTCTGAAAAAGAAAAAAGAACGAAACGCCTCATCCAATCCGACCGTAAAGGGTTCAACACATTATTCAACCGAATCTTTGAAGCGTTCTTACCCTTGCTTGCTGTCCCCGTCGCGTTGATTTTTGGAGCAATCATGCTGGCAGCTTTGGGTGCCAATCCACTCGAAGCCTACCGCTCCCTTTTCGTAGGGGCATTTGGCGGCCTTTCCTCCATCACACAGACCCTGGTCATTGCTACACCCTTGTTGCTGGTTGGGCTGGGAGTTGTAATTGCTTTCCGCGGCGGCGTGATCAATATCGGGGGTGAAGGTCAATTAATCATTGGAGCTCTAGCTGCTACCGCTGTGGCGCTCTCCCTGCCCACCTTACCCGGCTGGATTCTGATTCCCCTATGTCTTTTGAGCGGTTTTATTGGTGGCTCAGTTTGGGGTGGCATACCGGGAGTTTTGAAAGCCAAACTGAAGGTAAATGAGATCTTAAGCACGGTGATGATGAACGCCATCGCCATACAGCTTAGCAATTTTCTCCTGCGCGGACCAATGATTGATCCGGCGGAGATCGAAGCTGGTACCCGGATCGCACAATCTGCTCTCCTGCCACATCAAGTCTGGTTGGAACGCTTGATACCGCGCACCCTGCTTCACGCAGGCGCAATCCTTGCCCTGGTAATGGCAGTTCTTGTCTATATATTTTTATGGCGCACGACAATCGGCTACCGTATCCGGGCGGTGGGTTTGAACCCGAATGCATCCAAATATGCAGGCATCCGCGTGCCTTTTTACCAGGCGCTGTCCCTTGTTTTAGGAGGGGCGTTTGCCGGGTTGGCTGGTGCGGTGGAAGTACTGGGTGTGCAGCACCGCATGCTGGAAGGGCTCTCGGGAGGTTATGGTTTCTCAGGCATCGTAGCAGCCTTGTTCGGTAACCTCCACCCGCTCGGGGCAATCCCAGCCTCGATCTTTTTTGGTGGGTTGCTGGTGGGTGGAGACCAGATGCAGAGGACTGTGCAAGTCCCTTCAGCGTTAATTGATACCCTGCTCGGTTTAATCGTCCTCTTAGTGGTTGGAAGCAAAATCTGGTCATTGAGACGGGCCAGGAGGCGCGAAACAAATGAGTGAATTGTTTACCTTGCCCGTATTGTTGGGTATCTTATATTCTGGCATCCGCCTGGCAACGCCTTACCTCTATGCTGCGATCGGCGAAGCCCTGGCACAGACATCAGGCGTGCTCAACCTGGGAGTTGAGGGCATCATGTTAATGGGTGCGTACAGCGGCTTTTATGTTGCCATGAAGACCGGCAACCTGTGGCTCGGAGTACTGGCAGCGGCTGCAGTCGGCTGTATTTTGGGGCTCCTGATGGCAGTGATCAGCGTAACACTGCAGGCAGAACAGGGCATCAGTGGGATAGGTCTGACTTTATTTGGATTGGGTCTCTCCAGCCTGCTCTTCAAAGAGACGATGGGCACTGTCAATTCCATCTCCGGTTTTCAACCCATAAGAATTCCTCTGCTCGGAGATATTCCATACATTGGTAATGTCCTTTTCAACCACAACATCCTGGTATATGGAGCGTTCATCCTGGTACCGGTCGCTACTTGGGTATTAAATAAGACCACCTTCGGCCTGAAGGTACGCGCTGCAGGGCAAAACCCACAGGCCGTAGATTCCTTAGGTATAAACGTTGTGATAATCCGCTATATAACAATTACTCTGGGCGGAATGCTTGCTGGCATTGCCGGCGCTTCTCTTTCGATCGCCCTCATTAACCTATTCCAGGAAAACATGACCAATGGAATGGGCTTCATAGCGGTTGCTCTGGTATATTTTGGTGGCTGGCGCCCGGTGGGAGTTTTGAGTGGTGCATTGCTGTTTAGCTTCGTCAACGCGCTTCAACTCTGGATCCAGGTGAAGAGGATCCCTCTGCCATCGGATATTGCCGTGATGCTGCCCTACATTCTCACAATTATCGTCCTGGCTCTTGCTATGAGGCGCACACAACAGCCTGCTGCATTGGCTAAGCCTTTTACCCGAGGCGAGTCGTAATCATCTGAATAAACACCAGGAGGTGAACCGGAAAACCTTCCTTCCAAACCCTGCTACGAACACAACTGGCTTTAAATTGATCTAAAAGGAGAATATTGAATGAAGAAGAATATCTTTCGACTGACATTGATCACGATAATGATTGCTGCTTTTCTATCCAGCTGCGCGCAAGCCACACCTGCAGCTACTGATGAAGCCGCTGATGGTTTAAGAGTTGCGGTCGTCATGCCCAGTACGATCAATGACGCCGCCTTTAGTCAATCCATGTATGAAGGCTTGAAAACCATCCAGACAGAAATGGGTGGAGAAGACAGTATGGAGCTTGCATATTCCGAGAACATGTTTAATGTTCCAGACGCCGCTGCTGCCTTGCGTGATTATGCCACCCAGGGCTATGATCTGGTAATCGCCCACGGTTCTCAATACGGCACCTCCCTGCAACAGATTGCCCCTGATTTCCCTGAAACAAGCTTTGCCTGGGGTACCTCCCTAAATACATTCCAGGCAGATGGTATCAACAACGTATTTGCCTACCAGGCTGAAGCACAAGAAGGTGGTTATGTTTTGGGCACGATCGCAGCGCTGATGTCGGAATCCGGCATCATCGGTATTTCTGGTCCTGTTGAAGCTGGTGACGCCAAGTTATATGTTGACGGTTTTCAAGCAGGTGTGCTGGCTACCAAGCCTGATGCGACGGTAAATGTTACCTATACCGGATCCTTTTCGGACGTATCCTTAATGGCTGCCGCTGCCGAGACACACATCGCAGCAGGCGCAGACATGCTCACCGGTTCTTCACAGTCGGTTGTTGGTGCTATCGGTATTGCTAAGGATCAAAATGCCTTCTGGTTCGGCACACAATGGGACCAGACAAGTCTGGCACCCACCGCTGTGGTAGCCAGCCAGGTATATGACTGGACCGGGATCCTCGATGATATGATATCCAGCCGGCAGGCAGGTGTGCTGGGGAACAAGTCTTACACTCTGACCTTCAAGAACGGCGGCCTGATCATCCAATACAACGAGGCCATCGAGGTACCAGAGGAAGCGAAATCTGCAGCAGATGCCGCCATCCAGGGCATCAGTGACGGCACTGTCAATCCGCTGCCGTAATATCAACATATTGTGGGAGCTGTCCATTCATCGGGAAAGACGTAATGTTCTTTCATCCCAACCACTCTTGTAGAATCTTTGGACTACCGACCTTTGGACAGCTTCCCACAAAAGACTCTATTTATTAAAGCAGGTAGAATAATTGAGCGGACAAGGGACGGCTTCTAATACACTGCCTTTAAAGGTAAACAGAATCGACGAAATGCAGATGGTCGGGATCGTCAAGCGCTTTCCCGGTGTACTGGCAAACAACCACGTCAATTTCAGCATTAAAGCCGGAGAAATCCATGCTTTATTGGGTGAAAACGGTGCTGGTAAAAGCACCCTGGTACGACAGTTGTATGGTCTGTATCGTCCGGATGAAGGAAAGATCTTAATTAACGGGCAGGAACAGCACTTCAACTCACCTATGGATGCTATAGAGGCGGGCATCGGCATGATCCACCAGCATTTCATGTTAGTCCCTTCTCTGACGGTGACTGAGAACGTGGCATTGGGGCTGAAATCATCGCGCGGGTTCGTTCTGGACCTTGACAAGGTGGAGAAACGTATCCGGGATCTCAGCAAACAATACGGTTTGAAGGTGGACCCAAATGCCTGTGTCTGGCAGCTTGCAGTGGGCGAGCAGCAGCGGGTCGAGATTATCAAGGCGCTTTACCGGGGAGCACAATTGCTCATCTTAGACGAGCCAACCGCAGTGTTAACACCCCAGGAAGTTGACGAGTTGTTCAAAACCTTCATTCAAATGGCGCATGATGGTCATGCGCTGATTTTCATATCCCACAAACTGCATGAAGTTCTGGCGATCAGCCAGCAGGTGACAGTTCTGCGCGATGGATCTGTGGTGGGGACTTGTACGACTGCTGAGTCGACGAGGGCTGGGCTGGCAAAAATGATGGTTGGACGTCCTGTGATCCTTCAATACGACCGCCAACCGGCAAAGTTGGGTGATGTTTGCCTGGAGATTCAAGACCTGGTTGCGCGCAGCGACCGGGGAGGTGATTCTCTCAATGGTGTCTCACTCCAGGTGCGCTCCGGGGAGATATTAGGGCTGGCTGGGGTATCCGGAAATGGCCAACGGGAGCTGGCAGAGTGCCTGGCAGGTTTGCGGCCAGTACAAAAAGGGAAAATCTACCTCAACGGCAAAGATATTACACGCAGCTCACCTGATCAGCGTATCAGGGCAGGTCAATCGTATATTCCCGAAGAACGTATGCGAGAAGGGGCGATCAAAGATTTCAGCGTAGCAGATAACTTTGTATTGCAAGATCATGGTAAGCCGCCGTACTCGCGAGGGATATTCCTGGATTTCAAAGCTATTCATACCCAGACCCAAAAGTCAATAGAAGCTTATAACGTGAAGACTCCCAGCCTGGAAACACCACTCAAGAACCTTTCCGGCGGTAACATTCAGAAGCTGATCCTGGCACGTGAGCTATCGCGCCGTCCGAAAGTATTAATTGCTTCTCAGCCTACTCGTGGTGTAGATATTGGCGCGAGCGAGTACATCCACCAACGTCTGCTGGAACAGCGCCTGACCGGCACCGCCACCTTACTGATATCCGAGGACCTGGACGAGATCCGCGCTCTATCAGATCGGATCGCGGTCATTTACGAAGGTAGAATCATTGGGGTGGTAAGTACGGAGGAAGCGTCTTTGGAGCAGCTTGGCTTGATGATGGCGGGTGTTGGGAATCGAGATCACTAAAAGTTTGTCGTGCACCCAGTGAATCAGTGAACTGAGATAAGCAGTCTAAATAGAGTATAATTATAGCAATCGGTGGTCGTCAGGGGAAACCTTGACGGCGGCGGGTGATTTGCCCGTCGAAAAGTGCCGCCATCCGAAATGGAGTCCACCGATAACATGAAACTATGGTCAAAGTATGTTGTAGCACAATCAATCTCCGAAGCCCTGGATGCCCTCAACGGCGCCGAGGGATCGTCTTGCCCGATTTCGGGAGGCACTGACCTTCTGCTCGAGCTGCAGCAGGGACGCCACTCCTCCATTCACACCCTTGTCGATTTGCATAAAATCCCGGAGCTTCACTACCTGGAAGTCCAGGATGGAACTCTAATTATTGGCGCGGCTGTTCCTGCCAGTGAGTTGGTGGATTCACCGCTTGTATGGGAACATGCTCAAGCAGTCGCTGAAGCCTGCGGACTGATCGGAGGCCCTCAGGTTCGCAACACGGCTACCTTGGGAGGCAATGTCGCGCACGCACTTCCCGCCGCGGATGGGATGATTGCACTTGTTGCTCTGGATGCGCAAGTCGAAATCGCCAGTCCGGAGGGGATCCGTTCCGAACCTATCCTGGATCTTTTCAAAGGTCCCGGAAAATCCAGTCTCGCATTGAACCGCGAATTTATCACCCGTTTCTTCGTTTCAACCAGAAAACAGGATCAATCCTCCGCCTTCGGCAGGATTATGCGCCCACAAGGAGTCGCTCTACCAATCATCAACCTTGCTGTCTGGATGGAACGAGACGATGACCGAATTAAGGATATACGCATCGCAGTCGGACCTTCTGGTCCGGTGCCCATGCGGATGAAACCGGTCGAAGACTGCCTGCGAGGATTACCGCCGGATCCCGATGTGCTGGAGAGGGCGAAAAAACTGGTGCACGAAACAGTCAGCTTCCGTACGAGCCCCATGCGTGCTTCTGCAGAGTATCGTCATGATCTCAGTGATGTTTTATTGGTAGACCAGGTTGAGAGAGCCTGGCAGCAGACAATGAGAAAGAGGGTAGCATGAATATCGAGTTTACTGTTAACGGTAAGCCAGTCTCTATCGAAGAAACACCTGGCGAAATGCTTTCAGATGTATTGCGCGAACGGCTTGGGCTGACTGGCACGAAAATTGGCTGCAATGAAGCCGAATGCGGATCCTGCACAGTACTGGTCGACGGCTTGCCCGTACTGTCTTGCAACTATCCTGCGCCAAAGGCGCATGGTAAAAATATCATGACGATCGAAGGGCTGGGCAATGGCAAGCTTCATCCCTTGCAGGACGCTTTCATCCAATATGGTGCAGTGCAATGCGGGTTCTGCATTCCCGGACAGCTCATAACAGCTTACTCACTGCTGTTGAAAAATCCCGATCCGAGCGAGGCGGAGATCAAAGATGCATTGAAGGATACCCTGTGCCGCTGCGCCGGATACCCGAGCATTATCGGCGCCATCCGGGCTGCGGCCGAATCGCTGCGCACCAATGAGCCCGTTAAACCACCACAAATTCCGGAAGCCGGAGGCTCACACAGGAGTGTCGGCAAGCTACAACCGCGCCTGGATGCTGTAGATAAAGTTACCGGCATGGCAGTCTTTACAGACGACATTCATTTTGATGGCATGCTGCACGCCAGGGTCAAGCGTGCTTTGGTTCCCTCGGCAGTGGTGAAGAAGCTTGACGTATCACGAGCGCGCCAAATGCCTGGGGTTATGGCAATCTTGACCGCTGAAGATATCCCTGGGGAGCACAACCACGGGCTGGTCTCCTTCGATTGGCCAATCCTTGTTGGGCTAGGCGAGAAAATCCGCACCGTAGGTGATGCTGTGGCAATCATCGCTGCTAATACGCGCGAGCTCGCGACTGCAGCTTTAAACTTAATCGATGTTGAATTCGATTTACTGCCACCAATTTCGGACCCGGTACAGGCACTGCAGCCTGAATCGCCTCAGATACACGAATCTGGCAACCTGCTCAAGCATATCAAAGTACGTAAAGGCGATGTCGAGGCAGGCTTTACAGAATCAGACGTAGTTTTAGAAGGTGAGTTCTATACTCCTATGCACGAACACGCATTCATGGAGCCTGAATGCTCAATAGCCCGGATCAACCCGGAGGGTAGGATGGAGATTTATGTCGGCTCACAAATCCCCTACTCAGATCGCAGCCAGGTA
>Ga0209819_10000427_pt1 | contig 12070 bp, 12 predicted proteins | sample PPLLak2March2015_FD_187248 | JGI IMG/M metagenome (GOLD analysis project Ga0209819, IMG submission 187248) | Freshwater sediment microbial communities from Prairie Pothole Lake near Jamestown, North Dakota, USA - PPLs Lake P7 Core (1) Depth... | ecosystem: Environmental > Aquatic > Freshwater >... | reverse complement strand
TGCTCAGTAAATCATTTAATTCGGTCCGATATTCTGTGTGTTCCATAAACACTCCTTACTTTTCCACCCATAACCAATTCTGACAGAGTATGTAGAAATTATAACATCTGCAAGAGGATGGCAGGATCACGCGGTACCTTTACTAAGCTACGATGTGAAGTAACTGCCTCAAATCAGCCAGCTGGTCAGCGCTGCCCAGTTTCCGGTTCTTGTCTGCGATAAATTTCGCATATTCAGTCATGAACACTTTGCCAACCGGACGCAGATCGAAGTTTTCTGGATACTCATTGAAGTACTCACGGTGTACACGTGTCCAAACGAGGCGTCCGTCTGTGTCGATGTTGATCTTTGTTACACCCAATTCTGCGGCCCGTTTGAATTGGTTATCATCTACTCCCTTCGCTCCGGCAAGCTTGCCTCCAGCCCGGTTAATCCGCTCAACTTCTTCCTGGGGGACGGAGCTGCTGCCGTGCATGACGAGGGGGAATCCAGGCAGTCGTTTTTGAATCTCCTCAAGTACATCAAAGCGCAGCTTTTGACTTCCGGAGAACTTGAATGCTCCATGGCTGGTACCGATGGCAACCGCCAATGAGTCGCAGCCTGAGCGCTCGACGAATTCCTGTGCCTGATCGGGGTTGGTCAGCTTGGCTTCTGCCTCAGAAACTTGCACATGTTCTTCAACTCCACCTAGCTGCCCCAGCTCGGCTTCAACGACCAGTCCATTGGCATGGCCGGCTTCAACAACCCGCCTGGTGATCTCGATATTCTTTTCAAAGGATTCGTGGCTGGCGTCAATCATCACGGAGCTGTAAAAGCCGCTGTCGATGCAATCAATGCAGGTATCGTAATCGCCGTGATCGAGATGGACGGCAAAAATCGCATCTGGGAAAATCTCGTCTGCACCGCGAATCAGTGCCTCAAGCATGACCTTGTGAGTATAGGAACGAGCGCCTTTACTAATCTGGATGATGAACGGGGCTTTGCTGTCGATGTTTCCACGGAACAACCCCATACACTGCTCAAGGTTGTTGATGTTGTATGCTCCGATGGCATATTTTCCATAGGCTGCTTCGAAGAGTTTCTTGGTATTTACGATCATTTGGAGCTCCTTAAATTAATCATGTAAATTGGATAATGCCGCGGGTTATTATAATCTGAAATGGTACGACGGTAGTGTTGAACCCAGTGAAAGGAAGTCCGCTGACGAACGACCGCCCGACAGTATAACTGTCGGGGAGCGAGGGTAGATAGACCGCCCACAGACGACCCCCACACGACGCCGCGCAACTTTTACCGCAATCCTGCGTACAATATACGGATGGATGTTGCACAGTATGGCAACTCAGAATATAATCAACAAGTTGATAAAACCCATCAACAAAGGTTGGGCAATTTCCCTCAGGAGGACATAATGAGCGATCTATTGGATGATATTTTCGGAAAAGTAACCGGGGATTTGGATCCCTTTAAAAAAATCGCGAGCAAGATACCAGGATTTAAAGGATATGTCGAGCGCCAGGCACGTAGAGATTCAGATGCTCTGCTCCGCAAGACCATCGCCTCGCGTTTTCGCGAGTTAGAAAAGCGTATTTCCTATCTGCAAAGCAGTCTCGAATCGCCTTCAGACGCAAAATATATTGATGACCTTGAAGTAGCTGTCCTCAGGCTACGCACATTCGCTGATCGTGTCAATACTGCCAGCCGCGGATACAGCCCATTGTTCGCGGCTGTGAAAATTAATGAGGAAGAGCTCGCCAGGCTGTATGAGTATGATGCGGCTATGCTCGACCTGACAGATGAGGTTGGTCGAGCGATTGATAATGTAGAAGCTTCTATCGGTACAGATGGTCTTCCTGCAGCTATTCGACACCTTCAAACCACTTCCTTGAAAACCATCGAAGTCTTCGAACGGCGGGATGAAGTCGTTCTGGCACAGTAAGCTAAGGTAAACCCTATCCTCCCTATTTGATGATAGTAGAAAACCACCAGGAGTAAATGTCATGGCAAGAATTTTTGATGTTATTGAATACCCAAGTGAGATGCGAGATGAGATCGTTCACCGTTTCCCGGAAACAGGTCCCGGTGACTTCCGCATCGGTTCTCAGGTTATCGTCCGCGAGTACCAGACCGCTGTCTTCTTCCGCGATGGAAATGCGCTGGACACTTTCGGTCCTGGACGGCATACGATTGCCACGTTCAACATTCCACTGTTGATCGATAAGATCGGAGCCGCTGTCTTCAATGATCGCACTCCCTTCCCGGCTGAGGTGTATTTCGTATCAATGCGAGAGTTTCCCGATCGAAAGTGGGGCACCCCTCAACCGATCATTGTCCGGAACCCCGGTCTTGGCCTCGGACTGGCTTTGCTGCAAGGATTCGGCACCTTCAGCTTCCAGGTTCAGGAACCTCAGCAGTTTGTCACTCAAATTGTTGCAGGGCAGGGTATTTACCGCACCGGTGATATCGAGACCCGGCTGCGGGCCATGCTCATTCAAAAACTGTCCGATCAACTCGGTGAATGGGCTCAGGAATACGACGTTACCCAGCTGATCGCCCTCACCAACGAGCTTGGTGCGAAGGTTCGAGCGAACACGGTCGATGATTTTGGTGCTGTCGGCCTGACTTTGAAATCCTTCTATATCGAGAACCTGCGCCCATCCAGCAAATCTGCGGAAGAACTGCGCGCGATGGGTGTCCTCGATATGCAGACTTACACTCAGCTCCAGGCTGCCGACGCACTGCGTGATGCTGCTCAGAATCCGAGCGGCGGTGCAGGGCTGACTGCCGGTATTGGCGCTGGCGTGGGTATCGGGGGTGTAATGTCTCAGGCGCTGCAAGGTATGACGGGTCCGGGTAAGGGTCAGCAGGGTGCAGGCAACGGACCTGAAGGACAGGGCGGCGGTCCAGCACCGGCAGGAACTCCTTCCGTTATGACACCGGCTGAAGCAGCTCAGGCATTACGTGTATCTGAAGAAGATATCATTGCAGCGATCAACAGCGGCGATTTGAAAGCCCGCAAGATCGGCAACGCCTTCCGAATCAGCAAAGAAGCGCTCGACGATTTCATGAAAGGGTAATCCTGACCCGCGAATTGACCGAAGATAAAACCAGGCAGGTGTTTCTATGCACCTGCCTGGTTTCCCTATCTATACCGGGGCATTTTGAGACACCCCCTAATTTTTTCCATTCTCTCCGATCACCTCATTAATTGCCTTCACCTTATCCATCCCCATTGATTTTGTCTTTGCGGCTTTCCTGACAACATCCTTTAATTTCTTAACGGGGATTGTTGGATTTTCAGCCTCGTCAACATTTTCCAGGACAGCCTGCTCGCTGGTAAAAACCAGGGCTGCCTGTACCGGTGGTAATTCGACATCTGGCAGTCGTTTTTTTAGGAAGCGGTTGATATTTTCTTTCTCGGATTCGACCTCCAGCTCCGGCCTGCCCAGGCCTTCCTGTCCAAAAATTCTCATATATCCTTGCATGAAGTTGCGTGTCTTCTGTTTGTAACGTCCCTTTTCGTAGGTGATTACACCTTTTTGATAGCGGGGAACAATAACCCAGATACCAGCCGGGCCAACCAACAGGTGAGACGTTGGAGTCTTGTAATGGTAAATTGTGAAGTTGTGGTCCAGACCCTTGAGAGAAGAGTTTATCTGTTCATCCGGACGAGGCCTGCGACCGTAGCGATTCGTGAAATAAATTCCGACCTGGCTGAGCAGAAAACCGCCCAGTACGGTCAACCAGGTAAGCATCACCTGTTCTGGATAGCGAAACAGAACAACCATGCCAGCGATCAGGACACCCATGCCTGCCAACCCTGCAATTTGAGCAATACGTGTATTTCTTTTTATTAATTTTTCATTCGTTACGACATTCATCTTCTTTTATTTATTCCTTGTATCGTTTCAGTATCAGGCAAGCGTTCTGACCACCCAGGCCAAAAGAATTCGACAGAGTAACATCGACTTTTGCCTGGCGCGGCTTATTCGGCACATAATCCAGATCGCATTCGGGATCGGGATATTCGTAGTTTATCGTAGGGGCTATCCAACCGGTGTGGATAGTCATTGCACAAACAATCGCTTCCAGTGCACCGGAAGCACCCATCGCATGACCAAGCATGGATTTCGTCGAGCTGACCGGCATTTTGTAAGCATGCTCTCCGAAGAGGGTCTTAATCGCCCGGGTCTCGGACTCATCATTAAGAGGTGTAGAGGTTCCGTGCGCGTTGATGTAATCAACCTGATCGGGACGAATTCCTGCGTCCTTTAATGCCCAGCGCATGGCGCGAACGGGTCCAGCAGCATCAGGGTCGGGTGCGGCCATGTGATATGCATCCGAAGATGCAGCGTGCCCGGCTATCTCCGCGTAGATGTTTGCGCCTCTTGCCAGGGCATGGTCGAGACTTTCGAGAACCAGGAAACCGGAACCCTCTGAAAACAGAAAACCTTCCCGCTTTGAATCGAATGGCCGAGATGCAGCCTCGGGCGCATCATTAAAATTGACGGGCAGGGCACGCATCGCGCAAAAACCGGCAATTGAAAAATCCTTGATGAGCGCTTCAGCCCCACCTGCAATGACAATATCTGCCCGGTTGTGCCTGATGAGTTCCATCGCCTCCCCAACCGCTTGAGTTCCGGTGGCACAAGCCGTTGTGATGGTTGTATTTGGTCCCTGGCATTGGAACTGCTTGGTAATCATGAAAGCAGAGAAATTGGGAATGCTGGTAGGGACGACGAATGGGTTTACCTTGTGATAACCAGCCGTTCTTAGAACGCAGATCCCCTCGTCGACTCGATCAATCCCACCGATCGCTGTCCCAAAAACCACCCCAGCGCGCTCAGGTTCTGGCATCGTTTCTGGCAGTTTCGCATCCTTTACAGCATCGATGGCAGCAGCTAAAGAAATTTGCGCCACCCTCGGTATACGCCTGGCTTCCTTGCGATCCAAATAATCAGTTGGGTCGAAATCATTGATCTCTCCTGCAATCTGGCAGGGGAGATCGCTTGCATCGAATTGAGTAATACGCTGTATCCCTGACTTGCAGGTAAGCAGTCCATCCCAGAGCTGCTGCAGCGAAGTACCCAGCGGTGTGATTGCGCTCATTCCCGTGATGACCACTCTCCTGATCGTCATCCTGCTGCCTCCGTGTGAACTGAAGCGAGTCTTTCCTGAATTGCGGTTCGTAATGCCTCGATGAGGTTCACCTCTACTGCCTGCCTGGCTACGCGGATTGCGCTGACCAATGCCCGGCTGTCCGACCGCCCGTGTCCGACGAAGACCAATCCATCGATCCCGAGAAGCGGCGCTGCGCCTACTTCACCAGGATCCATGATCTTGCGAAGCTCATTGAAGGCTGGTTTTGCTAGCAGAGCCCCAACCTTGGTGCGAGTACTACCCATGAGTTCTTTGCGGAGTGAATCTATGAGCAGTTTGGCCACCGCTTCACTAGATTTCAGCAGAATATTCCCGGTAAATCCATCCGTAACGGCAACATCAACGGCTCCACCGAACAGCTCTTTACCCTCGATGTTCCCCACAAAATTCAAGCCGCTCGTTTGGAGAAGGGGAAATGTTTCTTTTACCAACTCATTTCCTTTTCCCGCTTCTTCACCGTTCGAGAGTAAGCCAACTCGCGGGTTCGTTATCTTTAAGACTTTCTCAGCGTATATCGATCCCATTACAGCAAACTGCAGCAGGTATTCCGGTTTGCAGTCAGCGTTTGCCCCGATATCGGTGACGACACAGTGTCCACCCTTCACCGGAAAGAGGGCCGTCAGCGCCGGTCGTTTCACGCCGTGGATCCGTCCCACGCGGAAAAGAGCGTTAGCCATCGCTCCGCCTGTGTTACCAGCCGTGACAAAAGCGTCACCTTCGCCACTTTTGATCAGGTCCAGACCAACAGCCATGGAATTCTCTGCTTTACGCCGTGCATTTTGCGCCGGCTTGTCAGTCATTTCAAGCACTTCTGGTGCGTGTATCAGGCGGACTTTTGCAGAATTACCTCCCGCTGCCTGGAGCTTGGGGCGCAGGCGCCCCTCATGCCCAACAAGGAGTATTTCATCCCCGAAGATGCCTGCAGCTTGAACTGCAGCATCAACTTCGGGATCTGGATATTTATCGCTCCCCATTGCGTCCAATATGATGCGCATGGATCTCTCCTTCTCAATAATGTTTAGCGGGTCCACCGGGAGGCATCCGGCAGCCGATATTTTCGTTCAACTTGACATTCGGTCAGAGCCGATTATAATACGACTACCGTCGCGCTGGTGCTGGAATTGGCAGACAGGCATGGTTGAGGGCCATGTGCCGCAAGGCGTGGGGGTTCAAGTCCCCCCCAGCGCACCTGATTATACGTCAAAAATGGGATATGAGAAGCATAAGAGCCTCTCATATCCCATTTTTCATCCCTCGCTAACCTAATCTTCATAACTCAAAAATCGTTCCAGCGCACGCACACCTGCAGATAAAAGTAATGTCATTGCCAGATAAAGGAACGCAACTACATTAAAAGTTTCCAGGTAGCGGAATGTGCTGGCCCTGCGCAGCCTGCCTAGCTGGGTAAGCTCGGGTACTGCGAGCACAGTTGCCAGCGATGAATCCTTCAGAAGTGCGATGAAATCATTTCCCAAAGGAGGCAGCACACGCCGTACAGCTTGTGGGAGGATGATGTAGCGCATTGCCTGCATGTAGTTCATTCCCAACGAGCGAGCGGCTTCCATTTGACCTTTACCGATCGACTCGATCCCTGCCCGGAAAACTTCGGCTTCGAAAGCACCATAACCGATGGCCAGTGCGATGATTGCTCTCAATTCCTGTGAGATACTGCGGATCGAGAAACTAGCGAACCACTGGAAGATTCCCGCAATGATAGTTCCATCGGCCCAAGAAAGTCCCCACTCTCCCAGCGCGTGCATAACTTCGATCGTAACCGGGACGATCCCAAAAGCAATATAGAGAATGATGACAATTAACGGGATACCCCGAATCGTCTCAACATAAAGTGTCGAAAGGTTGAATAAAAATACATTTTTGCTGGTTCGAGCGAGACCGGTAAATAGTCCGATCACGGTCGCAATCGGGAAGGCGATCAGGGTCATGCGTAAGGTTGTAATGACGCCGACCTGTAGAAACCGGAAAGTTTCCTGGTAGTTTTGGTCGGAGAGGATCATATAGACCATCAACAAACCAATAGCTGCCAGGAGTAATGCCCACCACGGCAAGCGGCTTAATGCTCTACGTCCTCCTAGTGTCAATGGGATTGAGGCAGGTTCGTGGGTAGCCGTCATATGTACACCTTTTATCGAACTTACTGTTGGATTAAAGATGAAGCCGGGACGGGAGGAATCTTCCCATCCCGGCTGTTTTCCAGAAACGACGTTCTTATGTTATCGGTGTTGTCTGACTTACTCCACGACCAGGCGCCACTCCTGGTTTAACTGGTCGAGAGTGCCATCTTCTCTCATGGCAGCCAGCGCTGCATTGACAGGTTCGATCAAATCACTTCCAGGGGGGAACACAAATGCAAGTTCTTCATCTGAAGTGAGCTGACCTGTTACTTTCATTTGACCTTCATTTTCATCCATAAAACCGAGCGCGCTGACGTTATCGATCACGACGGCATCGATATCATTCGAGAGAAGGGCGAGTGTTGCAGCTCCGAAGTCCTCGAACGATTGAAGCCGCTCCCTCGGGAAGTACTCCAGGGCGACGATTTCATTGGTCGTTCCAATTTGTGTTCCGACCAGTTTAGACTCATCACTTTGAAATTCTTCGAGTGTCCCAGTTTCATCTGCACGAACCAGGAGTACCTGACCAACGGTTACGTATGGATCAGAAAAATCCACGATTTCATCGCGTTCTTCCGTGACTGTTACACCATCTGCCAGCATATCGAATTCTCCAGCCTGCATGGCCGGGAAGATGCCATCCCAGGCCGCTTCAGTAAATTCTGGTACGCAGTTGATTCTTTCACAGATCGCATTTACGGTGTCGTAGTCCCATCCGGCTGGTTCACCAGTTGCTTCGTCGATGAAATTGAACGGCGGGTAAGCGTTTTCTACTGCTACGGTTACTGTCCTTCCACCCAGGTCAGGCAGATCACCCGTAGTTACTTCACCGCCTGGTTCCGGTTCCTCTGGTGCTGGTGAAGCTGTTTCTGTGGTCTGGCACGCTGACAAAGCCAGGCTCAGGACTACGATGAATGTTAAAATCCATGTTATCCTTTTCATTGCTCTCCTCCTTCTTGTTAAGTCCTTGTAGCTGCGGTCGTTTCTGGACTCAATACATTGGTAAACAAGATGTATTGAGTTACTATCCTCCAAATAGTTGTATACAGATTACAACATTTTATTAATATTGACAAGGGTATGAGGACGAGGAAATAATGGTAAAATGCTTACCAACCTATCCATTTTTAACCAAACTAAATAAGGAGAAGAACCATGAAACGCCGTACTGTACTTTTCCTGTCTATCCTTGTCCTCGCGAGCTTCATTCTTTCTGCTTGTGGACAGGCTGGTCCATCCGAGCCTGTACGTGTTGTCCTGGATGCTACCTGGCCGCCATTCGAGATGACAGACGAGCAAACCAAGGAAGTGACCGGACTGGATATCGACCTTATGAAAGCCATAGCTGAAAAAGCGGGGTTCGAGATTGAATTTATCAATATCAGCTTCGACTCTGCCCTGGCAGGTTTGGCGCAGTGCCAATATGACGCCTCCATATCTGCAATTTCGATTGATGAAGACCGTAAAAAGCAAATGCTCTTTTCCGACCCCTACTTCACCGCCGGACAAATGGTGACGGTAAATGCTAGCAATACTGATATCACCGGTGTTGACAGTTTAGTCGGAAAGAAAGTTGGAGCTCAAATCGGGACAACCGGAGCAATGGAAGCAGAAGCAATCGAAGGCGTGGTTTACAGCGGTTACGACTCAATCGACCTGGCTTTTCTGGACGTGATGAACGGACAGATTGACGCTGTGATCGCTGATAACACCCTTGCTATCGGTTATATCGGTCAAAATCCTGATAAGCTCAAAGCTGCTGGCGATGTCTTCACGGGTGAGGATTATGGAATTGCCGTCTGCAAAGAGAAAACCGAGCTCCTCGACCAGATTAATGAAGCTCTCGCTGACTTGAAAGCAGAAGGTTATATTGATGAATTGTCCGATAAGTGGCTGGCTACCGCTCCTTAGGCTTCGTCTTTATGAAGAGAATAGAAGAAGGACCAACCCAACAGGCTGGTCCTTCTTCTATATAAAGTAATCGAGATGATGACTATGCTTTCTCGATGCACTCGACAGGGCATACGCTCTGGCAAGCAGGTGAGTCGTTGTGACCTACGCACTCTACGCAGAGGCTTGCGTCGATGACGTAAATGGTATCGCCTTCACTGATGGCCTCAACGGGGCACTCGGGTACACATGCTCCGCAAGAGATACAGTCATCCAAAATTTTCATTGCCATGTGGTTATCTCCTTACTGGTTTCTGATGAGTTTGCATAGGGAGGGTATCATAGCCAATTTGGGCTGTCAAATGACATAATTCACATGATACGTATTACAGAGTTACCTAATAAATTACATCAGAATAGGGGGGAATTTCCTGGACCTGGCAGCAAATAACCTGGAGATCGTTCCCATCGAAAATTCGTGCTACCAGGATTCAACTGGTACAATTTGTGATGAACCCTTGGCAAAACCATTGTAAAATGCAGGAAATAATATACACTATCAACGTTTACAATCCATCTCATCCTAACTCAGTGAAGATGTAAAAATACAAGCGTATCGCCTGCCACAGCATGAAAACTCGAAAATCGTCACCCGCCTTCGAGAAATACGTCCAGGAGACGATCGACGAAGGTGTAACCTACCTTAGCTCACAGGGCTGGCTGGACGAGAAGACCGGTGGACCTGACGTGGCGAAGATCCCTGGGCTGGAGGAGCCGCAGCACGTCCGGCTGCCGGTCGAAGTAGTAGTAGCCATCTCGAGAACCCTCTGGAATGCACCGGCTCACGAGTACCACGGCAGCCTGACCACGGCCTCCGCCTGGTACGAACTGGGGCAGTATGAGTGGCGGGGTGGCAGGACAATCCCCGGCGAGACGGCTGCGATCCCTGACCTGATGACACGTGAGCCTGCGGCGGTCAGGCAGCTTCCGGCGGCGATCTGTGCCGACCGGGTCGGCAACACCCAACGCGCCCAGGATCTCTACGGGTGGGCAGCGGGCAACTACCTGCTCACCGAGGAGGAGATCGAGTGGTTTGCCGGCTCGCGGCAAATCCAGACGATTTGGGAGTTCCTGCCGATGCGGGCGTATGCCCTGATCTGTGTGGGAGATTGGACGGAGGCGCTGGCGGCAGCCGAGACGGCTGACTTCTGGGCGAAGAAGGACCGGGGGGCACAGACCAGCGAGGCGTACCAGGTCCAGCTTCAGCTTCTCCCTACCCTGCTGGCGTTAGCCCGTTATAAGCTCGAGCCGGCCGAAGCGAACCGGCAGACAGCCCGGGCGAGCCTAGCCCTCCAGGCGATCCGGGGACGACGGAGCATGTCGGAGCGCCTGATCTGCCACTTCTACTGGTACAACCTGCGCTCGCGCTTTGGCGGAGAGCTGCTGGTGGAAGGTGAGGACTGGGAGTAGGAGGTTAACAGCAGGAAGGCAGGAGTTCTCTTTTCCTGCCTTCCTGCTTAATTTAAATACCGTTTATTTGGGATTATAGAACCGTGCCTTCCAAACCCCATCCTCCAGCTCACTGAAACCGGTGCTGATATCGACCACCTCTACCCAGGTGCTGCCTGGTTTTAGTGGAAACGGGTTCCCCTCAGCATCTGTGAAGCGCATCGGGCGAAGCTTTCCGGTCTCTTTCTCGTATGCGCCATTCTTCGTGTTCCAACGAATGGGGTAGACCTGACCATCACGGAACAGGTAGGCTTTCGACTCGGTGTACAGCAGGTCGATGTCGATTAAAGAACCGGCCTTATTAAGAACATTATGTTTCGCAAAGAGAACAATCACATTTTCAAAGGCAAGCTGCTCGCCGGTAATGCGGTCTGTCGCCGGGTAAAATTTGCCGTCCCCGTTCGCTTTATCCTGCGAGCGCAAATAAGCTCCAGAAGCAGCATCGTATGCCCAATCGACCTGGTTCAAATAATTGTAGAATACCCACAGCCGATCAGCCTCTTTACCGCCTGCGGGAACCGCTGCATCGTACATGTTCCCAGTAAGGTTGAAGGTCTTCTTTGTTGATGCACGCGCTTCAGCAATCTGCTGAACCTTCGTCACATCGATCATAGCGGAATTGATATTATCCGAATCGGAGCCGAAGACGGTTGCAGAAGGGCCGATTTGAGAGCCAACTTCAGAAGATGCGCCCGCCATGACCAGGAAGCCACTGAACAGTGTGCGGACATGTTCGTAAGGCAGACGTCCAGACCGGATCGGGCCGATGGTGTAGAGTTGGGCGGTGGTATCCTGGTTGCTTTGGGTAACATCCGCATGCGGGTAATCTCCGTAGAACATGGCCAGGAAGCGGGTCATCCCATGTCCGATATACATTTCAAAAACGTATGGAGAAAAAGAAAGCCCAGCTTGCGGCCGGGCAGTCACCGGGAAGTTGGATACAGAGATCAGGGCGGGGGGTAGAGCCAGCAGCTCCGGGTTTTCTACGGATTGTCCGGTGAGCGGGTTATAACCTGCCGGGAACTGATCGGGTCCGAGGGCTGCGCTTACTGTGGAAGATGCAGGTGAGGGGGTATTTATATCTGCTGCGGCAGTTTTACCGGTTGGAGCCAGTGCGGCAGTGATAGCCAGGATGAACAGAAGGTTAATAAATCTTCGATACATACCAATCTCCCTTTTTATTAAGAATCCAATACGACACAACCAATGAATTTGATTATAACCCATGAAAATTGGTCAATCATTTCCCGGCAACAGTACTTCAACTGCTTTCGTATAGCCATGCTTCTCCACGCCGAATACACGTCCATGTGAGGCTTCAGAGCAGCCCTTTTCGTCGGTGATGGTTGTAGAAGTGGAGTCGGTGCCTACCGGTGTGA
>Ga0209819_10000424_pt1 | contig 12079 bp, 11 predicted proteins | sample PPLLak2March2015_FD_187248 | JGI IMG/M metagenome (GOLD analysis project Ga0209819, IMG submission 187248) | Freshwater sediment microbial communities from Prairie Pothole Lake near Jamestown, North Dakota, USA - PPLs Lake P7 Core (1) Depth... | ecosystem: Environmental > Aquatic > Freshwater >... | reverse complement strand
GAAGTAACCCCTACGGATATTACCGCCAACCGCAAGACGGGTGAACTGACCATTAGCTGGAATGATGGTCACACCAGCGTCTTCCCGTTTTACTTGATTCGTTATGCATGTCCTTGTGCAGAATGCAGGGGCGGACACGAACATATGTCCTCCGAACCCGATCCTGAAGTATTTGACCGCCCAGGTGACGATTCGGCTGCAACACAGATCCGAAACCTCGAAGCCGTAGGCTCATATGCTCTCACCATTGAGTGGGAAGATGGGCATCATTACGGTATTTATAACTGGCATTATTTACGTGCCTTGTGTCCTTGCGCGGTTTGCCGTGCGAAAGGCTGATATGTCGGAAGATCCACTGGATGCCGTTTACTCATATGTTGAACGGGCTTACATCCGCCTCCAGGCAGGTGACCTGCTGATACGCTGCCTGGATGAAGGCAGTACAACCGCTATTCAACAGATGGTAGAGGGTCTGGTCCTGGCGGGACCTCAGAGCCTCATTGTTTTGAAGGAGATACTGGCTGAGGCAGGTCAGAGGAAGTCTCAACTCCAGGACGATCTATCCCAGATTTTTAATGAAATGGAAAAAAGTTTGAATGGGTATGGTGTACATCTTACGCCAGGGCGCACCCCTCGGTCCATGGCCAGATCTTCAGCTTCGTCCTTTTTAAAACTACTGAGAGAACAAGGTATCGAAGATGAAGGTAAGCAAATGGAATGTCTTCAGATTATGCGGAATGGTAAAGAGCTCCTGAAGGGTTTGATTGGGAGCATCCGTCTCCTTGAGGATATCGAGCATTACTTGCTGGACTGGCTGTGGGGGTTGGCGTACCAGAGCACCAGGAATGACCCGAAAGTGTCGTAGAGGTCAGTAAGCAGAGGCCAGAAGCCAGTATTTGCCTGAATCTTCTACATCTTGTCTTCCTGCGTTCCTGCTTCTTTTTTAGAACTTTCACATGCGTTAAAGAGCGGAATTGTTAGGTTGCGGCGTACGCTGACTTAAGACTCGCCTTACCGGTTACTATTCGTTTTTTTCAAAATTCGTTGTATCGAGTGTCAGGAGTCAGGCTCGGAATAATCTCGTCCCAAGACCCTAAAGGTTTCTTCGATTAACCCTCGTTCTGGTTACCAGCCGCCTCTCGTTTACCCCGATCCTGGTTCGCATCGGAAACCATTAGGGTCTCAACCATAACGGAGCGGCTTGCCGCTCCGTTATGGTATGTATTATCTTACTGTCTTTTTAATTCCTGAATTCCTGGTTTCCTGCTAAAGAATAGTCCTACAAATAATCCCTCAAATTGTGTTCTACTGCGTACGCTGCAGCTTCCGCCCTGTTCGAAACGCCTAGTTTCGATAAAATGCTGCTGACATAATTACGGACAGTACCCTCACCTAAAAATAGGGCTTTGGCGATCTCGCGGTTCGTTTTCCCCTCAGAGACTAAAAGCAGTACATGTTTCTCCTGCTGAGTAAGTGCTGAAAATGCAGATGCCTCTTCCTCTCGGGCAGCTTTGCGCACTTCCTGGAAAATGCGTTGGGTAACGGCTGGATCAAGCAGAGCTTCGCCTCGACTGACTGCTTCAATGGCTCTCACCAGGTCATCGCCGCCGATCTGTTTCAATACGTATCCTGCCGCGCCAGCACGGATGGCCGAGAAAAGCATCTCATCTTCCGCGTAAGATGTGAGCATAATAACGCGTGTTTGTGGAAATTTTTCTGCAATTTCCTGACATGCTTCAATGCCAGAGCCGCCCGGTAAGCGGATATCCATGACGACAACATCAGGGTTGTAAGCGGCAACCCGCTCAACAGCCTCGCGGGCATTACTGGCTTCGGCTACCACTTCGAAATTCGGGTGCCTGTCCAGTAGAGCTTTCAAGCCTAATCTTACAACTTCATGATCATCAACTAAAACTATCCGTTGTTTTTGTGCTGGTCTTGTTTCCATAGGAAGTGAGTATAGCCTAGAGTGATTTGGTTGACAAGGGAGCATTTAATATACGAAATATCCAATTTGCTGCCTACTGCTGTTCCTTTTTTCGTTGAAAATCAACGAACCGGTAACCGACACCGCGCTCTGTAAGGATATATTTTGGGGTTGCAGGATCTTCCTCAAGCTTTTTCCGAAGATAATTTATGTATAAACGAACATAATGGGGTTCGTCCCGGTATTCATAGCCCCATACATTCGCAAGAATCTGATCGTGTGAGACAACCCAACCGGCATTTTGGACCAAATGGTACAGAAGGCGGTATTCTGTCGGTCGGAGGTTCACGAGCTTGCCTTCGACCGATACCTCATGCCTGTCAAAATCAATTTTCAACCGGTCATCCACTTCGATGAGTCCGTGGGTACCGCCGCCTGCAGTCTCTGTACGCCTTAGGACTGCCCTCACACGGCTCACAAGCTCTCTAGGACTGAAAGGTTTTGTCACATAATCGTCGGCGCCTAGCTCAAGACCTCGTACCCGGTCGTCCTCTTCTCCTTTGGCAGTCAGCATGATCACCGGAATACTGCTGATCTCTCGAATGATCCTTAGAACATCAAAACCATCCATATCAGGCATCATCACATCCAGCAGTACAAGATCTGGCAGAGCACTACGCAGTTTGTCTACCGCTTGCGAACCGCGATATGCCTCGGTCACCCGGAAACCATCCTGTTCCAGGTTCAAACGGATAAATCGAACCATACGCTCTTCGTCATCAACGACGAGGATCCGGCGGTTTTTGAATTGATTATCCATCATAACTGATCCTTACTCCCGAACAAAGCCGATGATTTCCTCTTCCTCTTTGCTTGGCATCACTTCAATAAAGTTGATGCGGTGGGTGGGCCACATCACAGTAACAACATTTTCACTGAGATAATAGAGATCTTTACCGTCCAACCGGTGAGGATTTGAAATAATGACCAGGTAATCATTGGGTTTTGGCAACTCCTCGACTTCGCCAACGACTGCCTCTTCATTTTGAATGTGGAGAACAATGGTGTAAGGCATTTTATTACTCCTCGGTGTATTTTATTTTTCCCTGATCAAAACCTGTACCTTCATCTTTCCAAGAGTCAAGGTATCCCCGTGGTCCAATGGATAGGATTGATTAGGCAATATTTTTTTTCCGTTGAGTTGTGTACCGTTAATAGACCCCAAGTCGGTTACAGTAACCTTCCTGCCGGATATTCTAACAGAGATGTGCATGCGTGACACACCTTTTTCGTATGCAAGGTAGGAAGATAAATCGACGTCTGGCAGCACAGGCTGGTCAAGTGAAATTCTACCTATTGTGTATTCATTCTTACCTAATAGCGGAAGTACCTGTCCGGCATCCATGATCGATAAAGAAATGTTCACCATCGGCGCCTGCTCACTGGGGGATTTATACATTTTATCGAAAGAGGGTGCAGAAGGCTGGCTTTGCAGCAGGGAATCCAGGTTAGTGCCGCAGCGCTGGCAAAAGACAGCGCCTGGCATTTCCGGATTCTGACAGTTGGGGCAGATGATCATTCAGTTACCTCCGGTCGAAGTTCAACGAACGCGTGCCAAATTTAAGGTCTTTCTTCCCCTCCTCAGAAATCGCGCTGCTGCTTTCGAGCAGAGCAACTTCTTTCATTACCTTTTTTGCCAGGTCATGTTCACCCTGGGAAAATAAGTTAGTTGCCAGATATTTCAGAGAGATGGTGGCCTCGTTGATTTTTCCTGAGGCTGCCTCTTCCTTCGCGCGCTCCTGCATCCGGTAAAGAGTCATCCGAGAAATAGCCTGGGATATTTCTGGAGCAGGTCTTGAACCTGCTGAACGTTTCCCGATCGGACGTTTAAGCGAAAACCGTAGTGTATAGCAGGGGACTGCCCGTGATGGAATGTTTAAGGCGAGCTTGCAATCAGCCAGTTTGGTATGTTCTAGTTTCTTCGGCAGCGGGTCGATCGTGAGCTCCAGCAGGAATGAAAATACACATCCCACTGGTAAATGACCAGCTTGAATCGGTAGATCAATTCCTAATGGTGAAGCCTCGGGAAGAAGCCTGTAGATGTATTTCAAATTGACGGCTGGTTGAAGGACTGCATCAAACTGTATTCCTTTCGCATAGCTCTTGCTGACCGAATGAAAGCTTCCGTTCATGAACTTACGTATTTCGGCTGCTTTTGAAATGTATTTGCAGATTCCCCCGGTCGTACTTGCCAGGTTGTCAAGGAATGTATCGTTCCACTTCTCGCCAATCCCAAGGGTTGAGATGGTAATTCCTTCATCTGCTGCTTGACGAGCCAGCTCGAGGCAGGCGGATTCGTCGCCATATGTTTGTCCATCTGTGAGGAGAATAATATGGTTGGTCTGCTGTGGGCGAAGCTTTCGTTTTACTTCCAGGTAACCAGCTTGCAAGCCTTTGTAAATCTCTGTAGAGCCAGAAGCCGAAAGCATCTGGATCGTAGTCTCAACATGTTTTGGATCTATCTCTCCTCTGCTCGGCACGACGACATTCGCATAGTCATTAAAGGTCACTAAAGAAAAAACATCCCCGGGATGGATCGAACGGAAAATTTCTATCGCCGCAGTTTTGACCGTATCCATCAGTACGCCCTGCATCGAGGTAGAAGAATCTACTACAAGGCAGGTGTTTGCCGGTAAGGTATGTTCGTTTTTTTGTTCTTCAGGTGCGTTAATTGTGATCAACACGTAAAGGAGCTGAGGTTCTGCCAATAAGGGAAGGTCCTCACGGCTGTAGATGGTATCGAATGTAATATCAGGAGGGATTTTCAGATCAGGTGGTAGATCTGCATCATAGGAGGCGCGTTGATGTGGATCGACAAGGACATCGTATGCTTGCTGGGTCTGGATGAATATATCATGCGCGAAGGGTTCGGGATTGGTATCAGGGTGCAATCGACGCGCCGCCTCCCGATAAGCATGCCGCAGCTCATCCGGAGTGGCATCTAGGGGAATGCCCAGCCTTGCATAATAGTTCTCCTCAATTGCACGCATCTAAACATCCTCAAGCATTACCATTAAGGGCAGGCTTAATGATCAAGATTTCAATCAGGCAGCTTTACAAGAATAGCAGTAATATTGTCAGGTCCACCGGAAGCATTGGCGAGGTCTAATAATTGTTGACAAGCAAGCTCTGGTGATTGTGCTGTCCAAACAATTTCGGAAAGTTCTTGCTCCGTTGCTTGCCCCCACAATCCATCCGAGCAGATGAGAAGTCGTGCGCCGTGTGGAATTGGGGTAGAGCTTGTATCCGGATCAAAAGGCTCTCCCTGTCCGAGTGCTCTGTAAAGGACGTTTCTCTGAGGGTGTACTGCAGCCTCTTCCGCAGTTATTTGCCCCAACTCCTCTAACCGCTTAACCAGGGAATGATCCCGGGTAATAACCTCTACCTTACCATCTGGTTGGAACAGGTACACTCGGCTGTCACCGACGTGGGCGATAGTCATCTGATCGCCTAACAGCAGAACTGTCGTAAGGGTTGTGCCCCCGCCAATCGCTTGTTTGATGATTGAGCGGTGCGCTTCATGGACACCTTCCTGCATAATCTCCTGAATGGATTGTTCGGGAGGTTTTGCAGCAGGATAGAGGAGTGGAATGTATAATTTCCGTAAAATATGGCCTGCCATTGCCCGGACTGCTGAGGCGCTTGCTTTTTCTCCATTTTGATGACCCCCCATTCCGTCGGCGACAATATACAGCCCGAAGGGTATCTGGCGGATATCGGTGATTAGATTAGTAGTCAGGGTAAAGAGAGCATCCTCGTTGTGATCTCGCTGCCTCCCCACCGATTGTCCGCAGCCTGCAAGGAACTGCACCGGCTCTACCGGTTCCTTTTCTGGTTGACCTTCGGTTACTGCCGTTGTTTGACCCTTCGTTTGTTTTGAAACAGCAGAATCTTCTATCACCGGGATCGTTTTTTCTGCCTGATCTCCCGGCTGTTCCATTGAAGGAATCGTTCTGGATTTTTTTGTCCTGGTAAAAATTCTTTGGAAAAATCCTGTCAAAGTTCACCTCCCCTCGCAATTATATTGAAAGATAAGTCCCAAAGACTGCTTAAGCTGCCAGGGCATATATACGATGATCGGTTGAACCAATATAAACGATATCGTTCACAACTGCTGCAGTACCGGTGATTGGACCGTTGGTACGGTATTTCCATCTAAGCCGTCCTGTGCGAAACTCAAGGCAGTAAATAAAACCATCCACAGAACCGATATACAATGAATCTTTATAGATGACCGGTGAGCCGGTAACCTGGTGTTCGGTCGTAAACGTCCAGACCTCTTTGGCAGTTTTAGAGTCAAGACAGTAGACTCTCCCGTCAGAGCACCCGGTAAAGATAAGGTTTTCGGTGAAATAGGGACTGGAGATCGATGCCTTTCCCATCCTGTACCGCCAAACGAGAAAACCCGTTTTGAGGTCAAGGGCATATAAATTCCAATCTATAGAAGTAAAGTATACAACGCTCGCTTCACAAGCGGGTGAGGAAGTTACGGCACGCTTCGCGCGAAACCGCCAGCGGGTAGAGCCGCCAAGATCGAGGCACCAGAGTTCTCCTGCTTCTGTACCAAAAAGAATGTTCTCACCGATAACCAGGGGAGTTGAGCGGACATGGGCACCAGCCTCAGATCGCCAGGCTCTTCGCCCGGTTACTGCATTAACCGCATGCAGATACCCATCGTCACCGCCAATAAAGAGATGACCTTCAGAAATCCTTGGTGAAGACCGGATCGGATACCCGCTTATGTATGTCCATACAATCTTCCCGGAACGAGCACTGACCACATGCAGCCTGCCATCTTCAGAGCCAAAGTAGATGTTTCCTTCAAAAACCGCAGGTTTGCTAACAACACCGCCATCCGTTGCATATTTCCAGGCGAACTCACCGCTGCTCGCATTCAGGGCATACAGGTTATTGTCGTAAGATCCGATGTAGACAGTATCCCGATCGACAACCGGAGTGCCGCGGATTTCATCCTCGCACTCGAAGCTCCACAACAATTTCGTTCCTTCGTACTCGTCCACCGGGGTTTTTGCAGATATGTATACTTTATTCAACACGCCTGTCTTCCGACCTGCCGCAATTAGGGCTTCTTTCATTAATGCGGCATTCTGAAAACGGTGTTCAGAGTTGTAATGGATCGCGGTATAGACGATGTTTTCCAATTCAACAGAGATGGATGGGTTCAATTCCCGGAGCGGGCGTTCGCCGAAGGAAAACGGGGCTTCCAAACGGGGATCGCGTCGAGACAACACATGGTGGAGAGTTGCTCCAAGTGAATAGATATCTGCAAGAGGTGAGGCTTCACCGCGATACTGTTCCGGTGGTGAGTAGCCCTCTGTCCCGATCATCGTCCCTTTCGGCCCCGCCTGAAATGGTTTGGCTATGCCAAAATCGACCAGCACCACATGCTGGTTAGGCGTGATCATGATATTGGAGGGCTTCATATCACGGAAGACGATTGGATCGGGATGGTGAGAATGCAAGTAGCTGAGGACATCACACAGCTCGATCGCCCAGTTGATCACCTGCTGTTCCGTCAAAAAAGACTTGGTCTCGTTCATGAGACTTTCCAGGTCTTTTCCTTCGATAAATTCCAGAATGAGATATGAGCGTTCGCCTTGCGTGAAGTAATCGTAAATGCGTGGTATCGCCGGGTGGCTGAGCGTGGCAAGTAAATTTGCTTCTCGCTCGAAGTTGCGGACGATTGTTTCTCTCACAACCGGATCGCCCGCCTGGTTGATCATCTCCTTGACGGCAACCTTCTTATCTACACCAGGGAAATGTAAATCACGAGCGCGGTAAACAGCTCCCATACCCCCCACGCCAAGTACCCCCTGAATCAGATATCGATTTACCAGCGTTGTACCGGGATGCAGTTGATCGGAGCCGCGTGAACTACTGGGCTCAGGGATTGGGGATATACGTTGTGTATCCAGGATTGACCTCCGATCCGGAGATGGTGTGGCGGTTCCTTATTGGAACTATTATAGTCATCAAGGGGAGTATTTGGCAAGCAAAAGTCAAAAAGAATATTTTACATGAAGTTTGTGTAGACAATAATGATAAAATGACGCCTATGCAAACCTACGACTCTTACAATTCACCTTTTTCCTGGCGCTACAGTTCTCAAGAAATGCGAGAACTGTGGAGTGAGGTATCGAAGCGCAGGCTCTGGCGGAAAATTTGGGCGGCTCTGGCTCAGGTACAGTCGGAGTTTGGGCTGGTCCAGCCTGAACAGGTGGAAGATTTACGCCACCATGTTGATGAGATCGACATCGAGCAGGCGCTCCGGTACGAAGCTGAGATCCATCACGATCTGATGGCTGAATTGAAAACGTTTGCCGGGCAAGCTTCCATTGGCGGAGGGGTTCTGCACCTCGGCGCTACCTCTATGGATATCGAAGATAACGCCGATGCTCTTCGCATTCGTGCGGCACTTGACCTTCTCCTCAGTTCGCTCTCCAGGCTGCTGCTGGCTTTTGCCTCCCAAATTGAACGTTGGTCAGGTTCTGTGGTCATGGCGTTCACCCATCTTCAACCTGCTGAGCCTACTTCTTTAGGATACCGGCTGGCGCTTTATGCACAGGATCTTCTCGCTGATCTGGAGGAACTCAATTCTTGTAGGGCAAGCATCCGAGGGAAAGGCTTCAAGGGGGCTGTTGGCACAAGAGCTTCGTATGCTGATCTGCTCGGTGAGGAAAACCTGGAGAAGTTTGAATCTCGTTTGAGTGAAATCCTCGACCTACCTTTTTATCCGGTCGCCTCACAAACCTACACGCGCAAGCAGGATTACCGGGTGATATCAGCGCTGGCAGGTCTGGGAGCTTCTATCCACAAATTTGCACTCGATCTGCGTTTTCTCCAATCTCCCCCCATAGGAGAATGGTCTGAACCTTTTGGAAAAAAGCAGGTAGGGTCTTCGGCCATGCCGTTCAAACGCAACCCGGTTACGGCTGAAAAGATTGATTCACTGGCCCGCTTGCTGGCGGGGATGCCAAGGGTTGCCTGGGATAACGCAGCCCATTCGATGCTGGAGAGAACCCTGGACGACTCTGCGAACCGCCGGATTATCTTGCCTGAATCCTTTATGATCGCCGATGAGATTGTAACCGCAGCCTGCAGGATCGTGCTCGATCTCCAGATTTACGAGGAAGCTCAAAGCGCTAACCTCCACACATATGCTCCGTTTGCTGCCTCCGAGCGGGTTCTTATGGCGCTTGCGAAAGCGGGCGCTGACCGGCAGGAGATGCACGAACGGCTGCGTCGTCACTCAATGCATGCCTGGGAAGCAGTAAAGAAAGGTGCCTCGAACCCGCTGCGTGATTATCTCGCCGGCGATGAAGCCATTCGGGCTTACCTTTCACAAGAGGAAATCCACAAATTAATGGATGTCGATACCCATATCGGCGACGCTCCCACGCGCGCCATACTTTTTGCAGAGAAAATACGGAAAATAGTGGCGGAAACGGATATAAATATTGAGGAGAAACAATGAACGAAGATTTATTCCGAGCATTTGAAGCCCTAACTTTTGACGACGTTTTGATCGTCCCTGGTTATACCGAAGTGCTGCCAAATCAGACTGATGTCCGGGCTCGCCTGACCAAGGAAATCTGTCTGAATATTCCCATCTTATCGGCTGCAATGGATACGGTTACAGAAGCGCGCCTTGCAATTGCCCTGGCAAGAGAAGGTGGTTTGGGTATCGTTCACCGGAATTTATCACCGAAGGACCAGGCTACTGAGGTGGATAAGGTTAAGCGTTCTCAATCGGGTATGATCGTCGAACCGATAACGCTGAGGCCCGATGCAACATTGCATGATGCAGAAAATATTATGTCGACCTACCATATCAGCGGTGTTCCTGTGACAGAAGACGGCGGGAAGTTGGTAGGAATATTGACCAATCGGGACGTCCGGTTTGTGGAGACGTCTGATTACGCGCAGCCTGTACGGAATTTCATGACACCCCAACCCCTGGTTACGGCTCCAGTTGGTATTTCTCTTGAGGATGCCAAGAGGCTGCTGCAGAAACACCGAATCGAGAAATTACCCCTTGTCGACGGGGATGGTGTGCTCAAGGGATTGATAACCGTAAAGGATATCCAGAAGGTGCGCGATTTCCCACTGGCAGCCCTCGATTCGAACGGGCGATTGCTTGTGGGTGCAGCAGTTGGCGTAGGTGCTTCTGCATTAGAGAGGGCTGAGCTCCTCATAGATGCAGGGTTGGATGTTTTAGTGATCGATACAGCCCACGGGCACTCTCAGGGTGTGGTCGATACCTTGAACGAGATTCGCACTGCCTGGCCTCATATCCCTGTAATCGCAGGGAATGTGGTGACAGAAGAAGGTGTAGAAGAGCTGGTTCGAGCTGGCGCGAGTGCGATCAAAGTCGGGGTTGGTGCCGGATCTATCTGTACCACCCGGGTTATATCTGGCGCCGGCATGCCTCAAATGACCGCGATCTACAACTGTGCGAAAGCAGCTCGCCGTTATGATGTTCCGATTATTGCCGATGGAGGAATTAAATACAGCGGCGATATTGTGAAGGCAATCGCCGCTGGAGCAGGGGCAGTGATGCTGGGCAGCATGCTAGCCGGGTTGGATGAAGCGCCGGGAGATACTGTTTTATACGAAGGCCGCCGGTTTAAAGAATACCGGGGAATGGGCAGCATTGGCGCCATGCAAGGGTACGGCCGTGATCGCTACAGCAGCGGTCAAAGTGGAAGCGGCAAGCTGGTACCCGAAGGTATTGAAGGGCGTGTACCATACAAAGGTCCGCTGCATGACTTTGTTTACCAGTTGGTGGGTGGTGTCCGCTCGGGAATGGGTTACGCAGGTGCTGCTACTCTGGAAGACTTGCAATGCCGGACAAGGCTTGTCAGGATCACCAACGCCGGATTGATTGAGAGCCACCCCCACGATGTGATCATTACGAAGGAAGCCCCGAATTATCAGGTGAATATGGATTGAGGGGAAGGCAGTAGTTACCGGTAATCCGTTGCTAGTTCTGGTATATTATCCAGAATTCCTTCGATTCGCTCCATAACTCTCGGCGTCAGCTTTTCCACCACATCCAAAGCATTCATATTCTCATGGACCTGCTCGGGTTTTGTGGCTCCGGTGATCACACTGCTGACATTGGGATTCTTCAGACACCAGGCGAGCGCGAGCTGTGAAGTGGTGCAGCCTAATTCATCTGCAAGCGGAGTCAGCTTACGCACCTTCTCAATTTGCTGCTTTCCCTCTTCGCTTTCCAGGCTGCGCCTCAACCAATCATAGCCGTCCAGGGTCATCCGTGTCCCCTCAGGAATGCCGTCGTTGTACTTACCGGTAAGCTTTCCACTGTCCAATGGGCTGAAGATGGTTGTACCCAATCCAAATTCTTTGTACAGATGATGGAATTCGGATTCAACCTTTTTCCTGTCGAACATGTTATATACAGGCTGCTCCATCGTAGGCGGGATCAGGTGTTCTCTGCGGGCTATCCCATACGCCTCGGTGATCTGCGCGGCTGTCCACATGCTGGTTCCCCAATAAAATGCCTTCCCCTGATCGATCAGCCAATTCATTGCCCGGACCGTTTCCTCAACCGGAGTGTGGATATCTGGGCGATGGCAGAAGAGCAGGTCCACATAATCGAGCTGCAGCCTGTGGAGTGATGCCAGAGTTCCCTCGATCACATGTTTCCGAGATAACCCCGTATAGTTCGGTTTTTTTCCACCCCAGAAAATCTTTGTTGAAATAATGAGATCCGAACGCTTCCAGCCGGCTTTTTTGAGGACATTACCCATAACGATCTCGGCGTTTCCGTTGGCGTAAGCTTCGGCGTTATCAAAAAAGTTGACCCCGCAATCGTAGGCAGTCTGCATGCACTGGTAAGCGAGATCTTCTCCCACTTGCCCGCCGTATGTCACCCATGCTCCTAGAGACAGAGCCGAAATTTCCAGACCAGATGATCCAAGATGACGGTATTCCATTTGTGTTCCCTCCTGTTATGTTTCGTTATCGTTTAACTACTTCTCGAAATATAATTGATGCTTTTTTCACAATTTGGTAAGCCGGGTAGGATTATAACACTCACTGAAAGCG
>Ga0209819_10000416_pt1 | contig 12222 bp, 14 predicted proteins | sample PPLLak2March2015_FD_187248 | JGI IMG/M metagenome (GOLD analysis project Ga0209819, IMG submission 187248) | Freshwater sediment microbial communities from Prairie Pothole Lake near Jamestown, North Dakota, USA - PPLs Lake P7 Core (1) Depth... | ecosystem: Environmental > Aquatic > Freshwater >... | reverse complement strand
CCCGTATCTGGCCCCGCCACCACATCGCGGACAGCCCAATGAGCCTGCTTGGGTAGCTCTGGTCGGGGCAGCCCTCGCCGAAGTTTGGGGTCTCGAAGTCGAGGAAGTGGCTCGGGTGACGTCGGCCAACGCATCCCGGGTATTTGGCCGGTGACCGCCCAGACCAGGTCCGAGATCGCCAGCCTGCTGACCCGTCACGGTGTGTCGCCGTCGCGGCGGCTGGGCCAACATTTCCTCGCCGATGCCAACATCACCCGGAAGATCGTGGACGTTGCCGGAGTGGGCCCGGGAGACCAGGTCGTAGAGATCGGCGCCGGAACGGGGACTCTGACCAGGGCTCTCGCCGCCGCCGGCGCCCACATCGTCGCCTACGAGATCGATGCCGGGCTTCTTCCCGTGCTTGACGAGGTCACCCGGGATCTCTCCGTCGAGCTTCGCTTTCTCGACATAACCGACGCCGACCTCGCGGAGGAATTGAAAGGTGGTCGTTGGGTGATGGTTGCCAATCTCCCGTACAACGTCGGGACGCCATTGGTCCTCGACGCCCTTCGTCGCGTCCCCCAGATCGAGCGCTTCGTGGTGATGGTGCAGAGAGAGGTGGCCGAGCGTCTCGTGTCCGGGCCGGGCAGCAAGCAATACGGCCTGCCCTCGGTCGTGATAGGGCTTCATGCCGTGGGCAGACTGGCCTTCACGGTTCCGGCCCAGGTGTTCTACCCGCCGCCCCGTGTCGAGTCGGCGGTCATCGTCCTGGATCGGGTTCCGGCGCCGGACGGTGCCGAGCGGGCCATCGAGATCGCGGCAGCCGGTTTCAACCAGAGACGAAAGATGCTCCGTGGGGCGCTCGCCGGCGTGTTCGACGACCCGGCGGCCGTTCTGGAGCGAAGCGGGATCGACCCAACCTCCCGGGCCGAGGACCTCTCCCCGGCCGATTATCTGGCGCTGGCTCGAGCGTGACCGTCTACGAGTCGCCCGCCAAGGTCAATCTCGCCCTCCTCGTCGAGACGCCTCGTGCAGACGCGATGCATCCCGTCGAGTCGCTGGTCCAGACAATCGACTGGCTCGATCTCCTCGAAGTCGAGGGGTCCGAGGAGGACAATCTCGTCATCAAAGGCGCCGATTTGGATCCGGAGGACAATCTGGTGAGCCGATCGTTGCAGGCGATGAGGGACCGAGGCTTCGTCCCACCACTCGACATCCGGCTGGACAAGCAGATACCCATCGGAGCCGGGCTCGGTGGGGGGAGCTCCAATGCCGCCGCCACACTTCTGGCCGCCGCCGAGATCGGAAAGGTCTCACGTTCCGTGGCGGACGAGGTCGCACCCGCGATCGGTGCCGATGTCGCCCTGTTTCTCACCGGTGGCACGCTGCTGATGACCGGGATCGGTGATCAGATCGAGTCTCTACAGCCTCTAAGAGGATTCGCCGTGGCCGTGGCAGTGCCCCCGGTCGAGATGTCCAGCGCCGAGGTCTACCGACAATGGGACAGCATGGAAGGCCCGAAAGGCGAGACCATCCCGCCGCGCCTTCTGCCCCCATGCCTGCGTGATGGGATCCCGGTCCGAAACGATCTCACTCCGGCAGCCTTCGATTTGGAACCGTCACTGGCCGACTTCATGGCGGATCTCCGAATCCGGTGGGGCGGGCCCGTCCTGATGACTGGCTCCGGATCCGGCTGTTTCGGGTTCTTCCCCGACCCCGACGAGGCAGCCGACGCTGCCAGGACGGTCGAGGATCTGTGTCGTGCCGCAGTGGGGGCCAGGCTGCGGCCGCGTGGGGTGGTGCCACGCTAGAGGCGGCGTACCATCCCCTCGTCGACGTCGATGCCGAGGCCGGGGGCAGTGGGGATAGCGAAATGGCCGTTGGTGACGGTGATCGGGGATTCGGTGACGTCCTGCACGACACCTTGATTGGCCGGGCTGCACCCGAAATCGACAGCATCCATCGCCGCTGCACAATGAAGGTTCGCCGCCGCCGACACGCTGGACTCAATCACCTTGCCGGCGAGGTTGATCCCGAGACCACTGGTGGAGCAGATAGCCGCGCCCCGCATCACCCCCGTCATCCCGCCGTGTTTGATCAGCTTGAGACTCACCCCGCCTACGGGCGTGCCGGCGAAACCCACCACGGCCTGCAGGCTTCCCGCGCTTTCGTCGGCGCAGAGCTTTACGGGTACCGATTCCGCCAATCGGATCAGGGCATCTCTGTCCGAGCGGGGCACCGGTTGTTCGATGAAACGGACGCGGTCCGGGTCGACCTGTTCCAGAAAGGACCTCGCCTCATCTTCACTCCACGCCTCGTTTGCGTCGCCACAGACGACACCCTCCTCCCCAACCAGTTCGGCAGCCTTAACCAGCGTGGCCAACTCGGCATCTGGGGCGGCCATCCCGAGCTTGATCTTGAACCAATGGAATCCTTGTTCACGACGAGTGGCCAGCTTCTCGGCGTCGGTCGACGGGTCCCCACTACCGACGAGGGTCAGCGCAGGAATCCTGTCTCGGACCGCACCGCCGAGCAGTTGGGAGGCGGGGACGCCGAGCACCTTGCCCCCGAGGTCGTGAAGGGCGATATCGATGGCGCCGATGGCGGTCGCCGCCGACGGATGGGCTTGGGTCAATCGACCCCAGACTTCGTTGCGCCGCATCGGGTCGGTCCCGACGACCAGTGGGGCGAGCATCTCGAGGTCTGACACGATGTCGGCTTGATGCTGGTAGGTCAGCGACGGCGCCTCCACTCCCTCACCCCATCCGGTCGTGCCGTCGTCGGTGACCAGCTTCACGAGGACGTTCCCGGTGCTCTCGATCACCCCGTTGGACATGGGTATCGGGCTGCGCAGGGTCATGGTGATCGGATGGATCTCCAGCTTCTCGATGCGCATGGCTACGTCTCGACCGCGAATCGGCTCAGCGCATCTGTGGTGAGCTCCACGCTGTGGCCGGGGACGTCGGGCACACGGATCCGCCCATCGACGACATCGAAGGGCAATGTGAAGGCGTCGGGTGGGATGAGCTCTGCGTACTCGACCATGAACCCGCTCCGGCTGGCCCCGACCAGGCTTATCGACAGCTCATGCCACAGGTGGCTGCTCAGGGCGAGGTTGTAGGTGTCGGCGAGATGGGCGATTTTGACGAATTCGGTGATCCCGCCGCATCGACCGACATCCGGTTGCAGGTAGGACGCGGCTCGGCGGTCGCAGATCTCCCGGAAGCCCCATGCGAAGTAAACATTCTCCCCTGTCGCCACCGGAACCGGGGAGGTGGCGGCCACCTCGGCAAGATCGTCGGTGCTGTCGGCCAGGACCGGCTCTTCGAACCAAGCCACCCCGTGATCGGCCAGCATCCTGGCCGTTTCCAGGGCCTCATTGACGGTGAACCGCTGGTTGGCGTCGGCGAAGAGTGTGAAGTCGTCCCCCATCTCTCGACGGAGCAGCTCGGTTCGCTCCCGGTCCCGGGGATCACCGATCTTGTACTTGTAGGCGGTGATCCCCTGCTTGGCGAAAGCCTGACACTCCGAGATCAGTTCCTCGTCGGACAGACTGTGCCAGCCGCCACTTCCGTACACCGGTACATCGTCGGTGAACCCGCCGAGGAGGCGGTGTACAGGCAACCCGGCAATTTTTCCGACCAGATCCCAGCAGGCGATGTCCATGGCGGACAGGGCCCAAACCCCGAGCCCGGCTCGCATCCGGGGCTTGTTGGGGCTCCACATGCGGTGCCAGACGGATTCGGGGGCGAGCGCGTCCCGTCCGATGACGAGGGGAGCCAATTCGGCGTCGATGTAGGGCTTGATCGCCACATTGGCCATGCCGCCAAGACCGGCCGTGATCCCGAATCCTGTCACCCCTCCGGCCGAGCGCAGATGCACAGCGGTGGCATCGACGTGGGTGTATGTGGATAGAGCAGTCGTGATCGGCGTCGACAGGGGGAAGCGAAGCGCGGTCGTCTCCACCGCCTCGATGGTGCTGGCAGCCACCACGGGATGTTACGTGGGGCCGCCAACCCCTAGGTCTCGTTAGCCTCGCTCACTCCAAGTAACGGAGGAATCGTGGAGTTGGAAGGCAAAGTCGCGGTTGTCACCGGCGGAAGCCGTGGCATCGGCAAGGGAATCGCTCGGCGTTTGGCTGATGAAGGCGCCGATGTCGTCATCTCCGCTCGTAGTGCTGACACGCTGGAAGCTTCCGCCATAGAGATCGCGGCCGCTACCGGGCGCCGGGCTGAGCCGGTCCCAGCTGATCTGTCGACGATCGAAGGTTGTGAGACCCTTTTTCGCGAGACAACCGAACTGTTCGATCATGTCGACATCCTCATCAACTGTGCCGGTGCCACCAAGAGCGGCCCGTTTGTCGAGCTCTCCGACCAGGTGTGGCAGGAGGGCTTCGACCTCAAGTTCTTCGGGGCCGTCCGGCTGTCGAGACTGTTCTGGCCCCACCTCGTGGCGAGCCACGGATCCGTGGTCAACATCGTCGGTGGTATGGCCCGCACCCCAAATCCGGGGTTTGCCATCGGGGGATCGGTCAATGCCGCCCTGGCCAACTTCTCCAAGGCGCTGGCGGGTCAAGGTCTCATCGATGACGTCAACGTCAATACGATTCATCCCGGGCAGGTCCAGACCGAGCGTCTCACCGAAATGATGACCGACCAAGCCGCCGCCCAGGGCAAGAGACCCGAGCAGGTGCTGGAAGAGACGATCCAACGCCAGGGGATACGACGGTTGGGCACCACCGAGGATGTCGCCGAGCTTGCAGTCTTTCTCTGTCTGCCTCGGGCCCGTCACATCCAGGGCACGGCCATCTCGGTCGACGGGGGCGGGACCAAGGGCCTGTTCTGACGTTGATGCGATGACCACCCCCACCCCCGACGTTGAACGATGGTCCGCACTGAAGGTGTGGCTCTTCTCGCTGTTCAACAAGAACCCGGAGAGCAACCTTTCCGCGGTCGATCGCATCGGAGTCGACTCTGACGATCGGTTACTCGACCTGGGATGCGGTCTGGGCGCGGCCCTCGAGCATGCGGCTGCCACCGGGGCGAGGGTTGCGGGGATCGATCCCAGTCCATCGATGGTGGAGCGTGCTTCCGAGCGGGTCCCTCAGGCGGAGGTGCGTCTGGGATCTGCCGAGGCGATCCCATTCGAGGACGGCACGTTCACAGCGGCCATCTCGGTTTCGACATATCACCACTGGGCCGATGCCGACACCGGGTTGATGGAAGTGCGACGAGTTCTCGCCCCTGGAGGCCGGCTGCTAATCGTGGAGAGGAAACTGAAACGAAGCGCAGGTCACGGCTTGGACGGCGCCGGCGGCGAGTGGCTGAAGCATTCGCTCGAGGTGATCGACTACACCTCGGTCGAGGTCGAGACCATCAAGGCCGGTCGAGCCGAGTATCTGGCCGTGTCGGCAGTCAAACCGTGACCTTGAGCATCAATGCTCGTCGGCGTCGGCCTCCGCCTTGGTCTTATGGACCGTGCCGTCGGGGTGCTCGGGTGGTGAGTAGAGCGAGTAGAGCTTGACCTCCTCGTCCCCGGTGTTCACTACGTTGTGCCATATCCCCGCAGGCACGATGAAGGCCCAGTCGTCCTGAACCTCATGCGTCTCCTCGACCGCATCCTCGGTTCGGCCGAATTCGACACGTGCCTGCCCTTGCTCGAGACGGATGAACTGGTCGTGCGTGCCGTGTGACTCCCAACCGATCTCCTCGCCTGGGGCGAGACTCATCACGGTCAGCTGGGTGTGCTTTCCGGTGTGAAGCACCGTGCGGAAGGTCTCGTTGTCGAGGGTCAGTCTCTCGATGTCGTCGATCCAGCCGAGCATGCGGCCTCCTTGCCGGGATTCAGATGGTAGGTGTTACCCGGGATTCGCCCGTCTTGCAACATATAGAATCGCCGACCCGTGAACACGTCCGCTTTCACTTACCTGAAAGAGCCTGTCCCCACTCTTGACGAGGTGAATCGCGAGGTTGCGGACACGGTGTCGCAGATCATCTCGGACGTCGAGAGGGAAGGAACGACCGCGGTTCGCCGCCACTCCGCCCGACTCGATGACTGGGACCCGCCCTCATTTCGGGTTGATCCCAGCGAGATCGAAGCTGCCTATCGGGATATGGACCCAGCCGTCGAGGAGAGTGCACGCTTCCTCATCGATCAGGTCACGAATTTTGCCCGGCTGCAGCGAGAGACGATGGTCGACTTCGAGACCGAGACTCTGCCTGGGGTCTTCCTCGGTCAGCGTCATATCCCCGTGGCCTCGGTGGGGGCGTATTGCCCTGGAGGCCTCTATCCCCTGATCGCCTCTGCCGTGATGACTGTTGCCACCGCCAAGGTGGCGGGTGTGCCACGCGTGATCGGCGCCGCGCCACCACGCGACGCAAGAGGCATGCACCGCCCTCAACTCTGGGCCATGGCCGAATCAGGAGCCGAAGAGATCTTCTGTGTGGGTGGGGTACAGGCGCTGGCCGGCATGGCCTTCGGTCTCGAGGGCTCCGACCCGGTCGACATGATCGTCGGGCCGGGCAACGCCTACGTGGCCGAGGCGAAACGCCAACTTTTCGGCAGGGTCGGGATCGATCTCCTTGCCGGGCCGACCGAGATCATGATCATCGCCGACGCGAGTGCCGACCCTTCCGTCGTCGCCTGTGATCTCCTCGGCCAGGCGGAGCACGGGCCCACGTCGCCAGCAATCCTTGCCACGACAAGCGAAACACTGGGACGAGCCGCGATCGAACAGGTCGACTGGTGGCTAGAGCGGTGGCCCACCGCTGATATTGCCGGGGCGGCATGGCGCGATTTCGGGACGGTCATCCTTTGTGATGACGATGCCGGACTGGTCGAGGTTGCCAATGAGATCGCTCCAGAGCATCTGGAGATACAGACCAAAGACCCGGACTGGTTCGTCGGCCGGCTTTCCAACTACGGCAGTCTCTTCATCGGCACCCACGCCACGGTGGCCTACTCGGACAAAGCGATCGGCACCAATCACACCCTCCCAACTCGACGGGCGGCCCGGTACACCGGCGGTCTGTGGGTCGGGAAGTTCCTAAAGACCGTCACCACCCAACGCTGCGAGCCCCAAGGCTCGATGCAGGTCGCCGAACCGGCAGCCGTTGTGGCTGACGCCGAGCTGATGGCCGGTCACGCCATCAGCGCTCGGCTGCGCCTCAATCCCGAGTTCTTCCCGGACGTGCTCGAGATCACCGATGTCTGACCGAGGTGTGAGCGTCGTGACCGGTGCCAGTCAGGGAATCGGGCAGGTGATCGCCACCGAACTGGCGAGCCGCGGGGACGTAGTTGTGCTGGCCGCCCGGAACGTCGCCGGGTTGAAGGACACTGCCGGACACATCGACCAAGCCGGTGGGGATCACTTGGTGGTCGAGACCGATGTGACTTCGGAGACCTCGGTTGACTCCATGGTGGCCACCGTCATGGGGCGTCTGGGCCGGATCGACAACCTCGTCAACAACAGTGGCATTGGGGGCCCGAGTGGAAGATTGTGGGAGATCGACCCCGACGAGTGGCGGTCCACCTACGAAGTGAATGTGTTCGGCGTCTTCTCGGTGACACGCGCCGTCCTCCCCGTGATGATCGAGCAGGGGTCGGGGTCGGTGGTCATCGTCGGCTCGATCAGCGGGAAGCGGCCGCTGTTCGGGCGGTCGGCCTACACGAGCACGAAGACTGCATTGATCGGCCTGACCCGGACCCTCGCCATCGAGGCAGGGCCTCACGGGATCAGAGTCAACCTCGTCTCGCCCGGGTTCGTCGCCGGACCGCGAATCGAATGGGTGATGAAGGCGCAGTCAGAGGCCCGGGGGATCGATGTGGACGAGGTACGAGCTGAGTTCGAAGGCGAATCCCCACTCGGGCGGCTGACCGATCCCAGCGATGTAGCACGGACCGTCGCCTTTCTCACCTCGGAGGCCTCCGCCGGGATCACTGGGGCGGATCTGAACGTCAACTCCGGCGTCGTGATGTATTGAGTAAGGAGGAAGAACGATGAGCCGACTGATCGACCTGTCCCAACCCATCTATGAGGGGATGAAGGTCTATCCCGGGCATCTGAAGACGGTGACCTTCCAGCACGTCACCCACGAGGAGACTGCACCCAGGTTCACCTCGGACTTCTCCTTCCAGACATGGGGATTCATGCTCAACGACAATGGGCCCACCCACGTCGACTCTTTCAGCCATCTCGATCCCGATCCGACCGCGCCGACGATCGACCAGATGGATCTCGGCCTTTTCTACGGGCCTGCCGTCTGTGTCGATGTCTCCCATATCGAGCCCAGGACCGACATCACACCCGGAGACCTGGACGAGGCCCTCGAGTCGGCCGGGCTGACTATCGAGCCCGGTGACCACTGCTTCTTCTACACAGCTACCTACGACCGGTATCACGACCAGCCGGAGTACCTGACCAGCTTCGCCGGCCTTGGGGAGGCGGCGTGCGATTGGATCCTGGAGAAGGGGATCGTCACCTTTGGCGTCGATTCACCTACCCCAGACAACCCGGCGTCCACCGAGTACCCGGTCCATCTCATGTGTCGCCATGAGAGAAAGACCCATTACGAGAACCTGGTGCTGACCGAGGTGGTAGGAAAGCGCTTCATCTTTGCCGGCTTCCCCTTGAAGGTTGTCGGGGCCCATGGCGGCCCGACCCGCGCCGTCGCCATCGTCGAATAACCGAGGTCAGGCCGGGGCGCTGGTGGGCTGCATCTCCTCGAAGCGGCCCAGGATCTCGGCCTGGAGTGTGGCCACTTTCGGGTCGGCGGCACGGCGGGGATGGGGGAGATCGATGGTGATGTCGTCGAAGATCCTGCCGCCGGGGGCGAGGACGATGATGCGGTCGGAGAGCTGGACGGCCTCGACGACGTCGTGGGTAACGAAGAGCACGGTCTTCCGCGTAGCCGACCACAGCTCCTGGAGATGGTCGCGCAACGACCGGGCGGTGATGGCATCGAGATGGCTGAACGGCTCGTCCATCAACAAGAGGTCTGGCTCGACGGAGAAGGCGCGGGCGATGCCAACTCTCTGCTGCATCCCGCCGGACAGCTGACCCGGGAACATCTCATGGGTGTGGCTCAGGCCGACCATGTCGAGGTAGCGCGCAGCCTTGGCAGCGCCGGCCTCGCCGTCGTCGCGGACATACATCATGTTGTCTATGACCGTCCGCCAAGGAAGGAGACGGGCGTCCTGGAACACGTACCCGAGATGAGCGGGCCGATCGCCCTCGGTGACAGACACGTTGCCCCTAGTAGGCGTCTCAACTCCGGAGAGGATGTTGAGCAAGGTGCTCTTGCCGCATCCCGAAGGGCCGACGATGGAGACGAAGACGTTTCCCTCCACCTCCAACGAGATGTCGCCGATGGCGACGACTGGATCCCCACCTTTGGCCGGTGGCGGGAACGTCTTGCTCAGGCGATCGATTACTACCCGTGCCATGTCATAGACCTACCTGTTGCTCCTCGATCTCGATGAAGTCTGCCTCGCTGGCGTCCCGCCAATAGAAAGCACGCTTTTGCAGCCGATTCAGGATCACCCGATCCACCACCACGATGAACACGATGAACACGATGACCCACCCGACGAAACCGCGATACCTGTTGGCATCGAACCAGTAGCGCGTTCGGAACCCGACGCCGGCCTGTCCGCTGAACCACTCCGAGAGCAGGATGCCGTTCCAACCGACGATTATGGCGAAGCGCAGACCGGCGAATATGTAGCCGGCGACGGCGGGCACGATCAGGTGGCGGAACTGCTTCGATCGCCCGACCTCGAAGGCGGTCGACATGTGCTTCAGCTCGGGGGCGATTGCACGCACGCCCTGGGCGACATTGATCGCCACGAAGGGGAATGAGGCGAAAGCGACGGTGAGCACCGGCGCTTGCCAAGTGATGCCGAACCACATCGTGGTCAGGAACGCCCAGACGAACGCCGGCATGGTGAGGAGGACGAGCACAGTGTCGTTGAGCAAGGCCCGGGCCAGGGTCGACGATCCGATCAGGATGCCGACCAGTAGTCCGCTGACGAAACCGAGGAACAGCCCGAGGGAGAAGCGTTGCAGCGTGATGGCGAAATGCTCGAAGAACTGGCCACGCACGATGCCGCCGTGCGAGCCACCGGTGATCTCCACGAACAGGAAGTTGACCACCTCGACCGGGCCTGGCACCCGTGGCGCGATGAGCGTCAGCAGCTGCCACGCCCCGATGAAGACGACGGCGGCGGTGACCTGGGCACCGATCGGTGAGGTCATCCAGCGGCGGAACGGCCCGGGTGGGGTCGGAGCCTCTGGCAGCGCCACGGTGCCGGCGGTCATCTGTCCCGCTCCCATTGCCGCCATCTGAACAGCCTCTTTTCCGCCCTGACCAGGATGAATCGCTCGATCAGCAGCATGAAGAGGACGAAGAGAAGGACCCAGGCGATCACGGCCGGCATGTTGAACAGCTGGTAGTTGCGTCGGATCTGAAAGCCGATGCCTTTGGAAGATCCGAACACCTCGGTCAATGTGCCCACCTTCCACGCCAGTGAGAACGAAAGACGCACGCCGGCGAAGACGAAGGGGAGAACCGAGGGCACGGTGACGTGCCGAAAAACCTGACGCTCATTGCGCCCATACGCGGTGCTCATCTCGACCAGCCGCCGGTCGACACCTCGCACTCCCTCGGCCACATTGATCGCCACGTAGGGCATCGCGATCAGCCCAACGGCGAGCACCGGTCCCCAAAAGGAGATGCCGAAGACGACGAAGGCCATCACTGCGTAGGTGAGACCGGGGATCGACCCTGCGACGATCACCGGTGACTGGAGGAAGTTGCCCCAGTACTTGCTCCGGCCCATGAAGTAACCCACCGGAGTCCCGATCAGGACTGCGGCGAAGAATCCGGCGACGACTCGGACGATGCTGGCCCAGAACTGTGTCCAGAAATCTCCCTGGAGGATGACGACGATCTCCTGGAACACCCGGCCCGGTGAGGGGAGGCGCGCCTCGGAGCCGACCCACAGTGACAGGAGCCACCACAGGCCGATGAAGACGATCCAGCCGAGCACGACAGCCAGGTACCGCCGCCGGCGCGTGCCGGCGGCGGTACGGAGCACCTGCGCCTGGTCCAGCTCCTGGATGGACTCAGCGACGGTGTCGGTCATCGCCTAGGGGGTGAGAATCTCGAATCGAGGGTTATCGCCTTCCATGAACCCGTTCTCCCGCATTATGTCGAACATGGGGAGCTCGGCATCGAGCCACTCCTGGTCCAGGTAGACCGATGTGACGAACCAGTCGTGCTCGGCCAGCCAGTCCTGCATGAATGCCACCTGGTCTTCGCCCTCCACGGCGAAGTGCTGGGGATAGCTGGCGATGATGTCCGCCTTGTTGGCCTGCCACTCGTCTATGCCCCTTTGCCATAGCGACATGAAGAAGGCGATCTCGTCCGGATGCTCGTCGTACCACTCCTCGTTGGCGAGGAACACGTTGATCATCGGCCCCTCGTGCCCGGGGTTGCCCGCGATCTCCTCGCCGTAGAGCTCTGCCGAGGTTCGCCCGTCGTAGAGGACACGAAGCTCCTCGTTGATGAGCTCGTTCACGGCGAAGTCGGGGAGGACGAGACCAGCAGCCGTCTCTTCTGCTGCGGTGGCCGGGCCCGTGTTGGTGATGTCGATCTGGGTCAGCTCGAAGTCACCGCCGCCGGTGCGGAAGTCGAGGTCGTGTAGCTCGGAGGCAATCACGCCCCAGATCAGCGTGGACGAGACCGAGTCCCAAACCGCCAGGCTCTGACCGGCCAGGTCCTCGAGGGTCTGGCTGGTGGTATCCGAGGCAGGAACGGCCAGCACCGAGCGATCGATGTTGTACTTGCCGAAGACCACTGACGTGGTCCCCGCCTGCTCGTCGAGGGTGGGTACCTCGAAGTCCCCCACCGAGACGATGTCGGCGAAGCCGCCGGCGTAGATCCCGAACTCATCCCAGGTCACCTGGGCCAGGATGCAGATCCCCGATTCCTGCTCCATCTCGTCCTTGATCCCGCTGTCGTTGAGATAGTCCCAGACGGGGTCGGGAGCAAAGGTGAACCGGATCACCCTTTCGCAGCCCTCACCACCTTCACCACCGCCTCCGGTCTCGTCGGTGGCGCCGTCGTCACCACAGGCCGCGATGACGAGGGCCATCACCACTAACGCGGCCAACAAACGTGTTGTCCTCATCTTCTCCTCCTATTTGCCCCGAGACAAAATGATCTTGCTCTGCCGGGGCCT
>Ga0209819_10000415_pt1 | contig 12225 bp, 11 predicted proteins | sample PPLLak2March2015_FD_187248 | JGI IMG/M metagenome (GOLD analysis project Ga0209819, IMG submission 187248) | Freshwater sediment microbial communities from Prairie Pothole Lake near Jamestown, North Dakota, USA - PPLs Lake P7 Core (1) Depth... | ecosystem: Environmental > Aquatic > Freshwater >... | reverse complement strand
GGGGCCACGTACAAAGGGTGGCACGAGAGAGGCTTCGACCGCCACATTGTTCAAGACTCTCCGAAAAGGGACCCGAGGCTACCGGATACGCCGACAATTTTTGAGCTCATGGATAAATACAAAACCCCTCAAATCGGCCGGCGGACTGCCGAATTTATCTCAGCCAGCGCTGAATTTGGCCGCCCGATGCTCACGACCCCCGGTGCTCCAGCGGACCGGGTAAAAATCTTGAGGGAAGCTTACGTTCAAACCATGAAAGATCCAGCGTTCATCGCTCAGGCCGACAAATCGCGGCTAATATTGCAACCGTCTTCTGGCGAAGAGCTGCAGGCATTGGCAAACCGCATCATGGATCAGCCTGCTGAAGTCATTCAGAGGGTGAAAAAAGTATTGAACGAGTAGAATTGCGGTAATGACTTTTAGGTGCCAGAGAGATCGATCGCTGGGTCGCGCACTTTCGGAGTTTCGAGCTGAGGGTCTGACTTTGAAGTGCGATTGAAAAAATCAGGAACGACACCTTTCCCGGATGCCGACGTTCTGGTTGAAGACTCGAAAGCCTCGCAGGCCCTTGAAGCCACTCGTCAGCGCAAGCGAGAGAGCCATGACTCTGTGCCTGTGCGACGCGGTCCCGAGAATCGGATTCAAGGCGAAAATTGTGCTGTGAAAACGCTCTCGTTTTTGACGTGTAATCTGGGGTTAAAAATGCTGCCGATACAAGTATCACCTTAGAACTTCAAGACGGCTAGCAAGACCTCCTGATATTCCCCTCCGAACAAGACTTTGCCCTGCTGCTTTTTCAACTGTTCGCTCTATTATCCTTGGGATTGGCCCTCGGCGAATTGTTCCGGCGGATTCGCCAGCCGACGGTAATCGGTGAAATCCTCGCGGGCGTCTTACTCGGACCGTCCGTGCTAGGCATGCTGGCCCCGGATACTTTTTCGGCGTTTTTCCCTGGCGATCAAACCCGGCTGCTGGGAAGCTTGGCTTGGCTGGGAAGCGTCTTCTTGTTACTGGTGGCTGGATTGGAAATCAATCTCGCCATCCTGGTTCGGCAACGTCGGGTGGTCGCCTTCACGAGCCTTATCGGCATTATCGTGCCCTTCACCTTTGGATTTCTGCTCGGGGTTTATTTGCCCGATAGCTATTTAATCAACCCAGCACAAAGGCTGCTGTTCAATCTCTTTCTGGCCACGGCGTTGTCGATCTCCGCCATCCCCGTGATCGCGAAAATCTTGATGGACTTGGGTTTGCTGAGTACGGGCGTCGGCCAAGCCATACTGGGCGCAGCCGTGGTCAACGATCTGGTCGGTTGGATCTTCTTCGCGGTGATCCTCAGCATGTTGACCACCACGGTGCACGGCCACGGTTCGGTCACGACAACAGTCGTTCTTACCGTTGCCTTCGCCGTGGCCTGCCTGACTTTCGGCAAAAAGCTAGTCGCGAAACTGTTTGGTTTCTTTAAAAGGTTGAAAGTTCCGCCTGAAGGGATTCTCGGGGTAGCAGCGCTCGTCGCTTTTCTTTGCGCCGCTTTGACCCAGTGGATCGGCATTCACGCCGTCTTCGGCGCGTTTTTGGCGGGGATCATGATCGGCGAAACCGGGGAAACCAGCAGTGCGGCGCGCGAGCTGCTGCGGCAAATGGTTTTCTACATTTTCGCGCCGATTTTCTTCGCCTCCATGGGGCTGCGGGCCAACTTCATCAATCATTTTGATTTTCCTTTGGTGCTGAGCGTGCTCGCAATTGCCGTGGTAGCAAAATTCGCCGGCGGTTATCTAGGAGCGTATCTGGGCGGGCGAAAAGGTCATCAAGCATGCGCGATCGGCTTCGGATTGATGCCCCAGGGCGCCATGGGAATTATCCTGGCATTCCTCGCCCTGGAGTTTTCATTGATCAACGAAACGATTTTCGTCGCCTTGGTCTCGACCGCGCTGGTGACCTCGATCCTGAGCGGCCCGCTGATCAAGTGGGCGATGGCGCGACAGCCTCTGAACCCTATCTAGACAGCGTTCTGGCATTGCAACGAGGTTAACGCTGGTTTGCGCGTGGCTTTCCTTGACACAAATAAAGCTGTTCGATAATGGCTACAAAGAAGCATTTATAGGAGCCATGCATGCAAGTCATCGATTCGGACGGTCACCTCCACGAGCCCTTCGATCTGTTCGAACGCTATATCGAGAAAGAATTCTATGCGATGCGTCCTCGCGTGGTCGAAATGCGCGACGAGCCGAGAGACGAAGGACGCTGGTTGGTCGAAGGGCGGCTTGTCCCTCGTCTTCCTTTCACTAGAGGCGTCGGGGGCGGCGGCTTCAGGTACCAAACGCCGCGCCATGCTCAGATGAAAGCCAAAGACAACTCGCTGGACGACATCGAAGGCCGCCTCCAGGACCTGGATCAGATGGCCATTGATTTTCAGGTGCTTTACCCGACGGCTCTGGTCTGGGTCTTCGATCTGGAAAACAAGGAATTGGCGGCGGCCGTTTGCCGCGCCTATAACAACTACATCGCTGAGCAATGCTCAAGGGCGTCCAGGAGATTGGGAGGCGTTGCGCTTTTGCCGATCCAAGATCCGCCGGCGGCAGTCGAAGAAGCGCGGCGCGCCATCCAAAAGCTTGGTTTGCGCGGCGTTGTCATTCCCGGGGTTGTGGGAAACAAGCCGCTCCACGCCAAAGAATTCATTCCCTTCTTCGAAACGATGAACGAATTGAACGCCCCCGTCGGGTTCCACGCGGTAACCGGAATGCACGACACGCCCTGGGCGGACTGCTTCACTGATTTTTTCTCCACCCACGTGACCGCGATGCCCTTCTCGATGATGGTAGCGATGATGTCGATGGTTCGCTCGGGAATGTTGAAGACGCTGCCGCGTTTGCGCTGTGCGTTCCTGGAGATCGGCGCAAGTTGGCTCCCCTATTGGAATTGGTGGGTGGGAAAACACATCGAGCACGTTCGGGAGCCGCGCGCGGGCCGCAAGGAAAGCAACTGGGGCAGGGAGCCTTACGAGTTGCCGTCCACCGTTCACGAGCCCATCGAAGATGTCCGGGAAGGCAGAATCTTGAGCGGTTTCGAAACGGATGAAAACCTCCGCTCGATCATCGACCAACTCGGCAGCAAGGGGTTCATGTATGCCAGCGATTATCCCCACAGCGACATGGAATGGAACCGCGTTCAGGTGATCAAAGGATCGGAGGCTCTGACCGGCGCGGAGAAAGCCGATTTGTTGGGCGGCAACGCTCGCCGTTTCTACAATTTGCAGATTTGAAACTCCCTAGAACCCGAGGCCTCAGTTGTCATTGGAAGGCCGTCGCCTCGAAGGTAAACTTATGAATTTGCTTGACAACCGAGCGGAGGGAGACTGAGAATGGCGAAGGTCAAACCGTTCCACCTCATGAGCCTTCGGAGGTTTTGCTTTATGTCCTATCGCCCGTCCCGGTTGCTCGGCGCCACTCTCTTCCTCCTTGCCGTTTTTCCGATACCTTTTCCGCAAGCCGCAAAGCCGCTGCAGTGTCGCGCTGATCTGTCGGCGTAGAGACAGCAAGAACGTCCTTTCAGCGAGTTGTGGAGCACTTCTCTGCGTTCACCAACCCCAACAACAGACAAGGAAGAATCGGAGGCCCTAGGTGTCGATGAAACGACTGACGCCGCTTCAAAGCCGACATCGCGCTCTCTCCGCGGATTGCGTCGGCTGCGAATCTTAGACGCGCTCGGCCATCGCGAGTTCCGTTTAATCTGGTATGGGCAGATATTTTCGTCGATGGCGACGTGGATGGACCAGGTCGCCCGTGGCTGGCTCATCTACGAACTGACGGACTCAGCCTTTCAACTGGGCCTGGTCCGGGGCGTTCAAGCAATACCGATTTTACTGCTGAGCCCGCTCGCGGGGAGCACCGCCGACCGCTATTCCCGAAAAATGCAGGTGCTGGTAGCACAGCTGGTTGACGGGCTGTTGTACGGCGTGATCGCCGTGCTGATCATCACCGGAGAGATCCAGCCCTGGCACGTCTACGTGACCGCGTTCGGAATGTCGATCGTCTGGACTTTTCAGCAACCCTCCAGAGCCGCCATGGTCGGTGACGCCGTGCCGCTGAATCAACTGACCAATGCCGTAGGACTCAACTCGATTGTTTTTAACGTGGCGCGCAGCGCGGGACCCGCTCTAGCCGGCTTCTTGATCGCCTTATTCGGTACCGCCGGCGCGTACGCGGCTCAGGCCGGGTTTTATTTACTGGCAACCGTTTGGACGGTCCAGCTACGGTCCGGCCAGCAGTCTCAGGCGCGCTCGAAAGCTGATTCGGGTCACACGGAGTCGTTGCGTCGAAATATCATCGAAGGGTGGAAGTTCAGCTGGCGCAATGAAGCGGTGCGTGCCAGCCTGCTGATCGTAGTCTTTGCGTCGCTGTTTATTATTCCGTTCATGACGCTCTTGCCAGTGTTTGCGCGTGATATCCTCAAAGTCGGAGCCCATGGCCAAGGACTGCTGCTGAGCGCGATGGGGATCGGCGCGCTCTGCAGCTCCGTGTTCATCGCTTCCTGCGGTGACCGATTACCAAGAATCAATCTGATGCTGGCAGGCGTAGCGCTCTATGGGCTCGTTATCGTGGCCTTCGCGGCGTCTCTTTGGTTTGAACTTTCGCTGGTGCTGATGGGGGTCGTCGGCATTGTCCATGTAACTTCCCATGCTCTTGCCCAGACCGTGATCCAGACCTATTCGCCTTCCGAGTTCCGTGGCCGAACGATGGCTATCTTTCATATGACCCATGTCGTGCTGTTGGTGGGAGGCATACTGATCGGGGCGCTCTCATCCATCGTTGGCGCGCCGTGGGCCGCGGCGTCGATGAGCATCGCCGGCACGCTGAGCATGATTGGGATCTACGTGGCGCTGCCGCGCGCGCGGCTCATTCGATAGATGCTATTACTCGATTCGACAATCAGCGATCGCATCGTACTCGGGATCGAAACAGCAGGGGAGTTTCTGTCTGGGATAGTCGACAGCAAATGTTGTGCGCTCCGATAAACCCTTTGGGCGAAGACAAGGATCGGGTGTCTGCAGGCGCCTTGTCTGGAGCAGACGTCGGGTAAGGCAAGAAGATCCGTGTCGATCAATTCCAGAGGCAACTTGGCTCTAGAACTCCGTGCCTTCGCCCTTTAGGTTCACCCCCCGGCGTATGGAAGATGAGATATCTCTCCTCGGTCGGTGCATAACGGAGCTAAAAAGCTTCTTCTTGCACCAAGCCGAGGACTTTCTTCCACATTCTGCCGCCGTTGGTGGAGTGCCGTCGCTTATCTTCCAACTGGGCAAAGATAAGTCGCTTTTCGCAAAGTTCTGTGCTGAGTTTTTCGCATTCCGACGATAGCCGTTCAATCAGCCGGCCGATTCTTGCTTCTCGGGTGGCGGCTGCTTCGATCAGGGCTTCTTTTTGTTTAATTTCCCTTTCCCGGCCAGCCAACTTCGCTTCGGTGTCTTGCAACCGCAGCTGAAGATTGTGGATGCTGGTTCTTAGATCGCCTTCGTGGCGACACAGAGCCAATTCTCTTGTGGCAATCGATTCCTCGCGCTTTGACAATTGAAGCCTGAATTCGGTGAACTCGGCCTCCATACGCTCCGTGTGTTGTTGCACGCGCGCTTCCGCCTCCCCGGCAACGAGCTCCGCTTCTTTTAAACGATCGATCAGATAGTCTCTTTCCGAGACCAGCTGCTGCGCCTGAATTTCGCGATTGCTTAGTTGGATCTCGTGTTCCTGAATCCGGCTTTGCAGTTCCGACAGCTCGGCTTTGGATGTTTCCTCGAGTTTTGCGAGAGCTTGGTCGTACGCATCGATGGATTCATCCTTTTCTTTGATCCGCTCCAGCAGGCCGTTGATCTCGGTCTCCAGGGCCTCTTCGATTCGGTCGGCGCATTCGGCTTCCCTCAGAGCCGCATCGGCGAGCGATCTCAGTTCGTTCAATAGGTCCAAGAGACGGTTGGCATGATTCTCAACTTCGGGCTGGTGTTCCTCGGTCGCCTTGGCCGTCGAACCTTGGTTGCATCCGGTGATTTCACCGGACTCGCCATTGGCGCGGGATTCAGAACCAATTCCGTTGATGGCTGGAAGTTCCTCGATCTTGGACCCGTCGAACATAATCGCACCCACGCTTGAGCCAATCACCGTTTAGATTTTCCTTGCCAAGCGATTAGCCCGCTTGCGGAAATGGCGTCGGGACATCTTGGCCCAGGCGAAGGACCTCGCCGGTTTAACTATAAATCAAAGCAAATTCGGGCTGCATTCCAGTTCTTTTTACACAGGCGCCAGTTGTCAATCTTATGTCGCCCAATGTCAAGACGGAAAGTTTTGGCGTTATTAGGTTTCCGCCGGAGATTAATATGGACTTACAAATCAAATTGTTCAGTGGGCTGGATCGGGGAAATCACGTCATTGTCATTACCCGCGGTTTAGTAGATCTTGAGGGTTTGAGGCAGATTTTCCGCAACATTGTCGATACCACCCGATCGCTACTCGATTGCCGGGTTTTGGTCGATCTGCAAGACGCAACGTACTGTTTGGAACCCGGCGAACTCCATGACTTTGCTGTCAATCTGCGGCCGGAGTTCTGGCCGCCGACAAACCGAGTTGCCTTGGTTTCTGTACCCGAGCCGCAGGACTACTGCAGGCTTTGCCTGCTGAGCACGTTCCTATCGAACCGGCGTATACGAAATGCCGTCTTTAAAGACACAAGGTCGGCTCTGAGCTGGTTAGTGGAAGTAACATAAGCGCCAGCGCAAACCTGACGCGTAAACTATCGGCCTCAGCGAAACGGGTTATCCCGGTCCGCTATATCTGGAAACGATTGGAACCGTCACACCGGCTTGCACGGTGCCGACGAATTATCATTCTTTTCGTTTCGATGATGCGGCACCTGAAATCTTTCCTTTATGGCACATAGCTGGACGCCCGCCACCGGCGCATGGTATAGGCAGACGATTGTTTGCTCAGACAACGAGACAGCTCGTCCCCTTCGGCTACGGAGTTCACGCTGCGTTCACCGAGAACCGACAAGGCAAAAGCGCAACCGCGGGGAAGTGAAACCGCTCAGCACGTTCGGCGCCCCGTCAACGCTCGGCTTCAGCTTCGCGGCATTGAGGCGCTGCGCCACCGAGAATTCCGCTTGCTCTGGTTCGGCCATTCATTTACGTCTATGGCGTTCTGGATGGATCAGGTCGCCCGCAGTTGGCTCATTTATGAATTGACGGATTCAGCGCTGCAGCTTGGTTTGGTGCGCGGAGTTCAAGCGATACCTACTCTGTTGCTGTCGCCGCTGGCGGGAAGCGCGGCTGATCGCTATTCCCGCAAGACGCAGATATTGATCGCCCAAGTCATTGACTGTTTAATGTTCGCGGCGCTGGCCTTGCTCATCGTCGCGGACCAGATCCAACCGTGGCATGTGTATGCTACTGCCTTTGGCATGGCGGCCGTCCAGACGTTTCAGCAACCGGCCCGCGCGGCAATGACCGCCGATGTTGTGCCGTTCAGCCAGTTGACCAACGCCATCGGCCTCAACTCGATCATTTTTAACGTAGCCCGCAGCATCGGACCGGCGCTGGCGGGAGTCTTGATCGCGACACTGGGGACTGCCGGGTCCTATGCAACTCAAGCCGCGTTCTATCTTCTCGCGACGGTCTGGACGGTGAAGCTGGGTGCTGCGAGACCCTCTTGGACTGGCTCTCCCAGGCAGCCGGGTCATGGGGTTTCCCTCGGCGGCAGTATCGTTGAAGGGTATAAATTCAGCTGGAACAATGAAGCCGTTCGCACCGGGCTGCTGGTCGTGATGTTGGCCTCTCTGTTCATCGTGCCTTTTACTACGTTGTTGCCGGTATTTGCGCGCGACATTCTTAATGTCGGCGCGACGGGGCAGGGATTGCTCTTGACCGGCATGGGCGTGGGCGCACTCGGCAGCGCCGTTATGATCGCGTTCTTCGGCGATCGCATGCCGCGGGGGATCTTCATGTTGGGCGGTGTGGCGCTGTACGGTCTCAGTGTGGTGGCCTTCTCGGCTTCGCCCTGGTTCGAGCTTTCCATCGTGCTGATGGTGATTGTTGGTTTCGCCAACGTTTGTTCCCATGCCCTGGTGCAAACCGTGATTCAAGCTTACTCCCCGGCTGAGTTTCGCGGCCGGATGATGTCGATTTTTCACTTGAGCAACGTGGTGTTGACGGTAGGGAGCCTGCTCATCGGTGCGCTGGCGACCTTGTGGGGCGCGCAGTGGGCCGCGGCGGTGATGAGCGCAGTCGGCGCGCTGGCCATGGTCGCGATCCACGTGACCATGCCGAGCGCCCGGCATATCCGGTAGGAACTTCCTCAAACCATTTCTATCGTTGGAAGCCGAAGATTTTTCCATACTCGCTGGTCAGGCGGTCCACCATCTCGGCATGCTCTTGTTTCATGTAAATGACGTTTCTGCCTTGCGCGAACTTGTAAGCCGGTGTTCCTGGGACAAAGGCCGAAGTCTGCCCGCCGAACTTTTGCAATATTTCCTGCGCTGGAGGGGTCGAAAGAAAAGCCGAGAAGAGGTGTCCCGCGTTTGGGTGCGGCGATCCCTTGAGCACGCCGGCATTGTAAGCCGGAGAAATGACCGGGGTTACCTCTTCGGCATGGACGATCGGCGCGCCCTGCGACTTCGCCTGATGGATGAAGCTATCCGTCATCGTGACGATGGTCAGAATCTCGCCCAACTGCAGGCGAGTGTATAGGTTGCCGAATTCTCCCAGGAGCGGCTCTTGCCGCGCCAAAAGCTTCACATACTCTGTGGTCTTGCTCTCGCCCCAGAGCGTCGCTAGGCGGGCCAGGTGATGCGTGGCGGTGCTCATGCCCATTTTACCGCCCTTCCATTTCGGGTCGAGCAGATCTTGCCAGCTTTTGGGGACGTCTTTCGTAGCGACGAGCTGCTTGTTGTAGGCGGGCATGACAAACTGGTTGGCCAAGATCACCGTGCCGCTGTCGTATTGGATCGCTTGCGGGTCGACGCCGACCTTTGCGTAGTCAAACGGTTTATGCATCTTCTTCAGCCACAGAGTCGCGTGGCCTCCGTCATGGATCAGCATGACGTCCCATTCCTGAGGTTGACCCGAGGCGGCAATCCCAACAATTTTCCCCACGTCGCGGGTCATCGATCCGGAGGGGCTAAAATTCAGTCTGAGATTGAGGCCATATTGTTTGTTGAACGCTTCACCCAATCGCTGGGCTCCCTGAGGCGTCAAAGTGGACGGCGCATAGAGTTCGATGACTCCCTCCTTCTTCGCGCCGGCAATGAGGTCGTCAACGGGCGCCGCATTTGCGTCCTGGAACAAACTGATAACGATCAGCAGAGCTGCCATGCCTGATCCGGCGGATCTCCAATTCTTCATCGACTACCTCCTGTGGCGGTTTTCCGATAGCGTGCAGCGCCAATGTGACCGATACCGATGACGAGCAGGCCGAGGGCCAAGTGGATGAGTTGGATCACCCAGTGAAAAGCGCCGACCATGAGCGATGCCTGGGTCATGCCGATAAAAATCAAGCTCCCGCCGACCACCAGAGCGCAGGCGGCGATGACCCAACTGCCGCCGGCGGAGAAAGCCTGCCCGATGCCAATAACCCAGAGCGCCCCCACCGCCAAAAGACCCAGCAACATGTGCATTTGAACAAGGGTTGCGTTGGTTCCGGTCCAGATGAGGAGGCCCAGGATCAGAGCGAGTAATCCCGCGAAACTCAAAACCATAGATGCGATTCGGATAACCATAACTGCGGATCCTCGATGGGAGTCCGTTTTGCGGTCTGCCGCCAGCGATATTTTGGTTTTCACCGGCGTTCTCTGCCGGTCAATTACAGCAGCAGGACGCTCAGGCTTCCCAATAACACACAAACATAAACGACCGCTGTCAACGTCAGCGCTTTGATCGTCAGAGCGCGCCGCTGGTGCCTAAGCGCGAATATGAGCATGAGAAGAATGCAGGCGAGTGTTTTCCAATAAAGCAAACCCCAAAAGACACCCCACGCTGCAATGGCGCTATTGACAAGTGGATTGGCTTCCGGCACGCCCCCTGTCAAGGCACGATAGCTTAACAGCCCGTCGAACAGCTGGAGCAAGAGATTTAAGAGGAAATGAAACCAAACAGGAGTCATCCAAGGAGCGGTCATAACGGCCACTTATGCCTGGAAAAAGCTCACTGTCAAGAGCGCTCAAGCAAAAATTTCTCGATCTGCAATCAGTCAACTTGGTTTCCCTCGGCGATGCCATCACCGGAAAACGTTATGGGCAACGAACATCTCGGTCGGGAGAATTACCGGGTCTGCAGTTGGGCCGTGACAGCTAGATGGGAGACTGTTCCCCCACGACATGGCGGCTGCCTTATCTCCGATAGAGCGTTTTGATAAATCCGCTTTGGTTGACTCGCTGGACAAAGGACGGCTCGATAATCGGATTTGGGTCGGTCTGTTTCGCCTGTGGGTATTCAAGAGAGGCAGTTTCTAATCTTTGTCTCCTGTAAGGATGGAGCAGGGACTAGCGATAGGTCGTGACCCGTTCGGATTCCCCGGGTTGAGTTTGCTCCAACTATTTAGTCCGCGGTGGATGGATTTACAAGCCTGTGACGCGGCGGTGGCGCGGCATTCGCCTGCACGCCGTCGGCGGCGCGCAGAGAGCTCGAATGGCCATCGAAGTGATGCGCTATTGTACGTCTGAAACGTTGGTTGCGGTGGGTCTCTGGGGTGAAGAAACCGGTGACGGGTTGGAGACCGGCAGAGTTTGTTCGCCGATAAGTTTTCCACCCAGTAGGGGAATCAAGATTCTTTGTCCGACGTAAAGAAAATTGGGATTTTTCATCGTTGGCTTGTTTGCCTCGTAGATTTTCTCCCACTGATGCTGATCGCCATAATACTTGAGCGCCAGGTAGCTTAGCGTATCTCCAGCCACCACGGTATAATGCCCGGATTCGGGCACACTTGCGGGCGTGGGGAGCGCTCTTGCCTCTTCGCGGGCCGGTTTTGTTTTGACGTTGGGCCGCGCCGTCTCTTGAGCGATGAGAGCGCTGGGGCCGGGTTGTGGTGCTTCACGGCTCGCCACCAGCGGTTGGGTTTTATACAACCGTTCAATGAACCCAGAGTTATCCAACTCCTTAATGAAAGTTAGATCGACAAAGTCCTCGGGCTTCGCTCCCTTGGCCTTGGGATCTCGCGCTGCCAGTTCGCGCAGCATAATCTCGATACCCCGCAGGGTAGGATAGGGCTTTCGGGGAGTGAGATTAAGTCCTAAATTCTCGTAAACTTCCGTCAGAACTTCAATGCCGGGCGTGTTCAGATATCTCGCCAAAATTCCCAAGGAGCCGGCCCGACGCGTCTTGTAATAATGAATCCCTTCGACATAGGCTTTCATGACGTTACGGACGAGATCAGGACGGGCTCGGATCAAAGACTGGGTCGTTGCCAAAGCTGTGTGCTGATATTCGAGCCCGAGCATTTGTAGATCAGCCAGGGCATGAAAGCCCAGCCCCTTCGCCTTGCGCGTCAAGGGAATCGCGACCATAGCCGCCTGGACTTTTCCGGTTTCAAGAGCGGCAAACCGCGCCGGCTGACTTCCAATCTCCAGAATCGTCACATCCTTTTCCGGGGTCAACCCGAATTTGTCCAGCGCGTACCGGGTAGCAAAATCCGACGAAGAGCCAAACCGGCTAACCGCCATGGTTTTTCCCTTCAGGTGCTCGGGTCGAGTGATGCCTTTCTCGACCATGAGTTGATAGTCCATGGTGTTGAGAAAACCCGCGATCAGCACGACCTCCGACCCTCGCAGTCGGCTTTGGAGCACGCCTGCTCCCGCCATCTGGGCAAAAGCCACTTCGTTGGAGATCAGACTTTGAACCGTGGTGCTGCCGCTTTCGATGAAAACGAGCCGGACATCGAGCCCGTATTTGCGGAAAAAGCCGCGCTCTTGTGTTATCCACAACGGGGCCATGTTGGCCGAAACCGAACTGTAGGCAATGATGATTCTTTCCAGCGGACGCTCTAACGGGGGCTCTGCCGTGGATGCGTTGGCCGACGGAAAGAAGACGGCCAGTAAAAAGACCAGAGTTAATCGCCAGATGCGCTTCTGTTTGGCTTCAGTGGACATTTTTTTTTCCTTTAACATCACCAGATCACGCTGTTTCGCGTTCCAGACGCAGCATCGCCGCCTTGAGACTGGAGCGCATCCTTTCCAAAGAACGGGCAAGGTCTCCAATCT
>Ga0209819_10000412_pt1 | contig 12274 bp, 7 predicted proteins | sample PPLLak2March2015_FD_187248 | JGI IMG/M metagenome (GOLD analysis project Ga0209819, IMG submission 187248) | Freshwater sediment microbial communities from Prairie Pothole Lake near Jamestown, North Dakota, USA - PPLs Lake P7 Core (1) Depth... | ecosystem: Environmental > Aquatic > Freshwater >... | reverse complement strand
TGTGTCTTTCAAATTGATCGTTCATTTTGCCCCTCCTTTATTATTTCTCTTACTAAATTAATTATTAATTTAGTTTTTTGAGGGGACATATGTCACTATTTGATAAGTATCATCTTCTTTGTATCGGTAAACATTTGTCCTGCATCTCCGGAAATATCAACAGCGGTAATAGTATAGAAATAAACGCCGCTTGATAAAGCTGAAGAATTAAACTTCTCACCCTGTTTGCCTGCTCCTTTTTCACCGGTCACCAGTGTTTTTACTATCCTGCCGTTAATATCGTGAATTTTTAATGTTACATATGCTTTCTTTGGTAAATAATATTCTATCACCGTTTCAGGATTAAAAGGATTTGGATAGTTCTGAAGCAGTGCATAACTTGAAGGAACGGGTTCTCCGTTGTTTTGTACAGATACAACATAGTTCAGGTTAGCTGTATATATTTCCTGGTTAGGAGTACCTTTCCTGTCATCACACCAGACGGTAATCACTTTGTTCTGGTAAGCGTCTATTCCGATATATTCGCCATTTCTGACTTCAGACCCGATGGATATATATGTAAATGAACTATCGCTTACCCGCTGGTTATTCCATGTTGTACCCTGGTTAGTAGAAAAAGCATACCATGAGTTTACTATGCCCGCACCGGTTCTTTCATCATAGTATATTACACCGATATTTCCGTTTGTATCACAAGCAATTGCGGGCTTATACTGATGTCCCGTTTGAACATCATTAACTCTTACCGGATTGGTAAGCCAGTTAGCACCTGCATTGGTAGACCTGTTGAACCAGACATCATCGTTACCGCCCCTGTTATCAGCCCACACAACATATACATTGCCTCTGGTAGCATGGTTGGAATAATCAACGCTAATAAACGGGAACGAACCTTTAACGTTACCAACTACATTGCTCAGCTGGTAATCAGTGCCAAAGCTTGTTCCTCCGTTAGTTGATTTATCAAACTTAATACCGGCGCTTTCACCCCAAACAACATAGATATAATAATTGGTACCGACAGCAACATTAGAGCCCTGCCCTGCGGAATTATCACCAACATTCACGGGAGTTGTCCAGTTCAATCCGCCGTTTGAAGATTTTACAAAGCGGATACCGGAACCAATCCTTGTCCATGTAATATAAAGATTATTAAAATTAGGACTGCCCGGAACAAGGTCGCATGTTATCCATTCTTTATCTTCGAAGCTGCTGCTTGCTGCAGCAACGGAATATTTCAGCCAGTTAACACCGTTATTTGTTGACCTGTACACAACCGTTTCACCTCTTACATTAGTTGCTTCCCTTGAAGTTGTTGCAATATAAAAAATACCGTTATTATCTGACATAAGCACCGGGTCACTTTGAGTAGCATGACCGGGCATCGGGTCGGGTAAAAGCTGCGGAGCTGCCCAGGTTAATCCGCCGTTTGTTGAATAAGAATATCCTATCCTTCTTATAACAGGATTTGTATATCCTAAACGGAAATCTCTCCATGCGGCAACAACTATGTTTGAATTGATTCTGCTTATTCTTACTGAAGGTTCATTCTGCGGAGCAGTGTTAACTGTCAGGTTATTGTTAACAAATAAAATATTATCCAGGTAATTATGGTCTGCTCCCGTTGTTACATAAGGTCTGTAATATTTAACCTGCGGGTCGGTCTTATAAGTATCATCCTGAGAAAATGCTGCTGCTGAAAAAAGTATTAATAAAAAAAGTATAGAAAATATTTTCATATAATAGTTAATTTTAAATAATATGATTATTTTTGCAAAATATCTAGCCGGTATTAATCAAAGTTAGCAATAAATATTATTAAAATTTATTTATAAAGTTAGCCACAACACCGTAACCAAAATAAGTTATATGAATATAAAGATAACAAAAGCGAAAAAAGAAGACAAACATGCTGTATTATCATTGATTTATGAGCTTGCTGATTTTGAAAAGCTTACTCCTCCCGATAAAAAATCACAGCAGAGAATTTTAAAAGATGCTTTCGGAATCAAGCCATTGTTCAATATTCTTCTTGCAAAAGAAAACGGCAGACCGGTTGGTTATGCTTTTTACTTTTACACTTATTCGTCATTTCTTGCCAGGAAGACACTGTATCTTGAAGATGTGTTTATATCACAGGATTACAGGAGCAAAGGTATAGGGAAAATGTTTATGAATAAACTGATGGACATTGCCAAAAAAAATAAATGCGGAAGAATGGAATGGTGCGTACTCGACTGGAATAAAAACGCAATCGATTTTTATGAACACTTAGGCGCAAAACATTTGAAGGAATGGCTGTATTACAGAATTACTTTTTAGCAATTAGCAATTTACAATTAGCAATTTACAATTAGCAATTAGCAATAAAGAGCTGGAAGGTTGAAAGGTTGGAAAGTTGAAAGGTTGGAAAGTTGAAAGGTTGGAAAGTTGAAAGGTTGAAAGGTTGAAAGATTTATTTGATTAATCCCGTCTGCCTGCTTTGGCAGGAAGGGATAATATTATGGTAGAAGTGTCAGAAACCTCACCCCCCAACCCCCTCTCCACATGGAGAGGGGGAGATTCGATTGATTAGAAATCATGCTTGCCTGCTTTGGCAGGCTTGACTGCCTCCGGCAGTAAGGGATGATATTATGGCAGCAAATTGTAGATTCCAAAACCTCACCCCTACCCCTCTCCTGGGAGGAGAGGGGAAATTCGATTGATTAGAAATCCTACTTGCCTGCCTCTGGCAGGAAGGAATGATATTATTATAGCAAGATTGTTCAAGAAAGAAAAGAATCCCGAAGGGATGACATTATGGTAGAATGATTTAAAGAGAAACACATAACCCTGAAAGGGTGATATTATGGTAGAATGATAGATGATAGACCAATAGAATCCCGAAGGCCTGCCTGCCACTGGCAGGGATGACATTATGGTAAAATAAATAAAGATAGAAGGATTAGTCACGCTTGACTGCCTCCGGCAGTTAGTAACTTAACATATTTTATGAACAAAATTTTAGAAATATTAAACGAAGGCAAATCAATTATTCTCTTTGACGGGGTTTGTAACTTCTGTAACTCCAGCATCAATTTCATTATGGATAGAGATGTGCAAAATAAATATATGTTTGCATCACTGCAATCCGATGAAGGAAATTTTCTTGTAAATAAATACGGCGTTGATGTAATAAAGAACGACTCAATAATTTTAATTGAAGAAAATAAATATTATTTAAGGTCAACAGCAGCATTAAGAATTTCAAAAAACCTGAAAGGTGCCTGGAAGCTGTTTTATATATTTATAATAATACCCCCGGCAATCAGAGACTTCTTCTACAATATAATTGCAAATCACAGGTACAAATGGTTCGGCAAAAGAGAAGCATGCAGAATCCCAACCCCCGGAGAGAAAGCTAAATTCCTGTAAAACCGAGCCAAACCACCTTAATATCAGTGTAAACCGGGTTCATTTAATCTCATCAACTATCTTTTATTTCCATATGGTTTTTAGTATATTTGTAACCAAATCCACAGTTTTCAAAAAATAAACAAGCATATATTGAATTTACGACTGAATAATAAAAGGCTACTTTTGTACCTTTTGACTTTACTTTTATTACCCTCCTGGGTAAATTCCCAATCAAGAATATTGCAGAGAAATTCGGTTGACATGCCAATTCAATACTCAAAAAATATACAAAATGAGCACAGAAAGCTTATTAATTTAAACGGAGAGTGGAGTTTTTCTTCTACCGATCCATTGATTAATACACCTGTACAAGTGCCGTTTTGTTACGAATTTAAGGGAAAATCCGTTTGTACAAGAACGTTTAATATAAATATTGAAAATCCAGAAGCTTACAACTATGTGTTATACTGTGACGGAGTTAATTATAATTGCGAAGTTAGTATTAACGGCAGTTTTGTTACTAAACATGAAGGCGGGTTTTCTCCGTTTTCGGCAATAGTGCAGGACGGAATAATCAAAGAATCGGGAAACACCATTGAGGTTAAAATTGATAATTTACTGGATTATTCCAAAACATTACCATTAAGAAATCTTGTAAATTATCCAAAAAATTATGGAGGTATTTACAGGGATATTTACATAACTGCTGTCCCAAAGCTTTTTGTCAGAGGCATAAATGTCAAATCAGAAATTGATATTAATTTTAATGCTGATGTTACAAACAGCATTGCATTAACAACAACTGACCTGTCAGCTTTTGGAGGTCCGTCAACAGAAAAAAAATTCAGCGTAAAGACAGAAATTGTAGATTCATCGGGTAATGTGAAAGCATCAAGCAGTGAAGTTAACTTTGCTATATCTGAAAATTCCACAATACAGATTGAAAATAAACTTGAGCTTTCAAATCCGCAGTTCTGGTCACCGGATTACCCTTTCCTCTACACATTGAGAGTAATAATTTCATCCGGCACAGAACAGATTGACGTATATTCCTCCGATTTTGGCGTGCATGAATATTCACAGAAGGCAGGCTCTATCCAGTTCAACAGAACCGACCTGAAATTAAAGGGAATAAACTACGTTGAAGAATTTATGAATAAAGGAATTGCAGCTTCGTATGCAGACCTTGAAAGAGATGTAAAGAATCTGAAAACTATCGGCTGTAATGTTATCAAAGTTTATGGAAGACCTGCAAGTCCTTACCTTGTTAACCTTTGCAACAGGTACGGCTTATTAATACTTGAAGAGATACCGGTGTTTAATGTTCCGTTAAATATTATAACCAGTGAAAACTTCATGGCTCTGGCAGAAAACCAGCTGAATGAGATGGTATTAAATCATAAAAGCAACCCCTGTATTTTGGGTTACGGTATAGGAAATGATTTTAATGTTTCTGATCAGAAAGCCAGAACTTATGTAACTCGAATGGTCAATGTTTCAAAAGCGCTTGATTTCAGACCCGTATATTACTGCACAAGAAATTTTACACATGATGTTTGCAGGGAAATAGTAGATTTAACCGGCTGGAATATTTACGATACCGATTTGAAAAAAATAAAAGATTTGATTTCGGACCCCAAGTTTAAAAAAGAAAGAATTTTCATTGGAGCTTACGGAAAAGCAATAAATCCCGGCAATACTTCCGGGTATAGTGACCCAACTTCAATTGAGTCACAATCTAAATATATTGTTGACCTTCAGAAAATGATAAAGAGCTCTTCAATACTCGGAAGTTTCTTTTTAACTTATTCTGACTGGACAGCAGATTATCCGAACGCAAAATTTTTCGACCCTTCGAACCAATATTTAAGAACATCTGGTCTTTACAGCCTGAACCGCGACCAGCGTTCATCAGCAATTATCATAAAGAAAGAATTTCTTGATGAAGATATACCCAACCTGAATATAGGTACTTACTCAAGAGAAGCACCGATTGTTTTTGTGTTGCTCGGTTTATTTACATTTATTTTGTTTATTTACCTTGCAAACAGTGTAAGAAGATTCAGGGAAAATGTCTGGCGTGCTTTTTTCAGGCCGTTCATTTTTTATTCTGATGTCAGAGAACAAAATTTAATGCCTGTGTATCAGAATATATTACTTGCAATTATTCTTTCTATAGGCAATGCCCTTTTCTTTGCAAATCTTTTCTATTACTGGAAAGATTCCGTTCCATTTGATATAATCAGTTCTCTTATTGTATCTTCGGATTCATTAAAAACCGTATTTAATTATTACGTAGTAAACCCGGTTAAATTAACATTATTATTAACTGCCATAAGTTTTGTAAAGCTATTTCTTATTGCGGCTGTCATATGGCTGTTTTCACTGACTTCAAGGTACAGGATTGGGTTTAACAATATTTATACAATTACAGTCTGGGGTTTTTTACCGACAATTATTCTTTTGATTACAGGTATTTTTTATATAAGAGTGTTGTACGAAAATCCGGATTTTGTTGTAATTGGATTAGTAGTGGCAGCTTTTATTTACCTTCTCAGTATTTACAGGGTTTTAAAGGGAACATATATTATATTTGATACTTTCTTCATTAAGGTATATTCTTACGGAATTGCGACAATTTTAGTGTTTTACGGAGGAATATGGCTCTTTTTGAACAGTACCCGTTATATTTCCGATTACTTTAGATTGATTCTTGATTTCTTGAAAAGTTAATAAAAATTAGGCTGTCAAGCTATTCTATATAAATCAGAATATATTTATATTTAATCAGGATTTAAGGAAAAAAGAACCTTCAAGTTTAAAATAAAGATTAAAGATTATAATATTCACACTTGTATTTAAATAAACTGGAAATAATTGGTTTTAAATCATTCGCCGATAAGGTTGCCATTGATTTTGACAGTGGTGTAACTGCAATTGTCGGTCCTAACGGCTGCGGCAAGACAAATATTGTTGATGCCGTAAGGTGGGTTATTGGCGAACAGAAGGCAAGTGTGCTGAGAAGCTCCACTATGGAGAATGTTATATTCAATGGTACACGGGATAGAAAAGCTCTTGGCTATGCACAAGTCTCGCTTACAATTGAAAATACAAAAGGAATATTACCTTCCGAATATACGGAAATTACCATTTCAAGAAGATGTTTCAGGGATGGCCAAAGCAATTACCTGCTGAACGGCGTTACATGCCGCTTAAAGGATATCACTTCTTTATTCATGGATACCGGAATGGGCTCTGATGCATACTCTGTTATTGAGCTTAAAATGGTAAATGAAATACTTTCCCACAGGACGCAGGACAGGAGAAAATTATTTGAAGAAGCATCCGGCATTACCAAGTATAAAGAACGCAGGCGTGAAGCTCTTTATAAGCTTGAAATCGCAAAAGAAAGCTTAGCTGAAGCAAATATAGAAATAAGGAACAGGCAAAGAACAGTAAATGCTTATGAACGAATTGCACAGAAGCAACAGGAAGCCAAGCAGATTAGTGAAAGATTAAAAGTAATTGAAATTGATTATCATCAGCGTTATCTCTCAAAATTGATAGATGAGACTAAGCAGGTCGAAGAAGAGCTCAGGATTAAAGAACAGCAGAGAGAAACTATTCAGCTTGACCTGAATCAGAATGAATCTGTAATTGATAATTTCAAAAGTGAGCTTAGTGTTACCGAGAGAAAGTTAAATGAACTGAGAGAGAAGCTTCTAAGGATAAATTTAAATATCAGTGAAGTACAAAATGAAATATCTATTTCAGAACAAAGGATAAGCTACCTGCAGGAAAACATAGACAGGTTCTCCAAAGAAAAGATATACATTGAAAACCAGCTTGAAAAGCTTTCCACAACAAAACTTGAGATTGAGTCTAAAATAGGTATTTTAAAAAGCACTATTCAGCTTCTCGATGAATCAAGAAATAATAAAAAACTGGCACTTGATGAAGTTGAAGGAAAAGTAAAATCAAGCAAAGATGAGCTTAAAGACCTTACCATAAAGCATGCAGCAATATCACGCACAGTAATTGAGAAAAGAAGTGAATATGAGCTTGTTAAATCAAAGCTGGAAAACCAGCTTTCAAGATGCAGCCGATTAACGGAAGAAAATATTGCAGGGATTAACAAGGTCACTCAATATGATAAAGAGCTTCAGATGCTTGACGAACAGCATCAGCAGCACAAAAATAAGCTGGAAAAACAAACAATCGAGCTCAACAACAGGAAAAAAGATAAGGATAATTTAGAGGAAGATATATCACAGCTTGAGAAAGATTTAGTCAGCAAATCACATGAAATAGAGAAGCTTAAGGAAAAAATAAATTTCCAGGTAAACCTGCTTGAAACATATGAAGATTATTCCGAAGGTATAAAGTATTTAGTAAAAGAGAAAAAGGAAAGCAAAGTACATGTTGTAATAGATAAGCTTGAAGTGGAAGACAAGTTTAAGGTAGCAATAGAAACAGCACTTGGTGAAATATCGAATTACCTTATTGTAGATGATGAAGCATCAGCACACCGCTTTATTGAAGTATTAAAAGAAAAGCAAAAAGGTAAGATAACCTTCATCCTTAAAAATAACCTTTACAACACCGGCTTAAATATATTCCAGGAAGAATTTCCCGAGATACTTAACCGGGAAGGAGTTTACGGCTGGGCAGATATGTTCATAAAATGCCCTGATGAATATTTCCTTTTATACAAATATTTTCTTGATGAATATATAATTGTTGAAAATATTGACATTGCAAAAAAATTATCGAAAGATAATTTCATTAAGTTCATTACTCTTGACGGTGATATAATTACAAACAGCTTCTTAAGAGCAGGAAGCTCTACAAATTTGGAAACTCTTAAGATAGGACGTGAAAAATTAATTAAGGGTTTGCAGGAGAATGTGTTTAATTTTGAACAGGAAATCGAAATTGATAAAAAAGAACTTGAAGATATAAAAGCTAAATATGCATCAATTGATTTAGAACCGGTTGAAAAAGAAATAAAATCTTTAAAGGATAGTATTGTTGCTGTTGAAAGCAAAATATCTCAGGTAAGATATGTAAAACAGCAAACCAATTCGGTACTTGATAAAAACAATAAAGAAAGCGAACAGTTCGGAGAATCAAACAAAGAGCTCGCATCACAGATAGATATACTCATCAATGAAATTGAAGAAGCAGAAAATCTTAAATACCAGAGAGAAAAAGAGCTTGAGCATTTCACCACAGAGCTTGAATTGCTTGCAGATGACCTTACTGCAAAAAGAGAAGAGTATAACAGCTTTAACATTGAAGCAACAAAGGTAAGAGGCGAATTAACAAATCTCGAGAATGAACTGAAACGTACTGATGACAGTATCAGGAGCAGGAAAAATACTGTTGAATTCAGGACAAGGGAGTGTGAGGGTTATGAGCGGGAGATAGGTGTATTAAGAACAAAGCTTGAGGGAGTAGATGAGCTTGGAAACAATATTGGCTTGAAATATAAGATAGCGGCATCTGAAACAGAGAAAGGTGAAATTGAGATTGACTTTAATCTTGTAAAAAATGAATATGATGCAAAAAGGTCATTAATTGAAACTATAGACCAGGAACAAAAGGCATTAAGAAGCAAACGCGATGCTATTATAGATTTCATTCATAAAAATGAAATGCGGCTTACCAAAGACAGGATTGAAATAAAAGAGCACCAGGAAAAGATAAAAGAAGAATATAATGAGGATATAGTTTACACGGTTTATGATGATAACAGTATTTTTGATTTTGTTAAAACAAAATCAGATATAGATAAGATGCGTTACAGGTTAAAACAACTCGGCGGTACAGGACAAATGGAGCTGGGTATATATGAACAGGAAAAAAGAGACCTTGAAAAACTAATAGAAGACAAAAGTGACCTGATAAAAGCCGAGGAAGACCTGATAGGTCTTATAGAGCAAATAAACATATCGGCACAGGAAAAATTTGCAGAAACATTCGAAAAGATAAGAAGTAATTTCCAGGCAATATTCCGTGAGCTGTTTATGGAAGGTGATGAAGCAGACCTTAAGCTTGTTATAGACCCGGATAATCCCGACCCGCTGGACGCTAAAATAGATATTATAGCCAAGCCGCGTGGTAAACGCCCGCAGTTGATCGACCTGCTTTCAGGAGGAGAAAAAACCTTGACAGCTATTGCTCTTCTGTTTGCGATATACCAGGTAAAGCCCTCACCTTTCTGTATTCTTGATGAGGTTGACGCTCCGCTTGATGATGCAAATATTGACAGGTTTATCAAGATAATCCGTAAGTTTTCAGTGGAAACACAGTTCATTATCGTTACTCATAATAAACGGACGATGGAAGCAGCCGACTCGATGTATGGAGTTACAATGGCACAGGAAGGAATTTCTACAATAGTAAATGTTAAGTTTAATGACCAGCAAGCTGCAGCTGTATAACCCAGCCGTTGTTGCTGGCATGACTACGTCTGCAGTTGTTCTTCACCAAACAACCCTTAAGAACCATCTCAAAAGCACTGTCAGGTCCAACTAGTAAATGACCTGACACAAAATTTAGACCCCTGTGAGTACACAAAATATTCCCGCCATTGTTGACCTGACTGCCATTGGCAGTTGTTCTGCAGCAACAAACAATATTATTATTGCTTCTACATCAGTCAGGGCTAAAGCCCCGGTGCAATGAGTTTGCTCAACCACTAGCTAAAGCTAGTGGAAATTCTTGCCGTTCTTGCCGTTGTTGGTGTTCTGCACCAACAACATAGTTGCGTGGGGAGTTTTAAGATTACAAGTTTTTATCAGCATAGCTTTATTTACATTAAAAAATGAGTGGAATTATTTGACAACTATGCAACGCCTGAAGATGATTGCAAGTATGAATTTAAGCTGCTCTTACTGGTTGTTGGTGAAGAACACCAACAACGGCAAAACCTTCATATGGATTGTATTGCGAATACAAATTACTGAAAGATGAAATAAACAATAAAATCAGCATGGAACATTTTAGAAATGATAATGTTTTTGATAAAGACATTGCTTTTACTCCATTTCAAATTAGATTTTTTGTTATTTTTAAAAAATAAAGGCAGGCTTGTCTGCTTACCGCAGACAATAAAGTAATAAGCCCCGGTTTTCCGGGCTTAAATAAACGTGCTACCGTTTTATAATTACTATACCTGCCTTTTTTTGTTTATTATTTCATTAAAACTATCTTCTGAACCGCTGTAAAACCTGTTTCTGTTGTTAATTTGATAAAATATAATCCACTTGAATAATTTTCTGCATTCCATTGTACTTCATAAGTACCGGGTGTTAACTTTTCATCTACTAATATTGCAACCCCTCTTCCAAGTACATCAAATATGGATAACTTAACTTCTGATTTCTGACTTCTATCTTCTTTAGGTAAATCAAATTTTATATTTGTAACAGGATTAAATGGATTAGGGTATGCAGAGAATAATTTAAATTCTTTGACTTTAATTGGCTTATGAGAGACAGAAACTAATATACTGTCCGGATTAACGAAACTTCTAACATTTCCAAATACATCCCAGTTGCCGTTTCTGTTATCTTCCCAAATAGAATAAACTCTTAAATTTTGCATAAATATTCTACAATTACCACTGTTGCTGAAGTTAGTGTTTACCGGAATAACATAGTTTACTCCAATTGGTGAGCCATTCTTATTAAATCTCCTTCCGTACGGTACACCATTTGTACCGAAATATTCACTCCATGAAATAAAAAACTTACCATCGCTCTGCATCGAAACTTTTGTATTACCCCTGTCATCACTAACACCGTTATCAGCTCTCTGATTTACTCCAATTTTATTTCCTGAAGTATCATACATTTGATAAGATATGATTGATAAATTGATAATATATCTGTCATCAGCAAATGCAACAACAAAATAACCATTACCGTCTGAAACAACATCAACTGCACCTTTTGGTTTATTAGTACTGTCATCATCTACTCTTTGATTACCACCGATAGTATTTCCAAACCTATCATATCTTTGCATACATATGCCGCTACCACCTACATAGCCAAGAAATGCTACAACTAAGCTGCCATCTTTATTTACTGCTAATCGCGGTGCCTGTGAGGTATTTAATACATCATTAACCCTGAAATTACCTCCAAGCTTGTTGCCAAGTGAATCATATCTTTGTCCATATACATTAGGATATAAATAACCATTCCTATAATCAGTCCACACAATTACAAAATTGCCCAAGCTGTCTGTACCTATACCGCCTATATCAGGTGTATATGTTGCTACAGTTATATCATTTATTTTATTTGGTTGATTTATAGGTACACCATTTGCCTCAAATCTCTGGCAGTAAATATCCCTGTTGCCAATATATTGTGCTCTCCACACAACTATAAATCTACCGTTTTTTAAAACAGCTATTTTGGGTCCGCCGGAAGTATCATGTCCAATAGGGAAGTTTACTCCCAATCTTGTACCATCAAAATTAAATCTCTGGTAATAAACTCTGCCTGAGTTATTATTTGGTTCATTTCTGCTGTCCTGCCAAACAATAATGAAATTTCCATTTCCATCAACTCCTATATCAGGTGAACCTTGTGACCTAACAGTGCTGTCATCATTCACCCTGAAATCAGGAATAAGAGCTCCAAGCCATTGTGATTGTATTGTGCAAATAGTAAATAACAAATAGCAAATAATAAATATTAAATGGAATGAATTTATATTTGTTTTCTTCATATCAATAAAGCTTAAAAGAGTATCAATAAAATATATGAGGTTATTATAATATAGTGTTATAACAGTGGTTTTTCAATTTAAAAAGACTAGTGAATATGCTATCAATTCGAAGGCTATAATTTGGGAAGAG
>Ga0209819_10000411_pt1 | contig 12298 bp, 17 predicted proteins | sample PPLLak2March2015_FD_187248 | JGI IMG/M metagenome (GOLD analysis project Ga0209819, IMG submission 187248) | Freshwater sediment microbial communities from Prairie Pothole Lake near Jamestown, North Dakota, USA - PPLs Lake P7 Core (1) Depth... | ecosystem: Environmental > Aquatic > Freshwater >... | reverse complement strand
CCAGAGAGAAAGGCCTGGGCCGGGCAATGAAAGATCATATGACAGCCTGGCAGGTCGTCATTTCCGCCGTATTGATGCTTGCCTTTGTCGTTTGGTTGGCAGGTTGGCTGGGCTTGGCCGCTGCAGGAGCGGCGGTTTTATTGATGGGTATCTCTGCAGCCTTCATTCTTCGCCGTATCCCTGGGCTGACCGGCGATTCGTACGGTGCTCTTAATGAAATCGTGGAACTCGGCGTACTCCTTCTGTTCGCAGTCCGGGGAATGAGTTGATAATGCCTATCAACCTCTTCTTAGCTCGCCATGGTGAAACCGAACTGAATGCGGCTTATCGCTTTCAAGGTCAAAGCGATCCGGAGTTGAATCAGACTGGCCTGAATCAAGCCCGGTTTTTGGCTGAACGCCTTTCTGTTATATCTCTGGATCGGATCATCAGCAGCGATCTAAGGCGAGCGCAGAGCACCGCGGAGATCATCTGCGAGCGGAACATCTGCCCGCTGAGGATCGATTCTGATTTGAGGGAGATATCCTTTGGTTCCTGGGAAGGATTGACCTATGCAGAGATCCAAGCCCTCGATCCCCAGGCCTTGAACGCCTGGGAGACCGATTGGATCTCAAATTCCCCACCTGGGGGTGAGAACCTGCTGAGCCTGGAAAAGCGTATGCAAGGCTTTCTGGAGCATTTGAAGGAAGAGATGGACAGCAGCACGATTCTGATCGTGTCTCATGGAGGTCCGCTGCAGGTGTTGATTTGCCTGGCTCTCGGATTGCCTATCCGAGAATACTGGAAATTCCAGATCTCGACTGCATCTCTTTCAGAAATCCACCTGACGAAAGAATGGGCTTCCCTCAAGTCGCTGAACGATACCTGTTACCTGAAGAAGTGTAAATAAAATAAATTAGGCTTCAATACTGCGAAGGGTTAATGAAACGATGGGTAAGCTGATTTTGTTATTGGGTGGAGCACGCAGTGGAAAATCTTCTGCTGCCCAAAAGATTGCGGCACAGCAGGAAGGGCCGGTTCTCTATATCGCAACAGCCCAGCCGTTGGATGCTGAAATGCAGGGACGGATTGCGGTTCACAAACAAGAACGTCCGGCAAGCTGGCAAACCCTGGAACTGCCTGCCGGTATTATTCCTTATTTTCAAGATCGTCCACCACAGGCCAATATTTTCCTTCTGGATTGCCTGACGATGCTGATCGCCAATCTAATCATGGCAGCCAGCCCAGACGTGGATGCTCCGGAAGAACAGGCCGCAGCGGAAGCCATTAACACAGAACTGCAAGACTTGATTAACTGGATCCACTCACAGCCAGGGACCTGGATCATCGTCTCGAACGAAGTAGGCCTGGGACTGGTACCCCCGTATCCACTCGGACGGATCTACCGTGACCTGCTCGGCTGGGCTAACCAGAGGCTCTCTGCAGAGGCGGATGAGGTTTTCTTTCTCATTGCCGGAATTCCAGTTCCGCTTCATGTTTTTCGTGATGCCGGGGAAAAACAGTAAGCGGCTGCGAGCTTTCGAAGTACCCGGCGCATAAGTCTTACCCGTTAAAATACTTTTCAGCCGAACAGGGGGAACAAATGCCTGAACAAGGTCGTCTACACTGTGCATGAAAATTATAAGGAGAAGAACGATGAGAAAGCAAATCCTATTCCTGTTTATCTCAGGGTTATTACTGGTCAGTGCCTGTACAGGTGGTCTTCCGGCTGAAACAGAGGAGACACAGGTATTTACACCTACCGAAACATCCGCTGCTCAGACTGAGGAAACGACAGTTGAGCCTGTTCCCACGGACACACAGGTCCCACCAACCCCCATGGATGGTGGTGATCCGACCCCAGAAGCCGCTAAAGCAGCCCGGAGAGCCCTTGCCGATCTTCTGGGCATTGGCGAAAACGAGATCACGATCAATTCAATCGAACAAACCACCTGGCCAGATGCCTGTCTGGGTGTAGGACAACCCGATGAATCGTGTCTTATGGTACAAACCCCCGGTTTTATTGTTAACATGACCGCTGCCGGAATGATCTATATTTACCACACCAACTCCGACGGCACTACGGTGCGTCCGGCGGGCACTCAGCCAATCCCATTCCAGCCATTCGATGCCGCAGGAGCAGCAGGTGTAACGGCAGTTCGTTTCCTGGCTGGAGAGCTAAATCTGCCTGAGGAAAACATCAGTGTGACAGGTATCGTTGAAACTCAATGGCCCGATGCTTGCCTTGGTTTACCTGGAAAAGAAGAATTGTGCGCAATGGTCATCACGCCTGGTTTTCTTATCCAACTGCAAGCTGCAGAACAGACCTGTTTCGTACATATAGACCGGGAAGCGACCAATGTCCGGTATATCTGCGGCTCTGAAGGTTCCGCTGCTGACGAGCGGTTGGCAGCCGATGCCGCTATGCTCTTCCTTTCGCAGGAACTGGAAATTCCACCCAGTGAAATGGCGATTACCAGCATCGAGGCAGTCGATTGGCCGGATGGCTGCCTGGGAATCTCTCGCCCAAACATATCGTGCCTTACAGTAATCACACCCGGGTACAGAATCATGATGGAAGCAGGTGGTGAACAATACGAGGTTCGCACAAATCGGTCGGGTAGTGTCGTAGATCTTCCACCCGGGCAGTAATAATTTATATTACACTCCAATTATCACTTCCATGCCCTGGAAACAGATTGGACGAATGACCGATGTAGAACTCGAGGCACTGTACGAATACTTGATAACGATCCCTGCAACATTCTAGCCTCACCAGGATTAATCCTCTTTCCCCAAGAAAAGAACCGGCAGTGACAACGTCTACCGGTTCTTTTCTATCTACCATATAAGGAGAGAGATTCTAGCCGCCGCCGATCACTGCGATCACTTTGATCGCATCTCCATCCCGGACAACATAATCCTTATCCTCGCATTCCCCATTAACCAGTACCAATGCAACCAGCTCTGGCGGAATTCCCGCTCCTTTCAGCGTCTCTCGCACCGTTCTACCCGCTGATACGTTCACCTCTGCTTGATTATTTACATATAACTTTAACGGCCCAACGGTTTTCAGTATTGCAGTCAAGATTCTTCCTTACGTATATTCTAGTCCCAGCACCGCTCTTCTGCTAAATGTAACCTTACTCAGCCTCAATCTCCTTGTCTTTGCGAGAAACTCGGAACAGCATGCACTTTGCTGTTCCGAGTTTCGAAGCAATCTTCGAGCTGCATCTTTGACGGTACAGCGACATTCACAATTGTTCTCTAAGAAGCCGAGACCAGTACGTCCGTAAGCTCAGTTCACAAACTCCAGCATATTCAATGCTTGCAGTGTCTCGGTTGAAGGAATCCCATTCGAATCCCAGCCGCGCTGCTCGTAGTACATATCCAGCAAACGCTGAACGTCCTCGTAGCGAGTAATCTGCCCGGCCGTCACACCCGTCGTGGGCGGATCGCTGTAGAAGCGTTGAGCCGGTAGATCCCAATCTCGCCCAAAACCTTCATTCTCCCGGATCCAGAACAGGCGGGTCAGGTTCCAGATCCGCTCTCCGGTCTTTTCCAGGTCGGTCCAGGTTCTCGGAATCCCGGTGATTGCCTCAAGAGCTGGCGCATACAAGTCACGGTCGATGGACAATTCCACCCACTGCAGCCGGCACGAACCAAACACATCGAACATTGGTCGGAAGTTTTGCAGCCAAATAATACGGGCTACCTTTTCCGGAACCACAAGATCGCGGCCTACCTGCAGGTCATAAGTGATCGCCCAGGAACGGTTATGGTGCGCACCCACGTCACAGGTCATATACGCCAGCAGCATCGCGGTTGCATTATGAGTAGCATACGCAGATTGCTCCATACCTTTGACGTGAATGGCAAACTTCTCGCTGCCTTTCCCGACTTTCGCAGAAGCTTTCTTTACACCTTCCGAAAGCAGCGCACCCAACCCCTCTCTCCTTGCTATTTTTTCAATTAAGGCGAAGACTGCTTGAGCATTTCCAAAGCGGAGCTCGAGACCGCCGGTTTCTTCCTTCGTAAAGATCCCTTTCTCGTAGCACTCCATGGCCCAGCCAATAGCACACCCGGTGCTGATCGTATCAATGCCAAGCTCATCACAAAGCATGTTGGCCTGGGCGACATCCTGGATATCAGACACCCCCAGGTTTGAACCCATCATGCCAATCGTTTCGTACTCAGGCCCTTCTACGTAGGTGTTGTATCGCTTTGCATGCGAGTACTTCCCGCATGGAGATGGGCAGCCAAAGCAAGCTTTATCCGTTACTACGATCTGCTCGCGCATTGCTTGCCCATAAATACTTTTCCCGCCCTCGAATGAACCGGCGCTGAAGTTCCGGGTGGGCAGCGCCCCTACCTCGTCACACCAGCTTGTAACAATCGTCGTACCGTACGTTTGCCAGGGCTCCAGTCCATCGGCTTCCTTGCAAGCCTTGAAAAGCTCCATGCCCGCTTTCCGGTAAGCATCCAGATCTGCTACAGGGATGCTTTTTGTACCGCGCACGACAATGGCTTTTAACTTTTTTGCGCCCATGACCGTTCCAACTCCGCCTCGGCCTGCCTGGCGTCCATAATCATGGTTGATCGAAGAATAGGATACGCCGTTCTCCCCACCCGGCCCGATCACCGCCACCTGGAATTCTTCGCCCAAGCGGTCTTTGAGTTCTTTCTCAACCGTGATACAGCCTCGACCCCATAGATGAGAAGCATCCCGCAGTTCCGCCCGCTCATCGTCAACGAACAAGTAAACTGGCTTTGGGCTCATACCTTCCAGAATAAGACTGTCGATGCCTGCATATTTCAACTCCGCGGTGAACAATCCTCCTAAAGAGGCGCTTGCATAGCCACCGGTCAGCGGTGATTTCGTGGTGAAATCACATTTCCCCGCCCCAGGGATCATCAAACCAGACAATGGCCCGCTGGAAATGAACAGCTTATTTTCCGCCCCGAGCGGGTCAGCACCTTTTGGGACTTCCTTATACAGGAAATAAGCCCCAAATCCTCTGCCGCCGATGAAATCTCGAGCCAGGTCGGGTGGCGTGGGCTGCCGGGTAATCTTACCCGTGGTCAGGTTTACACGTAATATCGTTCCGCCGTAACCGTTCATATCAGCCTCCTACCGCCGCGACATGCTCTTTTTCAGCGATCCAAAGAGCATTCATCCCGCAGACACTCACGCAATCACCACACAAATCACACTTCCAGGAAGTGTCTGCCAGTTCTGCCCGTACAAACATCACTTCTTCCGGGCACTCTGTAACACAGGCTTCGCAAAGATTGCACTCATCATAATCGACGTAATAGGCGCCCCGTTCATTCTGCTTAATAGCGCCAGTTGGGCAAACGGCAGCGCAATCTCCACACTGCGTGCAGACCTTTAATTCATAATTTCCCGGCTCAGGAAAATACGGTATGATCCGCAGAGCAGCCTTTTTGGGGTTGCTCTCTCCGAACAGATTCAAGGAACAGGCGACCAGGCAGGCCCGGCATCCGGAGCACCTGGCGTTGTTTGCATAGAGCCGCATTTGTCAACTCCTTTCTATTGGAAATGAGATGATAGACGGGAATTACTCAAAATTAGCGTAACCGAAAAGACACTTCCAAGGAAATGAAGAAAATCCTGATTCTGAATGACAGGCATCCTGTTTTGTGAGAAAACGAACAAGGAAACGAATAATTACGCTTTACATAGTACGTTTTACATAGTACAATACTCGTAAATGATCCGCTCGTTCAAGAACAAGGAAACTGAGAAAGTATTCCATGCAGAATATTCTTCAAAACTTCCGAAGGATATTCAAAGGGTTGCTTATCGAAGGTTATTGTCGCTGGACTCAGCGGAAGAGTTAAGTGATTTAAGCGCCCTGCCCGGGAACCGGTTGGAAAAACTGAGGGGTGATCGGGCAGGACAATATAGCATTCGTATCAATGATCAATGGCGAATATGTTTCGATTGGCATGCTGGGGTCGCCGACAGCGTAGAAATAGTTGATTATCATTAGGAAAGGTGTTTTGTGATGAGCACAAACAAAATTCCCGCTGTACATCCAGGTGAAGTTCTTTTAGAAGATTACTTAAAGCCGATTGGCATTAGTCAAAGCCAGCTAGCGATGAGTATGCGGGTACCGTCTGGCCGAATTAGTGAGATTGTTCAAGGTAAGCGCAGTATTACTGCAGAAACAGCTCTCCGACTTGCGAGAGCAATTGGAACAACACCAGGATTCTGGATGAACCTGCAAGCCAGGTATGACCTGCGAGTTACAGAGGCCTCGCTCGGAGATAGATTGGAAAGAGAAGTTATACCAATTACTGGTTCTGATAAGAAAAGTTAGGAACGGAATAACTTTTCAAACGAAAAACGACCACACCATCAGGGCAGAGAAACTCGGCTTCTGTTGGGCTATTACCGCCCAGGTTCCTAAAGTCCCCTCCACAGCGCACAACTTCCATCAAGGGAAATAATTTAAACCATGCAGCAGGGCAGAAATTTTCTGGCGTACCGTACCGGCAAATGAACCTGTCTCCCGGTTCGAGGCCTAAACGACAATCTTCAGCGATATTTCTTTCGCCAACCTGAATCACTTCTATGGTGAATCCCCAGTCTTCAGCATACCAGTTTTTCAACTCATTTCTCTCCTATAAGAACAAAGAAGTCCTTGCTGGGAGGATGAGGTTCCCCAATGAGCGACGGGAAGCTGCGGACAGTCTGAAATCTGGCCGTCTCAAGCAGACTCTTGTACTCTGCCTCCGTATAAGCTTTCGTACTGGACGCGTGCTTCTGCACGGAGCCGTCCTTTGGATCGACTACGTAGTAACGATTGGTTGCCACAGCCCGATCCTCGTTCCAGAAGCTCTCCTCCAGGCTTAGATATGGTTCATCGGAAAAAATCCCACACTTCGCAGAATACCACAAAGGTGCTTCCTTTCCCATCTTTTCAACCGCTTCAAACGTGTGGACTTCCAGAAGAATCTTTCCTCCTCTATTCAAAGCCTGATGAGCTTTCTCCAGGATTGCATTTGCTTCTTCCGGACGAAAGACATTAAACTCTCCAAATAGGAACATGATCAGGTCATATCCCGAACCGAAATCAGCCAACCGGACATCTTCGAAAAGATAGGTACAGGAAGTTTTTTCTTCTTGTGCCCGTTTTCGTGCATACTCAATGGATGCCGGTCCGAAATCAATCCCGGTGCACATATGCCCGCGCTGGGCCAGGAGATGCGTATACAGTCCCGGACCGCAGCCGAGGTCCAATACTTTTGCAGGTTTCCCGCTCAATACTCGATCATCGATCCAGCGGACATGTTTTTCAATCGTTTCCTGGCGCCTGCTGGCAGCATCATGAGCCTGCGACAGATGCTCCTTGAGCATCCGGCGGCTGAAATCGGGATCGTTCCAGGGTATCTTTTCCCCTTCAGACCAGGGTTCGGGATTGGGGGCACGATTTATAATGTCAAGCAGGTTCACAAGGACTCTCCTAAATATTTTTATTATCTACTACAGAAACCTCAGGCGGCGATACGCCTGTCACAGTCGAAGATCGCAGAATGAAGCGGATGGTAGAAGCGAATGTCGAAAGGAACACAAGCGTCATCGACGTCCATAACAGGCTGCGTTTGAGAAAGCGGGATCCTCAAAAAGAGGAAGATGAACGCCAGGCGAGAGAATTGGCGGATAAATTCCCTGGTAGCCCCACCCCTACTGGGCCAGCCGGTTATTAATCAAGACCTGAGAGGCTTGAAAAGTCCATCCTGGTTCACGACCAGCATACCAGCCTTGTAAGTAATCGGATCGACCGGGTTCAAGCGCGCCTTCATCTCATCTGTCAGTACCGGGATCATCCGCAGTTTTTTCATATCTTGTTCCAGACAGTCAACGGCAGCATCCGAGCCCATCCAATTTCGAGAGTCGTAGGAACGTAGGTCGACTGGGCGGGTATAACCTCGCAGTGTCTTGATGCCATCGAGGTTGAAATAGGAATCAAAGTACGACATAACGAGCTCACGATACGAGCGGTAAACAGGCTCCCGAAAGCGCAGTCCCGTAAAGTTCGACTTCGCTACAGCTCCATAGCATCCTTTTTCTTTGAAAATCGCCAGTATATGGTCATCGTCCAGGCCAGGCTCTGGCAGCATTTGCAGGATTAATGGAGGATAGCCCAACCGAGAAAGGGCTGCCGCTGCAAATACGCCGCCGTCCAGGCAGTGCGCCTGGCGAACCTCCAGGACTTTTATTGGGCTCCGATTCTCCTCTCCGCTGACATACGCAACCGAATCTAGAAATTCCTGGATCTTGAGCGGTGAGTTTAGTTCGTCGACAACCTTAAGTTGTTTTCCATCCAGATACTTCTCAAAAGATTCTTCCATATAATTCCCTATAAAACCATGAGTACGCGCTTTTCATCGCTCAGATCCTTATAAATAGCATCCAGTTGTTCTCTGCTGTGAGCCATAAATGTAATCGTAACCGAAAGATACCTGCCGGCACTGCTCAGGCGGCTTTTCAGCCCGTCTTCTTCTAATTCAGGAACGTGATTTTTAACAATCCCAAAAATCAGCCTTGCAAAACTGTCTTTATCTTCCCCCATGACCCTTAAAGCAAATTGGGTTGGATATAAAAGTTGTTCTCGATTATTCATACCGGCAATTATATTTTATTCTCAAAATTCCTGATCACCACCATGCTCAGCCTCTCGGCATACTTCTCACGGCCGGACCTTCCCGGTTTTTGAAGTAGTCCTTCCATCTTCATTATCAATCATGCCTATCATGTGTGTATGCCGTTCCAGCCGCAGGTAGAAAACTTTTCGCAGCTTGCGTCTCCACTTCATGAGAATTTATCCAAGATATCAAGGCTTATCGTTTCCCAGCATCCAATCAGATTTTAAGAATGACAGCAGTACGGTATCAAAGTACTTTCCATTCAGGCTGTAGTATTCTCTAAGTACGCCTTCTCGTTGAAAACCCAACCTCTTCATCAACTTAAGAGAGGCCATATTCTCCACATCAACAAAAGCCTCCACCCGGTTTAAAGCCATTTCTTCAAACCCAAATTTCAGTGTGGCTTTCATCGCCTCCCGCATATAACCCTGTCCCCAGAATGCTTCGCTTAAATCATAACCCACCTCAGCACGTGAGCAGCGTTTATCCCACCGGTGAAAACCGCATGTACCAATAGACCGCTTATCTTCTTTACGCTCAAGGACCCAGCGGTTATGGAGATTCCCACTCCCCTGGTAAAAGTCGACTATCTCCTTTGCCTGCTCATACGTTTGTACGGGATCATCATCTGTGAGGTACTTATTTACCGCCTCGCTGCTGAAGTGGTTAAACACAAACTCGAGATCATCAGGAACGAGCGGCCGCAGCAGCAACCTTTCCGTCTGGAGAGCTGGATATTCGAACAATTTTTCAGGGCTTTGCATCAGTTTTCGCATCCCAAAGCTTCTCGCTCAGCTTCTTGTTTTCTCTCAAGAGCTCCACTGCCTGTGCGGCGCGGCGCAGCTGCGTCTCTTCTTTTTTGGCATCCATGATCCATCCAATATACTGCCTCTTGTGCGACGGCGCCAGCAGGTTGAAATTCTCCCAGGCAGCCTGGTCAGCCTCCAACACCTGCTGGATGTGGGCAGGAATCTCTAACTCTGACTGATGTTTCTTTTCAGGTTCCTTCTCCAGGCTGTCATCCAGTGGAAAGGTCACCTTTGACAAACCTGTCTCAGTCATCTTGCCCTGTTTGTACATATTCCACACCCTGCGCTTGTTAATCTCCGACCAGTTACTGTTGTCTTTGCGCGGGGAGAACTTCTGCATATGTTTCTCGTCATCGATCCTGCGGAGAATGCTGTCAATCCAACCGAAACACAATGCTTCCTCGACTGCTTCATCATAACTTACGGTAGGTTGTCCGGTATGCTTCTTATAAAAAATCAACCAGATCTCTGGCTCTGAGGCATGGTTATGTTCGAGCCACGAACGCCATTCCTCTCGCGTTTTTGCATATATCGTCGGTTTTTCCATTTTCCCTCTTCTTAGATTTCGATGTGCCTTGTTTCCCTTTTACATTTACTCACCTTTGTCTTTGCGAGTAGTCCAAAGCACTGGAGCGCTCGTTTTTCGGGAAGAAACTGCATCGCTTACCTGTCGTTGCGAGGAGTAATAACCAGATGCTTTTCCCGGTTTTTACGACGAAGCAATTTCCCTGCCACATCCTCTACGGTTTGCCTTTCCAACCATTATTCCAATTCTATAGATACCCAAAGCCTTCCTGTTCGAGCAGCCTGATAAATTCATCCATCTCCTTGATTCGCTGCCTGGCTATTTCTTTGGCTGCAGGAAGGGTAAACCTGTCTTGAATGTACTCTTTTCGCTTCTTGACCTGCTGCAGAGCTGGTTGTATCTTGTTTCCACCCCTGACCAGTTCCCGGGCAACGCCAATTACTCCCAGGAAATCAAGGAAATCTGCTTCCCGAAGGAGCAGGGCCTCGTTCGACACGACCGGTAACTTGTTCCGGTAATCATGCAGTTCGATAGCTTCCAGGATAATTGAGACAGCCTCAGCGGAGAGATCTGTTTGCGGTAAGATTTCTTCTCTTGCAACCTGTGCAGACCGGAATGCATGGTCAACACCTGCCTGGATATACTTCTTATATGCTCCCCAATCGTGAAGGAAAACAGCATACTGAAGGTTTTCTTCAGAATAGGCAAGATCGCAGCCAATCATTTCGATGAGCTTGAATAAGCGGCGGCAGTGCGTTATTCCTCTATCCTCTCCATACTCGATCGTTAGTTTCTCGATTTCTTCCAGGTTCATCGTCTTATTCCTTTATACAAGGCAGTATCGGATTTTGGCTTAATCGTTCTAAAACAGAGACCTTAATTCCCCTTCTCCAGATGTTTATTCAGGAGCCTGAGGAGCCTGCTTTTCCATCCTTCGGGCAGACCTTCAAGCTCAAGGAATTTTTCCGCAAGCTCAGGATCTATCGATTGGTGAATGAGTGTATTTAGTTGATGTATCGACAAACCTGGGTTAGGTCGTGCTTCTAAAGACAACGAATTCCCCACCTGAACTATCCCGGGTTCCAATACCTTGAAATAAAATCCTGTCCGCTGGCTCTCCTTTACCTGTTGGAGAAAACCAGTTAGCCCCGTCCGTCGTTCCTGCTTCCAACATGGGAAGCGCGGACAGGTAACCTGGACGACCGCCTCTCCCACACGGTAGACATCACCAATGCAAAAGTCCGCCTCCGTTGCTCCGGATAATGTCCAGTTCTCACCTAACACGCCCGGCTCCAGGGCACGTTCATTATTTTCCAACTGGTAACGATCATTCCAATACAAATAATGCTCAAGATAATGACAGCATACAGCCTGCTCTGGAGAGCCGTGATGTTTTTTATCGGCTACTCGATCGCCTGCTAGCCCTCCTGCATTCAGGTAAACGGGATCAGCCACCGGTTTTCGAAAAATCGCCGAAGTCCAGCTTCCCTGTTCGTCTGTCACCGTTTCTGGCTCTCCAACCAGCAGTTTATAAATGTAGATATCCTTTTTGTTTCCGATACTTGTGTCCATAAGACTTACCATTTTCCTGTTCTTCCTGGTTTCCCGAGAAATTTTCTCACCTGCTGCTGATGGATTCACCTCTTTGGGAAAGCTTTTAATATTATGGTTATTGTTGATAAAATGAAAGAATGTAAAAGGTTCATTAGAGGGGAGAGAAGAACCATGAGAATTCCCAAGAATCTCGGTATGATTTTACTTGCAATCTGGCTGATCCTGGAAGGATTAATCTCACTGCTGGGATTATCCTTCGCCGGAATCGGTGCCATAATGGGGTTGCTCGCCATTGCCGCAGGTATTCTTATTCTATTAAACTACTGGCGAAGGTAATTCTATAAAACACAGATCTCCAGTATCCTGGACTTGATCGATGAATTGACCTGAAAATGCCGCTCCAAAAAATCAAGAATTGCTTTTGCCGATTCAGGGCTTCTTTCGTAGCCTTGAATAAACAGCGGAAGTTGTTCAGCGGCTTCTGGAAAACGCTCTTCAAAGCGGCGTTCGGGAGAAAAAGGATCCCGGGCTGCTTTATTTTCAGCCTCGATGTACGGCCACAGCTCGAGCAGGCGATCAACTGCGTATCCCTGAATAAAACGCTGGGCGGAAAGCTTTTCTCCGCGCTGGTAGCGCGCCAATCCAACATACAGGCAGGTAATCGCTTCTCCTAAAGACCACTCCATAGAATGAAGGGGGTCTCCACGATTACTTTCCCTTTTTGGGAACCGGATAGATTCATCCACACCGGGAT
>Ga0209819_10000405_pt1 | contig 12361 bp, 12 predicted proteins | sample PPLLak2March2015_FD_187248 | JGI IMG/M metagenome (GOLD analysis project Ga0209819, IMG submission 187248) | Freshwater sediment microbial communities from Prairie Pothole Lake near Jamestown, North Dakota, USA - PPLs Lake P7 Core (1) Depth... | ecosystem: Environmental > Aquatic > Freshwater >... | reverse complement strand
ATACTACATACGTACGTACGTCTATTTATAGTTATCTATTGCAACTTACACGCACCAAATTATATAACTTGCAATCTGCTCCAAACTGCCTTTCTAGCTAACCAGACATCGCGAGGCTTTTCTATGAATGTTCAAGAACTAAAAGACCGTATAGAACTTTTGGATGCTCGAATTGTTCAAGCAAAACTCGATATTCTCGATAAATATCCGATAGCACCGATAGTAAATGGCACCTGCCCTGGCCCGATTGCCTATAATCTCAAATCATGGGATGCTATGAATATGCGCGATTATGTCCCTATCCTAAATGCTACTTGTACATACCGCGATAGATGACATTTTCCTGCAATCATAACCAGTGAAAAGCTCTTTCAACCTACTTTCTGCCTCATCCATCCGGGGGTTGCGCGCCAAGTTTGCCATTAGACGATATCGCTATCAGTAACTTGAAATGATCGATATTGGGCGGCCAATCAAGTAAACTTGCGCAATGTGCCTATAAAGTATGAAATGGGCACTTAGGCAGAATGCTTTTTCCGACTTTCCAATAGCACCGCGAACCTTCGCTAGTTATACATAGGAGATAATTATAATGTCAATCATAGAAGATGTCGCCAATTGGCTTGCAGATTGTCCAAGCCTAACCTTACCTGTCTATTCTCTCCAATTCCCATCGGATATCATAGAGTGCGTGGCAATCTTTCCCACAGGTGGCGGCATAGGGGGCGAAATAGGCATAGGCCCAACCTATTACTCCTCAGCTACAAGCAAACCAGGAGCATTGGATTACCCAGGAGTCCAAATCCAGGTGCGGCATACTGATCCTTGGAATGCCTTTGCGGTATGTGAGAGCATTAGGCTTTGGCTCGATCAAAATCCGCCCACTGGTTACGTGAAGTGTATCACAAATAGGTCACAGCCAGACGACCTTACCAGTTCTGCTGATCTCGAAATGGCGGGAGGGGCAGCCTATCGCTTCTCTTGTGAATTTTCGGTTACCAAAGTGCGAGCATAAATGCCAGATACCCCCATCCAAACCATAGGTGACAAATGGGCTCGCACCATCTCGGACTCCTTTGAATCCTGGGCTGAAGATGTCAAGCTCAATGGCAGAAGCAACACGCCCATTGTCAGGTTTGACCCCGCGCCTCTTATCGAAGCTGCCATGCTGGAAGCTGGAGAGGCCCAATTAGGTGAGTTGGGCAAGTTGCTTGGCACGGGCCTGAAATTCGATCTCAAGAGTCCTGACGCGATCAAGTGGGCCAAAGAATATGCAGCCAACCAGGTCAAGTACATCGACGCGGGCACCCGCGCGGGCATCAAGCAGGTTACGCTCAGAGGCTTGCAGGACGGGCTTTCGCCTCGCGAGCAGAGTAAAGCTATCAGATCTATGGTAGGGCTCCTCCCGCAGCACATAATAGCCGTCCAGAACAGACGCGAGAGTTTGCTATCTACCGGCATGGATGCTAGTAGCGTTGAAAAACTGACTGCCAAATATGCTTCCCAATTACTGAAATATCGGGCCGACACCATAGGCCTAACCGAATCGCATACATCTACAAATGAGGGCGCAAGGCAGGTTAATAGCGATGCCATCTACAGGGGCATAATCGCAAAAGATGAATACCTGCAAGAATGGCTAAGTGCTGCTGACAAGGCCCGCTGCTCCAAATGCGGGGGCATGCAGGGGAAGACTGCGAAGATCGGCGGGGATTTTGCGGGTGATGGCAGGGGGCCACCGTTGCATCCGAGATGCAGATGCACTGTGATTTTGGTTAAGAATCCTGATTACAAAGGAAAGGAACCACAAGCATACGTTCCATTTAAGACACTATCAGAATGCGAAACATACGCAAAACAGAACTTTGGAATCAAAGAATTTGGGTATGATGTTCCTGCCAAATATGGCGAAGAGTATGATACCATTGAAGAAAAGCTTGAGAAGTTCAATAGGATCAACGGCGAACTTGCCCGAATGAGGACCACAAATCCAAATCTGAAATGCGATGTTGATGTCCTTTGCATTGCAAAACATGATACAGGTGTCGCTACTCTGGGCCACGGAAAAGAGAAATGGTTAGCTACCAAAGGCTATAAGAATAATGATATTAGCTGGTACACAAAAACGCAGAAGGATACCGAAATACTGAAGGGGCATAGGATCACCATCGAACGATATGAAAATGCTCGATTTATTGAGGACAACCTGCGGCATGAACTTGGCCATACGTTAAGTACTTATGAGATAAGATCAGAATACTTAGATATTGTCACAGCGTTACCAAGGAGCAAATTCAATGTTAAGACTCTGATAAGTGAATACGCGACAAAATCAGAGTATGAAGCAATCGCAGAATCATTCGCATGGTACACCGCGCCCGATTACAAAGGCGGCCTGCCTAAAGCACTAGAGGCGATGTGTGAACGGATGCTAGGAAATGCAGCAAAAGCAGAAAAGATGTTAAAGGGGTGAGCCGGATGGGTTGGACAATATTGGGTCAATGCGCTAACTGCAAACATCTTGGAACGGACGAAATTGAAATCAAAGAGGACGACATGGAGGCGATATACCTCCCAACATGCGCCGCTTTCCTTAGAGGTATCCCGCGAGAGATACGCACCAACGAAGTAGACCATACCAAGCCCTTCCCAGGTGATCACGGCATTCAATTCGAGGCTATCTAAATGGCAGATATCAAATGGGATCATAAAGCTTGGGTAGATGGCAAGGTCAAACAAGGAATGGATGGTCTGGAAGACTTCGCCCTAACCGTCTGGCAGCCGCAAGCAAAACAGAACTGCCCAGTTGCTGAAGTAAACGGCGGAACCATGCGAAACTCGTTAGGCTACGAGAGATCAGATCGCGAGAAAGCGGTTTTTGTTGGTGGAGGTGGTGCTGCCAAAGATTACATCTTCAAGCAGGAAATGGACAGGAGCTTGCACCATACCACCGGCAAGCCGGGATTCATCAATGACACGCTTCAGCAAAACATTTCCAAGCTTCCTGAATATGTCAAAAAGCATGTGGGCTAATCTTCCCCATACATCTTAGGCGGGAAGAATTGAGTTGGCCCCTCGAAATGGTATTCAATGCCAGTATCAACCGGGCAATAACTTACTATCCACACTGGTCCATGATAAACTGGCTGCTCATCACGCATAAACGTCAGATTGATTTGTTTTTCTTTCGTCAAATCCTGGTCCAAAATGAACCACCCATCGCTTTTCGTAGAATGGACATAGTTTTCTACAAAAGCAGGATATGGCGCGTACATGCTCTTAAGTTTCTCTCGGATATCTGACTTTTCAGAAAATCCGCCCACCGTGGCAGTCACTTCAAGCATGTTTATTGATATCACACGCATACTATTTTAATCTGTCGCTTCATGTTTTCGGAGTCACAATGAAAAAAATAAAAATCAAACCAAAGGTAGACCCATCTCTACCAATTGGCGGCCATTCTAGGGTGCCCGGTTGGGCACCGGAACAGGCGGCCATTATCTGGATTGTAAATATTGACGGTGAACAGGTTGAGAGGGCAACCAGTGACTTGCTTCCTAACGATCTGATAATGGGGGTTCAGCTAGATCCTGTCATTTTGGCTTCCTACGAGGAAGCACATGGCCCGAACTTCTACCTCATCAAATCGGCCAATGGCGGGCATTGGCTGAACCCAAAAGCATGGACTGAAAAGTTTGGTACCAACGGTCTAGAATTAGTTGCAATGAGAAATATAAAGGAGATACGATAATATGGCTTTAGTCCCACGATTAGCACCCATAACCTTTACAACGCCCTCCGGCGTTGCATTGGGCTGCAAAGATGTAAAGATCACTGAGAAAACCGGCATGAAGGAAATCACCTGCGATGCTGCAACCGCAATAGCTCGCTTCCCCACGATCCTGGATGCGGACTTTTCCGCTACCTTCATTGAGGATCAGGCAGATGTCGGCCAGGACGCGATCAGGACCAGCAAGGCCAATAAGACCCTGTTGGCTTATACTGTCGTAAAAGGCGCTGCCAGCTATGCTTTGTCGGCTTACGTAGAGTCGATTTCAAGACCAGGTGGCCCGGCAGATGAACAACTGTGTGAGATAACTTTTGCTGTTAGTGGAGGTTGTACAACAACGGTAGCATGATGGTAGTTACGTTTATATACAATGAAACGCAACTACTAAGCATGAAAGACCGACTGTGTTTACGGTGTGGGCATGAATGGCAAACGGTAACGGAAACTCGCCCCTGTATATGTCCCAAATGCAGAACTCGTTATTGGGATAAACCATATGGGAAGCAAAAAAATTGTTCCGGGCCGGATGCGGTTCTTGTCCACGACGGATACAAACGATGCAGTGCCCCCTTCCATCAAGGGGATAATCCTCTTCCAATAAGCAATTTTCATGCATCATGCATGACGAAGAGCGGCTATGCACCCGCATGTAAAGCATGCGTTAAAATAAGACGACAGAAAGCCGCTCCGATGCGCAGAGAGTTGGATAGAGAACTGCATCGCAAATATGTCCGAGAACACAGGCAACGCAGTTGGGCGTGGCATACACTACTGCACCACAGACAGCGTGGCATAGACGTAGAGTTGACCGTCGATGAATTGGAACGGATGGCCAAATCTACGGATAATTGTGTTATGTGTGGAAAGAAATTCATATGGACAAATGGATCAACACTACATGATACGCCAACGCTCGACAGGACAAACAATGAGCAAACAATTCGAAAAGATAATGTCCTGCTAATTTGCCACCAATGCAACCGCACTAAAGGAGAAAGAACCATGAAAGAATTTGTTGATTATTGCAGAAAAATAGTTGATCTTCATGGGGGCGATCCCCCCTGCCATTAAGCGTCATGCCCGGAAGCTACGTCCGAGTTTACGATGGGATGGGCACGCCTACCGATTACTCTAATGAGGCAATGGAATCTGTTGATATGTCAGCCGCCAAATGGGGCGGGCGTGCTGCAAGGACCGTCTGGCGGATCACCGCCGCTGCAAAGCGCATGATGGATGACTCGGAAGTTCCTGTCTTTAGGTACGACCCAGCGGGTGGCACAACCTGGGAAGTCCTGACACCTACAGAAATCTGGTATGGAGCGGGCTACATAGTGACCGCTGCCCTGGCCGAGCCCTCTGTAGTGCAATGCGTGTCCGGTCACTACCTGACACCTACTCAGTTCTTTGGATGTGCTACCAAGTCGTTCACCGACAAAACCGCCATGCAGGAGATCACTTGCTATGGTGATACTGCCGTGCAGAGATATCCCACTATCACAGATTGGGACGGCAAGCTTGAAGCATTTGTCTCTAAGGTGCAAGCATCGGCCACCACCACAGGAGGGGCTACCAATGGCAATGTGAAGCTCTATCATGCTGCTGGTGGCACGGCTGGCAATGGCCCGACACTTACCTTTACAGATACAGATCAGGCCGTAATCAGCATTACAATAGCTGCCACCGATGATATCACCGTGGATATGGCCACAAGCGGCGGGACCATAACAAGCACCGCCAACGATGTCATAGCGGCACTCAATGCCAAAGCTGAGGTAATTGCCCTTGGCCTAAAAGCGTGTCTGGCAGAGGGTGAGAATGGCACAGGCCTTGTGGCTGCTGGCGGGCCTTGGACTCTGAGCGGTGGCCTCGATTACATGAACTTCACCGGGCAGACAGTTCAAGCAAGTGCAACGAGCACAGGTGCTGCTGCCAATGGTCATCTGACCGTTTATCATGTGGCTGGTGGCACGGTTGGCAACGGTATCACCTTCGACCTGCAAGACAACAATGAGGCCACGCTTGGCATTTCGGTAGTTGCCACCGACATTGTAGTGAGCCTGAAGACATCGGGGGGCACCCCAATCAGCACCGCCAATGAGATCATAGCGGCTCTGAATACCAATGCGGATTTTCTGGCACTTGGTCTTAGGGCCAAAGTGAAGGATGGCGAGAATGGTTCAGGGGTCGCGGCTGATGCTGGCCCGTTCACCCTGGCAAATGGATCAGGTGCCAAGGGCTTCCTAGGTTCCCGCGCTGCATTCCGGTTCTATACGGATTATGCCAATGGGGAACTCTATTCTGGATTCGGGTATATCTCGGATGTCGATTGGATTGGTGGACCGGCTGACCTATTGCAAGCGGGCTTGTCTATTCAGGGCGATAAATACATGCTTCGGCATGTCCGCGAATCGTATGCTTAGGGCGTAAAGTTACTCACATCCGCATAAGCAGGAAGCCGCGATGACATTCCTACCAAGGGATAGAGCGGCTCCCTTGCATATTTCATTTAATTTTATAATTTACTAATTACATCAAGGGAGAATAGACGATGATGAAAATTACTAGCATGGAAGAAACCGATATGTCGGTTATAATCCTACATGGTGACGGTCAACAGAGATCGTTTGATGTAGGGTATGAATTACATCGAGCACCGATTATAGCAGTAAATTCCTATTACATGGACGTTGCCCAAAAAGGAACATCAGAGGCCGATTGGTATTGGCAACCGGGCAGTCCTATTATCTCGCAGCATCCAGACGGCGAACCACTGAGGCAAGAAGACCGTTTGGATATCATTTTCATTGGAAAGTTCAAAGTAGAAACCATCACAGCTTAAAGGGAGATTGACAAACATGATTACTACCCCGTTCTTAGTCGGTGAGAAGGAACTCCTTCTCAGATATGAAAACAAGCAACAGCAAGACATCAAGCATAACGCACCGAAGAAGTTTGACATTAACCGCAAATTCTCTTCCCCCATGGAGATCTTAAACTATTTGGGAGATACCGATATCCAGGTCTACCTCCTGCAAAAGGGCTTAGAGCATGAGTCCTCCGGCATCGAGAAGATCACAGAGGATAAGGCAGCCAATCTCAGGCAGGAATATCTTGAGATGGGCGAACCCGATGCTGGCGAGAAGTACGAAGCCTTCCAGGGGGTATTAGCCGAGGCGCTTTCTCTGAACGTCATGGGTGCAAGCGGAAAAAAGCTAATAGCGAAGGGCAAGGAGACGACCAAGGAGGCGAAGCTGGAGGAGCTGGTGGACATCTACGAAGCGAAGATCCTGGCCGAAGAGAGAGCCAAGACGAAGCTTTTGAGCGAGCAGCAATCGGCATCCTCGGACTGAGTGCATCTGAATTTCTGCATTCCACTCCTCCCGAAATTAACATCAAGATAGAAGCTTGGAATGATGCCAGGAGAATCAAGAAGGCAGACCATTATGAGTTTGCCAGATTGTTATCATATGTTTTCAATGCTCCTGACAAATTCCCGTCTTTTGAACGCTTCTATCCTGAAATAGATCCATCGACAAGACAGCAAAAGGTAGATCGCCAGGTATCTCAGGCAATGGCCACCGCCAAAGCTCTTGGGGATATCTGATTTTATTTTTATAATGAACTATTCTATTTAATTATGAGGTTGATACATGCCAGGTGATCAGGTCGGGGCAGCTTATGCCAAGATTTCGCTAGACTCCAAGGAACTGGATTCGGGCATGGCTTCCAGCCACTCGAAATTTTCTAGTTTTGCGAATGGATTAGAAAGTCGTGCTGGAAGTGCTGGAAAGGCAATTGGGACGGCGCTCGCGGCAGGTGTCGTCGCTTCTGGTGTGGCACTCGCGGGAGCAGCCACAGTCGGATTATCTGCATTCAAAGACCTAGAATCGAGCGCATCCGATGCCGCAAGCAAAGCCGTTACCGTGAACGGCAAGAGTGCTGAACAGATCAAGGCCCAATATGACAGCATCAAAGATCATGTAATGAGCATTAGCCGCGAGTTAGGCGCGGCCACGGTATTTGATCCCACGCAAGTTTCTGATGCGTTCGGAGCCATTGCAGCGGCTGGAAAAGATGTCGCAAAAATGACAAAAGACGACCTCCGGCCCATGCTTGACCTGGCTGCCAGCGACATGAAGTATGGGCTCGGGCCGTCTACCCAGTTAGTGATGTCTGCGATGGCGCAATTTGGCCTGAGCATGAAAGACACCGGAAAGATAGCAGATATCTTTGCCAAAGGTGCCGCGGGATCTGGGGCCGGTCTGGGTGATTTTGCCGAAGCCCTTAAGTATGTTGGCCCGGTCGCGGCATCAACGGGAATCTCCTTAGAGGAGACCACCGCCATGATTGGCAAGCTCCGGGATGCTGGCATAGATGCATCAACCGCGGGCACCACCTTAAGATCGTCATTCCTCCAGCTTGCCAACCCAACCAAACCGATAGTAAGTGCACTGGAAAAGTTGGGGCTCACATATGAACAGGTGGACCCCAGGACACACACTTTTATTGAAACCCTGGAATTACTGAAATCGAAAGGCGCTAATGCCTTCGACCTGGAAGCAATATTCGGGAAAGAATCGGTCTCTGGAGTCACTACCCTGATGGGCCTGACTGAAGAGACGCGGCAATTCACGAAAGAGCTTGAGAATTCGGCGGGCGTTGCCCGGACAATGGCAGATCTCAAGCTTGACAGTCTGGAGATGGATCTGGAGGCGGCCAAAGGCGCTGCAAGTGATTTAGCTATCGGCCTGGGTGAGCAACTCGCGCCTGCTGCTCGAAGCATTTTACAAGGATTTTCTGCGATTGCTCCAAAGATAGCAGAATTTACGAAAGCGATATTTGCAGGAGATTGGGGCAAGGTCGGGGATCTCATTTCGAATGGAGTTAAGTCTGGATGGGATAAGCTCAAGGATCTCGGCAAAGACCTCTATAATAAGATCAAGGGCGTCAATTGGTCCGGCCTGGGCTCTTATGTCACCAAAGGCATAAAGGCCGCCTGGAATGAGTTAAGCGGCCTTGGTGGGCAGCTCTTAGGGTGGCTCAAGGGCATTGATTGGGGAAGCGTTGGCTCTAGCGTAGCGGCTGGATTTGTGGGGTTGGGCACTTGGATTTATGATGCCATTACAGGAGTAGATTTCTCGGGCATAGCCTCGACCATCATAGGCTACATGGGGGCCGCCAAAGACTACATGGTCAGTCTCGGAACCACTCTTTATGATGCAATTGTAGGTGTGGACTGGGGCAGCATAGGTGGCAAGGTATTAGCTTCTCTCTCAAGTGTCGGAACCCGGATATCTGAGATCCTTTCGGGCATCAATTTCGGAGATGTTGCAAACACCCTAAAGACCGCGTTCAATGATGCAGTTGATAACTTATCTGCAATTGGAGAAAAGATATCGGCATTATTTGCAAAAATTGATTTTAATGGTATCAAGACTTCGCTTGTTAATGCTTTCAATTCTGCAGTCGAAAGCCTATCCAATATAGGCGGGCAGATATTTGACTATCTGGATAAAGTCGAGTGGTCCGACATTGGCGTTTCCATAGCAGATGGCGTCAAGACCTGCATCAAGGGCCTTGGAAATGTAGCCGAAGACATAGGCAATCTGTTTGAAAAGCATTCATGGGATTCGGTTGGATCTGGAATCGGTGAGAAAATCAGTGCTGGTATAGGCAAAATCAAGGATTATGCCAGCAAAATTGTGTCCGGTATTAGGGAGTCTTTGCCGAAGCTTGAAGCCTTTGGCGAGGAGGCTGGCGGCAAGATCAGGGATGCGTTTGGGAAGATCAAGGATTATGCATCTAAGATCGTAACTGGCCTCTATGATGGCCTGAAAGCCTGGGTTGTCTCTGGCAAGGATCTTGAGAACGTTGGCCGCCTTATCATCGATGGTATAGCGGCTGGAATTGCTGGTATTGCCTGGGTCGGGTCTAAAGTAGCCGAATCGATGATATGGTTATTCTCATGGGAGAATATTAAAGGAGCCCTGGATTTTGTAGCTCTCGGACTTCTGGCAATCGGAGATATTGCAACTGGCATGATGCAGGAAGCCGGTGTCATCGGCCTGAAGATAGGCGGGGCAATCGCTGGCGGCATAGCGGATGCTATGGATGCAGTCAATTTCGATGTAGCGGGCATAAATATTAATCTCGGCGAATATACATCGGGCCTACGTGGCATCGAGCAGATGGCCTCTGAAAGGAAGCTTGCGGCAGAAACGCTATCAGGCGTAAACGTGGTATCTAAGGAACCCGCCGCAAAGAAAACGAGCACCATTTCCGGGGCAGGGGCAAAGACCCAAACAATCGACGACAAGGGCAACATATTAGAGAATGGGATACCAACTGGAAACAATATTTTCAATGCAGAACCTTCGTCTGGCAGCACTACAAAAAGCGGTCTAGGTCCGGCATATTCCATCGGAGCGGGCGGATCGATCTCCACCAAATCCGGGCAAGCTTCGGTTAGCAAGGTCACATATGGCGGCAAAACATATACCCCAACAGAATTTGCCAAGGCGCTTGCATCAGAGGGCTATAATTCAAACGAAATTTATGCCGTCTTGCAAGATATAAAGGCCAACACCAAGCGAGCAGAAGGTGGCCAGAGCTGGGGCTATTCTGCTTCTGCTGTTGAAGAAGCCATTCAGCCAATTCTGGATGCAAACAAGAAAGCCGCAGAGCAAAACAAGGTATCCGCAAATGAGGTAAACAGCATCTATAAGGCAGGTGCTACCAATGTTATCGGCCTAAATCTGAATGCTGCCACAAAGAATATCCAATCTGAGAAAGTGGCAATAGAGAAAAATGCAGAAATAACCAAAGCCTCTGCGAATGCTTGGAAGCTTGCCACCGGGCAAGCCGAGCAACTGTGGAAAAATGCGGTATCCGGGGCGGCATCTGTCACCACGCAGGCAGCAAAGACAGTCGAATCTATCCTGGTGGGCAGTTCGCAGACTGCCGCAAATGCAATCAGGATCGGCTCCGAGGTAGCCGCAAACTTTACCACACAGGGAGCACAGGCGGTCAAGATCGGCTTAGATGCATCTGGCCGAGAGATTGCCGTCATAGGACAGGTAGCACAAGCCAGGTTCACGCAAGCCGGTGGAGAGCTATATTCTAAGGTTCAGGTTGCGGGCTCGGACTTCCAGAGCAAGACAGGTGCGGCGGGAACCGATCTCCAAAGCAAATTATCCACAGGGGCCAATTCTATCGGCAATGCTGCAAACATGGTAGGGCAGGCAGCCTCTAAGCTCTTAGGCTTTGACGCTGGCGCATTGTGGAAGAGCACAATGGGCACGTTGTCTGGATCTGGAAGCACTACCAAAACAGCTTCTCCCACAGGCAAGACCGCTGCGCCTACCACAACGGGCGGATTCTCTGACCCCTGGATGAACGCAGGCAAAGGCGTTAATCCGAGTGGCTATGCAGCGGGAACCGAAACATCCGGGCCAGAGCTTGCCCTGATCGGCGAAGCTGGTAAAGAGTTTGTCATCCCAACCAAGACCAAGCGATGGGATCTTCTGCTTGCCGCCATGCGTTCTTATGGCATCAGGGGCATGGCAGAAGGCGGCTCGGCTGGTGCAGGCGGATCTGAGGCGGTAGATGCTGACAAGATGCAAGCATACTTTGGGATCACCGGCCTGGCCAGCATGAGTAAGCAAGTCAAGAAGATCATATCGGACCTGAAAGATTTCTTCAGGATCTCATGGAGCATCATAAAGGCTGAAGGTAGCACCTACTGGCGGCAAATCAACCAGATCATAACCAATGAAGTCACCCTAACCAGAGACGGCGCATGGCAGGCGGCCCTTGATATCAGGAACACCTGGATATCAGCCAATGCCGCGATCCTAACCGATGCAAAGGCATCATGGGCAGGCATGTGGCCATCGATGGAACCGGGCATAACAGGCCTGAAGCAAAGCCTCATATCGGCCTTCCAGGAGGCCAATTCGGGAGTAAAGTCTGCCATAGATAGCATGGTCCTGAACGGCGAAAGCTCCCTTCAAGCATTCGCTGCAAACTGGTCTAGCGTCTGGTCGCAAATGCTGACGGACCTATCCAATGCTCAGAGCCAAATCTCTTCTGCAATTACCTCTATCGCCGCGGAACTTGCCAAGATCAATGTCAATGTTTCGATTAGCGGAGGAGGCGGATCAGGCGGCGGTGGGGGCGGTGCGGGGGGGTCAGGCGGTGGTGTCACTGATGGAGTTTTCGGTGGATGGCTTGATCCTACAGGCGATTGGTCCGACCTGGGCGGCGGAGGCGGAGCAAACAATGTAGTCGTGAACACCAACGGCGGGCCTTGTGCGGTGGGCACAAACTGCAAGAGTGGCTGCCCGGATTTCCAGACAGAAGTTAATGCCTCAATCATGCCCGGCGATGATAGGTACGCGGCTTTGCATCCCACGGCTTCAGGTGGTGGGGGCGGGATGGCTGCTGCCAATCCAGGCTACACGCTACCCGCAATCTTCAGGGCGCGTGGTGGCCTGGTGAATAAACCGGAGCTGGATGTCATAGCAGATCAGGGCCCTGAGATCATCCTCCCGGCCAAGCTTACCAGGATGT
>Ga0209819_10000403_pt1 | contig 12393 bp, 12 predicted proteins | sample PPLLak2March2015_FD_187248 | JGI IMG/M metagenome (GOLD analysis project Ga0209819, IMG submission 187248) | Freshwater sediment microbial communities from Prairie Pothole Lake near Jamestown, North Dakota, USA - PPLs Lake P7 Core (1) Depth... | ecosystem: Environmental > Aquatic > Freshwater >... | reverse complement strand
CCTGATGAGCCGCCGACAGGGGTTCAGCGGCTTTATCGTCGGCCTGGTTGAAAAGCACCAGGACCGGCTTGCGACTGAGAAACCCAAACCCGGAAAGGAGACTCTCTTCGTCGGCGCTGAACTCCAGGGTTCGCAGACTCTCTTCATTCTCTAGAGCCAGCGCGCAACGTGTAAGAAGCGCCTCTTCCTGGGGTCGCGCCTTTTCTTTTTTCAAACGCGCTCGACGATTCTCTACGACGGTTAGGTCCGCAAGGATCATCTCGGTGAGCAGGTCATTGAGATCACGGATCGGATCGGCGCCCGGCTCGAAGTCGCGGAGCACTAAAGCTATGGCGTCGACCTCGCGCATCTGAGTCACCAGGTTATCGCTACCCTTGCGATCCTCGTTACTCTGACCGCCAGGAAAGTCGGTAAATCGGATCTCGGCGTAAGTGGTTTTTTTCGGCTTAAAAATCTGTGAGAGCTTGTCAATGCGAACATCGGGCACCTTGATGACACCGAGATGAACCTCTTCCTTCCCGGCATAGCCGCCGACTTGCGCGCGCAGCCCCGTCAACATGTTGAACACAGTTGTTTTCCCCGCCCCACGATGACCGATCAAGCCGATCTTCATTCGCCTAGCTTCTCCGCATCGATGAATTCAAGATCAATAATTTAGCAGGAATTCCACGGCCAACAAAATGGCAAGCTCGGTCGTTGCCTCGACCGCCTAGCTCGCCAGTTGCTGGCGTGTTAGCTTGCGATCGTGCTCTGCCAGAATCTCTTCCCTCCAGCGTATCAGTCCCCGCCGCAGGTAGGTTGTGCTCAGGCCGACACTGTCGCAGATGTTATAGAAGGAGAACAGATAGGAGTTGTCGTCGCTCAGAATCCACTGTTCGGCTTCACGAAAGAGAGCCTGCTTGCGCGCATTGACCGCCGTTGCATTTTCCTGAAAACAATAAACTGCATCCTGCAAGACGGCAAGCATCAGTTCTTGCTCGGGCTGTAAGGAAAATCGTCTTCGGTAGGTCGACAGAAACTGTTCACCAATGAGTATATCGGGTTGAAAGACACCGAGGGCCTTTTCGTCCGAGGCCGAGTTTGCTTGGACACCCCGGACCCAGAGCTTGGCATGCCGATGATCGGCAGCTGCTTGTGCCTTGAATGGTTTCCGAAAATTCATTGAAATACCTCCGTATGACTGCCCCATAGGGTTTGGCTTCGGGGGATGGGTGCGTGGCGACGCCTAACAACCCAAGCCCAATCATCCCGGATAAAGCCGGCGGTATTGCAACGCCGCTTTATCACGATTAAAGGGACGACCAGTTCGGTTCGATCAGAGCAATAGAACGAGTTCGAAGATCTGCAGCGAGACTTTGGCCGTGTGGATAGGAGGCTTGTTGAGCGCTCCTATCGGTTCGGCGACGAGGGCGTGAGCTATACGAACGTCTTTTGAATCCGGTCGCGACGGCTTTGGCACTTCGCCGCTATCGGATCCGACGCCGAAGCGTAACGCGTAGGAGGTCAACTGGGTGGCGTCTTTCGCTGGAAAAGGCTGCGGTCCCACAGTGACGAGCGGCGACGACGGAGCGGGATCATGCGCCGCAAAACTTAGAGTAAACGCGCCGAGAGTGAAGCAAAGCAACAGTCCGAGTTTTACCAGGCCTTTGAGCAGTCTTATCATCGGAATTCCTGCCGATCGCTTTCAAGCTAGCAGTCTTTGAGCCAAAGTCAACAAAGAGCAGACCGTAAGGTCGAGGAAAGAATCGCAACATGGCAAGACGACACGGTTGACCCATGAAACGAAGGTGGTAGATTAGGGACCCATGCCACTCGCGACCATTGAAGAGGCTATCCAAGAGATCCGGCGCGGCCGTATGGTCATTCTCATGGATGACAAAGACCGCGAAAATGAAGGGGACCTCTGCATGGCCGCCGAGAAGGTCACCCCCCAAGCCATCAACTTTATGGCCACCCATGGTCGGGGGCTCGTCTGTCTTCCGTTGACGGAAGAGCGAGTCAAGCATCTCCAGCTCTCAATGATGGTTTCAGAGAACACGTCTCCTTTTGGAACCGCTTTCACGATCTCCGTTGATGCCACGTCGGGAATCACCACGGGTATTTCCGCTGCCGATCGGGCGAAAACGATTCTCGACGCCATCGCCGACGATGTAAAACCACAGGATCTGGTCACGCCCGGCCACATTTTTCCATTACGGGCAAGAAACGGCGGGGTTTTAGTTCGAGCGGGTCAAACCGAAGGTTCGGTGGATCTGGCCCGGCTCGCGGGCCTCAAACCAGCGGGCGTCATTTGCGAAATTATGAAGGATGACGGCACGATGGCGCGCCAGCCGGATCTCGTGAAGTTTGCGAAGAAACACAAACTCAAAGTCTGCACGATCGCCGATCTCATCCAATACCGGCTCAATTATGACTCGCTGGTTTATCGGGCAGCCTCGGCGCCGTTGCCGACCCGCGTCGGGGGACAATTCCAAGCGATTGTCTATAATACCCACGTCGACCATAGCGAACATCTGGCGTTGATCAAGGGGGATATCTCGCCCAAAGAAGAAACCTTGGTCCGGGTTCACACCAAGTACGTTCCGGGCGACGTATTCGGTTTTGAGCTTCTCAATACCGGCGCAGTCATCCAGCGCGCAATGGAAATCATTGCTCAAGAAGGCAAGGGCGTCATTCTCTATCTACAGCCTGAACAAAAGGGGTTGCATCCCTCGATGGTGGCTTATCCCAGGGTCGACGGCAAACGACAAAAGGACATGAACCCTTCATTTGTTTACCGGGCTGACTTCAAAGAGTACGGGATCGGGGCGCAAATCTTGCGCGATTTAGGTGTGCGCAAGATGCGCCTATTGACCAACAATCGCAGGCACCTCGTTGGGCTTCGTGGCTACGGGTTGGAAGTAACGGCTTTGCAGCCCATCCCTCGGGACAATCCTCTTCGGGAAATTTCAAAGCAGAAAAAGAACAAAGCGAAGAGTGCTTAATTTTTTTGGCATCGCCGATCGCGCGGAGTGAGGATTTTATGCCGATTTACGAGTACCGCTGCCGCCAGTGTCATCACGGTTTCGAAAACATCGTGCTTTCGCGAGGAGAAAAAGTAGTCTGCCCGAAATGCGAAAGCGCGGCGGTTGAAAAACAGCTGTCAGTATTCAGCGCGCCGGCTTTGCAGTCCGAGAAAAGCGTCGCCGGAGGCGGTTGTGGCTGCACGCCGCAAAGCTGCGGCTGCCGCTAATCCGAGCTCAGATATCTGGGAAGATCCGGCCGGATGCGCTTGAGCGCCTCCCCGATATTCGAGAAAACTCGCTCCTCCACTAACTGTCCGCTCACCCAGTAATCCAGCGAGGGGGCATCGGTGAAATTGATATCGACGTAACGTTCCCCCGGCGGTTCGGCGGTAATGACAACCCTGACGGAGTAGCCGGCATCGACAATCAATCCGCGCGCGCCGCGCGGCAGAGGCAGACCGTTCTTGATCTTGGCGAGTTTTTCAGCCGGATAAGTGCCCACTTCCAAAGAGAAATATCCCCATTGCCCCGGCGCCACGGAGAGTTCTCTGAGCATTCTCGAATTGATGTCGACGAGATTTTTGGCCGCCTGGTCCTGATTGTATCCCTTGAGCAGCTCATAGGCCCATTTTTCGATGATGCCTTTGATTGGCGCCGCCGCTTTTTCCCGTTCTTTAACCGGGCCGCGGTCGATCCACCACTTGGTTTCCTCAAAGGGCGCGGTTTTTTCGTCTGCCATATAGCTCAAGCCGATTCTCCGCCGATGAGCGCTTCAAACCTTAAAATCTTCCAGGGTGTTGGGAGCGAAGAGCGATTTCAGTTCGGGCAATATCTTAATCAATCCCTGCTCGTAGGAATACTGGATCAAGGTTTCCAGAACATGGCGGTTGGACTCTAACCCGTAGGGCCAGAATGCGTCTCCAAAAAGTTCTTTCTCTTCCTCTACGTCTGCAAACGACCAGGCCAGCATATATTTGAGGGCCGAATACTTGTACAGCGACTCTTCGCAAATCTTTTTGGATTCAGCGAACGCCTTGCACAAACTCTGGGCCACCCAAGGATACTTTTCGTACACCTCTTCGCGAAGGACAATCGCGTGCATGATGGGAAATATTTTTGTGCGCCGATAATAATCCTTTTCCACTTCACGGAAGTTTGGAAAAAGTCTTTTCACTTTAGGTGATCGTCGCACAAATGGAGAGGGAATGTGCGCGCAGATCAAACCATCGAGTTCACCTTCCTCCAGCATGTTCGATAGGGTTCGATCCGGGCCGATCCAGCGAATGTCAACGTCTTTTCCCAAGTCGGGCTTGAGTTTTTCTTCACGGCCCGCGTCTTCTGCGCCGCCGGTGAACCATTTTACTTTTTCCGGCGCGACCCCGTAATCATGCTGCAAGATGCCCCTGATCCACACGGCGGCAGTAATCTGGTACTCGGGCACTCCGACGCGCCGCCCGATCAGGTCCTTTGGCTGTTCAATCCCCGAGTCCGTGTTGACAAAAATGAACGAGTGCCGAAAGAATCTAGAGGGAAAGACCGGTAGGGCGATCAATCGAGGATGGCCTCTGTCCCGCGACATCAGATACGAGCTCATGGAACACTCTGCAGCGTCGAACTCCTGATAACGAAGCATACGCCAAAACGTCTCTTCGACGTGGAGGGGTAAATAGGTCAAATCCACACCCTCGACCTGAACCCTCCCTTCTTGGAGAGCCCGCGTGCGGTCATATTCCCAACACGACAACGTCAGACGAATTTTCCCCATGCCTTTTCTCCTCGACGAGGCCAACTATTATTCGAAGATCATAGTGCTTTCAGACTTTCTGCTCAACTCCGGCGAGAAAACGGGCGGCGCCGATCACAAACTGGTCGTTTTCCCCCTGCAGCACCACCGCGGCTTCTCCGGAGGCCAAGGTCGTCCGGCGCCGAAGGATGTAAGGTTTGCCTCGGAATAGGACCTGCTGCCCAAGATTGAAACGATTGAGTCTGAGGTGATCCGGTTGCGGATCGATTTTTTCCATCGCCGCTTTGTTTCATACCACATCCTGGACGAAAGCTTAAACCACAACGAAGTGCTCCCGTGGGTTCGCTTATTGATGCCAACTACGGCTGACGGAATTGACACCATGAAAGCCTCGTCATAAAGTTCCGATGATCAAGGAGAATCCTAATGCGCATTGCTGTGATGGGTGCAGGAGCCGTCGGCGGTTACTTTGGTGCGAGACTTGCCGCGACCTCGAATCAGGTCGCATTTATCGCCCGTGGTGATCACTTGACGGCGCTGCGGCGAGACGGGCTGGCCGTTGAGAGCTACCGGGGCAACCTGCGCATCCGCGACGCTCTTTTCACCGACGATCCGACACAAGTTGGCGCGGTGGATCTCATCCTTTTTTGCGTTAAGTCCTACGATACCGAACCGGTCGCACAATCTCTGGGGCCGATGATGGGGCCGGAGACGATCATTCTTTCGCTGCAAAACGGCGTCGACAACCCTGATAAGATTGCGCGTCTCTGGAAAAATCACCATGTCTTGGCCGGAGTGGTTTATATCGCTTCGGAAATTCTTGGGCCGGGAAGGATTAAACACTCGGCAGGCGGCCAGATCGTGTTTGGCGAGCCAAACGGCCAGGCCCAAGTCACAACCGAAGCCGTTGAGCGACTGCTGGCTTCGGCAGAGATCTCCTGCGAGGTCAATAGAGAAATTCGCGCCGTCCAGTGGCGCAAGCTTTTGTGGAATGCCCCATTCTGCGCGATCAGTTGCCTGACCCGTGCCACAGTGAAAGAAATCGTCGAGTCCGGTGCGCTGACGAAACTCGCGCTGGATTGCATGGCGGAGGTCCAAGAAGCGGCGACGACCCAAGCTGTCCATCTCAGTCCGGCGTTTTTCGATGAGACCCTTCACTTTTCCAAGGGTATTGGAGATTTTAAGCCCTCGATGCTCCAGGACCTCGAAGCCGGTAAACCGCTTGAATACGAAGCGTTCAATGGCATTGTGGTGAACCTGCTCGAGCGGGCAGGTAAGCGAGCTCCAACCAATCAAGTCTTTTACAGTGCGTTAAAGTATCTCGACGAGAAAATTCGCGGACAAAAGACGCCTAGGGAGAGCTAATGGGAAAGCTAATCGATGCATGGGAAATGACGTCTGTGTTGCTCTTTGTTGTCTATCTGTTGGCGTTCGCCGCTCGGGCTCATGGCCAAACGGACAAGGATCTGATCGCGAAAGGGCAATATATCTTTGCCGTCGCCGGCGGCTGTGCTTGCCACACGGATCCGAAAGGCACTCCCCACGCCGGAGGCCGGCCCTTTCCCATTCCCTTCGGCACGGTTTACAGCACGAACATCACTCAGGATAAAGAGACCGGACTGGGCGCCTGGACGGACCAACAGATTCACGACGCCATGGTCAAGGGCATCAGCCGCGACGGCAGCAGAATTTTGCCCGTCATGCCCTTTGAGGTCTATTCCGGCATGGCGCAAGAAGATCTCAACGCGCTGATCGCCTATTTGAGAACGTTGAAGCCGGTCAAAAAAGCCACACCGCCGCTAAAAACCTGGGCACCTTTCGCCCGGAGCGTGGGAACCCCTCTATTCCTGCAAGTCTTCGGTCGTTTTTCAAAGGCGCCGATCCAGGCGCCCAAGAGTGGCATCGAAAGAGGGCGTTATCTGGCTGAACACGTGTCGCTTTGCGGCGACTGCCACACGCCGAGAAATTACATCGGTGTTCCCAAGCGTTCTCTCCACCTTGCCGGCGCCAGTGCGAAGACGGGATTTCTGGGTGAAGACGTGCCAAATATCACGCCCGACAAAGAAACCGGTATCGGCGATTGGAAGCGAGAAGATATCGCCGAGGTGCTGTTGACCGGCACCAAGCCGGACTTGGACAACGTTCAAGGCCTGATGTCGGAGGTCGTCGAGCACGGGTACAAGAACATGACCAAATCAGACGCTCTGGCCATCGCGGACTACTTGAAGTCGGTCCCGGCGATTAAGAATAAGATCAAGTAGGGGCGTATTGCGATACGCCCCTTACGGGGATGACTTTCGCAGCGCGGCCAATGCCTCAGCTACTTCACGCCCTTTCGCCTCGATAACATCCATAAGCTCGTCCGGCGTGCGTTTGTCTTCGTTGCTTTTTGCGTTTGGGTTCAAGGCTTTGAGATCATAATTCTTGGCTTCGATCTCTTTGCGGGAAACCGTCCAGCTCCGCGCGCTTTCTTCACGATTCGGCAGCAAGCGGAAAAACTCTTCAAAATGGGTTGCCGTCAAGGGAGTCTTCTTACCGACCTTGATATCGGCAAGTCATAGTACCAGATCCTCTCAGTAGGTTTGCCCTTGGTAAAAAAAAACAGATTGGCTTTCACACCCGCGCCAGCGTTGACGAAGGTGCCAGGGCGGTAGACTGACGATACACCATAGGTCGCAATCGTCCAGGAGTTTGCGCTTTGGTTTGAACGAAGGCAGTCTCATTCGTCCGAAACAGCACCCCTTCATCGAGAACGATGCCGCAGCGCGCACCGGGTTTCAGACTGTGACGGACTGCTGAGTAACAAGTCGTTTGCCGTTGTTGTTCGCTGCCTGCGCCATTAAAGGATTTCCTGTGCTTCGGCGATACTGACGATTTCTGGTGCTACGAAGACACGGTTTCGCTGTCGCCCTGTAACTTCCCGAAGAATTCCTGCTTCAATTAGCTTATCGACATTAAGTTGCGCCGAACGAGGCGTCACGTATAGGCGTTTAGTCACCCCTGGGATCGTCACTGCGGGAATGGAAAACAGTTCATCGACCAATTGTAGCAATAGAGCCGACGCGCGTGCTGACTGCAATTTCGTCCGATAGACCTCACGCAAGTCCATCAAACGATTGGCTCGCTTCACGGCGTCTTGAGATTGCTCCGCGACGCCTCGCAGAAAATATGTAATCCATTCAGTCCAGGTGCCAGCTTGGCTAACGGACAAGAGCAGTCGATAGTAGTCCTGGCGATTGCGTTCAAAGAAAGCGCTCAAGTACAGCAACGGCTGCGGTAGTAGTCTTTCAGTGCAAAGAAGCAGAGTCAGGAGCAACCTACCGATACGACCGTTGCCGTCCAGAAAAGGATGGATCGCTTCAAACTGATAGTGAACCAGAGCAGACCTCACCAAAGGAGGCAGGGAAGACGGTGTGTGCAGGTACTTTTCCAATTCACCAAGTGCCGCTGTCATCTCATCGACCGGCGGTGGAACAAACGTAGCATCGATCAGCACACAGCCCGGCGGTCCGATCCAGTTTTGGGATCTTCGGAACTCGCCCGGCGTCATGGTCTCGCCACGAACTTCTTTCATTAGTCTTTCATGCATTTCCCTTATCAAACGCAGACTGATCGGAAGGTCTTTGAGGCGTGCTAGTCCATACTCTAAAGCGTTTACGTAGTTTGCTACCTCATGCACGTCGGGTGTTTGAGGAGTAGCACTTTGAGACGCTTCAAAAAAAAATAAGTCTGATAAGCCAGCTTGTGTGCCCTCGATTCTGCTGGATAGAACGGCTTCGCGGCGGATGAATGGACCAATAAATAGATGCGGATTGGGCAGAGTCCGGGCAACTCCTGCCAACTCGCTAAGCGCTCGATCAGCCTCGGAAATATTTCCAGCCAGCTCCCAGTTAATTTCCAGCTTCGGGGGGCAATGGGTTAGCCACAAAAGCCCAATAACCTTGAGGAGTCTTGATAACCCTCCCCGACTTATTATCAGTGAAATCAGATGGTTGCATGGTTATTATACTTTGATTCGGTTCCAGGTGTCATAATGATACTTTTAACCTGCAAAGTATAATAACCAAAGATGCCTGTCAAAGTTTATTGAGAATACGATAGGGTCATCCCGCATCTTCGGCTGCAATTACCCAGCAATAGGGGCGGTACGGGATCCTCGGTCAAGTGTCACCCGCAGTCTTTTCCCTTCGGATAAGATCTTCGGTCCATCCGCATACGTGGAGGGCCGGGTCTATAAGTTTAGCCCGTGTGTCTGCTTCACCAAATGGCATGCTGAGGGCGGATTGTAAGCGATGGGATGCCGGAGAGGCAAGCCCGGCAGAAGAAAACCCTACCCCTAGGCTCGCGGGACTTGTTTTATGACTTCGGCGAGAATTTGATCGGTGCTGACATTCTCTGCTTCGGCCTGGAAGTTAAGGATGATGCGATGACGCAGCGCGGGATACACCACCCTGGAGACATCCTCGTAGCTGACGTGGACTCTGCTATCCGCCAGCGCGTGGCCCTTGGCGCCCAAGATGACAGCTTGGGCGCCGCGCGGGCTGGCGCCAAAACGGAGGTAGTGTTTGACCGGAGAGCCGGAACTATTGCCGTTGTCCAAATGGGGCTGGGTGGCATGCACTATGCGCACGACATAGTCCTCGATGGGCGGAGCGATCAACACCTGACGCAGGAGTTGCTGCATTTGCCTGATGAGTCGCCCGCCATCGTCGGGGAGCACTTTCGCGCTGTCGCCCGTCTCCGCTCCAGTCGTCCGCTTGAGGATCTCCCGGAGCTCGGCTGGTGACGGCGGCGCAACCATCAGTTTGAAGAAAAATCGATCCAGCTGCGCCTCTGGCAGCGGGTACGTGCCCTCGAGCTCAATGGGATTCTGGGTCGCCAGGACGATGAACGGCGACTCCAAGGCGTGGGATTCGCCGAACACCGTCACTTGCTTTTCTTCCATTGCCTCCAAGACCGCGGATTGAGTCTTGGGCGTTGCGCGATTAATCTCGTCTGCAAGAACCACATGGGCGAAGATCGGTCCTTGCTTGAATTGAAACTCGCGGCGGCCGTTGGTTTCGGTCAGAACTTCGGTTCCGACAATGTCGGACGGCATCAGGTCCGGCGTGAACTGAATGCGTTTGAACGAAATTCCCAGGGCGTGACTCAAGGATTTAACCAGCAGTGTCTTGCCCAAACCCGGTACGCCCTCCAACAGCACATGTCCACCGGCAAAGAACGCAATCAAGACTTGCCTGATGACATCGTCGTGACCGACGATAACCTTGCGGATCTCGGCTTCTAAGCGTTTGAAGACTTCCTGAAATTTCTCCGGCTCCATCAAGCTCCTTTCTGACTCAGCGAATAATGCCGCGATACTCCAAGGGGAGTTGCTGCTTTTCCGCCGGAGCGTCGGGCACGTGGGCGGGCAAAGGAGTATTACTCACCGGGACTTTCGGATAGGTTTTAGTTTCCTTCGCCGGGTTGCCGATAGTTCCCTCGCCCTTTGCTTCGACCGCCATTTCCTCTGGCAATTGCACGGTTACATAACCGGCACCTTTGACGCCGCCCTTGCCTTGCTCCCCCGGTTTGTAGAAACGCTCTGCCGGAGGCGCATCCCGAGGAGGCTCTTCAGCGCGGCTCCTGCCGAGCTTTTCCTGCCCGGGCTTTTCCTCCCGCCCCCCTCGGGTTTTTCCTGTCACCTCGGCGCCCGGGCCCTTATCGGATTTGTTCGGATCGGGTTGTTCGCTTCTTTTCTCGCCTTCGGCCTGGGAACTTTGTTCTTTGCCTTGCTCTTTCGAATCGCCCCGCGCGGTTTTTCCTTTCTGCGGGTCGTTGCCGCGCTCGGCGCTGCGTTCGCCTTTTGCGCCGTCGCTTCCTTGATTTTTTTGCCCTTTCCCGGCGTCTTCGTCGGCCGTGCCGCTTTGGATACCGCCGCCGTCTTCCGCGGGCTCCTTTTGCTGACGACCCGACTGCTCTTCCAGACCCCGAAGAGCGCTCAGAGCCTCACCGAGAAGATCTTGGCTTTCCTTCTCCTTTTCCTTCTTCTGTTGATTCTCTATCTGCTCGAGAGCTTGGTGAATCAGTGTCCGCTTTTCCGGCTCCTGGACACTTGTCTGCTGGAGCTTCGCCGCCAGAGTTTGCAGGCGATCCGCTAGTCCTAAAAGACGCGGCTGCCGGGCCATCTTCTCCGCGACCTCGCGTATATTCTCGTGAGGTAGAGCTTGGCGAAGCCTTGACTCCGCAAGCGGCATCGAGAAATAAAACAATGCCGCCGCGAGGAGCGATCCCGATAACGACCAGCAAAAAGAACGTTTTATGCGATAAGGAAACTCGCGTCGAAAATCGATGCGCTCCAAGAGCGCCGCAGCCTCGCCCCGTAAACGCGCCACAAGAGGCGCGGGTTGAGGCGATCCTTGGATGCTTGATAACGTGAGGAAGCGATCTTTCGCGTCCGTTTTTTCGTCGACCAGATGAGCGGCGAAATTTCTCGCCGGGATCAAAGTCCGATAGCGAGCCACGACCGCAAAGAAACCTAATCCGACGATGGTGGGCCCCAGTAATAGAAGCGTCAGCGGCGCGATCCAGCCGGCGTGGTGGCAATAGGCCGCGATACAAATGGCGACCAAGAGCGGCGGCGAAAAAATCAGCAGTGAATCCCACAACGCATGATTCCGCAACCGCGCGACCAAACGACCGACCCGTTGTTCGGGGGATCCTTGGTTCTGTGGCCTCGACGACATGCTCATGCCGGCTAACTATAACACGTTAGGAGGACGCTATAAATGCGCGGCTATCGGGTGCGGAGAGCCGGTTTCCGACGCTGAGAAGTTGATTCGTAGCGCGGTTGATAGGTTTTGACCGCGAGATTGTGCGACTCCAAGGTCTCTGAAAAAAGATGAGTGCCGTCGTTTTTGGATACGAAATAGAGGAAGGGCGCAGCGGCGGGATAGATTGCGGCCTTGAGGGAGGAGACCCCGGGATTACAGATCGGCCCGGGAGGGAGCGCCGGAATCCGATAAGTGTTATAGGGGCTCACATCGAGCAGATCTTTCCGGGTCAAATTACCGTTAAAGTCTTTGAGGCCGTAGATCACCGTCGGATCGCTTTGCAAAGGCATTTTCAGTTTCAGACGATTGTGAAACACAGCGGAGACCAGTGGCCTCTCGGCTTCAAGGTTCGCTTCTTTCTCAATGATTGAAGCCAGGGTTACGATCTGATGCGGCGTTAAGCCATTTTCTTCTTTTCGCTGCCCCGCCAGCGGTTCGAAAATCTTGCGAAACTGTTCGGTCATCGTCACAATAATCTCCCGCGCCGGCGTTTGCGGCGTGAAGTGATACGTGTTTGGAAAAAGGTAACCTTCAATGCCCGTCTCTTGCAGGCCGAGAAATGAAAGTAGCCCGGGGTCCTTGGCGGCGGCGAGAAACTCTTCCTCTTTGACAATCGCCATTTTTGCCAGCAAATCGGCGACTTCCTTGACCGTCAGTCCTTCAGGGATGGTGACGCGATGGAAGAAACCTTTTCCCAGCACCATTCGATTGAGGACTTCCGCCGGGGACAACGGCAGTTCGAAGCGATAGAGACCCCACTGGATTTTCTTTTCTAACCCGGAATACCGCGCCCACAGGGAAAAGAGTCTTTCGTTGGTCACCACTTTATGTT
>Ga0209819_10000400_pt1 | contig 12434 bp, 10 predicted proteins | sample PPLLak2March2015_FD_187248 | JGI IMG/M metagenome (GOLD analysis project Ga0209819, IMG submission 187248) | Freshwater sediment microbial communities from Prairie Pothole Lake near Jamestown, North Dakota, USA - PPLs Lake P7 Core (1) Depth... | ecosystem: Environmental > Aquatic > Freshwater >... | reverse complement strand
GGCGAGACTGATCGTATCGAGGGCGTCGCACGTTGGGCCAAAGACAGAGCAGATCTGCGTGGGACCTTTCCTGAAACTCTTCAAATGGTACTGGCAACGGTCGAAAATCACGCCGCTGTAGGTATGGTAAACGCCGTCATTGAGGTAGTAGCAGAGCTTGCCCTCACGGATCGCCTTGCCGATGATCTGGGCGACAGCGGTGGCGGCGGAGGCAACGAGGAACCGCCCTGGTTCGGCGAGAATCTCGATGGGCTCGGGAAAAAGCCGGTCCAGCTCGGTAGTGATGGTCTTCGCCAAACTCTTGAAAGCTGGGACAGTGTCGTCGTAGTGGGCGGGGAAACCACCGCCGATGTCGAGCAGTTTAAGAGCGAAGCCGCGCGTCTTGGCTTCGCAAAAGATCCCGGCGGCCAGGTGCAGCGCCTGCACGTAGTTTTGCACGTTAGTGCACTGACTGCCGACATGGAAGCTCAGCCCCTCGACTTCGAGCTTGTTGTTGTGCGCGAAGGCGATCAGGTCCACTGCTTCGCCTGGCAAAGCGCCGAACTTGCTCGAGAGTTCCACCATCGATCCGGTGTTGGGCACGCGCAACCGCAGCACCAGGCCAGAGTGCGGCGCGTAGCGGGCGATCTTGAGAACCTCGTCGTGGTTGTCGTAGGTGACCAGCGGCTTGTATGGATCGAGCTGCTGGAGCGTCTCATTCGCCTTGATCGGGTTGGCGTATATGATGCGATCCCAGATAAAATTTTGCCGCTCTTTCGCCGGCAGATGTTTGATCTTCTGGTGCACATTCAGAAACTCCGCCATACTCGCGACGTCGAAGCTGGCCCCCGCCTCGTAGAAGGTCTGCACGATGGCCGGGTCGCTGTTGGCCTTGACCGCGTAGTAGACCTGCACCCGTGGCAGGTGTTTACGGAACCGCGCATAGTTCTCGCGCAGCACTTTATGATCCACCACGACAAGCGGCGTGCCGTGCATCTTGGCTAGCCGAACGAGGGTCTTTTGTTCCATCGATTTTAACCCGTATTTTTCACTGGCAATCAACGATCAGACGATCTCTCCGGCTTGAAGCCAATGGGCTGGTATTCATCGGAGTTTAGGACGTTCAAATAGTTCAACTCGTTCCAAACGTTTTGAACGGCTTGAACGACTTGAACGTTTTGAACCCAACTCAATGTCCTAGTCGCCTTCGGTGATCAGAAAATTCTTGAACTGCCACGGGTCGGACATATCCAGTTGAGGCTTGTTGTAGCCGCGGAAAAAGTTGGCGTAGTGCTTTAGCGGGTCCCAGTCTGCCGCCACCGAGACAAACTTGCCCAGGTAGGGCTTGCTGATATCCAGCACGTAGTCGTGAGGCAGGTCGTCGGGCACGCATACGCCACGGCGCGGGTTTTCGAGCATCCACATGCCGGACGCGACCACGGAGATCGCTACCTGCATAGTAGTCGCATTCTGGTGCGGCACCAGGCGACGAGACTCCTCGATGTCGAGGTCGGAGCCGCACCACCACGAACGATACGGGTGTCCCATGACCAAAGCGCCCAGAATGTCGGCGCCGCTGATGATTTCGTCGGTCATGATGCGGATCTGCGGCTGCAGGTTATAGTTGTAGCCGCGCAGCTCGTAGAGCGACGCGATCGCGGAGTCGCACGGGCAATAAGCATAGTGGACCGTGGGCCGGTAGACCGCCTTGCCATCCTTCCAAACGGTAAGCTTCTCGGCGATGCTGAACGACTCGCCGTGGCGCACGACCATACCGACGATATGGTGGTCCGGCGGCACCCAGCTCGCCACCAACGTGTTGATCCCCATGCGCGCCAGGCAGATCTGACTCCTGGGACCCTCCGAATGCTCGTAAGCAAACGCGGGCAACTCTTTTTCATGGGTGCCCCAGCCCATCTCGGCTGTGGTCGTCCCCTCTTCGCGGAACCCCTCGACGCTCCAGGTGTTGACGAACTCGTTGACCTGTTTGGGTTGATCAGTGATCTGCGTATCGCGCTCGCTGCAGTGAATGACTTTGACGCCGAGTTGGTGCGCCAAATGGTTGAACTCCTGCGCCTTGGCATGATGGGCGATTTTTTCCGCCTGCGCGCCGCTGAACTTATTGTCCGCCAGCGCCTGATGGGCAATGTCCAAAAGCGCGTGTTTGGTAAAATGGCTGATCAGGCCCGGGTTTGCTCCGTGCTCGAGCACCGCCGTCGGCCCCGGCTCGCTCCACCCGGCAATCATCCGTCTGAGCTTCATGTAGCGCCAGTAGAGCGTCCGCTCCGTCGGGTGCTTGTCATCCGCTCCGGCGTAGGGATCCCAAAGCTCCACGGATGTGTTGACATAAAGCACGCCTCGATCGTGGCACCACTGTACGATTTCACAACAATCGATGTTCCACGCCAAGTCGATAAGTAGGTCACCGGCCGAGAGGTACCGGGACAGCAAGCTGCCCAGATTCTCCGGCGTCACCCGATCCTTAACGAAAGTTACGCCCTGCTCGATCCACGGCTTTAGAGCCGCTTCGTTCGGCTCAAAGTCCATGATCGTGATCTGCTTGGGATCGACTCTAATATGCTTCAATAGAATCGGCAGCGTGCATCGGGCCACGGCCCCAAAGCCAACGAACAAGATTCGATTCGGAAATGCCAGCATCCGTTACCCTTGCGCTTTGATGACTAAAGAAAGCTCATCGTCATGGCACTGGGAAGCCAAGAAGTAAGCCCGCGGTAATCCGACCCATCGGGCTTAAACTTATTTACTTACTGGTCTTTTGTTTCACAAACGTTACAAAAAAGTTAAGTTACCGCATTCTCGCGCTCCGTGGCAATGGCCGCCTTTGTTGAGATTGGAAGCGAGGATAGTTTCTACTGGCAGTGCGGCTCTGGCGATGCGGCAACTTTTTCTCCGAGTAGCCAACGCGCAAATAGAGCCGCCGCGGCGCCACCGAGTGATTGGCCGATAACAAAGAGCGGCACGTTCTGCGGTGAAATTCCGGCGAAGGTGTCGGTCATCGCGCGCGCGACGGTGACCGCAGGATTGGCGAACGAGGTCGAGGACGTAAACCAATAAGCGCTGGTAATGAAGGCCGCTACCGCCACCGGGATGGCTTCGGCCTTAAACCGCAACGCCAGCAAAATCACCAGCACAAGGCCGAATGTGGCGATGACTTCACCGAGGCCTTCACCCAGCGTGGGCCGTAGGCGCGCCGAGATTTGCACCACGGGCAATCCAAACATTGAATGGGCTGCTGCGACGCCGGCAAAAGCACCGCCAAATTGCGCCAGCACGTAAACCGCGCCCTGGTAACGCGTGAGGCGCCGTTCCCATAGGCTCACGGCCGAGACGACTGGATTGAAGTGAGCGCCGGAAACGGGCCCGAAGATAACAATCAATGTATAGAGTCCGGCTCCGGTGGCAATCGCATTCGCCAGTAACGCGACCGCCGCGTTTCCTTGCGCGAGGCGTTCGCCCATGATCCCCGATCCGACCACGATCGCAAGCAGGAGCGCCGTTCCGATCCCTTCCGCGGCGGCGGCCCGACCTAAAGTCATTACGTCCGGCCGATCTCGTTGAGCCTTTCTTGGAGGGATAGCTTGTTAAGCTTGTCGAACGGCAGGCAAGTGAACAACGATATGCGCCGGTGAAGCTCCGTGTACGCTTTGAGAAAAGCTCTCCGCTTGTCCTCGTCACTGCTTTGAACTGCTGCCGGGTCGTGAACGCCCCAATGCGCGGTCATCGGTTGGCCGGGCCAGACCGGGCAAGGTTCGGCCGCCGCCTGGTCGCACACCGTAAAGACGAAGTGCAGGAACGGCGCGCCCGGCTGGGAGAACTCGCTCCAGTCCTTGCTGCGCAACGCTTGGGTCGGAAAGCGGTTCTTCTCGAGAAGCGCCAGCGCCAGAGGGTTTACACTGCCCACCGGATGGCTCCCGGCGCTAAAGGCTTTGAACTTGGGTCTTCCGAGGAAGTTGAGGATGGCCTCAGCCATGATGCTGCGCGCCGAATTGCCGGTGCACAGAAACAGGACATTGAAAATTTCCTGCTTCATAAAGGTCTCCCTTACGGGCAGCATGCGCCGGATTTGACAGACTGGGAAGTGATGGCCGGCGCGGAAACACAGCACGCGGTTGACTCTGCGCGCGGCGTCTCACCATACACTGGAATTGAGTCGAGCGTGTGGAAAGTCTCCCACGCGACCCCCTGCGGATCGGTTATCCAGTACTTGTCGGAGCGCGCATAGCAGCACGCCGCATTCGCCTGGTCGAACGCGGCAATTTCCGCCGCAGCGACTTGCTCGCGCAGCGCCGTCAACTCCGCCTCCGACTCAACCTGCACACCGAGATGATCGACACCGGGCTTTAGCCCCCGCTTTGAAATCGCGAAATTGACCCGCGGGTCGTCCACCATCCATTTTGCATAGTCCGGCTTTAGCACTGTTGGCGGCGCGCCGAACACAGTTGAGTAAAACTGGACGTTAGCATCGAGATCGTCCACAGCAACGTGTACGTGAAAACGTTTCATGATCGACTCCTTTTACGTTTCTGTTTCGAATCAACAGGCGCGCAACAGCTCACCAGCGCCGTCTCAACAACGCTCAGACATTTCTGAGGCATCCCCTGGCAGCAATTCTGGGTTAAAAAAGTCATGAGTTCCGCCATACGCTCGAAGTCTACGGCGTAGTAAATGAACTGGCGTTCTTGCCGCGTGGTCACTAGCCCCGCGCGCGCGAGCTCCTTCAAATGAAATGACAACGTGGCCCCGGGAACCTTCAACGTCTCACCGATATGCCCGACCGATTCGCCGTCACGTCCTGCCTCGACCAGCAAACGATAAATCGAGAGCCGCGTCTCCTGGGCGAGAGCGCCAAGCGCTGCAACAGCCGGCTTTATTTCCATATTTCTAGTATCATCGAAATAATGGCCACGTCAAGGGCTAGACCATTTTCGGCTCCCCTCAGCTAGCGCATTGATGCAACCTGTGTAGAACCGTTTGAGAGACACCCTGACCTGTTGACCCAAAACGACAACATGAAGCTTAAGTTACGATATTGGAAGTTCTGCGCATTGGTGATAGGTGTTTGCTGCGTTGTCCGGCGAGCGGATTCCGTAGCAATTCCGCGTACACGGATGCACCATTAGAGAGCGCTCTCCCAAAGAACAGGAACACGAAGATGTCGACGCAACATTTGGCTGAACTGTGGCTGGATCGGGACCTGACCTGGCTCGAATTTAATCGCCGGGTCCTGGCGGAAGCTTTAGACGAGCGGACGCCTCTACTCGAGCGCCTCAAGTTTCTTGCCATCTTCACGTCCAACCTCGATGAGTTCTTCATGAAGCGGGTTGCGGTCCTGCGGGTCGAGAATAACGGCACGCACACTAAACTCCTTGATGATCTCCGGGCCGTGATCACCGGAATGGTCCAGCAGCAACAAGCGTGCTTCGGTGCGCTCCTGCCCCGACTTGAGCATCACGGCATCCGACTCCTTGGCTGGAAAGATCTCGGCGGTCGGCAGCGCTTCGAGGCGACAAAATTCTTCCAGCAAAATGTTTTGCCGGCCCTCACCCCTCTTGTGGTTGACTCGGCGCACCCGACTCCGTTTCTTTCCAACCTGTCGCTTTCCTGGATGTGCCGGCTCCAAGAGCCCGGCTCCAATGTGCCGCTCTATGGTCGCGTTAAAGTGGCGACCGGCCTATCTCCTTGGATTCAGGTCCGCGAGGAGAGCCCCAGCGGCAGTCACTGGTTCATCAGTCTGGCTGAGCTGGTGCGGCAACACTTGAGCGATTTGTTCTCCGGTCTCGAAACTTACGATCACACGCTCTTTCGAATCACCCGGGACGCCGAGGTCGAGTGGCACGGCGATTCAAGCGAAAGTGTTCGCGAGGTGGTGGCCGAGCGCGTCCGGCTACGCCGTTACGAGCCTGCCGTACGCATCGAGTTCGGTCCCGACCCAGACCCGGTGCTCCGGGAAAGCTTGCTGTCGCTTCTAGAACTCACCGAGCAAGAAGCCTATGACCTGCCGGGGCCGTTTGATTTCAATACGCTCTGGACGCTGGCCGGCTTAGAGCTGCCCGAGCTGCGCGACCCGCCGTGGACGCCGCGGGTGCCAGCGGCGTTGAGAAACCAGCATGTGCCTCTCATCAACATGATTCAGCAGGGGGACATATTGGTGCACGTTCCCTACGAGAGTTTCGACGCCAGCGTAGAACGCTTCATCCGGGAAGGAACCGCCGATCCGAACACGCTAGGGGTCAAGATGACCGTCTATCGGGTGGGCGACGATACCCCATTTGTGAACTGGCTGGTAGCGGCGGCGGAATCGGGTAAGCAGGTCGCCTGCGTTATCGAGCTCCAGGCGCGGTTCGATGAGAACCGTAATCTTCATTGGGCGGACGAGCTGCTGAAGGTCGGCGCGCATGTTTCTTTTGGCGTTCTTGGGCTGAAGATCCATGCCAAGGTGGCGCTGGTGGTGCGCAAAGAGAGCGAAGGTCTCCGCGCCTACTGCCATATCGGTACCGGTAACTACAATCAAAAGACCGCGCGGCTATATGAAGATCTCGGTCTCTTCACCTGCGATCCTGAGATCACCGGCGATGTCGTGCAGTTGTTCCACTATCTGACAGGACGCGCGCAGGCGCCCCAATTCCAGAAGCTCCTGGTAGCGCCGTGGAATATGCGCGACCGTTTTATCGGGCTGATCCAGCGCGAGGTGGAGCACCACAAGGCCGGCCGACCGGCCCGCATTGTGGCGAAAATGAATCAGCTCGAGGACGAGCAGATGTGCGAGGCTTTGGTGTCTGCCTCTCGCGAAGGCCTGCCGATCGACCTCGTGGTCCGCGGCTTCTGCTGCTTGCGACCGGGAGTCTCCGGCCAGACGGAAACGATCCGCGTGCGATCGATCATTGGGCGCTTCCTGGAGCACGCGCGCATCTTTTATTTCGCCAACGGAGCGAACGATCCGCGGAACGGCGATTTCTATATCGGTTCGGCGGATTGGATGGAACGCAATTTGTCCTGGCGCGTCGAGGTAGTGGCGCCGGTTGTCTCGCCGGCGTTACGGCAACGGCTATGGGAGATTCTCGACATCAATCTCAATGACTGCCGGCAGGCATGGATGATGACGGCCTCCGGGGATTACCGGCGTCTTGAGCCCGACCCGGAGGCGAGCGGTGTTGCAGTCGATGGCACGCAGACCACCCTGATGCGACTGACGGCTGAGCTTGCGGGCAATGGAAGCGCGCTCATACGGGAAGTGCCGCTAAGCCTAGGGCCCGGTTTGTCTTTCGCTCATCCGGCGAGCAGCACCTCCTTAGCCGATGCCATTTTGGAGAGCAAGCGAACGTGATCAAGAGCGGCAGCGTTCTCGTAATCAACTGCGGAAGCTCTTCCATAAAGTTCTCGGTGGTCGATCACGAGACGAGCCGTCATGTGATCCGCGGCAGCGTGGAGCGTATCGGCCAAGAGAGCGCTCAGCTGAAATACACGACGGATCAGGGGACGAATTCGCAATTGTTGGGAGCCGCGGACCATGAGCGGGCGCTACAATCGGTTGTCGCGATGCTCACTGAGCAGACTAACCTGCGAAAGGAGTTGCTCGCCGTTGGCCATCGCGTCGTGCACGGCGGCGAAACATTCGCGGCGTCGAGCCTGATCGACCAACAGGTTTTATCCGCGATTGAGAACTGTAATCACCTGGCGCCCCTGCATAATCCTGCCAATCTATTAGGAATTCGAACCGCGCAACGTCTTTTTCCGGAGCTACCACAAGTGGCAGTCTTCGATACGGCTTTCCACCAAACCCTGCCGCAGCAAGCCTACATCTACGCGATTCCGTACAACCTTTATAAGGAGCACGGTATACGTCGCTACGGATTCCATGGCACGAGCCATCGATTTGTGACGGAGCGGGCAGCTGCCCTGCTCGGAAAACCCCCGGCAGAATGTGCTTTTGTTAGCGTCCATCTCGGCAACGGCTGCAGCGCGTGTGCGGTTCTCGGTGGTAAAAGCGTCGACACAACGATGGGGCTAACCCCTCTCGAAGGATTGGTGATGGGAACGCGTAGCGGAGATATCGACCCGGGGTTGCACGCTCATCTTCAGGAACAACTGGGTTGGATTTTGGACCACATCACCGACGTTTTGAACAATGAAAGCGGGCTCCTGGGACTTTCCGGTCTAAGCAACGACATGCGCGAACTGATCGGGGCGGCAGCTGCCGGTAATGAGCGCGCCGGCTTGGCCATCGAGGTTTTTTGTTATCGGTTGGCGAAGGCGATTGCGGCGCTCTTTGTGTCACTCGGCCGGATAGGAACGGTGATTTTCACCGGTGGTATTGGTGAGAACGCATCTTCAATCCGCGCCAGGGTAATCCAACAGCTTGGCCTCTTTGGTTTTGAACTCGATCCGGAACGCAACGCTGTACACGGCGCCCGCAGTAACGCATGCATCACCCGGGACGGGGTCCGGATCGCCATGGTGGTCCCGACCGATGAAGAGCTGATGATCGCGCGCGAAACGCTTGCCGTGCTGAGTTGATTCCGTTCCCTCCACGCTCAAAGGCAAAGAGAGAGAAGCCGGCCGCTTAAGCGGGTCGGTTATCTGGCTCCAGGCAGATAGTCATATGGTGATCGGCAACCGTCTGACCTTGTTACTTCCATTGCACAGCGGGGGCTGGCCAATCATCTCAACCCAAATATTTCACGGTACAGTTTATTGTAACGATCAAAGTCAGAACCAAAGAGTTCCGGTCTCATCGGAACAGTCTTCGGTTCTCCTAGTTTCATGTATTTTTGCGGTTGATTGGTTCTCGCCGGACTCCGCGCGATGACCATGCCGACAAAATTCTGCCCTTCGCTGGAAAGCGCCCAGTCGATAAAGAGGGCTGCTGCGAAGGGATGCGGGGCCCTTTTAGCGAGCATCAATATCTTTGGAACCGAAACAACGGGGTCAAGAAACACGAGACCTACCGGCGCGCCTTTTTCTGCCAGCATCATAAGCCGATGAGAATACAGCCATGGAGCCACGGCAATTTCTCCCGCTGCCACGAGTTGCGCCTGCAAGGTGTGGCCATTGCGAAATTGGATTTCTTGTTTTGCGAGTCGCCTAAAATATTCTACGGCCCGGGCCTCCCCCCAAGTGTCAACAAAGGTACGAAAGATATCGCCATCCTCGGTGTCCAGTGACAACCTTCCGCCTTTCCAAAGGGGAAGCAAGAGGTCATCGTAACTTTTCGGCCTCTCATTGTCCTTAACGTGGTTGCGATTGTAGCCTAGGGCAACCGGCAAGTAGGAATAACCGTGCCACAGTCTGTTGGGATCAACGAACTCCTTTCTGATGGCAACACTTTCCGGTGAATGATAAGCATCAACCAGACCCCGGTCGATCAAGCTATTGGCCGTCAAGGAGGCAGACTCAATGACGTCAACTGAGTGCTTACCTGCTTTACCTTCAGTCAGCACCCGGTTGTATATTCCGCCTTCATTGGTTCGGTAGTGGTCGATGGAAATATAAGGGTGCGACTTTCGAAACAGATCGAGAAAAGGACTGGACGCATCAACACCCAGGGTGCCATAGAAAACCAATCGGCCTTCTTTCTTGGCTCCCTCCACGAGCTTCAATCTGCGCTCGGGATTCGGTAGCTCATTCAGCGATTTCAAGGCCTCGCCCGCAGTCTGGCCGAAAGTCACAGGCAAGTGATTCGCGAGGCCAACAACGATTAGAGTCAATAGCCTGCAGATCTGTTTGAGTTTGCGGGACATGTTACCCGACCTCCGTCTTTACCGAGCAGCCACAGCGGAGCGAACAGGCGGCACGGTTTGTGAGCAAATTTTTAACCGGAGCAAAACGGATGATAACCCTTCATTTTGCACCCCGTGCTCGTGAGCGCCAAAAGCTTTTCAAATTCTGCATGGATCGTCGGATCCTCGTCTTCATATTCGATCTGATCCCCGCCTCGTTTCGTGCTTTCATCCACTCCGTAAAATTTCCTCATACCCAGAAACTTCTTGCTTCCTGCCCAACGGAGCGCCAGATATCGCGCCGGTTCGGGGCCGCTATTGAAATGTTGGTGAAACCAATTTTCCGGCGGCACGATAATCGTCCCCTCCTGCCAGTCGTATTTCTGCACGGGTGCGTTCTCTTGCCACATCAAAGAATAGCCTGTTCCACCCAAAATAATGACGTGATTTCCCGGTCCGTGCCTGTGCGCCTTTTTATAGGTTCCAACGGGGAATTCAGATACCAGCGCAGCAAGAATATTTTCGGAAAGCTCGATCAAAACGGTTCTCGCCCCGGCTCCCCGCTCTTTCCAGTCGTGTAGCGCGATAGCCCTGACGTCTCCGACGAAATTTGTATCCCAGATTCGTCCCGGATAAGACTTGCCGCTACCGGAAAAATAGTCTTCTGCGCCTTTGTAGCGATCCGTAAACTCGAATGAATTTTTAAAGACAAAGTCGAGGTTGTGAAACAGATTGATGACGATGGGAGCAGTGGTTACCGCTAGGAATCTAGCGGCTTCCGTCCCGCTACCATTGAAATGTTGGCGCCATGTATTCAAAGGCGGTGAAAACAAGCTTCCAGCTTGCCATTCGAAAGTCTGCTTTCTACCATCAGCCCCCCATATTGCCGTTGCGCCGCGGCCTCTTACCACATAAATCAACTCTTCAAAAACCACTCTCTCAGGCTTTAACGACTTGCCCGGGGCTATCTCGCAGACATAGGCGTCGTTCACATCCCCGGTGCCGATGAGGTTTAGATAAACTCCCAGCCCGCCTTTTCGCTCCCAAGGATACACGGCAACATCACGGATATCGCCGATATAAAAGTCCCGGATCACGGGAATGCCTTCCCCTTCAAGCCACTTTTGGTACGTTGTTTTTCCGCCGATCTCTGCGTTTTGGTTTGGGATCATGAATTTCCTAAGTTCGTCATGTATTCGAATTCGACCGACTCAGATGGTCAGATGCATTGTTATCTTGTCGCATTCAATTTCAGAGATGCTAAACATTCGAACCCGCAGGTGTTTCTGACCGGCGCACTATGACCATTCCGCGAAAGCCATACCGACGCCGGTGCCGGCTGGCGAGCGGTAGCAGGGGGCGTAATCGATCAGTTTCATCTCGAGGTGCTCAACCGCAGCGGCCACTGCGATCCAATTTCGTATCTCAGAGCTTCCCGCTTTGAGCCGTTCGCTCGGCAGCCGCATCAATTCAGTTGTATCCCGGTCTTCCATCGCCTTGATCACCCGCTTGTCCAACTCCTCGTCGACGACAAAATGGCTCAAGCCGCCCGAAGCGATGATCGCGACGCGAGCATCAGCATGCCAGCTCTCGACCGCGGCCCGGATCGCTCGTCCCAGTTCATAACACCGCTTGGCCGAAGGCTGGTTAGGCGGATAATAGGTGTTCAACATAATCGGAACGGTGGGGATCGGTCGATTATTCAAGATTCGCCTGTAGACGAAGCTGAAGGCATGGCCCATTCCCTGGCCTTTTCTTATAAACCGGGACTGCGCTATATCGAAATTACGCGCCATAAGAGATTCGACAAGATGCCGGCCCAATTTTGAATCGACCGGATAATCTCTTTCTTCCTCTCCATAGGCCCACGCCGCCAAATGCAGGGCGGGAATGATGCTGCCCGGGACGTTGGCTATGGTATCGCCCCAGTAGATCAATATCGCCGGCATGTTATCGTCGTTGATGATCTCGTGCTGATCATCCCCAATAATGATCAACACGTCGGGCGCGACTTTGCTTACCGTCTCCGCCTCCCGCGCAATTGCCCTTTGGCAGGCATCGTAGCGGCTCTGCCATTTTACCGCGGTCAGCTCGTCGCGGACCGAGTCTCTCGCAGCCGCCAGCAGCTCTTCATATGTGGTCTCGATACCATCGGGCCGGAAAAGTTCCGTGCTGTCCCTGTCCCGTTCCGCGTGGAGAGGCCAAATTTCCGGCGGAGTGCTCAACTGCGGACTGTGCGAGGTTCCCAAACCCAGGACTATTCGCGCCATGAATCTTCCTTGCGTCCTGCGCGTCGTTCGGTTCACATGATCTGAACCGATTCGCTGCGCGCTTCACGCGTGCGTTCCGGCAGGGCAAATAAGTCGTTGAGGTTCGGCCGGAACGAAATGTAGCCTTGCTCTTCGGCGTACTCAATCAACTTTTCGAGGATGACTCGATTGGAGTCCAAACCGTGGCTCCACGGATTTTTGCCGAACCTCTGTTCCTCCTCTTCCAGAAACAGCACGGCGGTGGGAAACGAAAACCGCTTCGGATATTGGTATCTTTGGCGACATAGACGGTCGGCGTCATCGAATGCCGCGACTAGTTTTTCAACGATCCACGGATGTTTCGCGAGAAGCGATTCTTTCACCACAATCGTATGGGTAATCGGAAATATCCGGGTTCGCTCGAAATATTGTTGCACGGCCTCTCGGCAATCGCGGAAGACCCGCCGTA
>Ga0209819_10000399_pt1 | contig 12447 bp, 12 predicted proteins | sample PPLLak2March2015_FD_187248 | JGI IMG/M metagenome (GOLD analysis project Ga0209819, IMG submission 187248) | Freshwater sediment microbial communities from Prairie Pothole Lake near Jamestown, North Dakota, USA - PPLs Lake P7 Core (1) Depth... | ecosystem: Environmental > Aquatic > Freshwater >... | reverse complement strand
AATCATTACAGATTAATTACATGCTTGCTCTTGCGTTCTACTCATTAAACAACAGGCCGGAGAACTAACACTGGTAGGAGGCTGGAACTCTTTCGTATATGAACAAGAAACATTGCCTCCTACCAGAGCAATCAAATTTGTCCGAGTCCGTGACCAACATAGATTAAATCGGTATGCTACAATAATGCTAGGTTCATACGTAGGCATAGCTAGATTTTGGAAATTATTAGAAAATAGCCTACATGCTATTTGGATAACTAGTCAGCTCTAATGACATCTGTTATGAACAATCAGATAATTCAAATCTATTAAGTAACTTCCGTAGGTCCAAGTTCATAGATCCTATGTCCACTATATCCACCTATTGGTCTTAAAATACCCTTAGATTCAAGTGAACGTAGAAATGAATTTGCAATTGAAATCTTTACACCCATTGACCTGGCCAGTCCTTGGGACGTAATTGGTTTCATACTCTGAATGGTCTTTAACCCTTGAGGTTCCTCTATGACTATTAATGATTTTTGTTTTTGTTTAATTGGGCCCTTCTTTTCTCCCTTCTTCGTCTTTTCATCGGCAGCTGGAGTATCCTTTGATGTTTTTTCTTGACTCCCTATTGATCTTTTCTTAGCTCCACCCATAGGAACATCAATGTTAACCCATTTTATAATCCTATGGAAAATGTACGGTGAAATTTTGTAACTACCCATATTTTCCTTCAAACAAATCTGATTCTTTTGCAAATTTAGTTTGAAATATTTTAAAACACCCTCCCGTAACAAATAATGTTGGATTTTTCCATTATTGTCAATATTTTAGAGCAAATGGAACGAACAACAAGTAGACTGGAACTTACAAATTATTTGGTTAGTCTTTTCAAAAATACCTCCTCTGATCTCATTGATAGAATAATTTATCTTATTCAGGGAAAAATTAGACCTGATTACGAAGGAATTGAAATGGGAATCGCTGAAAAAACAATAATTCGAATTATGTCACAGATTTCAAATATTTCAAGTGATGAGGTTTATCATAAATATCGTGAAATAGGCGACCTCGGAAGCGTAGCAGAATCAATTTTGAAGAATAAAGTACAGACCACACTTTTTAATGAAAAGGTTACTATTGAAAGGATTTATTTAATTTTTGACAAAATATCCAAAACTACTGGGAAGGGATCACAAGAAATAAAGTTAAGATTGTTAGCGAGTCTTTTTAATGATTCATCTCCTCAAGAGTGTAAATATATTATCAGATTTGCACTCGGAACTCTAAGACTTGGAATCGCTGATATTACAATAATGGATGCTTTAGCTTTGGCATACACCTCCGATAAAAAGAATAGAAAAGTTTTAGAAAGCGCTTATAATGTCTCAAGTGACTTGGGAAGGGTTTCCAAGATATTGGCAAAAGATGGAATAAAAGCTGTTTCTGAAATTAAGATTGAAATATTTATACCAATAAGACCAATGCTTGCAGAAAGAGTTCAAACAAGTAAAGAGGCACTCGAAAAGGTGTCTGGTAAGGGCGCAGTAGAATTTAAGCTCGATGGTGAGAGGGTCCAAATACATAGAAAAGACAAGAAGGTGGAGATATTTTCAAGGAGCCTAGAAAACATTACACATTATTATCCGGATGTTGCTCAAGTTTCAAGGACCATTACTCTAAGAAGTTTCATAATTGAGGCTGAAGTAGTTGCAATCAATAAGTTTACTGAAGAATTTCTTCCATTTCAAGAACTCATGCACAGACGTAGGAAATACGATATAGCGAAGAATGTAGAAAATTATCCTATTTCTGTAAATGTTTTTGATATCCTCTGGGCTTCAGGTAGAGATAAAACAAAACTTCCTTATGTAAAGCGAAGGGAGTTATTGAAAGATGTTATTACTAATTCAGTAGATCGAAAACTAACGCTCATGCATCAGAAGATTGTAACTAGTGTAGAGGAACTCGATAACTTCATGGCTAAATCAATAGAATATGGTTGTGAGGGTTTGGTCGTTAAACAGATCAATAGTCCATATAGAGCAGGGGCAAGAGGATTTGCATGGACAAAAATCAAAAGAGAATATAGAAGTGAATTAGTCGATAGTTTGGATTTAGTAATAATAGGGGGGTCTCATGGCAGAGGAAGAAGAGTAGGCAAGTATGGTGCTCTATTACTTGCCATCTTTGATAAAAATGAAAATGTTTTCAAAAGTGTATGTAAAGTTGGAAGTGGATTTACAGATGAAGTCCTTGAAGAATTGTTTAAAGAATTAGGAAAATGCAAAATACCAAAGAAACATCCACGTGTTTACTCAAAACTAGAAATGGATACTTGGTTTGTACCTACAATAGTAATTGAAATCATAGCATCAGAGATAACATTAAGTCCTGAATACGATGCGTGCATGGATTCCATCAGAAAAGGTTTTGGATTGTCCTTAAGATTTCCGAAATTTACCAAAAAAATACGGCTCGATAAAAATCCCCAAGACATAACAGATGAATCTGAACTTATTCAAATGTACAAAAGACAAAGAAACGTAAAATTGTAATCTAGAGTAATCCTATTGTGTGTGATTCTTCTCCTATACTAGTTGACTGGTTTTGCATTTACAACTAGCTTGAAATTATTCAATATATCTTTGCATCTATTTCTGATAGTCACTTCAGTAACACCAGCAAAATTGGAAACATCTATCTGAAGAAGATTTACTCCTAGCAATATTGATGCAAGGTAAATATATGCAGCGGCTAGTCCATTGGGTGCTTTGCCGTCCGAAAAGAAATTATTATTTGTTTTTTGGGCAATTTCGAGCGCCAATCTTTCGATTTTTGTATCTATTTTTGCAATATTAGCAAGTTTTGAAATATAGTTATCTATTGCAAACATCGAAGGGGCCGCAGAGGTATGAGAATAGGATGCTGACATGGAATATGATTTTGGATCTGTGAATAAAATCTGAGGTTCTGACTCATCTGTCAGTGAAGACGTGTCCGTCCTAATTTTTGATTCGTCTATTTTGTTCATCTCCATTACCATCGATCTGTAATATCTGGAAGCTAGTTTTACGCTTGACTTGTCAAATTCTGATATACCTGCCGCTTGAACAATTTCTTCTATTGATCTAACAACACCACATCTTTTGCAAGCCAAATAAATCGTGGCTGAAGCAATACATGTAATAGACTTTCCCTTTGCCTTACTATTAGTTTCAAAATTTCGGTAAATCATTGACGCAGTTTCAGTTATAGTTTTTCTCAGACAGAGAACAGAACATACTTCGTTAATCTTTGAAAGGACATTTGATAGTCTTCTTTCTTTTGAAGAATTAACTCTTAATCTGCTATGCCATCTACGAGACCTATTCATGAGTTCAACGTTTTGATAATCTATAATTCGTCCGCTATAATCTCTCGAACTATTTCCTATCTCAGTCCTTAATCCAAAATCATGTAGTGACAAACTAGTCGAACCACTTGCTCTTGTATTCTTGTTTCTTTCTTCAAAATCAGTTGAATTGTTTTCGGGTCCGTAATAGTCTACTTGTTCCATAACTACGCATCCACATTTGTGACACACATACTCACCCTTACCATAGTCAAGGATAATTTTTGATTGACATTCCGGACATTGAGAGCAATATTCAACAGATGTCATTTCATTTTCCTCCTCTTTGATTTGTTCCTTTTTTTTGACGAATTATATTGATGATTGAGATTATGTAATTTGTACACTTTTCCGCCAACACTATACTTTGAATTTAGAGTTGGAATTACAGATGCGTATGGTGATTTGATCGAGCCTATTAATTCAATAATTTTTCCAACCTTGGTACCTTTATCATCAATTAGTGCCTGACCTATCAAATTGTGGTTAGTGTTCTCCTCAATTTTGACTATTAGCCTCCCACTCTTGGCTAAGTGGATGATTTCACCTATTTTTTCCATTATTTGTATTAACACCTATTGCACACTCATTATCATTTTAATCTGTCAATAAAAGTTAGTTTCAAGATAAATAAAATCTATCATCTAGATTTGAATTAGGTTCGTTTGAAGCCAGTTTCAGGATGGCGTAGAAACATACTAATGCTTTTGCTGTCTTGCCTCAATCATCTCTTTTGCAATTCGATTAATAACAGATGACTTCTTGTCCCTTTTTGAGATCATAATATACCCTGACTTTACGAAGGCCCTTCTCGGATAACGTGCCTGATTATTAATATCTTCTTCCGAAAAATCCAATTCTAGAGTTTTTGATGCGCCTATCAGCTCTTGCATTGTAGGATCATAAACAGAAATATTTTTACTTACTTTTCGCCCTTTTTTTCGGGATAGATTTTTGTTAAAATAATCTAACCATACTATCTGATGATCGTAATCCTTCATTACGGTCATTATGTTTTTTCGCATAATTAATTATTTTGACTCGGTTATGAGACTATGTCCACAATAGGGAGGCTATAATGCATCATTCTTTTAGTATATAATTTTTAGATTCCCATATTCAATTATTTTATATAGCCAGAATTCATTACCAAAAATGTCCCGCGGTAGCTCAGCCTGGTAGAGCTTTCGGCTGTAGTAGTCGGCAAAAATTGCTAACCTCGTGAAACAGCCTATCGGGCTAACAAACATTTGCAGTGACCGAAGAGTCGCAGGCTCAAACAGATTTGATTTCAAGCTCTTCTGGAGTAAATCCTGCCCGCGGGATACACTTCATATTGATATGAGAATGGAGTCTCAAAATCTAAATTATTGGACTATTTTATACCGGTGAAGCCATATTCTCTGTTATTGTTAAATTACCCAACATGCGAAATACTTGTGTTGAACAGCACAGGACATGTTGAACCGCATATCAAAGAATCCAATCATATTAGGGATTTTGTATTTGGATTTGGTGATGGAATAAATACCTCCTTAGGAATTGTTGCTGGCGTCGGTGGGGCAAACAGCTCAGCAGACTTTATCATATTAGCTGCACTTGTGGGAATGTTCACTGGTGCGAAGGCAATGGCAGTACAAAACTATTTGGCACTAAAGTCCCAAAGAGAGATTCTAGAATCTGAAATAAAAAGAGAGGAATACGAAATGGAAGCATATCCTGAAAAAGAACGAATGGAAATTGAAGAAATTTATCGTGCTAAATACTTTGATGAAGATTTAGTAAAGCGTGTTACAGATAAGATTACATCGAATAAAAGAGTGTGGCTCAAAACTATGTTAACAGAAGAATTGGGATTGAACTTGGACATTGTCGGCAACCCTATCAAAGGTGCTCTTATTATGTTTGCCTCTTTTATCATTGGTGGCATTTTGCCAATATTACCATACCTACTATCTAAAACAGGTTTTGTACCTCTTCAATTTGCATTATGGATAGCTATTGCGGTTAGTCTCACTTCTTCATTCTTAATTGGTGCCAAAAAAGCAAAGTTAGCGAAGAAAAATTGGGTGAAAGGAGGAATAGAGATGTCTGCTTTAGGAACTGGAATTGCTTTATTAGGATATGGTATTGGTGCGGAATTGAATAATGCAAATTTGCTAAATTATTGACCCAAAAAACCTGATCATATTGTTTACAAATAAATTCAAAGTTTGTGTGTCTCTGGCGACAGATTCGGCTGATAAGTTACCAAAGTTGATTGCTAGGGCCCTACAGAAACGAGCTGATTATGTGGAAATTAGATTTGACCATACGATTTACAAGGAATTAGATTACGCCTTAGATATATCTAGTAGTGTAAAAAATAGAGCAATCTTTACATTGAGATCGAAGGATGAAGGTGGATATTTTGATGGAGATCACAGCGAACATGTTTCATTATTAAAGAAAATGGCTGGGGCAAGCCCAATGTTACTTGATATAGAGATCTCTATCATAAAAAAAGATAAAGAGATGAGGCAATTTCTAAAGGAAAATAAAATCCCAATACTAGTATCTTCTCATGACTTTAAAAAAACCCCAAATTTGTCATCTCTTTTAAAAAAATTTGAAGATATGTCTAATTACAGCAATTATGTCAAATTGGTCACCACAGCAAGAACTTTTGAAGATAATTTCAAATTGCTTTCACTTTACGACAACAACACCAATACGAAATTGATTGCATTTGCAATGGGAGAACATGGCATATTATCAAGGTTATTATGCATTTTGTACGGAGGCTCACCGTTTACTTATGCTTCATTGGATAATCCGTTGGCCCCAGGCCAGCTTGACATTGTACTAATGAAAAAAATATACGATAGAATTGGAAATAATCTGAAAAGTAAATGAACGCTGATTTTAAGACTTATTGCATAATTGGTGATCCCATAGATCATTCGTTATCTCCCGCAATTCACAATGCTGCTTTCAATACTCTAGGGCTCAATTGCAGCTATATTGCCTTCAGGGTTCAAGAAGGTCAATTAAAAAATTCTATCGATTCTTTGCGATCCATTAACATCGGCGGGTTTAATGTAACAATGCCACACAAAGTTAAGGTTTTGAATTATGTTGACCGCTGTGACAAGACAGTTCAGTTGGTTGGAGCAGCAAATACGGTCAATAATGAAGAGGGAAAATTTTGCGCGTATAATACGGATGTCGCAGGTTTCATAAGACCATTACGTGAGCGAAAGATTGGTTTTAATGGCATTGAAGTAATGATTTTGGGAGCAGGAGGTGCCGCTAGAGCAGTGGTTGTTGCACTCTCGGAAGAAAAAGGAATTGCAAATATCAATATTTTTAATAGGAATACTGACCGATCAACAAACTTAGCAAATCTCGTCAAGAAATTAGGATTAAAGGCAAGCATCATTTCCAATGATGACGTTCAGAAAATTGCTTACAAGTCCGATCTCATCATAAACACTACTCCACTTGGCATGAGTAATGAGGAGAGTTTGATAAAGTCTGCCAGTATAAGCAAGGATTCGATCGTCTACGATATTGTGTATAAGCCGATAAATACTAAATTAATAGAAAATGCTAAAACTGCTGGTGCTCAAGTGGTTTACGGTTATGAAATGTTACTAGAACAGGCAACTGCGTCATTTAAAATATGGCTTAAGATGGATCCTCCAATAGATTCTATGAAAAAGGTGTTATTTGGAATGTTTGGTGAACCTACTTGACTATAAAGGTAACATCAATAGTTCATGGTGCCATATCTATAGTGAATGCTGTTGCAACAGGATATGGATCTGCAATGGGAATTTCACTAAACGTCAAAGTAGAAATAATATCAAAGAAGGGTTCAGGATTAATTTTTCAGAAAGGTGGGGGAAGTCTTATGATAAAAAAAATAATCTATGATGTGCTTCAATCAAAGTATATCAACAATAATCAATTACTAATTAATATAAACTCAGAGATACCCTCGGGGATGGGATTGAAAAGTTCAAGTGCAGTATCAAATGCAGTAGCGCTTGCATGTAATTCATTAACTAATAAAGAGAGCAGAGATGAATTTGTACTTAATAGTGCAATAGACGCATCATTATATGCAAAGACAACTATTACCGGTGCATATGACGATTCAACTGCGTGTTATTATGGCGGGTTTGTTACCACAGATAACTATAAGAGAAAAATATGGAAAAGAGAAAATTCACCTACGGACATAAGCGCTGTGATATTTTTGCCAAATAACAAAAAACGGGGAGATGTTACTAGGCTTAAATTGCTCTCAGATATTTATCTGGAAGCTTTTCAACTGGCCTATTCGGGGCAATATTGGAAAGCCATGACATTAAATGGGGTTTTAACATCCTCATTACTTTCAAATAGTTACACTCTCACTAGGATGTGTCTAGAAAATGGGGCACTAGCAGCTAGTATATCTGGGAACGGTCCTGCCATCGCTGCCGTAGTACGTGAAAGTGAGGTGCAAAAAATTAAGTCAGTATTATCTAATTTAGACGGAAGGGTCATAATTTCGAGAACAAACAATCAAAAAGCATCGACAGTGAGAGAAGTTGGGTAAAATAGTTGTTACAAGGTCTTTGTTGAATGGTAACGTCACGTGTCCGCCTAGTAAGAGCTATACACACAGAGCCATTTTCATTTCTTCCTTGGCAAACGGAAATTCACATATAATTAATCCCCTCATATCAAGAGACACGATTGCAACAATTGATGCATGCAGAGAATTAGGAGTAGGAATAAAGAGAACCGATAAGGGATTAATTGTTTCTGGAAAAGATTCTTTACAAATTCCGGCTAATGTTATTAATGTAGAGAACTCTGGAACAACTATGCGTTTTGTTACTGCTATTTCCTCCTTACTAAATGACGGATACGTTGTAATCACGGGAGATGATAGTATTAGGAAAAGGCCTATGCGACCTCTATTAACAGCTTTGAAACAACTTGGGGTTAATAGTTTTTCTACCAGAAAAAATGGTAAGGCCCCTATTATTGTACAGGGAGGAGGAATTAATGGAGACAACATTACTATCGATGGTTCTATATCAAGCCAGTTTATTTCAGGAATTCTAATCGCAGGAGTTTGCGCAAAATCGAGAATTTCTCTAAGCGTTACGGGAAAACAGGTCTCAAAATCCTATATACAATCTACACTTAATGTTATGTCCAAATTTGGTGCAAGAGTAAAGCATTCTAGAGATTATAGAAAGTATAATATCTTCAATAATCGATATGTGCCAACTTCTTTTACTATACCAGGAGATTTTTCTACGGCATCATTATTACTATCTGCAGGTACACTTGTAGGTGGTGAGATTACAGTTAGTAATTTGGACTTTTCGTTACCTCAAGGTGATTCAAAGATTCTTGAAATCCTAAAGAAAATTGGTGCAGTGATTAGTATAGACAAGAGAAATGGGACTGTGAAGACTGAGGGAACCCAAGAACTAGATGGAGGGGAATTTGATCTATCAGATACACCAGATTTGCTTCCTGTTGTGGCTATTTTATCTTTGAAATCAAGAAATCCTGTGAGGATATATGGAGTTTCTCATACACGTTACAAAGAAACGGACAGATTGAAAATTATTGCATCTGAATTTAGAAAATTTGGAGTTAAAACAAAGATATTACCTGATGAAATCACCATTGTTTCGCCAAAAAAATTAAAGAGTGCACTCATTGATTCACATAATGATCATAGGCTTTTTATGAGCTTCGCAATAGCGGCAATGATCACAGAAAAATCTGTTGTGGATGGTGTGGAATCAGTTGATGTTTCTTACCCATCTTTTATACAAGACATGAAAAAGATCGGCGCTAAATTTAGTCAGTCTTGATTCATCATATTAGCTTCGTAAAGTTTTTTGCTAATATAGTAAATTAACATAAAGGCAATATATATGACATACAAATGGTATCAATATCTATAAAATGACTGGTAATACATTGGGTGAGCGATTCACTTTAACTAGTTTCGGTGAAAGTCATGGAAGATGCATCGGAATGGTATTGGATGGATGTCCTTCTGGACTTCCTCTATCTGAATCAGATCTACAGTTTGAATTAGACAAGCGAAAACCGGGACAATCAATAATTACAACCCAGAGAAAAGAAGAAGATAAAGTAGAAATTTTGTCAGGAGTTTTTAATGGATATACTACTTCAGCTCCAATATGTGCAATAATATGGAACAAAGATTCAGATTCTAAGCCGTATGAGGTGATAAAGAATAGTCCACGACCAGGTCATGCAGATTATCCATCTTTCGTAAAATACGGAGGATATGCCGATTATAGAGGAAGCGGTAGATTTTCTGGCAGATTAACAGCAACCATGGTCATGGGTGGTGCAATAGCACAAAAGCTCTTGAATCACACGTTGGGAATAGAAACCATTGCTTATACTACTCAGATAGGTCAAATTAGTTACAAATCTTTATCATATCAAGAATCAAAAAAAAATAGATATGCAAATGAGGTTCGCTGTCCTAATCCCGAAATTGCTGAGAAAATGAAATCCGCTATTATTGATGTAAGGAAAAATGGAGATTCTCTTGGAGGAATTGTCGAGTCTATATCTGTGGGATTACCAGTAGGATTGGGAGAACCAATATTCTCCTCAATGGAATCTGATCTCAGTAAAGCGTTATTTAGCATTCCATCTGTAAAGGCAATAGAATTTGGATCTGGTTTTTCAGGAACAAAGCTGAAAGGTTCTGAAAATAACGACGAGTATGTACTCTCTGAGGACAACAAGATAATAACAAAGACGAACAATTCTGGAGGAATATTAGGAGGTTTGACTAATGGTATGCCATTAGTAATAAGAATTGGATTCAAGCCAGCATCATCCATAGCAAAGAAGCAAAAAACAGTAGATTTGGTTTCCAATTCTGAATGTGACATTGTTGTTCCTGGAAGACACGACCCTTGTGTTGTTCCTCGAGCTATACCAGTAGTAGAGTCGTTAGTTTCATTGATTTTGGCTGACCACGCGATTAAATGGAATCTAATACCACCTGTTCTAAGTGAAGGAAAAAAATGAGCGAAGAAAATGAACTCAAATTAGAAAAACTGCGCGATGACATGCGACTTGTAACTGCAGACATAATAAAACTTATACATAAAAGAATGAATATAGCAAGCCAAATCGGAAATATCAAGAATAATCTGATGATGAAAATAGAGGATGTTTCCGTTGAACAAGATATAGCGAGGTATGTTCATGATATGGGAACGCAAGTAGGATTGAATAATGAGTTTATAGGGAGGCTATTGAATTTATTATTTTTAGAATCAATAAGAATTCAAAAGGAAAAAGCTTCAAACAAAGAAACAAAGCTAGACCACATGGCCATGTTTTTGAAAGCAAAACAATTAGAATCTGAGGGTAAGAAGATAATTCATCTGGAAGTTGGTGAGCCCGATTATATGCCCCCCGTTAGTGTCAAACATGAATTATTGAAAACTTTTGAGAAAAGGCATGTTCACTATACTCAAACGACTGGAATTCCTCTACTAAGAAAGTCAATTGCAAAAGAGAGATCAGTAAGGGATGATAATGTCATAGTTAGTCCCGGGGCAAGGTTTGCAGTATTTAGCGCAATGGTTTCTACATTATCAGTTGGCGATGAAATGGTCATTTTTGAACCCGCGTGGCCTGCTTACAGAGATTGTGCAAATTTTATTGGTGTAAAAGTTAAGGCAATCAAGACCTCCGTGGAACAAAAATGGGATCTAGATTTGGAAGAATTAGAGAAGATGATAACACCTAATACCAAAATGATAGTTCTAAATTCTCCGAATAATCCAACAGGAAAAATAATCCAGCAAAGAGAAATGGAGTACATCCTTAAGTTGGCTACAAAAAATAACATCTTTGTTCTAAGTGATGAGGTGTACTCAATGTATTCCTACATTCCTTATAGGAGCATCCTTGAATTTGAATACGATAAGAGCATAATGGTTTCCTCATTTTCAAAGAGTCACGCTATGACAGGCTTTAGAGTCGGATATGCAATAGCTTCAAAAAATATCATAGATAAAATTTCCAAGATTCAAGCAATAGCTGTAACGAGTGTAGCCGAACCAATGCAATATGCTGCTGTTGCTGCAATGAAAAGTAATGTTACTAACAACGCGACTTTAATGAAGAAACGGTTAGATTTCATAAGAAGGGAACTAGAGGACATTCCTTGCGATTTCATCAACCCAGATGGTGGTATGTATTACTTCCTAAGATTCAAAAATAACATCGATGTCAATAAGATAATATTTGATCTCTTAAATGAGGGAGTTGCGGTAGCTCCGGGAACTGGTTTTGGAGAATCATACTTTGATTTCATTAGAATTTCAGCCTGTCAACCAATTAAATTACTAAATGATGGATTAAAAATACTAAGAAAGGTTATGAATGTGTGATATAATGGCTAAATCAGTCGCAATAGTAGGTGCTGGAAAAATGGGTTTGTGGTTCTGTAACTATTTTTCAAAAAAAAATAATTTTGAGGTATTATTGTATGATAAGAGAAAGATCAAATTAGATCCAAAAAAATTCGCTGGTAACATAACTGTCTGCAAATCACTGCAACCTTGTGTTAGCAAAGCTGACATCGTTATTGTGTGTGTACCAATTAGGATAACAATTCCTGTAATTAACAAATGCACATCAATGATGAAAAAAGGAGCCTGCATAGTAGAGATATCTTCACTTAAACTGGACATCTTTAATTCTTTGCTAAATATTCCAGATTACTTGATTCCTCTGTCGATTCATCCAATGTTCGGTCCAGGAGCTAAGAAGTTGAGTGATACTAAATTATTGATAGTACCAATAAGGAACGAAAAGAGAGAACAAAAGTTAGTAAGATCATTATTTAAGGAGGCAAGAACAATAGTAATCAAAGACCCAAAATGTCATGATTCAATTATGGCAATAATATTAGGAATGATTTACTACGTAAATTTATTACTGGCTAGCACAATAAGTAATGAAAATATCACAGTACTAAAGAGAGTTTCCGGAACTACTTTTTATCT
>Ga0209819_10000398_pt1 | contig 12457 bp, 10 predicted proteins | sample PPLLak2March2015_FD_187248 | JGI IMG/M metagenome (GOLD analysis project Ga0209819, IMG submission 187248) | Freshwater sediment microbial communities from Prairie Pothole Lake near Jamestown, North Dakota, USA - PPLs Lake P7 Core (1) Depth... | ecosystem: Environmental > Aquatic > Freshwater >... | reverse complement strand
GTCCGAGTGTTTCACATCGGCCTTGCTGTGTACGGTAAAATTCGGCATCTGCTCATCGCGAAAGTTTAGATCCCGCTTCCAGATCTTGTAAAGCCGGGTGCAATTACCGCCGCCCAGGTCGCCCAACAGCCGGTCATCGTTGGTCCACTCGGCGATGGTCGAAGCCGCGATCGCCTCCTGCCACGGCCGGTTGCGCGCGATCCAGAACCAGCCATAGACCGCAGCTTTCGTCGTCGGCAGGGCCTCGGCTTTGAGGACTTGATCCACGCTCAGTCCAAGCTCCCTTCCCTGTCTGAAGATAAGATCCAGATGGCCGGCTTTCGAATGTTCATCTTCGACCAGCTCTTCGTGCTCGTGCTCCATGATCCGTTGCTTGACCTCGAACTCCGGACAGTTCGCCGCCACCTGCGGCCAAAAGTTTCTCCGCTGCCGGACGTAAATACCCAACTGCAACAGGTAGATCCGCGCCCGCTCGGTGGTCATCTCAATCGAATAAAAATGCTGCATCTCCGGCGAAAGAAACAGATCCCGCACACAATCCCCGAGCTTTTGTCGCCATTCGTGTGGCTTCATGAACTTACCCCCTGATGGCCATTTCGTAGTTAGAAAGCTTTTCAGTTCTAGCCTATTACTTACTTGCTTAGCAGTAGCCGATCGCTTAAACCCTTGTCAAGACGGGTTTGAGCCCCGCCGCTCGCGGATAGGATGTAGTTTTCTTGCGAGTCCATTGAGGGTGGGACAAGGGCCAATCCCTCTCCGTGAACCGCTCTTCCTAGAAGCAACCACTCTCAGTTTCCCTTTTTGCATGGAAACGCCACATTCAACGCCCAAATGGCCAGAACAAACTCGTTCCTGTGCAGCTCTTCAGGATAATCCCGTAAATGTTTCACGACTATTCTTGCCGCGTGGCTATTTGAAATACCCCATTCCGGAAGACAGAACTGCGCATCCGATTTGAGAACCTGCTGATAAAGTAGATTCATGTTCGTAATGCCCTGCATGAAACCTGCGCAAAACATCATCTCGCCGGATGATGAAATGTCTGGCCTTTTGCCGTCCGTGTATGACACGAGTAAATTACATCGTTTTAATAGTTCGTTTCCGTCCGCATAGCACCACGCAGGGATAAACAACATGAGAAACATCAAGATAATTTTCATCGCGCCTCCAGCGGGTTTAAGTACATCTGCTCTTGGCTAAACTTGAACCAACTCTCGAGCTGTTACAGTCTGTCTTCTATGGAATACATGGAACGGATCTCTCGGCGAGCGAGCGTAGGTAGAAGGTCAACTACCCCTATCGCTGGTTTGCCACTGCCCAATGCGCTTGGCCAACTCGGCGGGGGAGGCCATGGCCAGTGACAGCGGCACCATGAGGGCACTTATGACGATGAGCCCCCAAATGGCGACGGAGTAGTTCCCGTTCAGGTCGAAGATGATGCCCATGACCAAGGGGCCGATGACCCCCGCGGCGATGGGAGCCCCCTGCAGCAAACCTAGGACTCCGCCGATGGCCCGGGTGCCGAACATGATGCTGCCGACGGCGCCCCGCATAGGAACGAGACAGCCGAAGCTGACGCCGAACATCAGCGCGAAGGGTAATGTGGCCGAGACCGTATGGACGTCTACCACCTGGAGGTACAACAGGGAAAGGCCCATCATCGCGGCGACGACTGCTAGGACGAGGCGATAGTCCATCTTGTCCAGTAGATAGCCGCCGCCAACCCGCCCAATACCGCTGATAATGAAGACCATGGACATGACCACGGCCGCCCAGGCCGCGGTAAGTCCGATGTCTTGCTGGAAATAGGGAATCATGTGGACTTGGAAGGCGGAGTTCACGGTGAAGGTACCCGACAAGTAGCTTGTGAACAGCCAGAACTCCCTGGTGCGCAGCACCGCATGGAGCGTGAGCCCGCTGTCCGGCCGGCGGGCCGATGGGCCGGTGAGGCGTTCCGAGGAGGCGCCATCCTCCGGTGGGTCACCGTCAGGGCGCAGACCGTAGGGCTCCGGCCGGTCGCGCACCAGCATGCTGAGCAAGGTGACGCCGAACAAGATGAGAATGCCGTAGCCGATAAGGACGACGCGCCAGCCGTGTGCCTCCTCGATCTGCGCGTTCAGTATGACGATGGGCGAGCCGAAGATGGGACCCGTTACTGCAAGCCCCATGGCCAGGCCGCGTTTGCGACGGAACCACCGCGAGATGATCACGGGCCAGGTGACCGCGTGGCTGACACCGGATGCTCCCAGCGAAATGACAACGATGAAGAGAAAAAACGCGACGATGCCGGTGGTGGAGCCGAGGCCGATGAAGCCCACGGCTGAGATGAGGGCGCTCCAGAAAATCAATTTGCGCGAACTGAAGCGGTCCAGCAGGAAGCCGACAACGGGACTGACAATGCCGGACTCCAACTGGCGCAGCGACATGGCGGCTGAAATGACCCAACGGTCCCAGCCGAAGGTGCGTTCTATGGGGAGGATGAGAACGCCGAACCCCTGGAAATAGGCGGCGGAGAAGATGGTGTTGACCGCAACACTCGCGGCCACCATATACCAGCCGAAAAAAATTGGCTGCCGCTTTTTCCCTGATTTCACAGTGGCGTGAGGTTTGATCAAACCCGGCTCCACGTGCGGGTACGGCTGGGCATCTTACTCGTTGTCATCGCGGTTCGTTAACACAGAAGACGGGGCTTGAGGCACGGGTGGGATCAAACCGTTCTTTGAGTCAGTAATACGTTATTTTCCCTCAAAAAGATATTCGCTTGCCGATCTTAAAAAAAATAACGCGGGCAGGCGTCACACCTATCGAGTCTTACAAACGACGTGTGTTAGCTCTCCGGGCTATCACCGTCTTACAAACCACCCGCCGTTCTCGAAGCCGTCACAGTGGGCTGTAAAACAGGGGGACACCAACACCCAGTAAGCTAGACACGCTGTTTACTTGGAACGCGCAGGACGACAGAATCTACCTATTACCTTAACCAAATCGCGCGGCGACGTAGGCTTAAGCAAATATTCTGCTGCCCCCGCTTTGAGTGCTTTTGTTTTTAAATGACGAGCAGTCTCGGCGGTAAGAACAACGATCGGAATACCAGATGTAAAAGGGATCTTTTTAAGTATCGTAATCGCCTCTACGGCGGTCATGTCTGGAAGGTTTAGATCTGTCAGTATGAGATCTGGGTGCTCGGTTAAGGCTTTGCCTATTCCCTGCCCGGAATTTGTCGCCAATGAGGTTTCATAGCCAGCCTCATTCAGGAAAGCAGCCAAACTTTCGGCTAAACGGGAGTTGTCGTCGACTAGCAGTATTTTCCCGGCCATTGCAGCGTCCCCTAGCCATCAATTCGGCTACTCTGACTCCACACCGAAAATTCAGAACTTCCGGGAACGAGTCGCTTCGTAACAGTCATACTTTGTCAGAGCACAGAGTCATAACATGTGTGTCAAAAAATCAAAATATCTATACGCGAATTAATTGCCAGCAATCAAACGCTCCTAATGTAAATCAGGCACAACGGCCCGCTCGAATTATATGTACTCGGGAGAGCCTATTGTCATTTTAGGCAACGTGAGCTGACTATTTTTGCATTCTTTGTCGGCTGGCCCCAACATTGCGCTTAGATGAACTTCCATGTTTCTGCGAGACATGGTGCGCTGAGGAAGAGCATAAGCGTGGAACGACTTCGTAAATCTGAAATTGAGTTCCTCTGGATTCAACTAGAGGACGTTATCGAGCACGGGAAAAACAAGAATGCAAAAACGAAGCTCGAATTGATACGAAGAATCTATCAGTTTTTGGCCAAAACGATGCCCAAGAATAAGCAAGCACACAAGCGGTCAGCTAATCGTAAAAGCGTTCGATAATTTTCATCTCATATTTACTTCATTGACATTTTCCCCTCCATTTCTTTGCGTTCACGGTCTGGGCCTTTGCCTTGATTTTCCGGGACTGCCGCGGCGTAAGGGGCCTGGTTCTAGTCCAACTCTTTTTCCAGCTTTGCAAGTGCGCGGGCAATTCGTAAAGCTCTGCTACGATTTTCTTGTCTTGGGTCTCGACGTACTTACGGGCCAAATCATTCATTCGTTCTTCGATCTCTCGTCAAAGAATAATCCCTTGAACGGAGTTTTTCTTGACAGCCGGCGACATTCGATTGACACGTGAACGGCAATGCGAGGGCTTTCAGTCGGGGTTTCGTTCCTCGACATAGAGCACTAAAGGCAATAGACTCCGATCAACAAACCATCCGAGCGTTAATTCCGGGTCCGCAGGAACCGGGAGCCCGAACAGAGAGGTCCTGCAGGGCGCGGGAAACCCGCCATCTCATCTCTATGAAGTGGCGTTTCGATGGTGCGCCGGATATCCGTTAAATAACCATGCAGGCGCCGGGACAATAGAAATGCTGCAAGAGTGCGGGATTTAGGCGTGGTCATTGGGGAGTAAAAAAGTTGGCTTTCCGAGGCACATTTTGATATGAGGCACACTGATTTCGCTTGATCAAGTGAGCCGATCAAAGCCATGGCAAAGACGAAAGATCCATACTTGGAGAAGATTCTGCCTCCAGTGGTGGGTGCAGTGGTAGGTGGAATTGCCGGAGCTCTAGCGACGGGCTTGATATTCTACCTTGTGCCATGGGCGTTTGGTTTACGTCACGAGGTTTCCCAAAATGAATTTGTCACGGCAGTAAACCAAAGCCTAAAGCCACAGTTCGATGAATTAAAGACGAACTTAGGTAATATCACCGGAGAATTTAATAGACTTGGAAATCGAGTAACGGCGCTCGAAGCAAAACTGGAGGCGATCGATAATTACGTAGTTAAAGAATTTAGAGCTAAGGCGGAGAAAATTCTTGGAACGTCAAACGTCGCGATAATCCGTACCCATGCAACCGGTTTAACAGCTAGCCCGACGACTTTGTGGGTCCCATACAAAGGTTCCAAAGAACAAAAGGTATATGCGATTACCTACACCGTTGAAGCGATAAAAGAGGACTTTTTAGTGGTTCGATCGACCATAAGACAAAGCGATGGACAAGTTCTCGATGATAAGCCCATCAAGATCCGGTTACCATCTGACGTAGGCAAGCCCGTAACCTATTCGCCGCGATTTCAAGGCATCGGAGCATCAGCTGCCAGCTTTCAGCTGGTGCTTTTAGAGCGTTTAAGTGCAACTGACTTGATATTTGCAACAGGCATAAAACCTCCCCCTACGTCTTGAGGTCTCTCACTTCGTCGAATTTGAACGAGGGCCAGTTCTCGCGAGCGGGTTTTTGGTACCCGAGTCGAATTGGTGGGGCGGGCAGAACTACAAGTTAAGTTGTATTGGTTTTCAGTTCGAAAATTGTGTCTTGCTAGTTTTTTGGATTGCCTTCGCATTTACGGTCCCCTTTTTTAGATCGGTCGCACGGCGCCCGGGTTCATGCATGTGCTTTTACTCAAAATCTGCCCGTAATTCAGGTGTCGAGAGTCGTGGGGTAAAATATTTCTTCAATACGAGCCAATTGTTTCGTCAGGCCTTCCTTGACAGACGCCTCCATCAAAACCTTCAACATCTTTACGTTGGCACGAATACCCAACGGATAGGGGTCGCTCCCGAATAGCGCGGACTGTTGCTTGACGAGGTCCTCGACAAAGAAAAAGTAACCCGCCCCAACAGTGCGCGCTTGCTCGAATGCCAGCTCCTTCGATCTGCTGAATGCTTTATACAGCTCGAGCGCCGCCCAAGGATACTTTTCTAGTATGTCTTTTTTCATGACCACCATGTGGTTGACCGGAAAGATTCCGGTCTTCCGATGGTACTCGGTAATGATGCCTTTGCCGCCGTCGGGAAAGAGTCGGCGGATTCTGGAATTGCCGGCAACTGGCGTGCCGCCGTACCGGTCAATGTTTCTGAAATTTTCCGTGCCTCTTTCATAGTGCGGCGCGAAGCCCCAGGCAGCGTCTATTTGACCTTCATTGAGCATCCTATCGAGCGTTTGATCCTCTTCCAGCCAGGATAAGGAGACACCCGGAGGCGGATCTTTATCCAAACCCAGTAACACACCGTGGCTCACGTCCTTGGTTCTACCGATGTGCCACTGCACGTCTCGATGTTTGATCCCGTAGAGTTCCTCCAGAACTATCCTCATCCAGAGCGCCGCAGTCATTTGATAGTCCGGTACGCCAATCCGCTTGCCTTTCAAATCTGCCGCGCTCTCGATTTGGGACTGATTGTTCACGTAGGTGCTGAGCCATAGCAAAGCTTTGAGCAAAAACACCGGTAAGGCGCTCCATTGCCACCTCGTTCCATCGCTCCTTTCCCGGGCTATCAAAAAGTCGGAGATGGACATCTCGGTCACATCGAACTCATCGAACTTGAGATTGCGAAAAAACAGTTCCGCCGGATGAATCTGGACAAAATTGAGATTTATGTTTTCTGGAGTCACGGCCCGTTCTATTAATGGGGTGAGCCTGGGATTCTTAGAAAAGGCGATTGTTAAGTCCAACATTAGAAACTCCTCTGTGCTTCTGCCCCATCACGTTGGTCTTGCCGGCAAGCGAGTCAACCAAGAACAGGAATTTTTGAAGCACCCCTGTAATATGCGAACGAGAAAGATACGGAACTACGCTTGCGATATTTGCAAACGCGTCGGGGGAAGCTCCACATTGATCTGTTGACCGGCGTTGATTTCGAACCAAGACGGCATTTCTCCTCTGATCAGGACGGAGCCAATTTCGATCTCGCAGTGGAGCCGGCTGCCGACAAAAACGACCCGCTTGACAGAGCCAACGAAGACATTGTGAACACCGTGGCGCGCCTCGGTATGCAGGACGGGAGATTCGGGACGAAACATGATCGTGACCTTTTCATTGACTCCCGCCGATTTCGGCAGCCAGCACGACAACGCGCCGATCGGACTCTGGACGACGCCCATGCCGCCGTTCGTCGGAACCGTTTCAACCTGACCCGAGATAATATTGGCCTCGCCGACAAACTGGGCGACAAAGCCATTGGTCGGTCGCAAGTATATATCTCTCGAACTCCCGATCTGTTTCAACAATCCGTCTTGCATGACCGCAATGCGATCGGCGAGCACCAGAGCTTCCTCCTGGTCATGGGTCACAAAGATGGTCGTGACGTGTAACCGGGTCACCAGCTCTCTGAGCTCAAGCCGCATCCCCTGGCGCAACTTGGCATCCAAGTTACTGAGCGGCTCGTCCAACAACAGCACTGCCGGCTCGTACACCAGAGCGCGGGCCAACGCCACCCTTTGCTGTTGTCCGCCGCTGAGAAGAGGAGCAGGACGATCGCCGAGCCCATCCATTTGGACCAACCGGAGCGCGTTATGGACGCGCTCTTTCACTTCGCTCTTGGAAACCCGAAAGCCGCCGCGCACCAGCGGAAAAGCGACATTGTCGAATACCGTCATGTGCGGCCAAATGGCGTAGGATTGAAACACCATACCGACGCCGCGCCGGTGAATCGGAACGATCAATTTCGTTTGGCCATTGTATATGGGCCTGTCGCCGATCCAGATTTCGCCGCCGTCTGGAGTTTCGAGTCCGGCGATGCAGCGCAAGGTCGTGGTTTTACCGCAGCCCGAAGGGCCGAGTAACGCAAAGACTTCTCCCGCCTGCACCTCGAAGTCGACGCCTTCGACGGCCCCGACTTTTCCGGCCTCCGAAGTGTAAGATTTCTTGAGGTTTACGACTTTTAGCATACAGACAACCTTTTCCTGTTTACGATAACTTTAATGTTGCTGCGCGGTCCCATCAGTGGCCCGTAATCCGGTGCGTCACGAAAATCGTCCCTGCTAGAGCTACAGACGCTTGCGAGCAGAGGTTTGATCGGCTTTCCTATCTTGCTCACTTCGGAATACCAAAGCTTGAGTCCCAATGACTATTTAAGATGATGCGATCTGTTGTCCTGCACCGATCCTTCCGGTCAGTCTTTGAATAACGAGAAGCAGCACCGCCATCACAGAAATGAGCACGACACTCAAAGCCGATGCCTGAGCGACATGCCCGCTCTCCCATAGCACCCAGATTTGAGTAGCAAGCACTTTATTATTGGGTCCAAGCAAGAGCAACGGTATGCTCACCTCCCGGAAGACGAGGAGAGCGGTCCATAGCCCCGCAAATGCCAGGGCTGACCCGACAAGCGGGACAATCACCCGCAGCATGGTCATCCACTTTCGCGCTCCGCAAACCGCCGCCGCGTCTTCGAGCTCCTGGCCAATCTGAATAAACGCTGCGTTGGTGATCCGCGTGCCGTAAGAGAGCCGGTTCAACACGTTTGCGGCTACCATGATCCACACCGTATTGTAAAAGGGCAGCCAAGGAAACCACCTGACTCCCAGAATCCCTAGGATCAGTAGCCCAAAGGCAAAGGCGAGTCCCGGGATCGCATGGGGAAGCATCGCGATCGTGTCCAGTGCCTGTCTGCCGGGAAGGCGCGTACGAACCACCACCCAGGAAACCATGAAGCTGAAGAACAGAACCAAAACGGAAGTCGTGACCACCAACACCAGTGTGTTCCGCACCACTTCAAAGCCGCCGATGAGAAAAAAAATATCTTCGTACCATTGCAGGCTCACTAACGATAGCGCCTGGGATGACGGCATGCGCACGGATGGTAGCAAGGATAACCACACCAATACCAGCAACGGTAAAAATACCGCCAAGCTCATGTACAAGAGCACAAATAGCAAACCGACGTAGCGAAACTTGCCTAAGTCGTAGGTTTTTGGCCGGTATCCTTTGCCGGTGACGACGGCATAGCGATGTGACTGCTGCAGCGTGCGAAAGTAGAAATACAAAGCCAACAGACTGGGCCCGGTGATGAGCAAACCGTAGACGCCGGCAATACCATAATTGACCGCCGCAAAACCCGCCGGCGGCCGCACAGCTACGTAAAGCCTGGTAGCCAGCACAGGGCGATCGGCAAATCCGCCCAGCAGAGCGGCCACCTCGAAGATGGCGATGGCCGTCATGAATGTGTAAATAATCCCGCCCAAAACAGCCGGCCGCAGCAGCGCCAAGGTAATCCAACGCGCGCTCCGCCACGCGCTTGCACCTGCAACAGCAGCGGCTTCTTCTAAAGCCGGGTCCATGGATCGCATGGGGCCGGACAACAAAAAAAACAGCGTGGGAGTCAGCATCAGACCCTGGATAAATGCGATGCCGCCGATACTGTTGATATCGAAGAGAGCTTGTTCAAGCTGAAAGATGCTCATCAGAAACTGGTTGATGAGGCCCACTTGAGGGCTAAGCAATATGATCCATCCCATCGCTTTAACCAAACCAGGAACAATCACACTGACCGCGATCAGGCTGATGCAGAAAGCCCGCATGGGCATATTCGTCCGATTGAGCAACCATGCCAGCGGGAAGCCAAAAAATAAGACAGTGATCACGGTCCCCAACCCGACTAAAATGGTGTTGGGGATCACCTGGGTAAAAAGCGCGCTATCCAGTGTCTTGATATAGTTGTCCAGTCCCAGGCGCAGCTCGAACGGCCGCCCGGGATTGAAGCTCGCCCAGAAGATGACTAAAGAAACCGCCAAGACAGCGATGCAGATAAGCCATGCGAAGAAATAAGCCGCCGCGTTTCCGCCGGCGAATTTCTCCCAAGCTCCGCTCGTCCATGCCGTCCCTTCGAGCCGCTGTAGTGGGTGAACTCTTTCCATTGCCAAACTGAGCTGTGGCTTACTTGCCCTCTCGCTGGGCGCGGTCTAGCGCTTGTCCGTAGCTTTTCCCTTCTGCGGTTTCATACCAAAGAAACGCCGATAAGTTCTTCGGACTGTCAAACCAGGTGATCGGATCGATGCGGCGCTTTTGTAATTCGCTCAACTCACCATGGGATATCCGCCCTGTACCGAGATAGATGTTCGGGTGAGAGGCGTGCTCCTGAAAGAGCAGACTGGCCTCTTCGCTCGTGGACCACAAAGTAAAAAGGCTGGCGGCGTTGGGATGACGGCTCCCTTCGAGTACGACATTCATAGCCCGATGCAGATTTGTTATATCCTGAAAAAAAGAAAGCCCGATGGGTGTATTGGGATCCAAAGCTTTTTGTTCAAAGTAGTAGTAGGCGTTGGCATACAAGAATGATAATTCACCCAGCAGCAGCCGCTCGATTCCGGCCGCAAAAGTAAGCATATGCCCCTTATTCCGTCCCCACGATCGGACGGTATCCAGCCACTCGCTCTTGTCATATTTCAGGATTCCAAACATGGCCGTCGTGATCCACGGCGGCAGCGAGTACATGCCTTTGTATTTCGCATGCCCATACTCTATCCGCGTTTTTGGCAGGTCCTTTTCAGAGATCCGCTTGGGATTGTAGAGGAGCGCGTCCGTTCGCGTGGCAAAGGTGAAGCCAAATCCATCGAAAGGCGCAGGACTCAGTTTGTTCCTGGCCTCGTAAGCCTTCAGGTTGATGTCCTTCAAGAGCATTTCCCAGTTATCGATTCGTTTTATCGCCCGGGCCTCCTTGAGTAACAGCACCGCTTCGTCGACAAAGTACCTGACATCGAAGCTCGGCGTGATGCCGGCTTCGTGCTCCGCGATCGCTTTGTGCGCGTCTCCGGCAGAACCTCTGCTGAGATCGATAGTGACGCTCATATTATCCAGGCCGAACCGTCGCTTGAAAGCATCGCCCAGCGCTTTACCACCTTTCGCGCCCTGACTCGAAACCAGTGACAAGGTCAGGCGCCCTTCCCGTCGCGCGCCGTCTACCAGTTGCTTCATCGATTGGCTTACGGTTGCCCGGCTGTCCGCAGCTTGTTTGCCTTGGGCACGACTACGGCCTGCGCCTACCGCCAGCAGAAAACTCGTTGCAACGATGGCCGCGAATAATGCTCTAAGATATCGCTTCGAATCTCTCATAACGTCCCTCGCGCACAGCCGGTTTCTCTTATCGATTTTGAGGGGTTCGCCGGCGCATGCGCACTCAACAAATCACTTGCCTTCGCGCTGCGCCCGGTCTATCGCTTGAGCGTATTTTTTGCCTTCCGCGGTTTCATACCAAAGAAACTCTTTTAGGGTTTGCGGAGTATCGAACCAGGTCACCGGTTTTATATTACGCTTCTCCAATTCGTTCACGATGGCAGCGGATAGGGGCCCCCGTTTTCCCAAGTACACGTTGGGCGCATAGGAATATTTTTGAAACAGCAGGCTAGCCTCTTCGCCGATAGACCATAAGGTAAACAGCTTCGCCGCATTGGGATGCCGCGCCCCTTCCATGACGACGTTCATGGCACGGTGCAGGGTTGTTAAATCCTCGAAAAACGAAAGCCCGATGGGGGCCTTAGGATCGCGATCTTTCTCCGCGTAATAATAGTAGGCGTTGGCGGATAGGAAGGCCAATTCGCCCAGCAGCAGTCGATCGATGCCGGCGTTGAAGGCGAGCATGTGGCCTTTGTTTCGCCCCCAAGATCTGACGACGTTCAACCATTCGTCCTTGTCATACTTGAGAGTGCCGATGATCGCTCTGGTGATCCAAGGCGGCACCGAGTACTTTCCCTTGTATTTAGGGTTGCCGTACTCTGTCAGTGTCTTGGGCAGCTCCTCCCTGGCAATAAGTTTCGGATTGTACAAGAGCGCGTTGGTTCGAGTGGCCCAGGTAAAGGCATAGCCGTCAAAGGGCGCAGGGCTGAGTTTGTCCCTCACCTTGTGAGCCTCCGGCGCAATCTCGGCCAGGATCGGTTGCCAATTTTCGATGCGACTGATAGCTCCGGCATCTTTCAGGAGGAGTACAGCTTCGTCGACAAAATACATCGCATCGAAGGTTGGCGGAATGCCTGATTGGTGCTCAGCTATGGCCTTATTTGCATCGCCCGCGGTGCCCTGGTTTAGATCGAAGGTGATCTTCATATCACCCAAGCCAAACCGTCGTTTAAAAGCTTCCCCGAGGGCTTCTCCTCCTTTCGCGCCTTGGCTCGTCACGACAGTCACGTTCAACCGACCTTCTTTACGGGCTCCTTCGATGAGCCCCTTCAGTCCGGATCCCTGAGCGCTCGCCGCATGCGCCGTAATCGGCATCGAAACTAGGAGGGCAGAAAGTCCCCACAAGCCTGCAGCGATCCAAGATTTAACAGGAGAAGTCATGAAAAATTCCCTCCCTGGACGCGGTCCTCTTTTGCTTCCGAAATCTCTCCATCACTCAGACGCACGCTTGCCTTCGCTTCAAATCCTCGTTTGTTGCTCTGTCTGTGCAATCTTTTGACCCGTAAGGTGTTGGGCGAGGAGAATGATCGCGCTCATGACCAACACCATGACGACTCCCAGCGCGGAGGCTTCATTGAGACCGCCGCTTTCCCACTTGGCCCAGATCCGAACGGATAAGACTTGATTTTCAGGCCCGGCGAGCATGAGCGGCATGGAGACTTCGCGAAACACCAATAGTCCCGTCCACAATCCGCCGAACACCAACGACGAGCGCACCAACGGCGCCACCACCCACCACATCGTCCCCAAGCGCCGCGCCC
>Ga0209819_10000394_pt1 | contig 12521 bp, 12 predicted proteins | sample PPLLak2March2015_FD_187248 | JGI IMG/M metagenome (GOLD analysis project Ga0209819, IMG submission 187248) | Freshwater sediment microbial communities from Prairie Pothole Lake near Jamestown, North Dakota, USA - PPLs Lake P7 Core (1) Depth... | ecosystem: Environmental > Aquatic > Freshwater >... | reverse complement strand
CTGGTGCAGGGGGCGATCCTGGTCGCCGTCTTCCTCTTCCGCGATCGCGACGGATCCAAGGAGGCCAAGCAGCTCCACGGCAGCCCGAAGCTGGAGATCGCATGGACCATCATCCCCGCCCTCATCCTGGCCGGGATCGCGGTCCCGACCACGGCCGCCGTATTCGAGCTGACCGAGTGCGATCCGGACGCGATCGAGATCCAGGTCATCGGACATCAGTGGTGGTTCGAGTACCACTACCCCGAGGCCGAGATCGACACCGCCAACATCATGGTGATCCCCGCCGGGCAAGAGGTCTGCGCCGTGATGACCTCCGACGACGTCCTGCACAACTTCTGGATCCCGGCCCTCAACGGCAAGCGGTACCTGGTTCCGGGCCAGACCACGCTGCTTCGGTTGCAGGCTGACGAACCGGGCACATATTGGGGTCATTGCGCCGAGTTCTGCGGTCTCTCCCACTCTCTGATGAGGGCCCGTGTCCAGGCCGTCGAGCCGGCTGAATACGAGGCCTGGTTGGCCGAGCAACAGACCGCCGCCGCTACTCCTGCCGAGGGGACGGCCGAGTATGAGGGGTTCGAAGTGTTCCGAGCCAAAGGCTGCATCCAATGCCACACCGTCCGCTTCGAGGACGACTCGGCATCGAACATCATCGAGCGAGCCTCCTTCAACGGGCCCGACCTGACCCATTTCGCATCGCGGCCCGTCTTCGCCGGGGCCGTCCTTCCTGAAGAAGGTCAGAGCCGCGACGAGGCCCTCAAGGAATGGCTGGCCGACCCGCCCTACATCAAACCCGGGAGCTTCATGCCCGACCTCGCCTTGACCGAGGCCGAGATCGATGCTCTCATCGTCTGGCTGGACAGCATGGAATGACCGCCACCGCCGAACGCCCCACCACCACGATCTTCCGGCGCCCGAGCTCCACGAAGGGGCTCTGGTCGTGGATCACCACCGTGGACCACAAGCGCATCGGGATCATGTATGGGTACGCGGCGTTCACGTTCTTCATCATCGGCGGCATGGAGGCCCTGCTTCTTCGCATCCAGCTATCCCAGGCCAACGGCGAGTTTCTCACCGCCGGTGCTTACAACGCACTGTTCACGATGCACGGGACGACGATGATCTTCCTGTTCGTCATGCCGGCGTCGGCAGCGCTGATGAACTACATGCTCCCGCTGCTGATCGGGGCGAGAGACGTTGCCTTCCCTCGGCTCAACGCCCTCTCGTGGTGGATCTTCTTCTTCGGCGGGATCTTCCTCTACTCGACATTCATCTTCGGCACCTCGGCTCCACCTGTAGGGGTGGACGGGCTCGGAGGTATCGATGGGAACCTGGCCCCGGGAGGTGGGCCCGGAAGTTTCAACTTCCTCGCCGACTCCCCGGACGGCGGCTGGTTCGGCTATCAGCCCAACGCCGGGCCGCTCTACTCGCCGGGGACGGCGATGGACTACTGGGCCCTAGGGCTGCAGATCATCGGTCTCGCTTCCCTCGTGTCCTCGGTCAACTTCCTGGTGACGGTGCTCAACCTGCGGGCCAAGGGGATGCGTCTCCTCCGCATGCCGGTGTTCGCCTGGATGACGACGATCACCTCCTTCCTCCTCCTGTTCTCGCTCCCGATCATCGCCGTGGCCTTGTTCATGGTCACGTTCGATCGTCAATTCGGGTCACTGTTCTTCGCCGCACAGGCGGGTGGCGATGTGATCCTTTGGCAACACCTCTTCTGGCTCTTCGGTCATCCCGAGGTCTACATCCTGATCCTCCCCGCAATGGGGATCGTCTCCGAGATCCTCCCCACTTTCTCCCGGAAGCCGCTGTTCGGATATTCGGCCGTGGTGTTCGCCGGCGCCGCCATCGCCTTCCTCGGTTTCGGCGTGTGGGCGCATCACATGTTCGCCTCCGGCATCACACCGGTCGCCCAGGCTGCATTCGGTCTCGCCACAATGACCATTGCCATCCCCACCGGGATCAAGATCTTCAACTGGTTGGGCACGATGTGGATGGGGAGGATCCGCCTATCGACGCCGATGCTGTTCGCCATCGGCTTCGTCGCCATGTTCACCATCGGCGGGCTCTCGGGGGTCACCCATGCCGTCGTCCCCTCGGACTGGCAGCAGACCGACACCTACTACATCGTCGCCCACTTCCACTATGTGATCTTTGGCGGTGCCGTGTTCGGGCTGTTCGGCGGGCTCTACTACTGGTTCCCGAAGCTGACCGGCCGCCTCATGAACGAGCGCTTGGGGAAGGTCCATTTCTGGCTGATGCTCGTCGGCTTCAACCTCACCTTCGGCCCGATGCACTGGCTCGGCCTCCAGGGGATGGTTCGACGTACCTGGAAGTACGCGCCGGAGACGAACCTGGAGCCGTGGAACGTCGCCGTCACGATCGGCGCTTTCATCATCGCTTTCTCGATACTCATCTTCATGATCAACTGGTTCACCAGCCGTCGCCGGGGCGAGGCGTCGGGCCTGGACCCTTGGGACGCTCGCACGATCGAATGGATGTCGCCCAACCCATCTCCTGAGTACAACTTCGCTGTTCCGCCGGTGGTGACCAGCCTGGACCACTTCTGGCATCTCAAATACGACGAGGATGCAGAGGGCCGTGCCGTCCGCAAGGAGGACGGTGATCAGATCGTTTCCGATATCGACCACGAGCAGCTCAACCCGGCGTCGCCGATCCATCTCCCCAACCCGTCTTACTTCCCGTTCTTCTTCGCCCTGGGGCTTCCGCTCATGTTCTACGGCGTCATCTATCACAAGCAGCTGTGGGGCAAGGGTCTGATCGTGGTCGGCCTCATCATCGCCCTCGCTGCCGTCATTGGCTGGGCCATCGAACCGCTGGAAGAGCCGCACGGTGATGACGAGGAAGAGGACGAGATTCCCCCCTCCCCGCCTTCGGCGGTACTCCCCGCATCGGGGGGAGAGATGGAGCCGGTCGATGACTGAGCTCATCCACGAAGCCGATCTGGATCACGCCCACCCCGAGCACGAGGGGACCGGTGTCGAGGACCGCAAGCTGGGGATGTGGCTCTTCCTCAGCTCCGAGTTCCTCTTCTTCGGAGCCCTGATCTCGAACTACCTGCTCTACTCGCAGCGGCCCGGCTTCGAGGGCGTCTACCCGGCCGAGATCTACGACATCCCGTTCACATCCGTGAGCTCGTTCGTCCTCCTCATGAGCTCGTTGACCATGGTCCTAGCCCACAACGCGCAAACGCGTGAAGACGCGAACGGGGCCAGGACCTGGCTGTTCGCAACAGCCGCTCTGGGTGCGGTGTTCCTCGCCGGTCAGGTGTTCGAGTTCACCGAGTTCATCGTCGAATTCGACATGAAGCTGTCCACCAACCCGGCGGCGTCGGCGTTCTACCTCCTCACCGGATTTCACGGGACCCATGTCGCAATCGGGGTGATCATGCTGCTGTCCCTGTGGGGGATCTCACGACGCCGGGGCGGGTTGAGCGACCGGCAGGGTCTGAATCTCGAACTGGTCGGTCTCTACTGGCACTTCGTCGACATCATCTGGATCATCATCTTCACGGTCGTCTACCTGCTCTCGGAGCCACCGGTGTGAGCAGCCCGGAGCACATCCATCACCCGACTCCGGCCCAGTACTGGAAGATCGCAGTGGTGCTGGCCGTGCTCACCGCCGTCGAGGTCGCCATCTACTACATCCACAGGGACTTCGACCTCGGCAACTTCAACACCGTTCTCCTGATCGCCCTGGCCGCGCTCAAGTTCGTGATCGTCATCGGGTGGTACATGCATCTCCGCTTCGAGAATCGCATGCTGAGCCGGTTCTTCACGGGCGGTTTCATCCTGGCATGCGCCCTGTACACGATCATCCTGAGCGCCCTCGGGGCGATAGCCCTCACGAGATGATCCCCGCGTTTCATCCCCATTACGACGTGTGGGCGCTGGCCTTCGCACTCGCGTTCGGCTACTGGTACGCCGACCGCAGGCTGCGCCCAGTGCTTGCTCCCGAGGCGCCGCCGGCCACCACCGGCCAGAAGTGGCAGTGGTATCTGGCGGTCGTCGCCCTGTGGCTGGTCTCCGGCTGGCCGGTCCACGACATCGGCGAGACATCGTTGTTCACGGTGCACATGGTGGAGCACATGGTCATCGCGCTGGTGATACCGCCATTGATGCTGCGGGGGACTCCGAGATGGCTGGCCGACGTGACCATCGGTCACCCCAAGGTCGCCCCGTTCATCAGGCCCCTGGCCAAACCCGTGCCCGCCTTCGTCCTGTTCAACACCACATTCATCGCGATCCACTGGCCCGACCTGGTGGCCCTCATGGTGAAGGGTGGCCCGCCCCACCTCCTGGTTCACGCCTGGCTGTTCGGCGTTTCCGTCCTCATGTGGATGCCCGTTCTCTCACCGACGACGGCCATCCCCAGGCTCCCGCCGCCTGGCCAGATGGGCTACCTCTTCGCCCAGTCGCTGCTGCCCACCATCCCGGCATCGTTCCTGACCTTCTCGACGGTTCCGCTCTACCCGGTATATGGAGATGCCGCCCTGGCGTTCGGGCTCACTGCGGTGGCCGACCAGACCATCGCCGGGGTCATCATGAAGTTGGGTGGCGGGCTGCTTCTCTGGTCGACGATCGCAGTGATCTGGTTTCGTTGGACCAAGCAGGAGCGCGAGTGGGAGCGTCTCGAGTCCACGCTTCGGGCATCCTGAAGTCGATCAGCGTCGTCGTCGTGATGACCCTCGGATTGATCGCCTGCAATCAGACGGAGGGCACAGCGCGCGGCGTGGTCACCGCAGTGGACGGCAGTCTCGAGGACGTCACTTCGTTCGTGGTCCTGGTCGAGGGGTCTGAGCTGGAGTTCACTCCCACCGCTGATGGCGATTACGACTTCCCCCTGTCCCATCTCAGGGAGCACCAACGCACCGGGGAGACGGTTCTCGTTGGATGGGAGATCGTGGGTAGCGTGCGGTACGCACTGAGCCTGGCTGACGGGTAGAGGGCGCCCAACCGAGTACGAGGAGCACATGCCGATCGACCTACCGCCAGGTCACTTCTTCCTACCCGGCCCTACCGAGGTCCATCCCGACGTGCTCGCCGCCCAGGCTCGTCCGATGATCGGTCACCGGGGCCGAGCCATCGAGGCGTTGCTCGCCCGTCTCCAGGACGGGTTGAAACAGGTCTTTCTCACAGAGCAGCCGGTGATCGTGTCCACCTCGTCGGCTACAGGTCTCATGGAGGCTTCGGTGCGAAATGGAGTGGCCGGCGGCAGGATCTTGAGCCTGGTGAACGGCGCCTTCTCCTCGAGGTTCGCCGAGATCGCCATGGCTTGTGGCCACGACACCGAGGTCTGGTCAGTGGATTGGGGCCTGGTTCACGATCCCGCCGAGCTCGACGCCAGATTGGGGAAAGGAGGGTTCGATGCGGTCACGATGACCCACTCCGAGACCTCTACCGGAGCCCTCCAGGATCTCGAGGCGATCGCCTCGGTAACCCGGCGGCATGATGGTGTGATGCTGCTTATCGACTCGGTTACCGGAGTGGCCGGAACCGAGATCCGCACCGACGACTGGGCTCTTGACTTCGTTCTCACCGGGTCGCAGAAGGCGCTGGCCCTGCCTCCGGGCCTGGCCTTTGCCGTCGCCTCGCCGGCGATGCTGGATCGCTCCGCCCAGGCCACGAACAAGGGCTACTACTTCGACCTGTTGCCGCTCATGAAGTCTTTGGAGGCATTTCAAACCCCATCAACACCGGCCATCTCGCTGTTGTATGCCCTCGAAGTCCAGCTGGACAGGGTCATGGCCGAGGGCATCGAGCAACGTTGGAAAAGGCACGCGGCGATGCGTTCGGCCACGATCGAGTGGGTCGAGACAATGCGATCCGAGGGTTCCGAGATCGCTGTGCTCGCACCAGAGGGTCACCGCTCACCAACGATCACTTGCATCACCCTGCCGGAGGGCCGATCCGGCCCAGAGGTGGTCGCAGCGATGAGAGAGCGGGGATGGGTGATCGGCGGCGGCTACTCGAGGCTCAAGGAGTCGACTATCCGAATCGGGCACATGGGCGATCACGAACCTCAGGTGCTCGGCGAGTTGCTTGGCACCCTCGGCGAGGTCTTGGGTTGACCATGCCATATCGGGTGGTGGCCACCGATCGCGTGTCGAAGAAGGGCCTCGCACCGCTTCGGGATGACGATCGCTTCGACGTGGTTCTGATCAAAGACTCTTCCGATCCGGAGTTCGTCGCCGGGTTGAAGACCGCTGCGGGTCTGATCGTGCGCAGCGCTACCCGGGTTGATGCCTCGCTGCTGAGCGGGGCGCCTGGCCTCAAGGTGGTGGGCCGGGCAGGCGTCGGTGTGGACAACATCGACGTAGCCGCTGCTTCCGAGCGAGGCGTCGCGGTGATGAACGCCCCCGGCGGCAACACGATCTCTGCCGCCGAGCTGACCATGGCGCTATTGCTGGCGGTGGCGCGCAGAGTGACCGTGGCCGATCGGTCGATTCGCCAGGGGCGATGGGAGCGCTCCAGCCTGCAGGGTGTCGAGCTGCGTGGGAAGACCCTGGGTGTCATCGGGGCAGGTCGCATCGGATGGGAGGTGGCGAAACGTTGCCGGGCATTCGGGATGGACGTGGTCGTGTACGACCCGTATCTGCCCGCTGACAGAGTCGACGAGCTGCACCCGCATCTCGTCTCTCTGGACAGCCTGATCGAGAGGTCGGACGTCATCACCCTCCATGTTCCCCTCAACCCAGAGACGAGGGGTCTCATCGGCGAAAGCACGTTGGGCCGGATGAAAAAGGGCGCGTTCGTGCTCAATGTCTCTCGCGGTGGTGTCGTCGACGAGACGGCCCTGGCCGCGGCACTCAACAATGGACGGATCGCAGGAGCGGGTCTCGATGTCTACGAGCACGAGCCGCTGTCGCCGGACAGCCCGTTGCTCGACGCCCCCAACCTCGTGCTCACTCCGCACCTCGGCGCTTCGACCAAAGAGGCTCAGATCCAGGTGGCTCTCGAGGTGGCCCGAAGTATGCGCACCGCCCTCACCCAGGGGGATATCTCCGCCGCCATCAACGCGTCGGACCTGGCCAACGCCGCCGGCTTGAGCTGATCAGCCGAGAACGAGGGTGATCGCCGCCTCGGGTTCGGCCGCCGGCTCCTCCGATTCCTCGTCCGGGCTCCGGGCGAACATGACCGCAAGGATGAAGACAACGATGGTGCCGATCCCGATCACGGCGACCATCACCTCGCCAAACGAGAGCTTGATGTTGGGCTTGGTGCCTGCGAGCGAGGCGAAGCCGAGGATGCCGGATGCGACCAATATCCCGATGAGCGCAGCACTGCCTCCACTCAGATGGTGCGACTGGATAAGGGCCCACGCGAAGGGGAGGACGAGGATCAGGAGCAACAGGAGTGCGGTCAGAGGGATGCCGAAGGCGAAGCCGAGTCGTTGCCTCACTGTATCGATCTCTTCGCCCGAGCCGTCGGGCACCGCAACCGGGACGCCGATCGCCTGGGTGACAGCTGCCGTAAGACCCCCGAGCATGGCCCCTCCGATGGCCATTACCCCGATGGTGGCGAGGACCGGCAGCTGAACGACACCCTCTGCTCCTTCCACCGCGGTGCCGAGGCCAGTTAGGACCGCGCCGGCTACCACCCCGAGGAGAAGGCCGATGAGCGCGCCGATCCACGCAGTCGAGCTCGGTGAGTTGCTGAGCTGCATACCGGGATTGGCCCACGAAGCAGCCGCCCGCGAAAGGGAGGCGATCACAGCTCCGAAGACGATGCTGATCAGCGCGGCACCGATGATCACACCGTTCGAATCGATCTGGATCACCGGGATAAAGGACTCCTCGCCTGTGACGGTGGAAGTGGCCGCCCACCAGTTGCTCGCCACGACGAAGCCGATCAGTCCGAGCCCGGCGCCGGTCCATGCTCCCACCCTCACGGCGGTGCGCACACGACGTCGCAACGGCACAGGCTCCAGGACGACCTCCGGCTCCGGCTCGACCACTACTGCCGCCGCTACCGGCGCTACATCGGGTTGAGTGGCCGGCTCTGGCTCGGGCTCTGCAACAGGGGAGGGGGCGGACTCTGTCGGTTCGTCGGCCGCGGGCGCAGGTTCCTCAGTCGGGGTCGCCGCAGGTTCCGGCGCCGATCCGGCAGTTGGGGCGCCTCCCGCCCACGCGTTCAACACGTCGTCCACCGATGTGCCGTTGGCTGTGGCCCTGGCCGCCGCCGATCGTTGCACCAGTGTCTCGGGCACATTCAAAGCGTCGGCGGCTGCGGTCAGCAGTTCACTCACGGAGCGCGATAGTAATTGGATCCACCCGAGACGACCTCCGCCCCATCCACGGCTCGCACCACCCACGCGTCCGTCACGGCTCCCGGCTCCGCCAGGGCGATGACGCAGCCGCCGAAGCCGGCTCCGGTGAGACGGGCGCCGTAGACACCGGGTGTGGAGAGCAGTGTCTCGACCGCGGCATCGAGTTCGGGCGTGGAGACCTCGTAGTCGTCGCGCAGACTTATGTGACTGGCGGTCATCAGTTGGCCGGCGGTCTTCAAGTCCCCTGAGCTGAGCCCTTCGACGCATTGTCGTACTCGCTCGTTCTCGGTGACCACGTGGCGGGCCCGTGAGAGCAGGACACGATCACTGAGCGGTGAGAGATCCTCCATCCCGGCCAAGCGAAGTGGTCCGATCACCTCTTCGGCGGCATGGCAGGCGGCAACCCGGTCCGAATACGGGCTCCCCGCAACGGTGCGGTGGGAGATGTACTTGACCACTATCTCGGCGCCCTCGGGCAGCGGGACCGGCTCGACCGTCAGATCGTGGCAGTCGAGTAGCACTGCATGGCCATCGAGCCCGTGGAGGGAGGCCATCTCGTCGAGGATGCCGGCGGGGACTCCCGTAGCGGCCTGCTGGGCTCGCTGGCAGAGAAGGGCGACTTCGAGCCTTGAAAGATCGGCATCGGCGCCCAAGGCGAGGGCAAGGGCGACGCCGAGGGCACCTGACGAGGACAACCCGGCCCCGATCGGCACCGTCGATTCGACCGACCCGTCGAAGCCATTCTCCCGCCCCAGCTCGGCAGCGACGGCCGCGACTCGTCTCGCCCACGGAGGATCGATGTCAGTGATCCCGGCAGCCGGGAGCCGGACGCTGGCCTGGGTGGAGTCCTGGTCGGAGGTGAGGGTGATGACGGGCTCATCGGTGTCGACGCCCCGCACGACGATCTGACGATCGATGGCGATCGGCAGGGCAAGACCGCCGGTGTAGTCGGTGTGATCACCGATGAGGTTGACCCGACCCGGTGCCCGGACCTCCACTCGATCGCCGGCCGCTGACATCAGCGGGAGGCTAGAAGCTCAGATTCTGGGTCCAGGTACCCTGCTTTCAGCATGCTCGCCGTCATCAGCTATCCCCCGATCCCCATCTGGGATATCGGACCCTTTCAGTTCTCCCTGCACGGGCTTTTCGCCGCCCTGGGCTTCGTCGCCGGGGCGTGGCTGGCCAACAAGGAAATGGGTAAGCGCGGGTTCGACACCGCCAAATATCAGTCGGTGCTCACCTGGGGACTGATCGGCGCCCTCATCGGCGCTCGCTACCTCACTACGCCTGCCCAGCTAATGGCTGGGGTGCCCTTGGTGGAGGCGTTGAACCCGATCTCGGGCAATTTCTCGATCTTGGGCGGCTTCGCCGGCGGGATCATCGCCGGTTGGATCCGGATGAGACAGGTCGGACTGCCGGTCCTCCCCACCCTCGACATGTCGTCCTTCGGTCTGGCGCTGGGAACTGTGGTCGGTCGAATAGGCGACCTCGCCATCGTCGAACATCTGGGCAAGAGCACCACTGCCTGGTGGGGCTACGGCATCCGGCCTGGCTACGACGTTGCTCCCCAACACGACGCGCTGGAGTGCGTGGCGGCCGATGTCGGCGAGGTCTTTTGTGGTGTGTATCACCACGTGGCCTTCTACGACATGATCGGCGCCGCCGTGCTGCTCGGTCTGCTCTATTTGCTCTATGACCGCATCGAGCTTCGCTACGGCCAGCTCTTCTTCGCCTGGGTCACCTGGTACGGATTCCAGCGGTTCCTGCTCGACTCGCTGAGGTTCGGGAGCGGCGATGCCGAGATCGGCGCACTCACCTGGAACCAGCTGAGCGGCCTCCTCGCCGGGATCGCCGGTCTCATCGCGCTTTGGTGGCTGGGAAAGAATCAGCGAATCGTCTCTGAAGAGGCCGATCGGGCCTTGATCAACGCCTGAACGCGCCGTCGACGCTCATCGTCCAAATCCCGAAATCCCCGTTGACGTCGTGACACCATGGTGGCCATGCCTTTGGTGCTCGCTGTCGACGCCGGGGATCTGGCCGAAACCTCGATAGACCCGTGGAGCGCAGTGCTTGCGGTGATTGTCCTGATCATCGCCTGGATTCTGTCGCGAATCACCCGAAAATCCACCGCCAGGGTCCTGACCAGGCTTGAGGGCATCTCCGACGAGATGCGCGCCTTTATCGCCCGCATCGCGGGCTACGTGGTGATCTTCCTTGGGGTCGGCGTCGCCCTTTCCCTTCTCGGTGCCGCGATCCAGCCGCTCATCACAGTCGCCATCGTCTTCGGCGTGATTCTGGCCCTCGCCCTGCGCGGCATCGCCGACAACTTCGCCTCGGGCATCGTTCTCCAGACCCGCCGCCCCATCCACATCGGTGACGAGGTCGAGTCCTTGGGTTATGTAGGCAGCGTCCTCGATATGGATAGCCGGGCGGTGGTCATCGAGACCTTCGATGGCCGAACCGTTCACCTGCCCAATTCCGAGGTGTTGGGTGATCCCCTCATCAATCATTCGACTAAGGGCGCGCGCCGTTCAGAGGTGGAGGTGCGGGTCCGGTCCAAAGATGTCGAGGGGACCGGTCAAAGGCTCATCGAAACAGTCGCAGATGTCTCAGGCGTGCTCCCCGATCCAAAGCCAGCGGTCTTCGTGACCGCGATCGACCCGGTGCGAGTGACGGCACTCGTCCACTTCTGGCATCAACCGGCCGACGGTCTTACGGTTCGGACGGATGTGATCCGGGCATTAGCCGCAGCGGGGCGGGAGCGCACGGAGATGGCAACGATCGTGGCCCCGCAACCGGCGGCGCCGCTCACACCATCGCCCTGGATCTGATCTCGACATCCACCCACAGATCAGGTCTCGAGCACTCCGGACCTGGCGATGGCCCAGATGACGAACACATCCACGGCAATGATGAAGACGGCCCACACCGGGTAGTAGGGGATGAAGCCGAAGTTGGCGATGGCACTGAGCACTGCCAGGACGAGGGCGAAAATCGCCGCCGGCCTGCTCCCTGAGAAGAGGGACATGCCGGAGATCACCACCAGAATGCCGAATACGAGATGGATCCAACCCCAAGTCGACACGTCGAGTGTTACGACGTAGTTGGGGAGGGTCACGAAGAACTCGTCGTTGGCAATGGCGGAAATTGCCTGAAAGACCTGCATGATCCCGCCAACGATCATCAGGGTGGCGGCGAACATGACGCCGATCCCGGCAGCCAACTCTGATCCTGAGATGGGGTGTGGCTCTTCTTCCCTGTGTGCCATGCCGTCCTCCTCGGGGCTAGCGGTTTCGACTTTCGAAGCTACACCGGACAATCGAGGGCGAGGAGGTCGACCACCGCCGAACCACCGACCGATGTTGTGGGTGTCACCAAGTGTCGGGTGATCCGTTGGGCTGAGTCTTGGTGGCTGGTGGCGTCAGTCGGCGAACACCCTGGACCAATCATCCTTGATGCTGATGACGGTCCAGCCCTTCTCGGCGGCGCGGGACAGGGCGTCCTCGGCGCCCGCCGTGTAATCGAACTCCCGCTCGGGATCGTCGTGGAGCAGGAGTGTCCTGAGTGCTGGGTGCTTCGGGTGCTTGGCGAAGCGCAGCATCTGGATGTCCCCGTTTGAGTTACCACCGGCGACGATCGGCCGTCGACCGATCCGGCTCCAGATCCGCACCGGCTTGGTGGGGCCGTCGTCGAAGAATTCCATCTCTGACTTGTAGAGGACGTCGGTGCCGTCGTCGCCTTCCCGGTAATCGAGGGCCTGTGAGCTCCCGATGATCCGCTCCGGCGGGATGCCATAGATGTGCCCGGCGATGGGGCGCATGAAATCGCGATCACCCCCGGAGGCGATGTAGGTGGTGAACCCGTTCGCCTCGAGGTAGCGCAGCAACTCGACCATGGGCTTGTATCCGCATTGTCGGTAGGGGCGCTTCAAGACCGGGTGCTCCGCCTTCTCGAAGTAGGCAGTGACCTCGCGGTGATAGTCGTCGATACTCAGGTCGGCGATCGTTCGTGGCGCCGCCCCCATCAGCAGCTTCAGGTCGTTGTCGTCGCCGTGATAATGCTTGACCATCGCCTCACCGAGCCACTTCATGTCCTTCTCGAACGCCGCCTTCCACGGCTGCTGGTCCTGGAGCGAGGGATCCGCTTCCGCCATCGAGGACATGCGGTAGAGGCTGAAGTCGAGCTGAATCGGGATCGGTTTCTCTACCCACAACGTGCCGTCGTTGTCGAAG
>Ga0209819_10000393_pt1 | contig 12535 bp, 12 predicted proteins | sample PPLLak2March2015_FD_187248 | JGI IMG/M metagenome (GOLD analysis project Ga0209819, IMG submission 187248) | Freshwater sediment microbial communities from Prairie Pothole Lake near Jamestown, North Dakota, USA - PPLs Lake P7 Core (1) Depth... | ecosystem: Environmental > Aquatic > Freshwater >... | reverse complement strand
TCTTACCTCGCCTTTTCAACCTTACCCATCGCGAACGACAGGCGGTGTCTTTTCTGTGGTACTTTCCCCCGATCACTCGGGGCCGCCGTTAACGGCCACCTTGTCCTGTGGAGTCCGGACTTTCCTCCCTCCGCCTGAAGCGGAAAGCGATCGCTAGATCCACTCTAGCCCGTTAGGATTTTTTGTCTGCCTCGTCGATACCTTTGTTAGCCAATCGGTCCGCCAGCTTGTTCAACTCTCGCGGCACGTGAACGATACGATAGGCATCGAACTGACGCAACAAAGAAATAGCCCTATGAGAAAGCTCTTTAAGCTTCTCGTCCTTCACCCGGTATTCACCATTGAGTTGGCGAACCAGCAGTTGCGAATCGCTCTGCACCCGGATACGCTTTTTACCGAGCTTCAGTAGCGCTTCGAGCCCCATGATCAAGCCCTCGTACTCTGCGACATTGTTAGTGGCGTGTCCCAGGTAGCGACTTAGCTCTTGCTTCACAGTACCATTTTTATCAAGGATCACAGCCCCGCATCCGGCGTCTCCAGGATTACCCCGCGCAGCCCCATCAACCATGAGGAGCCATTCATCGGCTAATTCTGACATCAGCGGTCACAAACCTTGCGGCGATAGAACTGTTTTTTCGGCGATGGTGATCCAGCGGCTCCCATCTACTTTGGTGACACCATAGCGCAGTGGTTGCGAGACCGCTGAAGGGCCTTTTTGGCAGACGAACCTTTTGCCGAGGGGTTACGCTTCCTTAGTCTGTTCTGCGGAAGGCTTGTAATAAAGAATCCGTTGACAACTGGGACAAAGATTGACTTTTTCGCTCTTGATAATTTCATTCCACAGCTGCGGCGGAATGTTCATATAGCAGCCCTGACAAATTCCACCGGAAACTTCCACAACCGCATAACCTCCGCGCCGTGCGAAGATGAGCTCGTAACGCGACATCAGATCACCGGCAATCTGCGACGCGATGGTCTTTCTGAGCGTGCTAGCCTCAGAGACAAGTTGATCAATGCCGGCGATCTTCGTTTGCATCTCTTGCTGCCTCTGTTGCCAATCCTCTTGCATGAGGTTCGCTTCTTCCTCTTTGGCCTTGAGGTCCGCCTTCAAACGGTCGATCTCTTCGAAAACTTTGATCAGCTCTTCCTCGAGTTCGCTGTTGCCTTGTCTAATTTGGTCGATTTCCCGTTGGAGCGCCTGGAGTTCTTTCGTGTTCTTGATGCGATTCATTCGCATCCGTCTATCCATGGCCTTTTTGCCTTCCTCTTGCAGGACTCGATCCTTCTGCTGACGCTCTTTTTCCTTTTCCGCATAGGCAGCCGTTACCAGAGCGATTTCCTGCTTCTTGGCCTGGATCTCTTGCTCCTTGATTTGAAGCTCCCCCAGTAATTCTTGTTTAGTGCCGTTTTTTTCCTTTATCTCACGATCGACGTTCTGCAAAGTAGCCAGTATCTCTATCTGTGCACGCAATTTAACTTCTCCCGTTTGGCTAAAAAAGAAATGCACCCCCGGGGGTGCATTTCTTCAATCAAACCTACCAATAAATAAAATGAGGCTGTTATTATCTCCACTCCTGATTAAAGCTCCTCTAATAATATTTATCTGGATTCTTGGTTATTGTCAAAAGCGCATTAATTCCCTGTAAAATTCTGTAACGCCAGCCCTTTTGCCGGCTCTGGAACGTTCGCTTTTAACCCGCCGGCTTATGGCATCCGGCGATTTGGCCGATACTGTTGACTTCTCAATTGGCGGCTGACGGCATTGGTGGCGCGTATGAACTCGCCGACCCAGGTCGTTAACTCATCGATTCGACTGCCGTTATTCTGCGCTATCTCCGACCAGGAGCTTCCATTTTGATAGCCGGCCAAAATATTTCTCATCGACCCGCGGCCTAACGAGGAAAGGCCTCTCAATGCAGTGTACTGACCGTAGCCTATCCTGAGCTGCTGCCGTTCCCGTACTATAGTCTCGAGGTTCAGGCGCAATTGAAAGGCCAGCGTCTCTGCGATCGCACGTTCCCCATTCTGCTGCTCGACATACTGGTTGATAGCCTGAATCCTTTTCAGCAGCTCTCGCTCGCTCTTCGCCGTTGGCGAGTCCAGCCGCTGCGGGGAGGGAAGAAGCTCAACCGATTGCTGCCCAGGCTGATAGTGTTGCAAGGCTTCCGGTATCCATGCTTGGAGCTGTTGAATGCGCGCCTCTGAGCCCGGATGCGTTGAAAGAAAATCGGGCGGTGCGTTTTTATCTTTGCGCGCCATCCGACTCCACATTTCCAGCGACACCCTGGGATCGTAGCCGGCCTTCGCCATGAGGATAAGCCCGACGTGATCCGCCTCGGATTCTTGCGAGCGGCTAAAAGGGAGAACGACCCCAAGGGAAGCGCCCAAACCAAGAGCCTGCAAAATTTGCGGGTTAACGCCGCCGGCCCCTGCGAGAGCCAGACCGGTCCCCAATAGCTGGCTCTGACTCATCCTTTCTCCAGCATGGCGGAGCAACGCGTGCGCTACTTCGTGACCGATAATGACCGCCAATCCCGCCTCGTCCTTGGCGATCGGGAAAATCCCCGTATAGACCGCCACTTTTCCCCCTGGAACGCAAAAGGCATTGGCGTTGTCCGGGTCATTGATGACCCGAAATTCCCAACTGTACTCGGGTTTGTTTGCCGCGCGCGCGATCCTTTCACCGACCCTTCGCACAATCCGCAGGGCTTCAGCGTTATCCGACAATACGCTGTCTCGCATGATATAGCGGTATGCCTGTTCCCCGGACCCTATTTCATTGGATTCAGGAACCAGCATGAGTTGGCTCCTGCCCGTATAGGGGGCCGTAGCGCAACCCATCAGAAACAAGAACGCGGTACAGACCGTGACGACACTTTTACTCATCATCGCAAAAATCGTAGCTCGGCGCCTAAGGCTATACAAGAGCGTTTGGTTCCTGGCGGAGGGAGGTTCGGCTCACGGTGCCGGGATTACAGGCCCATCTTTCCCGGATTCATGATGTTGTTGGGATCTAAAGTGTTCTTGATCCGGCGCATCACTTCCACCCCGTAGCCGTGTTCTTCACTCATCAACGGCGCCAATTTCACGCCAACGCCATGGGTGTACTCCATGGATCCGCCCAACTCATGAACCAGATGAAACAGTTCATCGACGGTCTCTTCCAAAGCGAGCTGCGCCTGGTTCGTACCGTCATCCTCGATACCCAAAGGCATGGAAAAAAGCTCCGGTTGAATCCAGAGTCCGCTCTCCAGAACCTGGACTCCATGTTGTTTGGCAATCTCCGTCGCCGCCGCTCGAAACGACAAAACCTTCGAGGCCGGCAGTGCGACATGAATCCAATCCCGATAGATGCCATCCCTGCCGCGCTCTCTGCGTTGCCGGCGGTTCCGCATGAATCGCCGAGCAATCTCGTGGCGATCATTCCAGAATCTTTCCGCCTCTTCTCGGGGCAACTGCTGGGCGCCAAACCGTTCGCAGATTCCGAGCGCGCGTTTCTCCTCCCCTTCTACGACTTCGCGGATTCCCTCAAAGCCTAAGTAGAGCATCGCATCGCCTTGAAATTTCAGATCCGCATCGCCGAAATCCAAAACAGCGGGTCGCACCCGCTGGCGAAACATCTCTTGAATGGCATGGTAGCCAGTTTCGAAAGACTCAAAGCGAAGTGCATGAAGTGCGCGGGTTTCCGGAGCGGTAAAAATCCGCACCGTTGCCTCGGTGATGATGCCAAAGCAACCCTCGCCGCCGATGAGCAGCGCCTTGAGATCAATGCCAGCGGACGACTTGGGAACCGCCCGGGTGCGGAGCACTTCGCCGTTGGGCAACACAGCCTCCAGCCCAAGGACCTGCTCGCCCATGGAGCCGTAAAGTCCCCCGCGGTACCCCATGCTGTTCGTGGAAATCGCGCCGCCCACGGTCGCCACGGGTAAGGTCCACGGGTCATGACCCAGCATGAAACCCTCTTGGCTAAGCCGCTTTTCCAGTTTTTCCAGAACCGTGCCTGCCTGCACGCGGACCGAACGAGCCTCGGTATCCACGTCGAGGATTTGCTCCATCCGTCTGAGATCGACGACGATCCCCGCCTGGACCGACAACGCCCCGCCCATAAGCCCCGATCCCCCACCGTAGGGAATAATCGGCACTTTTTCTTCATTGGCTAAAAGCACTATCCCTCTGATCTCAGCGGTGGAAGAAGGCAAAACACTACAGAGGGGGATCGTTACTTCAGGGCGGTTCGCCGGATGAAGTCTCCCCTCACTCAGCGCATCCCATGACAGCTCGTCAAGACGGTTTTCATCGGTGATAATATGCGCGGGCGCAACGATCTTGGCAAGCTTGCCAACTATCTGTTCTTGTAATGCGCTCTTCATGGAACCCCGCCAGCGACGCACTCCAAGTATATCGAAAAGTCGATCACGGAAGAAGTCGTGAAATTGAGTGTGCGGCGGGCCGCCACGTCACAACAACGTGCCGCGCAAAACCACGGCGGCAATGCTAAAATAGATGATCAAGCCGGTGACATCCACGAGCGTCGCCACGAAAGGGGCCGAGGCACTGGCGGGATCGAAGCCGAGACCGCGAAGGATGAACGGCAAAATCGAACCGGCGATCGAGCCCCACAACACAACTCCAACGAGGCTCAGAGCCACCGTCAAAGCGACCAGGACATAATGCTCGCCATAAGCGTTAAACAAACCCTGCCACGCGAGAATTCGCACCAAGCCAATGGCTGCCAAAATCAATCCTAACACCAATCCCGTAACCAACTCGCGGCGGATCACCCTCCACCAATCTCCAATTCTCAGTTCTCCCAGGGCCAGGGCGCGGATTACTAGGGTCGTCGCCTGCGATCCTGAATTGCCGCCGCTGCTGATAATCAACGGCACAAACAACGCCAGGACCACCGCTCGAGCGATCTCCGCTTCGAACTGTCCCATGGCCGTGGCGGTTAGCATCTCGCCTAAAAACAGCGCCGCCAGCCAACCCGCGCGTTTTCGAATCATCAACAGCAGAGGAATCTGCAAATAGGGTCCTTCCAAGGTCGCCACACCACCGATCTTCTGGATGTCTTCAGTGGCTTCCTCTTGGACGACCTGAACGATATCATTCACGTTAACGACGCCTTTGATTCGTCCCTCCTCGTCCACGATGGGCATCATCAACAGATGATGGCGCATGAAGAGCTGGCTCAGCGCTTCCTGATCCAAGTCATCGGGCGCGGAAATAACCTCCCTGCGCATGACATCGCTGACGTGCTTATCCCCCGGCGCTACAATCAAGTCCCTAAAAGAGACCACTCCCAGCAGATGTTCTTCCGCGTCCACGACATAGACGTAGTAGACCGTCTTCTCCCGATGACGCGCATCCCGGCGGAGGTAGGCGATCGCCTCGTCCACCGTCATATCCGCGCGCAGCCGGGAGTAGCGGGTATTCATCAGCCCCCCGGCTTCGTCCTCCGCGTAGTCGAGGAGCCCCTTCACCTCTCTGCGGGTAGAATCGTCGAGAAGAGCCAGTAAATTTTCTCGTTCTTCTGCCAGCGACTCTTGTATCAAGTCGGCGGCGTCGTCCGGCGCCAACAATCTGATCCAAAGTCGGCGCTCCCCCGGCGGCAACCCCAAAACCAGTTGCGCCCGATCCCGCGCGCTCAATTGCAAGAAAAAGTCATCGGCCTCCTGCCGCTGCAAAAACTCGAAACCCTCGACTTTTTCGTCGATGGAAAGCAGCGGCCAGGCGTCGTATAGCTCAGTCGGAGCGAAATTCTTGTCTGCCATGTTTCGATCCCGCGAGTAGGCTACCCCGATTTGATCTGGCTATTCCTAGCACATCATCGGACGGGCGCAATCGCAGCACGATTAAAATCTCACCAGGCGCTGAGAAAAAAAAGGAACGGGGCCGGCTTTGCTGCCCCCCATAGTGTCGGCGCTCTGTTGAAGACTTGGGCATTGTGGCCACTGCCTGACAGAGATAACGGTATTATCCGGCTCTGAAAAAGAAAAAGCCCCAGCAAAAGAGGCTTTTTGGGGAACGGGCGAACCTATTCTTATCAATTAGAAATGTGTCCGAACGCACTTGGCTTATAGCATCACCCGCATTGAATGCTTTCTCCGTGTTTTCGATGAGAACTGCCTGTGGCGCAAACTGAGAACGTCTCACAGCAGTAAGCTGGTTCTAGCACAACTAAAGACAACACTACCTAAAAGGAGAGCCGCTCGGTTTTTTCATCTTGGTAATCCTCATTTCTTCAGCAGACTATTGTACTCCTTGACGGTCTTTTCGTAATCGCGGCTGGATGCCTCGACATCGACTACGTAGGTACGTTTTCCTTGCAGCTCCACGACCTCCTTAACGAGCGGAAGATTATCACGAGCAGGAGCCATGGCGTTTGCGCGCGTGTATTGCCCGGTTGCCTCAGGGGTTAGAATAAAATCATAGAGAAGTATTGCCGCATACGGGTGTGGTGGAAGTTTCGCCATCATGTTGATGACCGGAACTACGATCACTGGCTCCGGCACTGAGTAAGTGACGGGCGCATTTTGTTCCGTCAGGTCACGGACGTTGTTTAGATACACACCCAGTCCACACAACTCTTCTCCGGCGCCTACGAGCTGGGCTCGAAGTGTCCCTCCCCTTCGGAGGTTGACGCCGTTTTGCCTGAAGCCGGTGATTATCCTGTTTCCCTCTTCTCTGCCATAAATCTGCTGTAAGGCGTAAAACCATTCATATCGGGTATCATCAATAGAGAACTCCGCTTTCCATTTTGGATCAAGAAAGTCCTTCCAATCGTTGGGAGCACTCTTTACCCGAGCTCTATTACAGACGATGGCTTGAATATTTCCGAAATAGGCAACCCACCAACCCGCCGGGTCAATCATGTTTGGTCGTAGTTGAGCAGCTTCAGGCGACACATAGGGCGCAATGACTCCGGAGTCTTTCATCCCGGCGAACGTTACTGCGCTGGTCCCGACGATATCGATGTCATACTTTCCGGCGCGATGCTCGCGAATAATTCTTTCGGCAAGCACCCTGCCACTTTGCCGCATATACTCGACTTTGATGGTAGGATAACGCTTTCGGAATATTTGGAGTGCCGGCTCCGCCCACGCTTGAGGAGTCGAGGATGCCCAACGAACGCTGCCTTCCTTACGAGCCTCATTCTCTATACGCGCCAAACGTTCCTTAGCGGACAATCCTCTCAGCGTCTTCAAAGCTTCATCGAGAGGCGCGCCATACGAGAGCTCGATCACCGATCCTAGAAAAGACAGCGATACCGCGATTGTCAAAATTGACAAGAATCTAGTGAACATTGAAGTTTTCACCCGATCGGATTGCCTGCTGTGAAGCTCGGCTCATCCCGATAAGCTGCCTCCTTTGCCATTCTTACGTTTATCGTCAAACTCGCTGCGGTCTCCACAATCGCTCAACCTTGATTCATGATTTGCAGCCAGCTCGCGCTTAAGTTGATCGAGACCCGTGGGTTGGCGTTCTTCTCTTATGTGCTTGGATTCGCCACGACTACCGGTGTGTCACGCGGCCTAGGCGGCATCATAGGCGGCCTGGAGAATCTTTCCGTGTAAATCGACAGCCGTGAGCGCACAATACTCCAGAGTATAGCCTGGACGAGCCTGCGCCATGCCATCTTGAAACAGCCGCTGTAGGACCAGCCGTCGAAAGCTGCCATGCCCCATCACGCCGTCGTGCTCTTTCAAATCCGCCTCTTCATGCGTGGAAAAATAGACGGCCTGTTCTCGAGTGAGTCCGTATTGGCCCGTCAGCGCCTTGAAGAATTCCGCGGACCAGTAGCCGGTTTGCTCTTCGGTCGCTCCAGCGGCGTAGAACTCCGCCACTGTGCCTTCCCAGAGTATCGATCTCTTGAAATCGAGTTTGGCGCGGAATTCAGCAAGCATCGGCGCGAGGAATATCTCATCGTCTTGAATGTCCAGGGCCCGCGCGGTCTCCAGGACCACGTGCACGTGGCCCGGCGGCTTCGGATGAATGAGCTCATCGGCCAGTTTTAGCGCCATGGGACCCATGAGATCGCGATGTTTTCTGAAAAAAGCGCTGTGCTTGTGGTAGGAAGCGGCCTCGATCGTATTGATTTCGATGGTATAGGAGCCCCAGTTCTTGAAAAATATCCGCAGCGCATCCCTGGACAATTTTCCGGCTGCGAGCGCGCGCATGAACTGTCCGTCGGTTACCCTTTCCTTCCATCTCTGACGAACCTTTTTATAGAGTTCATCGACCTGCTCTTTTGCTTCTTTGTCATCCATCATGCTTGTCCCTACTTCAGAAAGTCATGCGGACTTCGGTTCCTCTCTTTTTGCACTCGGCAAGGAAAGTCGCGTGTATCTCCGGGTCCTGGTCCTTATACTCGATCTGCGTCCCCCCGGACTTGATGTCCTGATCGGTTTTGGACAAATCCTCGACCTGGTACGTGAATCCCCAGGGTTTGAGCGCGAGATAGCGCGCCGGCTCTATGCCGGGATTGAAATGCTGATGAAACCAGTTGGCCGGAGGCTCGAGCAAACTGCCCGGCCGCCAGTTGATCCGTATGCGCGGCTTTCCCTCCTCCCAGAAATACGAATAGCCCTCGCCTGAGAGAATGAGAATGTGAGCACCGGGGCCGTGCCTGTGTCCCCGGGGATAAGTTCCGACCGGGTACTGCTCGATATGAGCGCTCATCGTATTGGCGGCGAGATGCAGGCGGATGCCGGTTGCGCCTTTGCCCCTGGCGCTGCGGTCCTTCAGCTTCATGTCCCGCACATCGGGCATGAAATTAGATTCCCATGTGCGGTGGCTTTCGATCTCTCTGCCCTGGCCGCTATAATATCCTTCCTGGCCGCTGAAGCGATCGTCAAAGCGAAACGGATTATTGAAAATGAAATCGAGATTGCGGAAACGATTGATCATGAGCGGCGCGTCGGTCATGGCGAGATATCGGGCGGGAGTATCGCCTTGCACGTTGAAGTGTTGGTGCCAAGCGTTCAAGGGCGGCGAAAATAAACTGCCCTCTTGCCACTCGAAGGTTTGCTTACGCCCCTCGTCGTTCCACACCGTGGTCGCGCCCCTTCCCTTCACCACGTAGATGAGCTGCTCAAACAGGTAACGTTGAGGCAGGCTTTTTTCTTTTGCCGGCATCTCACAGATATGGACGTCACAGGTCCGTCCCGCGCCGATCAGATTGATGAACGCGCCGAGCACTCCTTTGCGGCTCCAAGGCGCGACCGGAACCGTGGTGAGGTCCTCGACGACGTGGCCGCGCACGATCGGAATGCCCTCCTGCTCTTGCCAGATCTCGTACGGCGTCTTATTGGAGTAGGCTGCTGTGAGCGTCAAATCCACCGTGCACCTCGTCCTAGCGCAGCTTTTTGAAAAATCCTTCTCCTTCCAATTCGTCGATCAGACTTTCGTCGACAAACTGCTCCACGTTGATTCCACCCTTCGCTTCACGGTCCCGATCGCTGACCAATTCAAGAGCATTACGAATCCCATCTCGGTCTACCCGCGGAGGAAACGAAAACTTGGGCGCAAAGTAATCATAGGTCGACTCGATAATCTTCGAGTCTTGCTGCTTGAGGCGATTCGCATAGACCGTCATGGCTTTTGCCTTATCGGTTTTAAACAGGTAGATCGCCTCGCTGTAGGCGCGCACAAATCGCTTCGCCGTCTCTCGATTCTTCTCCAGAAACGAACGCCGCACCGTGATCACGGTCTGGGGAAAGGCCGCCTTCAAATCGCTTAGGTGCGCGAGAATACTCATGCCCAGGCGAGCTGCGACTATGGTCTCCGGCGGCGACAATACCGACGCATCGATCGCGCGCGTGGACAATGCCGCAAGCCGCTCCGGCGCCCCGCCACTAGCGAAGATCGTGACCGCTTGCCGCGGAATATTCCACTCTCTGAGCGCGAGCGTGATCGCCAGATCGGTGGAACCGCCGAAGTTGAGAATGCCGATTTTCTTACCGATCAGGTCCGAGGGCTTGCGAATTTCTTTTTGCGCCACGACGCTAAACGGAAATTTATTGAGCGCCGCCGCGACAATGACGATGTCGCCGCCGCGCAGACGGATGGGAATCGGCGCGCTCGCCGAGCCTTGCGCGAAATCGCTGCTTCCGGAGATCAAGGCCGCCATGCCGCGCGCGCTACCAGCAATCAGCACCAACTCAGCTTTCAAGCCATGCTTCCTGAACAGCTCCAAATCCTTGGCCGCCCATAACGGGCCTTGAAAACCAGCATGGCCGTCATAGCTGACCACCGCCCCCTCCTGCGCCCAAATGCCGAAAGGGATTGCCAACGCAAGGATGAATCCCGCGAGGATTCTTCCCAAAATGATCGGGGCTAACTTCATTGCTGCCCTCTTGCGGCCGCATTCATGCAAGCGTCGAGAATCACGCCGTGCAGATCGATGCAGGTCAGAGCGCAATATTCCAGCGTATAGCCGGGCCTCACCTCCGCGCCGTCCTCCAAGAGACGCCGCAAGACCATTTTGCGGAAGTCTCCATGTCCCATAATGCCGCCCTCATGCTCCCTCGTATCGGCTTCCTCATGAAGCGAAAAATAGACCGCCTGTTCCGCGGTCAGCCCGTAGTGAGTCGTTAAAGCATTGAACACTTCGCCGGCCCAGTGGCCGAACTGCTCTTCAGTGGCGCCGGCGGCATAAAATTCCGCTACCGTGCCTTCCCAAACAATGGCGCGGAAATAGTCGATCTTCGCGCGGAACTCGGCGAGCATCGGGGAAACAAAAACTTCATCCTCGCTGATGCCAAATGCTTTGGCCGTTTCGATAACCACGTGAATATGTCCTGGCGGCTTCGGATGGATCAGCTCATCCGCGAGCTTTTCCGCCATGGCCGCCATCAAGTCGCGATGTTTACGAAAAAAATGGATGTGTTTATGATAAGAGGCCGCTTCAAGGGTGTTGATCTCGATCGTATACGCAGCCCAGTTCTTAAAAAACAGCCGAAAGGTTTCCTTGGGAAGTTTTCCCGCGACCAGAGCTTTCATGAATTGCGAGCTGCTGACCCGTTGCTGCCACCGATCGGCGACTTGCCGATAAATCCCATCGACGTAAGTTTTGGCCTCCTCGCCATTCATTTTGACATTCATCGTGCCGTCCTCGTGATCGTTATTGCCACTCAGAATTTCAATCGAACCTCGACCCCTCGTTTCGCGCATTCTTTAACGAAGGTTTGATGAATCTCGGGGTCCTGATCCTTGTAGTCGATCTGGGTTCCGCCCGCGGCTTCGACTTCCAGGGTTTTCACAAGATCTTCGACTTGATAAGTGAACCCCCACGGCTTCAGAGCGAGATAACGAGCAGGCTCGTTTCCCGGATTGAAATGTTGGTGAAACCATTTTGCCGGCGGTACGAACATCGTACCCGGCCGCCAGTCGATGCGACTCCGAGGTTTTCCGGGCTCCCACAATAAGGAATATCCTTCTCCCGAAAGAATCACGATGTGCGCGCCCGGCCCGTGCCAATGAGCCCGTGGATAAGTTCCGACTGGATATTGTTCGATGTGGGCGCTGATGGTGTTCGCCGAAAAATGCAGCAAAATACCGCTCGCCCCCTGACCCCTCGCGCTGTGGTCGATCAACTTAAAACCAGGGACATCCGGGATGAAATTAGAATCCCATGTGCGGTGGCTCTCGACAATCCTGCCTTTGCCGCTGAAATAGCCCTCTTCGCCGCTGAACCGATCGGAAAATGCAGAGGGATTGTTAAAAATAAAATCCAGATTACGAAACCGATTCATCATCACCGGCGCGTCTGTAAGCGCGACGAATCTAGCCGGCTCGTCTCGTTGAACGTTAAAATGCTGGCGCCAGGTGTTGAGCGGCGGCGAGAACATACTGCCTTGATGCCATTCGAAGGTTTGCTTGCGGCCGCCTTCGGTCCAAACGCTGGTCGCGCCGCGGCCCTTGACCACGTAGATCAATTCTTCGAACAAATAGCGTTCCGCCAAAGTTTGTCCCTGCGCCGGGATTTCACATACGTAACTGTCGCAACTACGCCCGGCACCGAGCAGATTAATCAAGGCACCGGAGGCTCCCTTACGTTTCCACGGCCCCACCGCCACCGTCGTCAAATTATCGATGGCAAGCCCCTTGTAGATCGGAACGCCTTCGGTCTCCTGCCATACCTCATAAGGCGTTTTATCGATGTATGCGGAATGCTTGGTAAGATCCAAACTCATGTCCATGCCTCGTTTCTGAGTTCTTTGAAGCCGTTCCTTCTCAGCATGAGGCGCCGTACGTCGATCCGGTTGGTTCAGCGGCCGGCAGCCGCGTCGGCTTGGCCGACTTTTCGATGTCTAGGGCGCATTCAGATTGAGTGATTTATTATCGCACTGTTTTCAACATTCCAATCTTGCATATACCTTCTGGAGGTCACTACATCTGGACAATAAGGGGCTGAACGATCTATCGAAAAAAATCCGCCCGACCGGCTCTGCCCGCCACGCTCGATCAATATCTTACTAAAGCGCCGGCAGATCCGTCGCAGTCAATGCAGAGTCGGTTTGGAGTCGTCGTCTCG
>Ga0209819_10000392_pt1 | contig 12536 bp, 9 predicted proteins | sample PPLLak2March2015_FD_187248 | JGI IMG/M metagenome (GOLD analysis project Ga0209819, IMG submission 187248) | Freshwater sediment microbial communities from Prairie Pothole Lake near Jamestown, North Dakota, USA - PPLs Lake P7 Core (1) Depth... | ecosystem: Environmental > Aquatic > Freshwater >... | reverse complement strand
AGCGTCACATTCCTGCCGGCGGAGGTCGCCCGCCAGCGCGGCTTTTTCCGCGAACAGAATCTCGACGTTAAATTGTTGCTCACAAGATCGGAAGTCGATCGCGCCGCACTGGTAAGCGGCAGTGTCGATTATACGCTGAGAGCCGGCTCGTCGTTTGTCTCCGCGGCTCGAGGCTTGCCTGTGCGGGTCGTCTTGCTGGGCACGATGCGGCCATTCTGGGGCCTGGTCGTTCGACCTGAAGTCAAATCGGTCACCGAGCTAAAAGGTAAATCAATGGGGGTGCCCGGTTTTCTCGGCTCGCAGCATGTTTCCGCGAAATTCATCCTGAAGCACTATGGCCTCGACCCGGATAAAGACATTGTCTATCGCATCGTCGATTCAGGAACGCGCATCGCGGGAATGTCATCGGGCGCCATCGACTGCTCCATGATGGACTATGCGGAAGCGTTCAGAGCGAAAAAGGCCGGTTTTAAGTTTCTCGTCAACGCCGCCGATCTACACGGCCTCCTGGCTGGCGGTCTCGCCGTCAATATCAAAAAGTTAAAAGAGCAGCCCGATCAAGTGCGACGAATGCTGAAAGCGTTGACCCAGGCGTTGAGATACATGCAAGACAATCCTGAAGGCACGCAGCAGGTGATGATGAGTTGGCTGAAGCTGGATCGTGAGATGGCTGCCGACATCTATCAAATGGCGAGAAACAACTATACAAAAAACGGCATGGTTGAGGAGGCGACTTTGAACTCGCTCGTGACGACGATGTTAGCCGAGGCCGGCATCAAAAACGTCACGCCATCTCAGCTGGTGGATTTTTCTCTGCTTCAGCAAGCGCTCAAGTAACTCAACCAATGTCGATCTGGCCGGTCAAACCTACAAGTTCTCTGCGGTCCGGGCAATTCCCTGCGACTGTTCGCACCGATACCTACGGCAAGCCGCGCGGCTGAGCGTAACGTTAGCCCCATCGATCTGGAGCATTGATGTTCGATCTCGCACTATTGGAGGGGTTCGCAGTAGAACTGGGGCTGGCGGCGGGGAGCAGCTTCGGTTATCTACTTTGTGGTAATGTGCATTGAGCAATAGCCAAGGGAAGGAACCTCCTGATGAGCGAAGGAACAGTTGTTGCGATCTGCACGGCTTCCCGGAAGGGAGAGCCGATGGTGTGTGTCGAAGAGGCGATGGCCGTTGTCGGCGAGGGTCTCAGCGGCGATCGATATGCGCGCGGCGAAGGCAGCTGGAGTAGAGGACAAGTGGGCAGACGGCAAGTGACTCTGATCAATGCTTTGTTTGTCCAAGGCAGCGGATTCGAGTACGCGGAAACGCGGCGCAACATAGCGACATTAGGTGTTGAGCTCATGGATTTAATCGGGCAGGAATTCTTGGTCGGCGACGCCGTTATGCGGGGCGTACAGTACTGCGATCCGTGTCTCAGGCCATCGGTCCTGAGCAATAAGGAGATCGCCTTCCGAGATGCGTTCCACGACCGAGGTGGTCTGGTCGCGGAAGTCCTCAGGAGCGGATTAATCCGCGTCGCCAGTCCAGTAATCCCGCCGAAAAAGCACTACGGCTAAGAAATGGGTTCAGAGAAGTTTTTTTGGATGACCCGTTGGTACACGTTAAACATGAGAGATTGGCTAACCCTTGGGTTGAGACGGACGCGATGCGCGCCTCTCACCCAAAACGTTAACCGGCTACAAGGTACGAGCGCTCGGCCCCATGCTAACCGCGGCTGCCTATAGACCCAACGACGGCGTATCCATGAGATCGAGGCAAAATACGAGCCGAGCATTTTTTTCATATAAATCAGAATATTCGCGCGTTGTTTTATGTCGTGTCGCGCGGCATGCGCGCCACGTCAAACTGAAAGCTGGGTTATGATCGTTGGTCTTAAGTTGGAAGAGATCTAAATTTATGGAGGGCACTCAATGTCACTTGCATATCTGACGACATTTCTGCGGAGAGGCGCCCTCATGGCCTTTTTCACGGTCATCGCACTCACCATGATTGCTCCGATTGTCTGGGGCGCGGCCTCTCCCACCAAAATTACCATCCATGTCCCCGGAAAAACTCTAGCAGTGATGGTTTTCTATTTTGGCAAGGACAAGGGTTTCTTTTCGCAGGAAGGAATCGACGCGCAGCTCGTAGCGATGGCACCGCCCACAGCTATCGTCGCTCTGGTGGCTGGAGAGTTGGATTTCTCGACAACTCTGGGCGCTGCGACTTCGGCCATCATGCGGGGTTCCGCGATCAAGCGTGTTTTTTATGTCCAGCAGGACCCGACCTTCGCTCTCACCGCACAGCCGGAAATCAAGTCCATCCGTGATCTGACGGACAAAGTGATCGGCGTCAATGCCCCTACCGATGCCATGGGTATGTCGGCGAAGTTGATTTTGAAAGGCAATGGTATCGATCCATCCAAGGTGACCTTTCTTGCGACGCAAGTCACCGAGAACGCCTACAAGGCGCTGCTTACCAAACGAGTGGCCGCCACGTTGCTGCCCCCTCCCTATGCCGAGGAGGCGGAAACAAAAGGCTATAGCCGTCTGGCGGAAGCCAAAGACCACGCGCCGCTCAGCACGATTGGGCTTGTGACTTCCGTGCAGACGCTGGAAAAGAAAACCGCCACAGTGCAGGCAGTCATTCGAGTGCTGCTCAAAACCATGGGATACCTGCGAAGTCCGGAGAATCGCCGAGAGGTGGTTCAGTACATCGCGGGTTCTTTTAAGATCGATCCGTCCGTCGCCGATAGGGCGTTTGCTTCGATGTTGACGACCTATAGCGCAAACGGCACAAAGCCGCGACCAGCCATTGAAAAGGAAATTGAGATCTATCGGGAGACTCTTCAAGTCGCCAAGGGATTTAGACCCGACGATCTCGAGGACATGAGCATTCTAAGAAAACTTCAGTAGCCGAACAGCCAATCCTCGGTCCAACAGGGCGACCAACAATGAAGAGGTCTAACGATCGGGTTGAGAAGGACACCTGAAAACGGCGCCTCTCACCCGAAGCGTTGAACTCTTTTTTTCGTTTTTGAAGGCAATTGACAATGACAGCGGGTGTTGAAGAACTGGTCCATCAAATAGCATCGCTGGATGAAGCCAACCTCCAGAGCGCTCTTTGCGCGGTTGGCATAACTCAGTCTGCACCAAGAAGTCCATGCACTGTCGGATCGTTATCGGAAACGTTTGAGCGAGCGGCGCGAGATCAATCAAGATGTAGAAGAGATTCTGAAGAAATTGCGTCCCCTGATTATCCAGGACGAGTAGATCGTACTCGACGCCAACATCTGGAACATTGGCGCCTTTCAGACTTTCCTGCTTACGTTGAGATTCTTGAGAATTTTTGACCACCCACCCTCTTGATCGAGTCAGCAAGACACGTTGACGGCTTGTTCGGACGAAAGTAATCGAATAAGTAAATACATTGATAACGAATCGAGAGGAGTAACTTCATGGAAACAAACAAGGCAGTGACGATTCCGGTCGAGACCGTCGGCCAGGCTTACTTGGAAATTCTGCGCGCGCGCGGGATCAAGTATTTTTTCGGCAATAGCGGCACCGACTTTGGGCCGATCATCGACGGCTTGGCGAAGTTTGCCGCCGAGAAAAAACCGCATCCGAAACCGATCACCGTTCCCCACGAGTTTGTCGCGGTGAGCATGGCTCAGGGCTACGCGATGATCACGGGCGAGCCCCAGGTCGTCATGGTTCACGTGATTGTCGGCACCGGGAACGCCTCGGCGGCGGTGATGAACGCTTCGCGTCTCAATGTGCCGATGATTTTTTCCGCCGGCCGGACACCGCTCACCGAGGAAGGACTGCGCGGCAGCCGAACCAACTTCATCCACTGGGGCCAGGAGTCTTTCGATCAGGGCAGCCTGCTGCGCGAGTTCACCCGTTGGGACTACGAGTTGCGCAATGGGGACCAGGTGGAAACAGTCGTCGACCGGGCGCTGGAAATGGCGCTCGGCACACCGCAGGGCCCGGTCTATTTGACCCTGCCGCGCGAAGTCCTGGCGCAGAAAATGGATTCGATCACGATTCATCCCTATCGGAAAGCAACTGTCGAAGCCTTGCAGCCAAGTGCGGAGACCATCAGACGAACCGCCGAAGTCCTGCGCCAGGCATCGAATCCATTGATTATCACCGGCCGGTTGGGCTCCGATCCCACCGCGGTGGGCGCGATGGTTTCATTTGCCGAAGCCCTAGTGGCTCCGGTGGTCACGCCCGCGAGCCCCTTCGTGAGTTTCCCCAACACGCATGATTTTCACCTCGGCGTCAGCTCCGCGCCTTATATCAAAGACGCCGATGTCGTGGTCGTGGTCGAGAGTGACGTTCCCTGGTACCCAGTCCAGGGCAAGCCTCCGGAAAGCGGCAAAGTGATCCAGATCGCGCGCGATCCCAACTACAGTGGGATTCCGATTCGCAATTTTCCGAAAGATATCTCGATCGGCGGCGATCCCAAGCTCGCGCTGGAGTTGCTCGCGCAGGAATTGAAGCGGCAGCCGCGCAATGATTTGTTAGCCCAACGCGCCGAGCGGATTCGCTCTCAGCACAGACAGTACCGCGAGCGGGTGAAACAGAAGGCCGAAAAGGCAAGCGGCGAAAAGCCCATCGATACCGCCTGGCTCTCTTACTGCGTTGACCAGGTAAGAGACAACGATACCCTCATCGTCAACGATCACGGGGTGTCGCAAGAGCAACTTAGCTTGAGCGAGCCCGCGAGTTATTTTGGCGGTTCCCCGGCGGGTGGTTTGGGCTGGGGTATCGGCGGCGCCTTGGGCATGAAACTCGCTCATCCCGAGAAAACCGTGATTGCCAGCGTCGGCGACGGAACCTACATGTTCAACAACCCGACTGCCTGCCACTTCGTCTCGCAGGCTTACGATCTGCCCATGCTCACCATCGTCTGCAACAATGCAATCTGGCACTCCACCAAGGCCGCGACCCAACAGGTCATGCCGGACGGCTGGGCGGTGAGCACGGAAAATTTTCCGCTGTGCGATCTAACGCCTTCGCCGCGCTACGAGATGGTCGTCGCGGCGCATGGCGGCTACGGCGAGATGGTGGACGATCCGCAGCAAGTTTTGCCGGCGCTCAAGCGCGCTCTCAAAGTCGTCCGCGAGGAAAAACGCCAGTCCGTGCTCAATGTGATTTGCGGGACGCATTAAGATTTCAACGTTCAAGGTCAATGTTCAAAGTTCAAGGTGGACGAGGGTACCTGTCTCTTTGAATTGTGAACCTAGTCTAGCAGGTTGCTGAAAAAAGATCCGGAATGCTTCGAGTACCTCAGCATGAACGGGAAAAAATCAATGACATCAACTCTTTTCCGTTCGTCACTTCGATAAACTCAGTGCAGGCTCTGAGCGCCGTCGAAGGACTCCTAAGAGTTTTTCAGCAACCTGCTGGAACCTTGAACCCCGTGTCGGGTTGCCCCGCGTGGGTGTTTAGACGGCTGGAACGATTGGAACGTCTGGAACGACTTGAACCTTCACCAGACTATTTCCGGGTGATCTCTTTGAGCAGCTTGTGCCATTTTTCCAGCGATTGCTCGTATTGAGCAAGCGTCCCCTCTTTTTCGGGATACCAGCGCTTGAATCCGTAGTCCTTCTGGGCGCTGCCGAAGTAGAGATCTTCCAGTAATTTTTGTCCTTCGGGGCTCAGGAGAAAATCCACAAAGAGCAGCGCCGCATGGGGCCGATGCGCGTTGGCGTATACGGCCGCCCCGCCTGCGCCCACGACGTTGATATCCATCGGTACCCACACTACCGGAGCGCCCTTCTTCTGAGCCACGTGAGTCGCGCTGTAAAATTGGCTCGGTGACGCAGGCACTTCTCCTGAGGCCACGAGCTGAGTCAGGGCGCTGCCGGCCATCATGTACGCCTTGATATTTTGTTGCTTCAACTTCTTAACGAATTCCTCGCCCTTAATTTTAAGCATCGCGCCGATACTTCGAGCGCCCGTGTCATCGCCCGCCAAGCCGAGTTTATCGCCGAGCGCGGGTTTCAACAGGCCGTCGAAATTTTTCGGCACGTCGCCTGGGCTCAGAAGGTTCTTGTTGTAGCCGAATCCGATATAGGATTCGCGATCAACCGTCCAGTACACTCGATTCGCCGGCCCTTTCTCTTTAGATTCCTCCGGAAAAGCAGCCAGGTGCGGGGAAGTGTAGGCGAGTAGCAACTGGTTTTCGCGGAAACTCAACAGCCCAGGAAGCGTCGTTTCAATGGCGTCGACGATATGGCGCCCGGCCTGAGCTTCATTGAGGACTCTTTGGACCAACGCGGAAGATCCGGTTCGGAAGGTCTCGAGTTTTACCCCCGGATATTTTGCCTCGAAGGCATTGGCGATTTGCTTGTTTTGCTCCGCAGCCAGGGTCGTGTACCAGACAACTTTGCCTTCCCGCTTGGCGCCTTCCACCAGCAAACGCTCGCGATCCGAACCGTTATAAGAAGCCAAGTCAGCCGCAGAGGATGGCTTGCCGGTTTGGCTCCATGCTGCTGTGGTATTGAGGAAAACGATAAAAAGCGCGGCGGTCAGAGTTTTCATGGTTAACCTCTTACTTTTGTGGTTGTTGTGGGTTTTCTGTGAAGAAGTATTCACCACAGAGGCACAGAGTTCGCAGAGATCGGAGAATTTTTTAACCAAGAACTCTTTACTCCGCGTCCTCCGCGCCTCTGCGGTGCAAATTCCGAGTCCCTGCTTCACAGGAAAGTCTGTAGACCCGTTTTTGTAAACCCCAAACGGTAATAAATTCCAGAAGACGTGAGCGAGACTAGTGCAAAATATATCGGCACACAAGACTTTTTTCGCATTCAATGCGAATGGCCAATCTCTTCTCATCGACGCTGATTGTCAGCTTTCCCGCTCTTTACAGCCGCTCTTCAAGCCAATCCAGCATAAAGGGCACATTGTGCGCCCAGTAGTCGTGGCTGCAATGGATCGTGCCGCCCGCCTTTGGGTCATCGTAGATTTTTAAAGTTTTGTCCTTGGCGCCGATCTCATTGAAGAGCCGCTTTGCGCCTTCGACGTTCATGCGGATATCGTGCCCGCCGTGGGTAATTAAGCTTGGACATCTGATATTCTGGGCGATGCCCTCCATGGTAAAAGCCTTGAGTTGCTCGCGTGCCTGTGCGTCCGTGACACCGCCGAGAAGGCGCCGCACGGTTGGCTGTAAATTCGGACAGAACAGATAAAGGTCCTCCAACACGCTATAGCAGCCCGACCAACCGATGTAGGCTTTTACTCGCGGCTCGAATGCGACCGCGCGCGGCGCATAGTAGCCCGCCATGCTAATGCCGATGACGGCGATTCTATCCGGGTCCAACTCGGGTCGAGCGACGAGGTAATCGATACAAGCCTTGACCGGGACTTCATAGTCGGGTCGGGATGGAAGCCCTTTCACATAAATCGACGAACCCCGTCCCGGCGTATCGACCAAAACAAGCGCCCAGCCGCGCTCCGTGGCCGGTCTGCCGTCGAAGAACAGCTCCTCCGAGAAAGCGTCAGCTCCGCCGATGAGAAAGACGACCGGCCATTTCCCGGGAGCGGGATTAATCGGATGACAGAGGTAGCCTTCGTATTCTTCCGCGCCCCACGGGATTTTAATGGTTTCGATCGGCGGCGAGTGCAGCTTGGCCGCAGCATGAAAGTTCTCCTGGCATTTCAAAAATCGCGCCTTTCGCCGTTCCACCTCATCGCCAGCGAGAAACACATCGGACATCCGGTAATATTGATTGGAATGGAAAAAAAACTGCACGGCGGTGCGCCGGTGGCCCAAGTCAAGCTCACGCTTGGCCTTGGCTTCGGTCGCCTCGGCGAGCCTGAGCCAAGCCTTTTCCCAGGCGGCGTTGTCGCCGGGCTCGAGATTCTTGCAGACACGGCCGATGTCGAAAACATCACCCCCTCCCTCTTGCGCTTCGGCCACTAGTCTTAAAACCGCAAATTCAGACGGATGTGATGGATTTATGAAGTCGAGCATCTTTTCCTCCAGGTTGGGTTGGAATTGTTTTGATCGATTCCCTGCAGTTTACTGCATGACGGCAATTCCCAATGCTGTCGAAGCCCGTCATTCCCGCATGCTTTTAGCGGGAATCCAGGCTAGGTCTGACTGGACCCCCGATAAAAACATTCGGGGTGACAACCTTAGGAAAAATTCATTATAGAGGTTGTCGCCGCCCCATCATCGATACAAGCGATCGATGAATCCACTCTCGTCGACCTCTCTCAAGATTGTGGTGTTGACGAATCGCTCCGGAGAGAGATTCCTTAATTCAGGTTTGTCATTGGCCGCCAGATCGATCAGGGCTTTGATTCCCTTGAGCGACGGATAGGGTTTCTGCGGTACAACTTTTGGGGCGAAATAATCGTAAGTCGCGCTGACCGCCTCCATGTCGTTGACCTTCATGTACTTGGCGATGGTTTTTACGCTCTCCGGTTTGTGCGTCTTGTAGTAATGAATCCCTTCCACGAACGCCTGCATGAACTTGATCGCCGTCGGTCTGCGTTGGGCCAGAAATCTCTGACTGCTGCCCAGCCCGGTAATCTGAAATTCCGCTCCCAGTTCCGCCAGATCCAAGAGCACGTTCATCCCCTGCTTCTGGGCCATGGTCGTGATCGGCGGCAAGAACACCGCCGCTTCGAGTTGCCCCGCCATCATCGCGGTGAGCCGCGTCGATTGTTCGCCCAACTGGAGAATCGTGAGCTCTTTGGGATCGATGCCCATGTGCTTCAATGCAAAGCGAGCGGCGACATCGGGCGAAGCGCCAAACCGGTTTACCCCGAGACGTTTCCCTTTTAGTTGTTGATAGGAGGTAATCCCTTTAACGGTGACGATTTGAAAAGCGAACGTGTTCACGATGCCAGCGATCATGACCAGATCGGAACCCGCAAGGTTGCTGCTGACAACGGCCGGGCCTCCGACGACCGTCACGGGAACCTCGCCGGACAACAGCGCCGCTGCGGCCGTTGGACCGCCCGGAATGAAAAGCAACTCAACATCGAGACCGTGTTTTTTGAATATGCCGGCTTCCTTCGTGATCCATATCGGCGCAAGGGAACCGGCCTGGGCGCTGTAACCGACGTGCAACTTCTCGAATTTCGTCTGCGCGACGGCCGGCGTTGCGAGCGCAAAACAACAAACGGCAACGATTAGGCCCATAAACGGGACCCCACTTGACTGTGGTTGCATGCTCGAGTTCCTCCATAAAAAGAAACACTTCTCGATCAATGTTTGAATCGCTTTCAGCTAGCTACGCGATTGGGGGGTCGAATCCTGGGCCTTTGACACGACGTTTTCTGGGCGACGGCACCGGATAACCGTATCCGAAACTATCCGATTTGTGAAGCAACCGGGTTGACATCACCACGGTTGGTTGAATACTCTCTGCACAAAACGCCGCCCGGCTAGCAATCATGGCCCGCGGTCGATAGACTGGGAACACGGAAGGGCACTTCGTGAAAAGAGTCTTGGCGATTATCTTGGGGGGCGGCGCCGGCACCCGGCTCTATCCTTTGACCAAGCTTCGAGCGAAGCCCGCTGTTCCTCTGGCTGCCAAGTATCGCTTGATCGATATTCCCATCAGCAACTGTATCAATTCCGAGATCCAACGGATCTACGTGTTGACGCAGTTCAACTCGGCCTCGCTCAACCGGCATATAACGCGCACCTACGGCATGGCGGGCTTCTCTCAGGGATTTGTCGAAGTGCTAGCGGCTCAGCAAACGTCGGAAAGCCCGAGCTGGTTTGAGGGAACGGCGGACGCCGTGCGCAAATATCTTTGGTTATTCGCCGAGTGGGATGTCGATGAGTACCTCATTTTGTCCGGCGATCACTTGTACCGGATGAATTACGCCGATTTTATTCATCGCCATCGGGAGACCAAGGCGGACATCACATTATCGGTGGTGCCGGTTGAAGAGCGTCGGGCGTCCGACTTCGGTTTGATGAAGATTGACAAGACCGGCCGCGTGATCTCCTTCAGCGAGAAGCCCAAAGGGGAGGCTCTCAGGGCGATGCGAGTCGATACAACCGTCCTCGGCCTGCCGGCGAAGAAAGCGAAAGAGTTTCCTTATATCGCTTCCATGGGCATCTATGTTTTTGAAAAGCGAGTCTTACACGATTTATTAAACGGATCCCGCGATCAAACCGATTTTGGTCGAGAAGTCATTCCGGCCTCGGCAAAAAATTACAGCGTGCAGGCCTATCTTTTCAAAGACTACTGGGAAGATATTGGAACCATCGAAGCGTTCTATAACGCAAATCTAGCGCTTACCCAGCAGCCGGATCCGCCCTTTAGCTTCTACGACGAAAAGGCTCCCATCTACACGCGGTCGCGCTATCTGCCGCCGACGAAGCTGCTCGACACTAAAGTGATCGAATCCATTGTCGGCGAGGGATCGATTCTCAAAGAATGCACGGTGAAGCGATCGGTTATAGGGATTCGATCCCGCATCGAAACCGGTTGTGTTATCGACAATGCGCTATTGATGGGTGCAGACTACTACGAATCCCCGGCGGAACGTGCGAAAGCCCTCGAGAGCGGACGAGTGCCCCTGGGAGTGGGTGCAAACACAACGATTCAACGAGCGATTGTCGACAAGAACACGCGCATCGGACGGAATGTTCGGATCATTAACAAGGATCGCGTGGCGGAGTCGAACCGGGAAGATCTAGGTTTCGTCGTCCGAAACGGGATCATCGTCGTCATCAAGAACGCAACCATTGCCGACGGCACGGTCATCTAGACGGTGACGTCGCTGTCCCCGCCTCTCTTGAAAATCAAGGGAATTACCGGCGCCCGGAAACGGACGGACCAACGCTTCAAGCCCGTAGAGGCGGAAGGAATAAAGAACAATGTCAAATACACTTACAGGCAAAGTTGCACTGGTCACGGGCGGATCGCGCGGTCTGGGGGCCGCCATCGCCAAACGTCTCGCCGCCGAAGGCGCAGCCGTCGCTCTTACCTACGCCAGCTCGCCGCAAAAAGCCGATGAGGCGTTGCGGGCCATCGAGTCGGCCGGCGGTCGAGCCCTGACGATCCGCGCCGACAGCGCCGACGTCAAAGCCGTGCAGCGCGCGGTTGGCGAAACCGTGAGAGCTTTTGGTCGGCTCGACATTCTCGTGAACAATGCCGGGGTCGTATCCCTCGCGCCCATCGATGAGTTCAAGATGGAAGATTTCGACCGCATGGTTGCCGTGAACGTGAAAGGCGTTTTCGTCGCGACCCAAGAAGCGGTCCGGCATATGAAGGACGGCGGCCGGATTGTTAACATCGGCAGTATCAACAGCGATCTGGTCCCGTTTATGGGTGGCTCGGTTTACGCTTTGACCAAAGCCGCGATCGCCGGTTTCACCCGCGGTCTCGCCCGCGATCTCGGCCCGCGCGGCATCACGGTCAACAACATCCAGCCCGGACCGGTGGACACCGACATGAATCCCGCGGACGGCCCGTTTGCCGCGCAGATGAAAAACATGATCGCCGTTCAGCGCTATGGTCGGAGCGACGAGATCGCGGCCATGGTTGCTTATCTTGCCGGTCCCGAAGCCGGCTATGTTACCGGCGCGAGTCTGAAGATCGACGGCGGCTTCGGTGCCTAAGGGCGTGTTTGGGAAGGTCGATCCTTGTTTGTTGAATTAGCAGCAATCTAAGCCGCTACAGCCAGAGTCGTTCGGCCCGGTAAGTTGACTTCGCATTTTCTCTTCGGATACAGTTCGCCAAAAACTAGGGGTACGGAGCTGGTTCGCTCTTTCCAGCAGGCGCGCCTGTACTAGCGCATGTCCGAGCCGGATCCAGGTGGATAACAGGAGGCGAGGATGGATTTCGTGTTCGATTACATATCCACCAATACGTACTGGACGATCTTGCTGATCGCCCATGGACTGTTGGCGATCGCGCTGTTGGGCGCGCTCACGCATCAGGCGATGTCGGTGCTCGCACCGGTGCGGCAGACGGCGGGAAGCCTTGGCTTCGTCACGCGCTTCCGCGCGGTACAGGGCGCGGGCTACGCCGCCGCAGTCTGCGTGCTCTGGATCGTGACTTTCATATTCGGCGCCTGGATCTACAGCGAGTATCGCATCTACGTCCGCATCCCGATCGAGCAAGCGGGCTTCTGGAAGACACAGGGCTTCTTCGAGATGAAGGAGCACCTCACCACTATCGGGCTCGGGCTGCTGCCGATCTACTGGTACCTCTGGAAGAATCTCGGCAACGCTGACTATCACAGCGCCCGGAAATGGGTGACCGTGTATCTCGCCGGCGCGTGCTGGTTCGTTTTTCTGGTCGGCAAGGTCGTCAACAACGTAAGAGGATTCGGCTCATGAGCACGACAACCAACACCACGGCGGCGCAGGCCGCGTCGAAATCGCTGGCCTCGTCGACGGCGTTCAAGATTTTCGCCATCGTGTTCGGCGTGGCCACCGCGGTGCTCTACGTGCTCTGTGACATGATGGACTGGCCGTTGTTCACCTATCATCCCGCAACCAACCGGCTGGAGTGTTTTATGCTCCGTCGCGCCAGGGCGAGGGCCCGGTCATGTACTGGTACG
>Ga0209819_10000391_pt1 | contig 12556 bp, 8 predicted proteins | sample PPLLak2March2015_FD_187248 | JGI IMG/M metagenome (GOLD analysis project Ga0209819, IMG submission 187248) | Freshwater sediment microbial communities from Prairie Pothole Lake near Jamestown, North Dakota, USA - PPLs Lake P7 Core (1) Depth... | ecosystem: Environmental > Aquatic > Freshwater >... | reverse complement strand
GCCCCTTCGCCCCTTCGCCCCTTCGCCCCTTCACCCCTCCACCCCTTCCTTCACTTCCCCCTTGCATCTTCCGCGGTTTATGTTAACGTTATCATTGTTACCGGAGGAAGAAGATGCCGAATTACACCTTGCCCCGAGTCCCTGTCCCGGAAAAGCCCGCAGCCGATGAAATCATCCTAGTGGCGAGCGGGGACCTGCGCCAGTCCGCAAACCAAGTCTGTTGGCCCGCGCAGGCTGACATGGAAAAGCGAGTATCCGACGCGTTCGCAAAAGAAGGCTTCAAGGTCAGGCGGGGGCACCCGTACAACGAGGCGCTTCAGCACGGCTTTATCTGGAGCCAGAGAATGGGCATGGACGTGTTTCAAAACATCCATCCCGACGCCCGGCTGATCGTCGCCGAGGCCGTCTGGCAATACAGCTACCATGTCCTTCCCGGCCTCAGAAGTCACCGAGGCCCGATCCTGACCGTCGCCAACTGGTCGGGTCAGTGGCCTGGCCTCGTCGGAATGCTCAACTTGAATGCCTGTCTTACGAAAGCGGGTGTTCCTTACAGCACAATCTGGAGCAAGGACTTCACCGACGATTTCTTCCTGGCCGGCATCCGCCAATGGCTCCGCGAAGGAAAAATCGATCATGACACGGGCCACACCCGGGAGTTGGTTCCCCAAAGCCTGCCTCCGGCCGAATACCAACTGGGTTCCGCGCTCGGTCGACAGATGAGGCTGCAAAAAGCGATCCTGGGCGTTTTCGACGAGGGCTGCATGGGGATGTACAACGGCATCATCGATGATGAACTGCTTAATCCGATGGGCATTTACAAGGAGCGGATGAGTCAATCGGCCCTGGTCGCAGCGATGCGCGAGGTGACTGACGCCGAAGCCCAGGGCGTTCGTGACTGGCTCGACCGCAAGGGGATGAAATTCCTCACCGGTCCGGATCCGCGAAAGGATCTGACGGATGCCCAGATCCTGGAACAATGCAAGATGTATATCGCCGCAGTCCGCATGGCGGATATGTTCGGCTGCGACGCGATCGGCATCCAGTATCAGCAGGGCCTGAAGGACATGGCCCCGGCCTCCGACCTGGTCGAAGGCTTGCTGAACAATGTGGAGCGGCCGCCGGTGAAAGCGAGCGACGGACGTGAACTGTATCCCGGGCAGGCAGTTCCTCACTTCAATGAGGTGGACGAATGTGCGGGGGTAGACGCCATGGTCACCAACCGAGTCTGGACGGCCATGGGCCTAGACCCCGCTACCACCCTTCACGACATCCGCTGGGGCGAGTGTTATCAGGGGCCGGGAATCAACAACTTCGTTTGGGTTTTCGAGATTTCCGGCGCCGTTCCGCCCTCACATCTGACCGGCGGATACTCAGGAGCCGTAAGCGAGCGCCAGCCGGATATGTATTTTCGCCTGGGCGGGGGAACCATCAAAGGCATCAGCAAGCCGGGAGAAGTGGTGTGGAGCCGGCTTTTCGTAGAGAACGGCAAGCTTCATGCCGATATCGGGCGAGCGAAGGCGGTCGAGCTTCCGCGAGAAGAGACCGAGCGTCGCTGGCAGTCGACCACTCCGCAATGGCCCATCATGCACGCCGTCCTCTCCGGCGTGTCGAGGGACCAGATGATGGCACGCCACAAGTCCAATCACATCAATGTCGTCTATGCGCCTAACGCGGAAACCGCCAACCGCGGATTAGCCGCCAAAGCCGCGATGTTCGATGAGCTGGGGATTGCCGTGCACTTGTGCGGGAGGTGGTAACTGCGAAACTGACAGAACTGACAGAACTGACAAACTGACAGAGTGACGGCTGAGAACCGTTTCGGTTGTTTGTTTGTCAGTTTGTCAGTTTGTCAGTTTGTCAGTTCTTCCGGGAAGAGAATTTCGCGGCGGCGGCGTCCACCGATTTTCTCAACTCTTCCCAGCTGCGCTGAAGGCCCGGTTTCAATTCCACCCACGCTTCGCCGCTCGTCTTTTTAAACTCCTCCAAGTGCCGGCGCGCCTTGACCAGCTTTGGCGGCAGTGTCTCGCGCTGACGCTCAAACTCGGCGCGGGCATGGGTCTGCGCATCGGTCAGAATCTCGTCGATCTTCCGGCCCAGGCGGTTGATCTCGTCCTCCATCCGCTGCTGAAAAGTCCTTTTGTCTTCCATGGCCATTATTGTACCGTGCGGCAGGTGCGATCAGTCCTTGCGAGCAGAGGAGCCGGCGGGCGGAGAAGACTTCTCTTTAAGCCGGCCGCTCTCCTTCAAGGCCTTGCGCAAGAGGTATTCCACCTGGCCGTTGAGGCTTCTCAGCTCGTCATCGGCCCACATGCGCAAGGCCTCAAGAATGTTCTCGTCCAATCGAAGTAAAAAACTCTTTCGTTCGCCCACGACACCCAATCAATGGTAAAGGGATCCTGCGTTTACGACCGGCTGGCTGCCCCGCTCACTACAGAGCACAACGAGCAGATTGCTGATCATGGCCGCTTTGCGCTCCTCGTCCAACTCTACTACCTGGTTCCGGGCCAGACGGTCAAGGGCCATCTCAACCATTCCGACGGCGCCGTCCACGATCTTCTGGCGCGCGGCAATGATCGCTGAAGCTTGCTGGCGCTGGAGCATGGCAGCTGCAATTTCCGGTGCGTAAGCAAGATGGCTGATGCGCGCTTCAATCACCTCGACCCCGGCCTTCGTCAGCCGATCCTGGATCTCGACCTTCAGGTGCGCCGCCACCTCGATCGTGTTCCCTCGCAGTGACATCACCTTTTCTTCGTGCGCATCATACGGATACGCGGTGGCCAGGTTGCGGAGCGCCGCCTCGCTCTGGACGTGGACGTAATTCTCATAGCTGTCCACCTCGAAGACCGCCTCCGCCGTGTCCACCACCCGCCACACCACCACGGCCGCAATCTCGACCGGGTTCCCATCTTGATCGTTGACCTTCAGGTGGCCCGTCTCAAAGTTCCTGACCCGCTGCGACACCTTCTTCTTGCTGTAAAAGGGATTCGCCCAGCGCAGCCCCGGCACCTTCACGGTCCCAACGTAGTCGCCAAACAGCTGGAGAACCACGCCTTCGTTGGGATTCACCATGAAGAGGCCTGCAAGCAAGAAGGTCTCGATCACCAGCAGAACGATCCGGAGGACCAGGCCCAGTGGACCAGCTTCGGCCCTCCCCATCGCCTGCACTTGCAGAACCACGGCATAGATCGTAAAACCGACCGCCACGAGCAACAGGACCAGGATCAACAGCCCGGAGGCCGCCGAACGTTCCTTTTCCGCTATCATATCTCCTCCTGTGATAGCGAAATGATATCATCGTGAAATCAGAGAAGCAAACGAAAAGCGAAGGGGGAAAGCAGGGGCGAAGGGGCGAAGGGGCGAAGGGAAGAAGGGGGCTAAGGGATTGACGATTGACGATTGACGATTGAAAAGCAAATTCCCAGGAATTGAACGATTGACGATCGAGGCAAAAGCATCTGACTAGGTCTCCGCTCTGTTTTTCAATCGTCAATCGTCAATCGTCAATGCTCTAGAACCTCTGCAGATACGAGACCTTAAAGAAGAATCCCCGGCGCGTGGTGAGGTAATCGCCTTCCCCGGAGTGCCATTCGCCCTCACGCCAGGCCTGCTTATTCAAAAGCGAGCCGTAGCCGGCGTAGGCAACCGTCCCGGGGACGAGCTCGTAGGAGCCCAGGAAGTCCGTCAACCACTGATATCGGGAACTATCAAACTGGATGATCGCGCGCAGGGAAAAGTGGCGATTGAACTGGTAAGTACTGCGCGTGTTGACCAGGTTGACTGAGTAAACGTGTTCGCCGGTCGACGCCCGATCGAAGTCAACGTGACTGTACGAGACGTTTTGGCTGATGCGCGATGTAGGCTGGAAAGTCACGCCTGCTTCGTAGTTTCGCTGCTTGCCCTGATACGGGTCATCGCGATCGTAGAAGATGCCGTCGCCCGAGAAGAAGAAGGCCGACCCATTGAGCCAGCGGGTGAACTGAGCGTTTCCGAACATACGGAAACCGCCGCTATCGAAGACTTGGCCGGCCCACGGCTCCCGCCCGCCGGCCGCATAGTCGACGCGCAGGAATCCCTGGCGGGTGAAGCGGAAATTAGCGCCCATAACCGCGATCGATTCGTGGCCGCCTTCGATCCTGTCCCGGCCGTAGCGAGTGAAGATGAGAGGGCTGATTTGCCTGATCCACGGATATTTCTTCTTGTCGGGATCAATGTTGTAGCTGAAGAACGCCCAGCCGGTTGATATTCCGGTCCGCCGGTAAAAGGCTGTGTCCATCTGGAAGTCTTCATCGTAATGCTCGATTTGCGTGAAGGCGTTGATGCGGTCGGAACTGTATCCGTACGTCATCTGCGCGCTGATGCCGCTTTTGTCTTCCCCCGCATCCGACCGGCTCATTGAACCGAGAAACGTCCCGCCAACCGACTGATGCTCGCCCACCCGGAGGGAGATGTCGGAGCCCACCACTCGATTGAACTCATTCCCCAGCTCGGTATCGGTGAAAATGCCCCCTAGATACGTCCCCTTCCCCAGACTGTAGAGCGCTCTGCCGACGTTGTAGTAGCGCTTTTCACCGAGAAAAGGATTGACCGATCCATCCTCCAACTCCCGGCCGGGGGACTCATCGGCCGCCGACAGGGTTCCGAAGGAAACGCGCCCGACCGTGCCGGTCAGTTTGAGGCCCCATAGAGGATCGACAATCTTGCGGGTATGAACGCTCGACAGCATGTTTCCGTCACCGGTAGCGCCGGCGAGCGAGAAGATGCTCATTCCTTCCATGAAGAACGGGCGTTTTTCGGAGAAGAAGATCGGGTAACGCTGGTTCACCTCGACCTGAAAGGCGTCGCTTTCAACCTGGCTGAAGTCCGGGTTCACTGTCGCTTCGGCGGCGATCGACGACGTTAGACCGTATTTGACGGTGATGCCGGCATCCGGCTTCGATTCTGCCTCCGCCCAGACTTCGGGCGACTCCAAGTCCCGATTAATGGAGTACGTGAAGCTGGGGATGAGCTCGAGTGCGCGCGGTTGGTTCAAGTCTTCGAAAACGGCAGTTGCGTGACACTCGAACACACTTTTTCCAGACTCAATCGCGGGCCAGGCCGCGGACGAACCCAGGCGGCTCACGCGCCGCCAGAACAGCAGCCCCATCTTGACTTCAGTGCCGCTCTTGAAGCGGATGCTTTGCAGCGGGAGTTTGGCTTCAACTTCATAGCCCTCAGGGGTCTGCCTTCCGGCGCTTTCCCAAACCCAGTCGGGCGACACATCTTCTCCGGACGCGCTGTTGGTCAGGATGTCGGCCTGTATCCCATTGGGATTCAAGAACATGTCGTAGGAGGTCTGGCCGGTGAACATGGCGTCGAGGCTGAGACCGACCCAGTCGTCGTTAAAAATGTTGTCCCGGCGGCTGATCGAGGTCTTCACCTTCTTGGGCTCAGGATCAGCGCAGCGAAACGCAAAATAGACGGCGTCCTTGTCGTAGGTGCACCACACCTCGGTCGTTTGCGCGAGCTTGTCGCCCTTAACCGGGTTGTAAGTGAGCCATTGGCCCAGCGTCAATTTGGACTTCGCCCACGCTTCGTCATCGAGCTTTCCGTCAAGGACCGGGGGAACCAGCGTGCGGGGAATAATCAATTCCGGACGGGCGGTCGCGGCAAATGCCACCGCGAGGAACCAGGGGATCAGGCAGAATCGAAACCAGAAACGCACGGGGCATCCTCCTGCCGTTTTGACTTCGATTCTTGCCGATTGGTTGGTGAAGGGGAGGAGAAAATTACGGGCACCGAAAAAACGGGCCGTTCTCCCTTCGTGCTCGTGCTCGTACTCGTGCGCGTACTCGGCTTTTCAGGATTTTCTTACGATCTCGGGGCTGTGTATCCCTTCTTGGCGCGAACTTTCAGGCCCTTTTCCTTGGCTTCGCGGACCTGGACATCAACCCGGCGCCAGCTCCCGTCTTTCGCCGAGTTGCTGGAGATGTACCCAAGCCGGTACTGGTTGCGGAGATCGTGGGCAATCGACTCGAAGGCGGGCTTCAGCTCTTCGGTCTTCTGGGGAAGAATGCATTTGCCGCCCGACATTTCCGCAATGTCAGTGACCGCCTTCGTCACCTTTTCCTTTTCCGACTTGAACACGCCGAAGAAGCCTCCTTCGCTCGACAGATCGGAATCAAGAAATGCCACGATGTGAACCTGGACGTCAGCCTCCTGGATCTTGGACAGGACCTCGTTCAGCTTGTAGTAACTGTCCTTGTCCTCTCCGTCGGTGAATACGATAACGGCCTTCCTTGGTTCACTGCCTTCGCGCGCCTGGTCGACCGCGAGCAGAATGGCATCGTAAAGAGCGGTCCCGCCGGAAACGACGAGATTGTCGAGCGCATCAGTGATGTCTTCCTGGTCCTTGGTAAAGCCTTCCTCGAGGGAGACCTCGTCGTTGAATTTGATCAGGTACAGCTCATTCTCGGGATTGTTCTGGGCCAGGAAGAGCTTGATCGCATCAATGACACTGTCGATTTTCTGGCGCATGCTGCCGCTGCAGTCCACTACGATCCCGACCGTCGACGGCATGTCGGCGAGACCAAAATAGGTGATCTGCTGGGGGACTTTGTCTTCGAGGACGGTGAAATCCTCTTGCTTGAGCCCCGGAACCAGTTGATTCACCTTGTCATAGACGGCTGCATAAACGACGACCTGGTCGACAGCTGCACGGAACTGCGGCTTTCGTGGGGCCTTGTTGGGCGGAAGCTGAGGAGGTTGTTCTTTGGAGCGTTCGGGCGTGTCCTGGGCCTGGGCGGCTCGGACCTGCTGAACGGGACTGGACGCGAAGATCACGGCTGCAACCGCAAGAACGAGCGCCAGGAGGAGAAATCGAATTCGCGACATACTGTCCCAGACGAAGAACTGCAGGAAACGTTTCAGCACTTGCTTCATGGCATGGCGAACCACCGCCGCCGGGGCTCGAAACTCCTGAGCTCTGGTTGTCTACTTCTGCGGGGAAAAATAGCCTTCTTTGGCGCGAACACTCAAACGAGGCAAGCCCTCCGGCGGCTCAAGTTTCACTTTGATTTTGCGCCATTTCCCGTCAAAGTGCTTGTCCGTCGGACTGTAGCCAAGCACGTATTGGTTGCGAAGCTCGGTGTGGATCAGGTCGCAGTAATAATCAAGCTGCTTGAAGCTGCTCGGAAAGAACGCTCTCCCCCCGGTCAACCTCACGATCTCGTTGATAATCCCGCGGCCGTATCCGATGTCGCCCTTTTCACCGATGACGTAGATCTGCGCATCGGACTCCTTGGCAAAGTCCTTGACTTCGCTGAAGGTGTACCGACTGCTGTTGTCCTCGCCGTCGGTGATGATGATGAGCGCTTTCTTGTCGTTCTTAGCCTGCCGAATTTTCTCGAGCCCCAAGTACAGCGCGTCATAGAGCGCAGTCCGGCCGGATGCGCTTGTCGTCGCGACATCCGCCGTGATGTTCGTTCCTTTGGAAGTGAAATCCTGGAGGAGCTCAGTCTGGTGGTTAAATCCGACCAGGAAATATTCGTCCTCATCATCACCTTGTTCGAGAAAACGGACGACGGAGTTCCTGGCGCTGAGCATGTTGTCGCCCATGGAACCGCTGATGTCGAGGATAATCCCGACGCTCAACGGAGACTTATCGTTGGAAAAGTGAACGAGAGTTTGTTCAATTTTGTTTTCAAAAACTTTGAAGTGTTCCTTATCCAGGCCCACCACGTAACGATTGAGGGAATCCGTCACCGTCACCCGGACCACGACCGTATCGACATCGACCTTGAATCTTGGCGGGATTTTCGGCTTCTGATCGGCCCACATCAGTGCGGGGACAAAGCAAAGAAACACGAGAGCCGGGAGCCTTCTCATAGCATTACCTATTTTAGCAGTTGAGGTAAAAGTTTGAGAAGCAAGTCATGAGCCAATCTGCAATTGACGAATGACGCCGCCCACTGACCGACGACCAACTGGCCGACGGCCGAGCACGAAGCTCACCGCATTAGATGCAGGAAAGGGGCAAAAAGGATCAGCGAAGGGGCCACCGTCCGTAGTGAGTTTACATTGCCGCGCCACGCAGTGGAGGGAAGCCGCGCACGGAGCGGGTGGTTTGCCACACGGGCTGCGAAGCGTCTTTTGGCGGAGCAGCCTGGAGCCGGACTAAGCGGGCCACCCAACACAGCGGCCCCTTTAGGATATGGAGTGCGGCGACTGGTCGCCGCTTTGAGAATTTTGGATCTCCTGCTCCTTCAATAGATTCCAAAAATCCTAAAGCGTCCTGTCAGTTGGTCAGTTGGTCAGTGGTCAGTTGGTCAGTGGTCACTGGTAAGTTGGTCAGTGGTCAGTTGGTCAGTTGGTCAGTCGGTCAGTTGGTCAGTCGGTCAGTGGTCAGTTGGTCAGTGGTCAGTTGGTCAGTTGGTCAGTCGGTCAGTCGGTCAGTTGGTCAGTTGGTCAGTTGGTCAGTTGGTCAATTGCCGCTATTCGGCTCATCGAAATAATTCGTCGCGACGAGCACTTCCCGCGCTTTGCTACCGTCAGGGGGACCGACCACGCCTTCGTGTTGCATGATGTCAAGCAGGCGGGCGGCCCGGCCGTATCCAATGCGAAACCGGCGTTGCAGTAGAGAAGTCGACGCCTTCCCGGTCTCAACGACAAATCGTGCCGCCTCCTCGTAAAGATTATCTTCGAGGTCTCCGATGTCGGCCAGCGCCGTCTCCTCTTCTTCATCGCCTTCGAGGATTTCTTCCTGGTAGTCAGGTGTTCCCTGCTTTTTCAGGTAGGACGTGACCTGGGCAATTTCCTTCTCGCTGATGTAGGCGCCGTGCACGCGGATCAGACGGCTGGTTCGCGGGGACAGGAAGAGCATGTCGCCTTGTCCCAGCAACTGCTCGGCCCCGTTGCAGTCGAGGATCGTTCGAGAGTCGACCTTCGAGGAGACACGGAACGAGATTCGGCAGGGAAAATTTGCCTTGATGAGACCGGTCAAAACATCCACCGAAGGACGCTGCGTCGCCAGGATCAGGTGGATGCCTATGGCTCGCGCCATCTGCGCCAGGCGTGTGAGGGAGCCTTCGACCTCTTTGCCGGCGGTCATCATCAGGTCGGCGAGCTCGTCGACGATGATAACGATATAGGGCAAGTGCTCATTCTCCTGCGCGATGCCGTTCCTGGCATCCCGGATTTCTTCGTTGTACTGTTCGATGTTCCGGACGCCGAGCTGCGCCAGCGACTTGTAGCGCGCTTCCATCTCTCCGACCGCCCACTCCAGGGCATTCGCAGCCTGCCGCGGATCGGTCACGATCGGGGTTAAAAGATGAGGGATGCCGTCGTACAAACCGAGCTCCAGCCGCTTGGGATCAATCATGATGAACCGGACGTCGGCGGGGCTCGCCTTGTAAAGGATCGAGCAGACCATGCAGTTCAGGCCCACACTCTTGCCTGACCCGGTAGCGCCGGCCAGCAGGAGGTGAGGCATTCCGGTGAGATCGGCCGCGTAGGTATCGCCGTTGATCAGTTTTCCGAGGCCAAGTGTCAGGAAGGAGCCGGACCGATTGAAGGCCGGGCCCTCAAGGATGTCGCGCAGGAGGATCTTCTGGCGAGTGAGGTTGGGGACCTCGATCCCTACGGTGTTCTTGCCCGCCAGCCGGTCTATCCGGATGGATTCCGCCTTCAGCGCCAGGCAGAGATCGTCGGCCATGCTCGTAATCCGGCTGTACCGAACCCCCGCCTCCGGTTTGAACTCAAACGTTGTGACAACAGGGCCGGGGTGGATCTGGAGCACGCTGCCGGTGACGCCGAACTCGGCGTATTTGGCCACCAGCCTCTCGGAACGGTCCAATAGCTCCTTTTCGTTAACGGCAGGCCCGGATTCCGGCACCTGCAGGAAATCCTTCGGAGGAAGACGGTAGGCCGTTGACTTCGATTTCAAAGCAGCCGGCCTGCGGACTGGCAGCGGTTCCGGAAGCTCCTCCTCTCTCTCCTCCTTCTCCACGACAATTTCCTTGTGGCTGCGGCCGGCTTGGACGGTAACCTCCGGTTTGCTTTTGGGTGCGCCCCCAAACGGGGGGTCGGCCAGCTCTACCTCGGCCAGTGAGGGAGTAGGCCGGGGAACCGGTTTGAGCACGACCGGCTCTTTCTCGACCCGTTCGAGCTCACGATGCCCGGCTCGCCGTTTTTTCCATTCACGGTACTTGAATGCCCAACTCGCGAGTACGTTCCAGTCCCTGGCGCCTACCCAGGAGAGAGTCGTGTTGAGCGAGAACCGCGTGATCAGGAGGAGTGACAGGACGATGACGGTAGCAGTCAGGATGATCGAGCCGACTCGGTTCAGGAGCAGAATCAGCTGATCAGCGATGACTGTTCCGAAAACGCCGCCGGGCAGAAACTCAAAGCGCGGAAGCCGGGGCAACGAGACCAGGCTGAGGAGCGTGCTGAATCCGGCAACCAGCATGAAAAAGCCGAAGAGCTTTACAAACGGAAACAGGATCGACCGGTTGCGAATCTTTTTATAGCCGATGAGCAACAGCGGCAACGGAAGTAGGAACGCGGAGAAGCCTAAGTACTGGAACAGGAGATCCGCCGTCAGGGACCCGATTTTGCCGATCCGATTCAGGTATCTTTCCGGAGAGGTAGAGACGCTGAATGACGAGTCGAGCGAGTTGTAGGTCACTAAGGCGAGAGTGAGGAGTGCCGACAGCGCCAGCGACAGCAGCCCGATCACCTCTGAAGTCTTGTCTTTCGGGTGTACCGACATCCCTCCCCCTTTTGTGACAAGGTGACAAGGTGACAAGGTGGCAAGGTGACAAGGTGAATCGAAGCCCGAGCGAGGGGGCACCCGGCTCAGCGGCGGTTGAGTGACTCGCCGTTTTCTGGCGAGTTGTATCGAAACCCCGAGCCTCTGGAGGGCAGTAGTTGCGACCAGTCTGAGTAGGACGCAAAAGCCGTGCTCCAGAGGCTCTGGGTTTCGATACAACTCGCCACAGAACGGCGAGTCACTCAACCGCCGCTAAGCCGGGTGCCCCCTCGCTCGGGCTTCGATTCACCTTGTCACCTTGTCACCCTGTCACGCTCTCACCCTCTCAGATCACCAGCGTCACCGGCAAAATCACGGGCCGTTTTCCGGTCTGCTTCTTCAGGAAGCGCTTGATCTCCTTCCGGATAATTTCCTTAAAGAGCTCTTCGTCGCGTTTTTCTTCGGGGTTGGTTTCCCGGACCACCCTGATCACTTCGTCCTTGATACTGCCCATGAGCGGCTCCGCCGACTCCGCCACGAAACCTCTCGAAATCAGTTCAGGCTCGCCGATAAGATCTCCCTCGAGGCGATCCATCCGAAGCACGACGACGAGCAAGCCATCTTCCGACAGGTAGCGCCGATCACGCAATACCAGATCATGAACCTCTTCGGCAACACCTTCCTCGATGAACCGGCGGCTGGCCGTCAGCTTGCCGGTCACCTGCGCGGTCGAAGGCGTCAGTTCCAGGATGTCGCCGTTCTCGATGATTCTCGCGTTCTCGGCCGGAATCCCCTGGTCCAGCGCTAACAGGTAGTGCGTCTTCAGCTGCTTGAACTCGCCGTGAATCGGGATAAAGAAGCGCGGCCTGACGAGATTCATCATCAGCTTCAAATCTTCCCGGTAGCCGTGGCCGGAAACATGGACCTGCGAGTGATTTGAATCAAAGACTTGAGCCCCGCGCCTGAAGAAGTGATTGATCATGTTGGAGATCAGCTTCTCGTTGCCCGGGATAATCCGCGCCGAGAGGATGACCATATCCCCTTCTTCGACCTCCACGTTTTTCACTTCGTTGATCGCGAGTCGGCTCAAAGCCGACATCGGCTCCCCCTGGCTTCCGGTCGCAAGGATGACCACCTCTTCAGGAGGAAGCGACGGCACGTCGTTCAAGGAGATGAGAAGATCGCTCGGCATCTTGAGGTAACCGATCTCAAAAGCGGCCCGCAGATACGCGATCATGCTGCGTCCGATCGGCGCGACTTTTCGTCGCCGTTCACGGGCCAGGTCGAGGATAACCTGGACGCGGCTCAGGCTGCTGGCAAAGCATGAGACGATGATTTTGCGGCGGGCGCGGAGAAACAGGTTGCGGAGCGGCTCGTAAACGGAAAACTCTGAGGGGCACAGGCCGCGGGACTCGCTGTTCGTGCTGTCCGAAAAAAGCGCCAGCACACCCTCTTCCCCGTATTCGCTCAGGCGCGCGACATCGGAGAGCCGGCGGTCGATCGGGGTCTGATCAAACTTGAAATCACCCGTCCAGATGATGGTTCCGATCGGGGTCCTGATGGCAAAACAAAACGCATCCGGAAAGGAATGCGTCATGTGAAGCGGCTCGATCTCAAAAGCGCCAAAGCGAAGTGTCTGTCTCGCTTCCAGCGTGCGCAGGTCGGTTCTTTCCAGGAGTTCATGCTCTTTGAGCTTTTCGCTGACCAGCGCCTGGGTGAGCCGGCTGGCATAGACCGGAACCGGCAAATCAGGGATTACGTAGGGAATCCCGCCGGCGTGGTCCTCGTGTCCGTGGGTGAGAAGGATCCCGCGAACCTGGTCCAGGTTCTCTT
>Ga0209819_10000390_pt1 | contig 12565 bp, 20 predicted proteins | sample PPLLak2March2015_FD_187248 | JGI IMG/M metagenome (GOLD analysis project Ga0209819, IMG submission 187248) | Freshwater sediment microbial communities from Prairie Pothole Lake near Jamestown, North Dakota, USA - PPLs Lake P7 Core (1) Depth... | ecosystem: Environmental > Aquatic > Freshwater >... | reverse complement strand
CGAGCTGCCCGGCTGGAAGATCACATGGAAGACCACCACCATCGGCGAGCATATCCGCAAGGCGGTGACTTTCCGCGCCCTCAAGATCACCGAGGTCAAGCAGCAGGACGATAAGAAGGAGGCGGCGGAATGAACCTGCACGGCAAGGTTGGGCGTGGCATGGCAAGGTCGGGCTGGGCAAGGCCGGGCGCGGTTGGGCAAGGCAAGACATGGCACCGCAATGCAAGGCAAGGAGATTGAACGTGAGCACAACAGAACGCCAAGAGCGCCGCTCGGCATTGGATGACTTCGCCGCCAAGACGGTGCCGCAGGCGACCGAGATGGTCACTGTCGCCGCCGGACCGCCTGCCGAGATGATCCATGGCGCGCAGGCCGTCGCTGTCCACCGCGACGAGCGCATGGTGCTCACCCGCATCCGCGAGCTGGCCGCCGCCGCCGGGCAGGACTGGTATTTCCGCTTTCCGGTCAAGAACAAGAAGCAGGGCGGCAACGACTGGATCGAAGGTCCTTCGGTCCAGCTCGCCCTCGATGTCGCCCGCATCTATGGCAATGTCGAGATCGACTGCCGCGCGCAGGACCTCGGCAACGTGCTCCTTTACTACGCCCGCTTCCATGACGTGGAGACGGGCTTTTCGCTGACCCGCCCCTTCCAGCAGCGCAAGGGCGCGTCCCGGCTGGGCGGGGCCGACGAGGGCCGCCGCGACGAGATCGACTTCCAGATCGGCGCGTCAAAGGCGATCCGCAACGTCATCGTCAACGCGCTCAGGACCTACACCAATTTCGGCTTCGAGGAGGCCAAGGAGGCGCTGGTCGACAAGATCGGCTCACAGATCGAGCGTTACCGCCGCACCACTGTCGAGCGTATCGGCAAGCTGGTAACGCTGGATCGCGTCGAGGCGGTGATCGGGCGCAAGTCTGGCGAATGGCTGGCTCCCGACATCGCCCGCGTGATCGCCATGGGAAAGGCCATTTCCGATGGCATGGCGACGGTCGACGAAACCTTCCCGCCGCTCGGCCACAGCGTCCCGCACCGCCCCGACACTGGCGAGGTTCTTGATGACTTTGCCGCCTCCGGGCCCGATAATCCCCCGATCTCCGGCCCATCCCCTCGCGCCGGAGAGGCCGCCGCCGAAGTCTCCCACCCCACGCCCCCCAAAGAGAACAAGGCGGCGGCCACCGACCTCAAGGCGGAGATCATCGACGGCATCCTGAAGACCGCCACCGACACCAAGATCAATCCCAACCCGCAGGACCGGCTGGAGGCGCTCGACGTGGCCGAAGGCATCCTGATGGGCTCCTATCCCGACCACGCCGACTTCATCGGTAAGGCGATCAGGATCGCCAGCAAGGTGGTGATCGGCGAGACGCCGGTCGACAAGGCGCGCGAGTACATGGGCGGGCTGAGCTGGGACGAGGAAGCGGGACAATGAGAGTGAATGCAAAGCTCGCAAATGAACTGGCGATTGCCGCCAGTACCGGGAGCTTCAGGAAGTGGCAGGTACTGCGCGATTGGCTCGACGGTAAAACCAATGGCGAACTCGACCCAATCGGACTTGATCGGTTGACCGACATGGTTTGGCAACGCTTGACAGCCAAACGGATACGTTCGGTCACCGGCCAGTTCCTAGGTAAAGCGCCATGAGCACTTTCACCGCCGCCGAGCTGGCCGCTGAAGCCGAGCGCGAGCTGCGTCTCCGCCAACTTCGTTATTCGAAGCAGATCGGCGAGGGCAAGCTCAACCCAGTGACGGCACAGCGGCGGCTCAGCATGATGGAGGAGATCGCAGCGCATTTTCAGAAACTGGCCGATATTGGCGAGGCGGGGCAGGGCAGAGCGTGGTCGGGTTAGGCGAGGCACGGTCCTGCGTGGCAGTGCATGGCACGGCGGAGCTGGGCGGGGCAAGGCCCGGCAAGGTCAGGCAAGGTGAGGCAAGGCAAGGTTAGGCGGGGCCCGGCGAGGCGAGGCTTGGACTTGTAAGGTGAGGCGCTGCTAGGCGCGGTACGGCCCTGTTCGGCGAGGCGCTGCGTGGCGAGGCACTGACGGGCACGGTTATGCGTGGCACGGCTAGGCCGGGATCGGCAGGGCTCAGCGCGGCTAGGCAAGGCAGGGCGCAGCAGGGTTCGGCAGGGCAAGGCGAGGCAAGGCTTGGCCAAGCGGTGCGGGGCTCGGCGCGGCAGGGCTAGGCAAGGCGAGGCTCGGCGTTGCTAGGTTCGGCACTGCGCGGTCCGGCGGGGCATTGCTCGGCGTTGCGCGGCAGGGCTTGGAGCGGCGAGGCAAGGTTCAACAAGGAGGAAAAGGTAATGAGAATTCACATCAGGATCGACGGCATCACGCCACTGCTCTGCAATCGGTTTACCGAGCAGGCAGCCGAGGCTGCCTCTAACGGGACGCGCTCAGCAATCGCCACCACCGATAGAGGCACACCTTTGGAGATCGCAAAGTCCAAACTCTACCACGATCTCGACGGCTCGATCTGCCTTCCACAGCCCAATGTCCTGCGCTGCATTGTCGAAGGCGGGCGCTATCATAAGGTCGGCAAGGCTCAGATCACAACCGACAAAAAGAGCCTGCTGTTCGCCTGTGTCGATATCGAGAGCGCAGCCATCAAGCTGATCCACCAGCAGCCGTGGAAGGTCGACACCCGTCCGGTGCGCATCCCGACCACCGGGGGCCGCATCTTGGCGCACCGTCCGATGTTCGACGACTGGGGGCTGGAGTTCGTTTTGCTGCTGGATACGACGATCATGTCGCCGAAGATGATGCGCCAGATCGTGGACGATGCTGGCAAGCGCGTCGGTCTGGGCGATTTCCGCCCGGCGACCAAGGGCCCGTTCGGGCGTTTTGTGGTGACGCGCTGGGAGGAAAAGGCTGACGATGCCGATGCGGTGGAGGTGGCGGAGGCAGCGTAAACAGGCCCGGCTTGGCGAGGCGATGCGGGGCGAGGCGGCGCAGGGTTTGGCGGGGCACGGCCCGGTCAGGCGAGGCCCGGCTCAGCGGTGCAGGGCTCGGCATGGCAAGGTAAGGCGTAGCAAGGCAAGGAGGCTGCTGTGAGCGGTTCTGACGAATACGATACATGGGACAACCCCACGCCCTCGACGGCGGCCCACGGGCATCGCTTTGTCACGCTGGAGTATTTCTGGAGAGAGATGCTCGGCCTCAGATCGAAGGGCTGGTACTACAATCACGCCGACGATCCCGGCATGCCGAAGCGCGTCTACTTCGGGGCCAAGCCGATGCTACTCTACGATGAGTGCCTCGCCTACATCGACCACCTCATCGAGGAGCGTGAGCCGCATCCGCTGAAGCCGCAGCAGCAGAAGAAGAACCCGGCGAAGAAGCCCCGCCGGGTCGGTCGTCCGGTCAAGCAGTTCAAGCGCAGCGCCTGACAGGTTAGCGGCACTTCATTATAGTGTGCAGGCGGAGGCCCAACAGGGAGACGACAGCCATGACAAAACTAAAGCTCGTATCGCCGATCAGCAACGTTGTGCTGCTCGACCGGGATCGACAGATCATTGAGCGGATCGAGAAACTGATGGCGGACCCGCCGGAAGGCAGCGTCGTCATGGAATTTACTCCCCCGGCGGCCAGCCACGTCATCCGGCATTGGCGCGGCACCCACAACCGGCACGAAAAGCCTGCCGCAATCCGACGTTATGCCGCCGACATGTCAATACCCAATGGCTGGCACCTCAACGGCTCCACCATCGTGTTCACCGATCAGCACCTGCTCGGCGATGGCCAGAACCGACTGCTAGCCTGCATTTCAGCCGACAAGCCGTTCAGGACCCACGTCGTATTTGGAATCGCGCACGACTATTTCATGACCATCGATCAGGGCCGGGTGCGCAATCCCGCCGATGTCCTGACTATTGCCGGGGTCCCTCATCCGGGGCTGGTCAAGCAGGCAGTGCGCTGGGCCGAGCTGCTGGACCGCAAGACAGTCAAGCGGCGCACCGTCTTCACGCCGCCAGACATCCTTGCCCTCTACGAGACGAAACACCAAGCTGTCTCTGACTGGGTTGGTGAAGCGCGGGCGATCTTCCGCCTGAACCGGCAGCCAATCGGCATGGTCATGGCGCTGCTCTACACCTTCGATAAGGTCGATCCCGACTTCACCGCAGAGTTTGCCTCAGCGTGGGCGGGAGGTACCTACGAGCCGCGCTTTGCCCCGATTGGCAGCATGCAAACCGCCATCGAGCGGATCGCCCGGCTGTCGACCGGGCGGGTTCATGACGTGGTGCGGATGGCGATGATCGTCAATTGCTGGAACGCCATCCGGGCAGGCCGCCAACGCTATAGCATCGGATGGGATCACGACCGCCCGTTTCCGACTATCAAATGATAACGTTTGACCCTCTTGTGTTAGCATGATGCGTAACTAGTCAACCGTTATCAGGAGGAAACCATGGTCAGGCCGATGATCGGCATCAGGCCGATGACTGGCTACGAGAGGGTAAAACGCTGGCGAGAAAAGAAGCGCAACCCGACACCGCCGCCGGAGCCGACCGATACCGAGTTGCTGGCCAAGGCACGGCGCGAAATCCACGACCTGCGGAATCAACTGCATCAATTGAACAAGCAGGCAAGCGACTGGCATCGCATTGATTATTACGACACCGGCATGCTGCGATCAGAGAATAAGCGGCTGAAAACAGAAGTCGAGCGCCTGCGGGCGGCGCTCGATGATCTTACCGCCGCTCAATCCCGTGTGACCTGAGCAGGAAATCCGGCACACAATCGGGGATGTCCTTGCCGGTCGGCACATAGGCCCGGTCGACCAACTCCGCGGTGGCCGGGGCCTGTAGGCTCTGGCCGGGCAAAGCAGGCTCGCAGAGCGCGTTCAGCAGCGCCGCCATGTCATCCCGCCCGGCGACCTCGATCTTCAGCGTAGCGGCGGGCCTGAGCCCCTCCGCCACCCTGTACTTGTCCGCCTCGGCCTTTTCGGTGAACCAGCGGCGCTTGACGTTGTAGACGATCATCACGCCACCTTCAGCAGGGCGACGGTCGACTTGCCCTCAAGGTAGTTGGCCCATGCCTGCATGATGGCGCGGCGCTTTTCGACCGCCGTCGAGCGGCGATAGGCACCCTCGACCGCGTCGAGGCCGTGCGCGAGGCAGAACTCGCGATCCTCTTTGGCGAAGCTGGTCTTGTCACCGACCCAGTCGGAGAACGTCGAACGCATGCCGTGGACGGTGGCCTGACCGCGCAGCCCCATGCCACCCTTGGCAGCCGGATCGCACAGCTTGTCTTCCAGCGCGGTCGGGCCGAGCGGGCGGCCCTGCTTGGAGCCGAAGAAGACATAGTCGTTGCCGACCTGACGCGGCATCGAGCCGAGCAGCTCCAGCGCGGCGCTGGACAGCGGCACGATGTGGGTGACGCCCGCCTTCATGCGCTCCGCCGGGATCGTCCACAGGCCCTTGTCGAGGTCGACCTCCGACCACACCATGCCGAGCGTCTCGTTGGTGCGGACCGCCGTCAGCATGGTGAAGGCAAGCGCCTTGGCGGCATTGCCCTGATAGGACAGGAGCTGGGCGAACAGCGCCGGGGCGTCGTCGTTGGAGATCGCCGCGTGGCTCTTGCCAGCGCCCTTCTGCTTCTTGGCCTTGCGACCGAGGTGGGCGTCGAGGTGGCCCTTGTAGGCAGCCGGGTTGTCGCCGTCGCGCATGCCCTCGGCCTTGGCGCGGGCAAGGATTTTCTCGATGCGGAAGCGGACCCGCTCGCCGACGACCGGCGTAGCCGACCACACCTTCTTCAGCACGTTCAGCACGGCGGCGGTGTCGATGGCGGCGACCGGCATGTCGAGCAGCGCCGAGGCGTGCAGGGTGAGGCTGTCGTTCCATTCCCTTTCGGAGGCGCAGCAGCCGTCGACGACCTTCCAGCCGCCCTGCTTCTTCTCGATGGCGATGGTGTCCTTCATGACGGCGCGGAAGGTGGTCCCGGAGAGCTTGACGCGCTTCTTCTCGGCCAGCGGATCGGCACCCGGCATCGACAGGCCGAGGCGAACGGCGTCAGCCTTCAGGCGGGCCTGCGCCAGCGTCACGCGGGCCGCCTTGCCAGCGCCGGTAAAGGAGCCGAGACCCATCTCGCGGCGCTTGCCGTTGTGGTCCCACAGGAAGACCCAGCTCATCGCGCCGGTCTTGGTGACGTTGAGGTAGAGGTTGCGCCCGTCGCTGTGGCGACCGGCCTTGAGGATGGTGCTGCCCTTGAGCGCGGCGTCGAGTGTTTTCTGGTTCAGTTTCATGGTATCTAGCCCTGTTGTTCCCGCCCGACTTCCCTACTGAAGATCGGTGACTGGTATGAACAGGATTTAACCGCGTTTAACTGCGAAGTCAACAAAAGCCTTGCAAAATAAGGATTTCAGAACTCATGAAGAAAGCCTTGCACTGTCAGTCCCCCGACCTGTCGGAGGAGATGTCCGGCAGGTTGCCTCTTGTGCCTTTTCGCAACGCATTGATCTCCTTGCATAAAAAGCCTTAACTCGAAACCGCGGCGCAGGCGTTCCCCACTGGTTGTCCCACTCACCGAATTCCGGGGGATAAGTCAGTGCGGCTACCTGTCGCAGCCGCTTGGCGGATGGCGTCGGCGACCAGCTTTCTGGTGATCCCGTAGGCCGCATAGTTCTTTGAGGTGCGCAGGCTGATGCCAAACGCGGCAGCCGCCTGCTTGTGCGTATAGCCAAGCGCCTGCAACGCCTGCCGGTATTCCTCGCCGGTCATCGCGATCTCAGCCATGCCCCGTTATAGGTGCAAGAATTGCCCTTGACAACAGTCAGGGCGATGGTGCAAAAGTTGCACCTCAGAGCAATGGCGCTCACATCCCAGAAGGGGGCATACCATGAAGAAAGCACTCATCACCCTCGCGATCCTCGCGGGCATCACCACCACGGCCTACGCCTACAACTGCACCACCCGCTGCCATTGGGTTTTCAATCAGTGGACCTGCAACGAGACTTGCTACTGACAAAACGGCGGTCAGACCGGGGGCTAGCGGGGGTCTGATTGCCAAAGGCGGCGGTGGGGTGGTTGGGACCTCGCCGCCGCTTTTTTTATGGGGCCAGCTTGGGCAGGCTAAAGCCGCCGCTGCCGCCCATGCCGATCAGTTGCAGCAAGAGCAGGATGATGACGATTACTGCCACCACCATGACCGCCAGCTTGATCATCCGGCCCGCCGGGTCGGGGATCGGGATGGCGTCGATAACATACATGACCAGCCAGATCAGGATGCCCAGAACCAGCAGGTAGATGATGAGGTTGATCAAAGCGCCGATCATGTCAGTTACCTCCGATTGAGATGCCACCACCGGGCCCGCCGACATTGACGCCGCCCGGTCCTCCAATTGAGATGCCGCCACCGCCGCCGACGTTCACCCCTCCCGGCCCACCAATCGAGATGCCGCCGCCGGGTGGCGAGGGCGGGCTCACTCCTCCGCCCGGCGCTCCGGGGGGTCCGGGGCTTCCGGGGCTTCCGGGGGGTCCTTGAGGTCCGGGGGCTCCGGGCGGTCCAGACGGTCCAGCAGGACCAGCAGGCCCAGCCCCAGAATTAGAACCGCCGCCGCTATTACCAGCACCATCAGAGCCTCCATCTCTCGCTCCACTTGTGCCTGTTGATGATGCCGGGCTGACTGTCGTCGAACCGGGCGGGCGGCGACACAGCTCAGTCACGTTGACCTTGCGCTCCCTGAGCAGCTTGCATTGCTCATGCGTGAACTCAAGACCCGGCACGTACTGGTTGGCGCAGCCGGTGAGCAGGAGGGCGAGAGCGAGCAGCTTCATTGCCGTGTCTTCTTCGTCTTCGGCGGTGGCGGCGGGCAACCAAGCCCGCTGGTGTCGACGCCGGTCTGTCTCAAGACTCTGCACTGGTCCGCCGTGAACTTGGCCTGCGCGGCGCTACTCGACGCTGCCATTGTCATCGTCATGAGCAAGCATCCTATCCGCAATGAGCTTGAGGCTCGCGCAGTAGGACGCAATCTCTTCAGGGCTCGGGTCATGGCTCAATGCTACGGAGACAAACCATCTGTCGCCCCCCTGAAACGCGAAGCCGGAACTGATGCCCCAGATGTCGGGGCCGCCGCGCTCCTGCACGTGGCGCAGCGTGCAGCCGGTCATCTGGCTGGCCTCTTCCTCGTAGGTCGACATGAACCTGTCCAGCAGCTTCTCATCGTCCAGCGCCCGGTAGATGACGTAGACCGGCACCGCGACAATCGCCAAGAGCGCGATGACCAAAACGTTGGAGAGTGTCAGGCCTCTGACCGCGTTGAGCCATGTCAGAACCCGCCCGTCCTGCGGCGGTGGAGCAGGCGGTGGGGCGGGCTGCTCACCCTGTCCCATCTCATCCCCACGTTCCCACGACGATCTCCCACGCCGCCCCTGTCCAGATCGTCAGCTCCTTGCGCGTCGTGTTCCACCAGAGCCGTCCCATCTCGGGGCTGCCGGGAGCGCTGGCGGCGACGGTGATGATGCCGGGACTGCCGGGAACCCCTTGCGGCCCTTGCACGCCCTGTATGCCTTGCGCCCCCTGTGCGCCGGTATTGCCTATCGGCCCTTGCGCCCCAGTGTTGCCGGTCGCGCCCTGTGGCCCCGGATCGCCCTGTGGCCCGGTCGCTCCGGTCGCGCCTTGGCTGCCGGTGTCGCCCTTCGGGCCCTGTATGCCTTGCGGACCCTGAATGCCCTGCGGACCCTGCGGCCCGACATTCTGACCGCCATCGACCCAGACAGTGCCGTCCCAGACATACATGTGGCCATCGGCCTCGACGGTGTAGGCGTCACCCGGTGAGGCACCGACCGGCAGGTCGCCGACTGTCGCCACCTGTCCCTTGAATACCATGCCGGGGCCGGGAGGGCCTTGGATGCCCTGCGGCCCCCTGATGTTGGTTTCCAGCCCCCATTCCATCAGAAGGTGCCCCGCAGCCAGATTTCGCCATTGAAGCGCCAGACATCGCCATTGACTTCGTCGAGATACATGTCGCCGACCAACTGGCCGGGGATATAGCCGGGATCGCCGCTGCCGGTGGTCCAGATCGAGCCGCGCTGGCCGGTCGCGCCGGTTGGCCCTTCGGCTCCGGTCGCCCCTATCGGCCCCGCCGGGCCGATAACGGTCGGCACCGAGATCATGCCAAGCGGCCCCATTGTCTGGTGCGCCAGTCCCTGCATCGCAAGGGTGCCCTGCGCGATCAGCGCCACCGGGACCGGCGGATCGCTGCCGACGCCGCTTGGATTGGGCTGCCGCGAATAGACCTCGATGGTGTAGCCAGAGCGGTCAGAAAAGGCGGTGCCGTTGATCTCGACGCGAGCCACGCCGTTGGCCAGATCGTAGGCCTCCATGTCGTAGGCGTAGATGCCGCCCTTGGAGCGCGGCAGCAGCACGAATTGCGCCAGCGTCGGATCGACCGGCGTGTCGCGCTGTGTCCGCATCGTCAGCATGAGGTCGAGGCTGACGCCGAGCGGATGCCGCAGCGACAGCGGTGCGGGCTCGATGTCACTGAGATAGATGGTCGCCTTCACGGGGCACCTCCTCCTTGGCCGCGCCGTTGGCCTTGGCCGGGTCGGCCTGTCCCTCCAACTCGGCGATGCGGGCGCGGGCCATGATCAGTTGCAGTTGCAGGTCGCCCAGAAGCATCCTGACGTTCTGCTCGATCAATTCCTGTTGGGTCATGGGGCTGGTGTCTCCAAGGCTGTGATCCGCGCCTCAAGCGCGTCGTTGCGGGCGTTGAGTTCCTGCACGTTGGACAGCAGCATCGGCACGAATTTCGAGTAGTCGATCATCCACGGCATAAAGCCCTCCTCGCCCACACCGGCTTCGGGATTGTATTCCGGCATCGCCGTGTCGGGCGGTGTCACCGCGACCGGGTAAACTTGGTAGGCCTGCTGCGCCGGAATGCCCATGTGGGTGACCGGGGCCGGTTCGGTGCCTTCCACCGCTCTCAGCGCCGGGCCGGGATCGACCGGCGTGTATTCGACCACCTGCAAGGCGTCGACCAGAGCACGGGCATCAGTGGGTTCCCTAATCCCGCTCTTGGTGCGGATGTCGGAACTGGTGCTGTAGGTGGTGCTGGTCGTGTTGATGCCGATGGAGCCGACGATGACCGTATTCTGCTGGGAAAAGACCATCGTCAGACCATTGGTCGCCGGGGTCAGCCACGACGCCCCGTAGGAGGTGCCAGCGCCTTCGAACTGAACTCTAAATCTGGTCGTCGCTGCGGCAGTGTCGGTGTTGCAAAAAACAGCGGTGCCATTGGCCCCTGTCACTTTGTATCGATACGTGGCATCGCCGCCGCTCAGATAAATGAAGTTGGAACCAAGAAACAGAGTATTGCCCGCTGCCGAGAGCATCAGATTGTTGGTGCTTTCCAGCGACAGCCGGTTGTTGGCTCCGTCCCACCAGAGGTGGCCCTTGCTCACGCCAGCGCCATTGTGAAAATAGAGGGCACCGGAAGAGGCGTTGCCTGCCCCGGAACCCTGTAGACTGAGATGGCCGACGAAGGCCGATGCACCCGGCCTGAGCCCCAGCGTGTTGACCTGCGTCCCGTTGGCAGTGGTCATGAAGTACATGCTGCTGTCTTCGGAGCCGTTGGTCGGGTCGTCGAGGAGGGCGCTGACCGAAGCATAGTTCACCACCTCGGCGGTGCTGTCCCGGCCCTGAAAGACGACCTGTCCGAGATAGTCGCCAGCGGCTGGCGTGGCGCTGTCGCGATAGAGATAAAAGAACGGGCCAGCAGCCGCGCCGGGGTCTTTGCTGATCAGGTACAGTTGAGACGCCTTGTTCAGCGACATGATGTCGTTGCCGCTGGCGTCGCCCTTGTCGTTCCACGCGAAGATCGGTCCGCTCTTGACGCCAAACCACAGGTCGGCCCCGGTGCCGGTCCAGCCGATGCCGGTCGACGGAGCCCCCGACAGGGTGAGGCCGGTCGACCAGCTTGTCTTGGAGTCCAACTGGCCCTTGTTGACGGCATCGGTCGGGTTGACGCCAGCCGCGAGGTTGAGGATTTTCTTGCCGTTGAAGCCTATGTCGGCGGTCGGGCTCGACTGGCCGTCCTTGGTAATGCACTGACTAAGACCAGCAGCAAATGAGTTGTCCTCTGTGTCATGACGAGATGCCAGTATCTTGATGCCAGCCGCTGCATCACTAGTCCAGTTCATAGTTCTGGTAAAGTTACCCGATCCATCGAATGGCATGTTACTATCTCCTATTCTTGATAAGACCACCCGTACCCACCAGCAGACTTGCGCTGATGTCGACAAGTCTTAACAATACCGGCAAAATCGATGCCAAGGTCACGCGCCGCATCGATCACCGCGTCATACCGTTTGCCGTCCGAGCGGACCACCGGCTTTACCTTTCGGCTATTGCGCGCCTGCTCCAGTTGAGTTGCCCACCGGCAATTTCCCGGCTCATAGCCCTTGCTGCCATCGATGCGGTCTATACTGTGGAAGAGCGAAGGCCGCTCGCCCATGTCGGCAAGGAAATTGACAAAGTCCCGCCATCGCTCGCAGACCGTGATGCCCGCACCGCCATAGGTGGCATAACTGCCGTGGCTGGGCCGCAGACAGCGAGTGATCATATTGTCCCAAGATTTGTAGGTCGGCGATTGCTGGCCAGAGCGCGGATTGTGCCCGTGCCGGAATTTGCCGTTCAGAGGTCCGCTTGGCGCACCCATGGGCAGCCTCCCGTGCTTGCAAAATTGACGTAGCGCCGCTACATAGAGGGGTATGACAAACAGCCTTACCCACCGCATCGAATGGAACGGTCGCGAGAACATCCTCGTCATCGAGAATGGCGCGCATGGCCAGATCGAGACGACGCTGGATGACTTTCTGGAGTTCGTCGGCCAGCTCAAGAACGACCTCCTTCTTCACGATCACGCAGCATTCCAGCCCCCAGCCCCAGACCGCCAACGCTGAGCAAAGGCATCTTTCCGCTCACCGCCAGACGCCAGACATCACGCGGGTCCATGCCGCGCTCCTTGGCCGTCTTGAGGATGCGCTCCTCAACGAAATCCATGAAGCTCTTCGGCGCGCTTTCCAGTCCAGTGGTCGGCCCGTGCCCGACCCAGCTCGCGGCCTGCGCTTCGGCGGGCGTCATCCCAGCTTCCCTGCCAAGCTGCTTGTAGAAGTCCTCGAATGCCGCGTATTCGGTCGGCAGCGGCTTGGACGACCAGAACGCGCCCCGGCCCAGAGCCTCCTCCATCGGCACTGTCCCTGCCGCCACTTCGGCCTGAATGTTGCGGGGCGTGGCTCCCTTTTCCGACAGGAACGACCGCTCAAGGAAACGCGGATCGCCGCCGATCATCGTCGGGGCGCGGAAGGCGTGAGTGTCAATGGTCGCCACCGAGGGATCGCCCTTCAGGTTGGCGGCAAAGGCAATAGGCTTCGGGTTGGCCTTCGGATCATAACCGACGCCGCCGGGAAACACCGTCTTGGCAGCATTCAGGCGGTGCAGGTTCTGCGCCAGATGACCGTAGGGAGCCGGGTTCTTCTCTGGCAGGTCCTCGATTGACGGCAGCGAATTGCGACCGGGGAAGGGCTGCGCCTTGCCGTAGTAGTAGCTTGCATTGCGGACATTGGTGCCG
>Ga0209819_10000385_pt1 | contig 12598 bp, 7 predicted proteins | sample PPLLak2March2015_FD_187248 | JGI IMG/M metagenome (GOLD analysis project Ga0209819, IMG submission 187248) | Freshwater sediment microbial communities from Prairie Pothole Lake near Jamestown, North Dakota, USA - PPLs Lake P7 Core (1) Depth... | ecosystem: Environmental > Aquatic > Freshwater >... | reverse complement strand
CTTATTGCCCAGCCCCGCACGCCTGCGGCTTCTTTTCCTCGACGTACTTCTTGGCGAACTCGACCAGGTTCGGGCGGCTGAGACCCACCTGCCGGGCTTCCTGTTCGGCCCGTGCGCAGTCCCAGTTGTCATGCAGAACACGATAGATAAACCAGAAAGCCCCCACCCGGTTAGCGCTTTGACAGTGGATGAAAAGCGGGCGATTCTCTTTCTCACCGATGATCTTCAGAAACTCCTCCGCTTGCTCGGGCAACGGATTGGCGCCGTCAACCGGAATGGAGAAGTACTTCAGACCGAGTTCCTCCGCCTTCTGCTTTTCCTGGGCTTGTTCTTCCGGGTTCTCTTGCGGGCGTCGCAAGTTGATAATTCCGACCACGCCTTGTTGTTTCAGGCGCTCAAGGTCCTGAAGAGACGGTTGGCCGGCAGTACAAAATTCCTCATTGATACGCAGGAAGTTTCGGGCGGATACTTGACCCTGGTCTTGGGCGGCCGCGTACGTTGAGAAAAGAAAAAAAACGCACAGGCAGCAACTGTATCGACTCATTTGGATCAGTATAGCATGGAGGCGAAAGGTTTTAGGCTGGGGTGAGGCTGCCCCGCCCCGCCAGTTTCGGGATATTCACTCCGGTTCTAACGTGGTATCATTGGGCCGCAGAAATTTGGGGAATGATTGATATGAAAAAACTGGTTCTTGTGGCACTGGTGCTTTCGTCGTTTCTGTTCTTGGCTGCTCAAGACCGAGCGTCCATGAGCCCGCCGGTCATCCGCGCGATGCCCGAAGGTAACGTGAGTTTCAGTGCTCAGTTTTCGGAATTTGCGGCAAATGGTGAGTACCGCGTGGGCTTTGGTCCGGCCACGGGCAAGCTTGCCGGATTGAAACTCGAAATTCTGAAGGACGGCGAGGCGATTAACGTCCCCATGGCTTCCTTTGATCAGGGCTACGCTTCCAACTGGTGGAACATCAGCAAAGTAGCGATCCAGGGTTTCCAGATTTCCGGAAACACCATTCCTGCCAAGAGCGGGAAGCTGACGCTTCGCGTAACCGTACCGAAGGCTGAGCTGGACAAGGTGAAAAAGGTCTACATACTCGTCTCCCGGAAGTATGGCGAGGATGTCTGGTACATCGAAGACGGCACAGAGTTGGATGAGTCCTACTGGTAGGATTCAAAGCCTTGCGGACTGGCAGAGCGGCTGCCAGTCCGCAGAACCCGTACCTGCCTGATCACTCGCTGATCATCTCTTCAGCGGCCCCCCAACACGCGCGTATTGTACTGATCCACAGTCTCCCAGTACTCGCGGTCTGCCACGCTCGGTTCTGCGTCGAACGGATAATTGGTCATTGTCCGCGTGGGCAGCGGGTCGACCCGATCCCCGGTCCGCGTACTCGGATTCGCATCCTTGATCCACCCATCCAGATGCAGGATGTAGTCACGCAGGATCCCCGGTTTGGCGGTGGGCGGCGTGGCGAAAGTGAGAGTTAATTCATCTCCCGGACCGAAGACAACCAGGCGGTCATCCGGTGAAGAAAGGAGAGGCGAAACTTCCCCAAAACGAGTGAAGAGGCCTTGCTGAGGCTTCCAAGGCGCATCCTGCGTGGTCTCGTAATAGGCGTAACGAGGCGGCGCGCCCGCCGCTCCCCGGACGATTTTCGAGAATCCCCGGAAATGCAGATCCGATGAAATCAAAGGAAGATCGCGTGTCAACCGATCTTCCTGTTTGGCCAGGTCCCCCACGGCCGCTCGGTCCCAGTACAGCTCGAGGTTCGTGCTGATCCGCACTCGTGTGTTCTTGCCGCACAATTCCTGGGATAGCGGCACTATCACTTGTTTGTCGATCCCCCCGGGTAGCCCGATATTCTGGCTCACTGTCTGCCAGGTGCCGTTGTCCCTCTGCACCTCGAGTCGGGGACCGTACGGCGCAGGACCGGCGCCTTGGCCGAGCGCATAGAGTGTGTCCCCGTCAATCCAGTTAATCCAGCCTTGGAGAAGCAACCCAGGCTGCTTCAGCCCGGACAAGTCGCCAAAATCCAGGGTCAGGCTGTGGGAAGCGGCCAGGCCGTAGAAGCGGGTGGGACGGATTCCACTGGCGGCATAGATCCCGTCGCGGCGGACGAGGCTCGCGGTCAGATCTTCATCCTGATCGGTTCGCGCCCGGAGGGGCGGCCGCAAACCCTCGAAGCGGGCCAGCCGGAGACGTCCAGGAGAAGAGCCGGCAGAGTCCATCGGGTAAATCTCAGTCTCGGGCCGATGATCCACGAAGGAGAGGCGGACCGAGTCGACGTAGACGATTTCTCTGAGCTCGCCGGTCAATTGCAGGACAATACGGCCGTCTTTGTACTTGACCTTCGATCCCGGGATCAGAAGGTCTTCCTTATCGGCATGGGGCAGCATCTTCCCGTTTGCCAGCGGGACACCCAGGGCCGCAACATCCAGCACATCCGTGAAGAAGGAAAATTGACGGCCATCCCAGAGGTAGAGGAACGGGCAGCTTGAAGGCGGCCCGAGTTTCTCTTTGACGAGCGTCGTCTGCTTAACGGCCGGCCCAAGGATGTTTTGAGCTACACCAGTCGGCCACCATAGCCGAACCACGTCGACATCCCGCCGCTGTCCTATCCCAAAAAGAAGCGGGCGGCCCTGGCAAATCTTCCTCTGGAAGAAGCTTGCCTTCCGCACCTCGACCTTCGTGGCAACTCCAAACCGGTTGCTCTGCAGCCCTTCCAGTTGGACACGAACCCATTGGTTGCGGTTGCCTCCGTCATTCCGGAGCAGGCGCAAGGATCCATTCCCGAGGCAGAGCGCTAAATCCAAATCCCCATCACCATCAAAATCCTCGGCACTTGCCTCCCTCAAGGAGGAATCGGCAATGCCATCAAGCCCGGCAGCCGCGGAGAAATCTGAGAATCGGCCGTCGTTCTGAAAGAGCCTCCCGCCGGCGAACAAGTCCTCGTCGCCGTCGTTGTCGTAATCCAAACCGGTAAGCGCCTGCGACTCGCCCGGCACTCGACCCACGGTCATTGACTGAAACTTACCGGACTTTGTTCCTATCGCTGCGGACAGATCTCCGTTCTTCTGCAGGAAGACGACGTCCCGCCATTCGTCGTTATTCAAGTCGGTGACGATGACGTGACGGCTGTCGGAAGGCGTTTCGAGACCCACCTGGCGTGCGATGTCTGCGAAGGCCCCTACCCGCAGGTTCGAAAGCAGCAGGTTCGGAAGTCCGGATTGCGTAAGCAGGAAGTCCGTGTCGTTGTCATCGTCAAAGTCGAGGAACAAGACCTGTTGGGCCTTTACGCCGGCCGGGGAAAGCCCGGTTTCAGGCCGAGCGGGCGCAAAAGCACCCTTGCCGTCATTTTGAAACATCCGAGGGGGAGAAGCAGCCTGGGCGACATACAGATCCAGGTCTCCGTCGTGGTCGAAGTCTACGAGGAGCAGTTGGCCGACCGCCCCGGCGCCAATCGGTATCTCGCTCGCCTTGGTGACGTTCCCCGACCCATCGTTCGTGCAGATCTGCACAAGCTCTTTTCCAGCAAGGCACAGATCTTCATCTCCGTCGTAGTCAAGATCGCCCCAAGCGTGGGCCGGGCTCTCCGGAACGACGTCGAGATCGGTTGGAAACGGCTTGAAAGCGTTCGATCCGTTGTTCAGCCAAAAGGCGGGCTTGCGCCCGGTCACAATCAAAGAGAGATCCGGGAAGGAGTCGCTGTTCAGTTCGATCCAGGAGATCCCCGCCGACACGCCGTTCTCGCCGCCAGACTGGCCATCGATCCCCGCAGACGCGGTTACATCCGTGAATCTGACTCGGGCCGGCTGGATGTTCTGGACGGGCGGAAGGGCCTTGTGCTCCGGGTCCACTATCTCGGTATAGCGGCTCATCTCCAGTTCCGCTGGAGTCCGGTTGCGTGCGTCCTGTCCGCGCAGCCTGGTCAGCTCGTTCTTTTCCTGGGTGGCGATGTCGGTCTTCCCCTGCCTGACCGCGATCATCATTCGCCGGTAATGCGGCGCGATCTCATCACGCATCAGCTCAACCGCGCGGGTTGCCTGGTCAAGCGCTTTGTCCAGCTGGCCCATGCTCTCGTACACAATGGCGAGGTTATAGGCGGTATCGGGATCCGACGGATCGAGTTTCAGGACGCGCTCAAACTCTGCCGCCGCTTTAGGGAACTCGCGTTCTCTCTTGTAGCTGAGCGCGATGTTGTAGGCAGCCTGGGACGCCAGCTTCCGATCGAGTTTCTCCCCCCGCTGGAGGTGCGTCCGTGCCTGTTCATATTGCTCGAGTTGAACCAGGACAATCCCCAGGTTGATTTGATCGACTGCTGAATCGGGAGTGAGGGAGAGGATCCTCTGGAAAGTCTTGGCCGCTTCGGCGTACTTCTCGTCTTCGTAGTAGCTCCGCCCGATGTTCCTGAGACTGGCAGGGTCGTCTTCGCCGGTCAGGATGGAGAAATATGCGAGGCCCAGGACAGCAGCGATGGCGGTGAGAAGGATGATTCTCGAGCGCACAGATCCTCCTTCAGTCGCCGAGAGAATGTGCCACCACCAATCGACGGTAGCAAAAGCCGATAACGCGCACGAGTACGAGCACGAGCACGAAAACCCAAAGTTCCACGAACGGCGCTTCGCTTTTCGTGCTCGTGCTCGTGCTCGTAATCGGCTTTTCCGATGTTGCGCTACGCCTTCACGGTCAGCGCTTCCATCTCGAACAGCAGGTCATTTCGGCACACATCGGCGACTGTCTGAACCACTACTCTAGCATCCAGACCCTGTTCTTCGGCAACGTCCAGGAATGCTTGCGTGTACTCGCTGTTCTTGAAGAAGGCGACACAATGGGCCATGTCGGCGAGCGAGTGGCCCCGGCTGCCAACCAGCTCTTTGAGGACTTGAAGCGTGAAGCGGATCTGACCTTTGGGGTCATCCTTGAAAACAGTATTGCCTTGGCCGTCGATGCTGGCCGTTCCCGAAACAAATATTCGGCTGGCCGACTCGTCCTTCAGTTCGACAGCGCGGCTGAAAAATGACCCGTAATCGTAGGCTTCGCACTGAAGCGGGCTGTTGAGCATCTCCAGCCGATGGCCGACATCGGAACGGCCGGCGACGGCAAGCAGGTCCATCATGCATTCGCGGCCGCGCGGACTCTGGCCTTGGATCCCTGTGCTGGCGGGCAACCACAAGGGCCGAGAGCCATCGGCGAGTCCTTGCTCGGTGTACACCTCCCGACGCGCTGCATTGAAGTCGTCGTACCAGCACAGCAGCTGAGGCAGGTAGATCCAGGTGCGGGCCACGTCCCGGTAGGTCAGACCGTATGAGTTGAGAATCCTGGCCGATTCCCGAAACATCGACGCGGCGTGGTCTTTCAAATCGGGCGAGGCATGCCCCGACGCGGAAGGTTCGACAGAGGCGACGGAGGCGTATGAAATGCCGCAGTGCGAGAACTTGCGTCCGACGGCGCTTCCATCGACCGTCATCGTTCGAACCGCGGGGCGTTCTTCGGCGCGGATAGCCCACAGCTGGACGCCAGCCAGTCCTCGTTTCCCAATCGGCGTTCCGCCGATAAACGAAAGGCTCCCTTCTGACTCGAGACCGCGCCGCTTGTAGAGGTCCGTGCGTGCCGCCTCAACTTCCGGAAAGACCGCGGTCTCCCCGTAACAACGCTCGCTGACTACTTCAGCCCCGAGCTTTTCCAGGAACTCACTGATTCGAGCATAGACTTCCCCGATCTGCTCCTTTGGATCGCTCGAGGCCTCGGGAAAACAGGTGATGTAATACTCCTTGAGGTCCGCTCTCTGAAACTCAATTACAGAAAAATCGCGGCGTGTAAACCGCGAGAGGCCTGCACCATTACCGCTAATGAAATCACTCGACATTCGGGCCTACCTTAAAACCTCTGGTATGGAAAAAATACGAGAACCGCGAGCATAGACCAGCCAAGCTCGGAAAATCAAGCTGCGCGAGGCTCGGGCAGTGGGTCAGTTTGCCGTAGGGTACCCGCGGATCACGCGGATAAACGCGGATAGCGCGGATAAGGCGGCCATATCCGCGCTATCCGCGTTTATCCGCGTGATCCGCGGGTACCCTAGGCCTATTGCCCTTGGATGGGAGCCCCGCTTGTGTCACAATCGGCGCGGTGAGCAAGTCAGGAGGTGAGGTCCGTTTATGCGAAAAGGCATCTTTATTGTGTTTCTGATTCTCTTTTCTGTCACGCCTGTCTTTCCTCAATTACCCGACTTCTATAAAGAAGTCGACCGGGTTACCTGGGTCGTGGACGATCTGACCAAGGCGATGGATGGCTGGCGGGCCCTCGGCTTTCAAGACATGCAGGAGTTTGGGGAAGTTGACCTGACGAACGAGCAGTATCACGGCCAGCCGTCTGACGGCCGGGCCCGGTTAGCGATCGCTCGCATCGGAAGTGTGAACATCACCTGGTTGCAGCCGGTCTCCGGAACCAGCCTCTACTCCGACTTCCTTAAAAGAAAAGGGCCGGGCATCATCGGGCTGACGCATCGAACCCCGACCATCACGGCACTCGAAAGCGAAGTCACCCGGCTTTCAGGCCTGGGTGTTGGAGTATTGGGCAGGGGTACGATCCCAACGGGCTCGGGTGAAATCACATACGTCTACTTTGATACCGAGCGCGAGGGAAAGTACATCCTGGGGCTTATCCATTACCCCTCAGACACGGCCCCGGATTCGTCGCCCCGCGGGCCGGCGAACCTGAAGCTGTCTCAATACGCTTTTGTAGTCAAAGACTTGGACCAGGTGTCGGCTTACTGGCAGAAGCTGGGGTTCCCTCAAATGTCCGTCACTCACGGCACGCTGACGAATTTGAAACATCGGGGACAGCCCGGGCAGTTCGATCAGAAGCTAGGGTGGCAAAGACATGGCAAGATCGTCTACGAATGGATACTGCCGCTCAAAGGCCCGACCGTGTACGACGAGTACTTGAACGCCCACGGGGAAGGTTTTCACCACCTGGCCTTCGATGTCGACGACATGGACAAGGTCAGCGCTGACTGGACGCAGAAGGGATTCCCGATTGTCCAGTCAGGGGGTTGGGGGGACGAGGGCAAACCGGGCTCCGGCCGGTTCGCCTACTCGGACACCATGGGCGTCGGTGGGGTAATGACCGAGTTTCTTTGGAACTACAAGGCACAGTGAGACTTAGCGGCGAAGGCCTGGGAGCGTTCGATTGACCCGCTCGCGGCCTTCCTGTAGACTCAGTCCCTGCTTTAGCTTAGGGCGGCGACAATCTTGCTTTGGACTCAAATAAATCACACACAGTCGGCTCACGGCACGGCGCCGGGATCGCTCCCCTCAACCGGGGCGCACGCCCGCAATGACGATTGGCGGAGGGTTCAATGAACGAACTGATGACAATGGGGATCATAGTTGGTAACCGGGGCTTCTTCCCGGATCACCTTGCGAAAACCGGACGCGAAGAAATGATCGCGGCACTGAAAGAGGCGTGCATCAATTCTGTCGTCCTCGGCCCGGAAGACAGCAAATACGGGGCCGTCGAGACCCGCGAGGAGTCGCGCAAGTGCGCCGACCTTTTCCGCGCCAACCAGGACAAGATCGACGGTATCATCGTCACTCTTCCAAACTTCGGCGAGGAACGGGGCATAGCGGATGCTTTGCGCATGGCGAACCTGGATGTTCCGGTTCTCATCCAGGCCACACCTGACACCCCGGAATTGATGAACATCAAGTACCGGCGGGACAGCTTCTGCGGAAAGATGTCTGCCTGCAATAACCTGACCCAGTACGGGATTCCTTATTCCCTGACGGCTCAACATACCGTCCACCCGAACTCCGAGGCTTTCAAGAGAGACCTCGCCTGGTTCGCAGGAGTGTGTCGCGTGGCGAAAGGCCTGAAGAACGTGCGGATCGGCGCGATCGGCGCCCGGCCGGCAGCCTTCAACACCGTCCGGTACAGCGAGAAGCTGCTCGAATCCCACGGTATTTCGATAGAGACGGTGGACCTTTCGGAAATCCTGGGACGGATCGACCGGATGAAAGACGACGACCCGGCTGCTCAACAGAAGCTCCAGCAGATCAGGGCTTATGTCCAGGTTGATGGCGTTCCGGATACGGCCCTGATGAAGATGGCCAAGCTCGGAGCAGTCATCACCCAATGGATGAACGAGACCCAGGTGAGCATCAGCGCCGTGCAGTGCTGGACCGCTCTGGAGACCTATTTCGGCGTGGTTCCGTGCACGGTCATGAGCATGATGAGCAACGAATTGCTCCCGAGCGCCTGTGAAGTCGACATCTGCGGAACCATCGGTATGTACGCCCTGCAACTGGCCTCGGGCTCGCCCAGTGCCCTGCTCGACTGGAATAACAACTACGGCGAAGATCCGAACAAGGCCGTCTGCTTCCACTGCAGCAACCTCCCGAAACACTTCTTCCAGGATGTGCGCATGGACTACCAGGAAATCATCGCGGGCAGCGTCGGCAAGGCGAATACCTACGGAACCTGCGTCGGCCGGATCAAAACCGGGCCGATGAGTTTCGCCCGTTTCTCAACCGACGACTTCAACGGCGTGATTACCGGGTACGTGGGACAGGGGAAATTCACCAACGACCCACTCGATACCTTTGGTGGGTACGGGGTAGTTGAAATCCAGGGGATGCAGGATCTGCTGCGTTTCATCTGCGAGAACGGATTCGAGCATCACGTCGCGGCCAACCTTTCCTCGGTCGCTTCACCCGTCTACGAAGCAGCCACCAAGTACCTGGGTTGGGACGTGTACTGGCACCAGTAAAAGCAGATTCCGTCGTCCCTCGGAACTCCGGAGGATCACATGGCGATTGTTGCAGGGGTTGATTTCGGGACTCTCAGCGTTCGCGTCTCCATAGTCGACAGCAAAAAGGGCCGAATCGGGTCCGCAACCGCAGACTATCCTCTCTTCCGCAAAAAAGAAGACCCGGACCACGCCACTCAGCGCCATGAGGACCATATGAACGCCCTCGTGGCGGCCACCCGAAAAGCCCTTGAGCAGGCAGGCGTACCCGGGGAATCGGTTGCCGCGATCGCCCTCGATACTACCGGCTCCAGCGTTATCCCGGTCGACTCCCGCTTTCAGCCGCTCGATGACTATTACCTTTGGTGCGACCATCGGGCCAAAGAAGAAGCCGGACAGATTACGCGCTCGGCGCACCAGAAAAACCTCGAAGCTATTGATTGGTATGGTGGCGTCTACTCGTCCGAGTGGGGTTTTGCCAAACTGCTCCACTGGCTGCGCCATAATCCTGAAAAGTCGCGTCAGATGGCGACCGCCCTCGAGCACTGCGACATGGTGGCGGCGGTTCTATGCGGAATAGAGGACCTGAACCAGATTCCGAGAAGCGTTTGCGCGATGGGCCACAAGTGGATGTGGAACGAGTCGCTGGGAGGACTCCCGCCTGAGGACTTCCTTGTCGGCCTTGACCCTCGGCTGAAGGGTGTGCGCGGGAAACTCGGGGGCCGCTATCTGCCGTCGAACTGCACGGCTGGCCATCTGACACCTGAATGGGCCGGGAAACTCGGGCTGAAAGCCGGTATCCCCGTCCCCGTCGGCGCCTTCGACGCTCATTGGGATGCGATCGGAGCCGGGGTGCGTGAAGGAGATGTCGTCAACGTCGTCGGCACGTCGACCTGCATTATGGCGATCGCGCGCCAGGTGGACCTGATCCCCGGCGTGTGCGGCGTGGTGAAAGGCTCGATCCATCCCGATTATTTCGGTATTGAAGCCGGACTGTCGGCAACCGGCGACATCTTCGACGCAGTCGCCCGGCGCGCCGGCCAGACGGTCGCACAGCTATCCAAGGGCCTGGAGTCGTACCGGGCGGGACAGACCGGCCTGCTGCGGCTCACGTGGGACAACGGGGACCGCACGGTCCTCGTCAACCCCGAGCTCGGAGGAGTCACTCTCGGCTGGAATCTGACACACACGGCCCAGGATGAACTGTTCGCTGCAATTGAAGGCACCGGCTTTCATACCCGGGTGATCCTCGAGCGGATGGCCGAGCGTGGCGTGCCGATCAACCGAGTGATCAACGGCGGGGGAATACCGCAGAAGAATGAAACCCTGAACAGGGCGTACGCGAACATTCTCAACAAGCCGGTTTTGGTGCCGGAGGCGGAAGTAACGAGCCTTGGCTCCGCGATATTTGCCTTCCTGAGCGCCGGCACGTTCAAGACCATCGAGGAAGCGCAAGATGCGCTTTGCCCCAGTTACCGCACGGTCAGCCCGGATCCTGCCTCGTCGGCTGTATACGGGCAGCTCTATCCGCTTTACAAGAAGCTGTATTTCGGCCTGGGCGCGCCGGGATCGGGAGAGCTAAAAATCGGGGATGTGTTGCCGAGTCTTCGGAAGATCGCGGCAAACAAGTAGGTATAGCCGCGAGGAGACAGTGGACCTGGAGTCGCGTTAGAGAGCCGCGCACGCAGTGGAGGGCTGCGGAGCGTTTTGTTGCGGAGCAGCCTGGAGCGGAGTAAGCGGGCCACCCATCGAACCATAACGGCGCGATGGGTGGCCCGCTTACTCCGCTCCAGGCTGCTCCGCAACAAAACGCTCCCAGCCCTCCACTGCGTGCGCGGCTCTCTAACGCGACTACTGCCGCGTCGGCTGGGCCTGCAATTGCAGCAGCTGGCGTTCCAGCGCGTCGAGCTTGCGGTCGAGCGTTCCTGCCCGACCCTCGAGTGTGAGCACTCTCGACCCAATGCGGCTTTCCAGCTCTTTCAGGTGGTTGTTGATTCCCGCCAGCGCTTCATCTATCTCCCTTTCGGTCTTCGCTTTCTGCAGGGCGCGCTGGACCTCGCGCACAATGGCCTGATGCTCCTGTAGAGTGCCTTCGATCGTCTTCACGCGGGCAGCCACGTCGTTGAGGTCCTTCTGAACTCCGTCACCGGATCTGTCTAGACCGGCCGTCAGTTTCTCGATCGTGTCCCCTTGCGTGCCGACCCGGCCCTGAACCGCGGCCAGGCGTTCCTCTAACTCGGAGATTCTGGCGAGCGATCCCCGCAGGTTCTGAAGGTCTGCCTGTACCTTACGTTCGAGCGAAACCTGACGTCGACTTAGCCCTTGGACCTCGTTGTCGTTCTGTAATTGGGGCGTCGTTTCACGGAGCCTGCGCAACGACGTCTCGAGGCTTGTTATCTGCTCGAGCGCCGGCTTTACTGCTTGAAGGCTCCGCTCGACCGGACCCAGGCGGCTCTCCACTTCAGCCTTTACCAATCTCTGATTCAGGCGCAGCACCAGGACCGAGCCGCCGGCTATGATCATTACGAGAATGAGCATCGCGATCAGCAGGCCTCGCCCTGCGCCCCTGTCTATATTCATAGAGCGGCTTCCGTTTCCCATGACGCGAGAGATTATACTTCGACCGCCGGCATTGTGCCGGATCACCCGATCAGTTTGACCTGAAGCATCGAAAAATCGTCCGGCAGGATCGGGTGGCCGTGCATGCCAATCAGTTGACGGTAAAGCAGATCGATCTCTGATTCAGTTCCCGAAGGCTGAGTCTTAAGAAACTCCTCAAGCTCGTTTATCGACCACATCACCCCATCGGCATTCTCCACTTCGTACACGCCGTCCGAGAAGACGTAAAGCCTGGCAGGTGAGGGGACTTCGATCTCCTGCATGCAGTAGGACGCATGAGGGAAAGCGCCGATGACAAAATTGGAGGCCATTAATCGCGAAACACTCCCTGCGGGTGAAAGCAGCAGCGCAGGAGGATGACCGCCGTTCGAGTAGCTCAGCTTCCTGGTTCTCCGGTTGTAGACGCCATACCAGATGGTGAAATACAGGTTATTGTGATCCTGCATCTGAAAGGCGTCATTGAGTCCTGCGAGGACTTTGGCGGGCGAAGTGAAATCGACGCCGGGAAGGGCCTGCGACCGCAGCACATTGATTGCCGAGACGGAGAGAAGGGCGGAGCCAACCCCGTGGCCGCAAACGTCGAGCAGGTAGACGGCGAAGTTGTCGTCGTCGATCCAGTGGTAGCCGAAGCAATCGCCGCCTAATTGGGCAGAGGGAAAGAAACGCCAGTCGGTTGAAACCGGACCTTCGGAAAGACGGGCCGGCAGCAGAGAAATGACATAATCGGCCGCCTGAGAAAGCTCGGAAAGCAGAGCCTGCCGACTCTTGAAAAGCGCGTCGTACGCCTCGTTCTTCTGCAGCAGGTTGATAAACCCGTTGGAGTGATATCGAATTCTGGCAACGAGCTCTATGCGATCGGGAAGCTTGACGAGGTAGTCGTTCGCCCCGACTGCAAAGGCCTCCGCCTTCGTCAGCGGCTCCTCTTTGCTCGACAGGACAATAAGCGGGACTTCCTTGAGCACCTTGTGGCCCCGGATGAATTTGGCGAGAGTCAGACCATCTATGTCGGGCATGATCAAGTCCTGCAGTATCACGGTTGGTTGAACCTGGGTGGCAGTCTGGATGGCCTCGCTCGGATCCTGGCAATAGTGAAAAACGATGTCGCCTTCCGGTTCCAGCATTCTGCGTACGGCGTCGGCGACAATCGGCTGGTCGTCGATCAACAGGACTTTGATTTGATGGTCACGAAGGGTTTGGGCCAGAGTTTCGGATACATTCGGCATCACTTCTTCTCCAATC
>Ga0209819_10000377_pt1 | contig 12756 bp, 12 predicted proteins | sample PPLLak2March2015_FD_187248 | JGI IMG/M metagenome (GOLD analysis project Ga0209819, IMG submission 187248) | Freshwater sediment microbial communities from Prairie Pothole Lake near Jamestown, North Dakota, USA - PPLs Lake P7 Core (1) Depth... | ecosystem: Environmental > Aquatic > Freshwater >... | reverse complement strand
TATACTGCGTAGGTTAAAAATACCAAGAAACCTTTATGGTAGAACAGACACTACTTCCTTTTGACCGCCCGGTCATCGATTGGAATAGGACCATGAAAGAAAATGGAGCCCAAAAGGAAAGTGATCTTCATCGCATGTATCGCCTGAAGCGTTACTTTTCTCCGCAAATTGCGGAAGTCGTCCTCCGCTGCCCGGACGGGGATAGTCTTTGGAAAAGCCACTGCCAGGAGGTCACCGTTGTGGTTCTGGATTTGCGTGGCTTCACGAGATTTGCAAATGACGCCGAGCCTGAAGAGGTCATGGCGCTGCTGCGAAACTATCACGCGGAGATGGGGCCGCTAGTCTTCAAGTTTCACGGAACACTGGAACGATTTACCGGCGACGGAATGATGATCTTTTTTAATGATGCGATCCCCAGCGAACAGCAGACCCAAAGGGCGGTAATGATGGCGCTCGAAATGCGCGACCGGGGAAAAGAACTTCGCACCGAATGGCTCAAAAAGAAATACGACCTTGATTTAGGGATCGGTATCGCCGCTGGCTATGCGACTGTGGGAAATTTCGGCTTTGAAGGGCGCATGGATTATGGAGTGGTGGGCAAAGTCACCAACCTGACTTACCGTCTTTGCGCGGAGGCGAGAGGCGGGCAGATCCTGACTAATCAGCAGACTCTTAGCAAGATCGAAGGTTTCGTATGCGCCGAGGCCGTAGACAATTTACACTTGAAAGGATTTTCGCATCCGGTGAGGGCATTTAACATCGTGGGCCTGCGGCGATGACCCGCGAGATCCTATCCATTCAAATTCAAATGGATGACCAAACAAACCAGGGCTCAGATTATTTGTCACTGCGTTCCACTAGCCCGACCATCTCATCGACTATACGGTTCATCTCGGCGACCAGGTTCTCCAACGTCTGCCTGCGCCCGATTTGAATAGCGGGTTGATTACCGTTGTCCGTAAGAGTCGAAATCGCCAAAAGCAAGACCGACATGCAGTTCTTAAGATCGTGAGCGGCGCGCCCTATTTGAGCGCGGCATACGTGGATCTCTTGGGCTTCTGGCTGCTTAGTCAGCGCCCGCGGTGGGTCGTTAATGGAAGTTGGTAAATAAACAATCTTACTCATAAATACAGCTATACAAAATGATTCATGCACTCAGATTTTAGTTTGCCAAAGAGCAGATACCCGCTGTGAAGCACGCTTTGTGCCAAGGCTGGATTCGGACAAAGTCGGCACCCGATGCGGGGGAGGATCTCTAGTCCCAGGGGATCAGCGCAACAGGGGACGCTTGAGCTGTTTGTAGAACCATCGCAATGTCTCCAAAAGTTCACACCCGGGTGTAATTTTGTAGACACCCATCATGCTTGAAGTCTCACTTTGCCGATGGTTTTTCACCGCATTTTGAGCAGGTTTCATCGCCCGCCCTGTATTTCACGCTGGCGTAAAGCTTGCTGTTTAAAATTGCCTGCGATAAGGGTCACTCACAATTTCCCCGGCTCTTACGGCGCGGTTACGATGCGAGATGAAAACGAGATTCGATAAGAGATATCGGGCCCCGGTCCTGCCAGTTATGCTAATATTTTGGTTTCTTTTTTGCACTTTTGCCAATGGCCTTCGGGCTGAAGCCGATTTGAAACCAGGCGACACCATCGGACCCGAGAATTGGGAGAAGGTGAAAGGGATGGTGGGGGAAAACCTTCTTACCCGCATCAAACAGGGCTATACCTTTACCATCAAGCAAGGCCGGTCGATAGGGTTTCCCAAGGAATACAATGCGGCCACCTTGCGCTACTTCAGCGAGGTGAAGCTGGGCGCCAACGGAGAGCTACTTAACTATGTTGCCGGGCTGCCTTTTCCCGACGTGCGTTTCAACGATCCGCAGGTCGGCCTAAAGATGGCATGGAATTTCTATTGGCGCTGGATCGGGGACGACTACAGGACCGGAGCGGGTACGACCGAAGGTAAAATCATTCGCTACGCCATCGAACGAGATGGATCGGAACGCCGCGCGGAAGTGCTGCACCATACCATGAAGACTCGGGGACGGGTTACCCTGGATTCAAAACCCTTGCTTACCGGCTACGAGCACATCGACTGGATGCAGCTCCGCGCCGACGAATATCCAAGGGATACCGCTGGTACGACAACCTTGGAGATACGCTACTCCGATCCTAAACGAGAGGACGATCTTTATATTTATGTGCCGAGCATCCGCCGCGTCCGGCGTGCCCCGCCGATTCAAAGGTGCGCGACGATAGCTCCCAGTGAATTCAATTTTGACGACATCAACAGCTTCGGTGGCAAGGTCACCGATTTCAACTATCGTTTCTTGGGACAATTCAAGATGTTGGGGAATTTCGCTCAAGGACAGATTCCTTTCCAGCGGAAAGCGGGTGACTATTTGCCTCTGAAGGAAAGCTGGGAAGTCGTCGAGACTTACGGTCTTGAGATTACGCCCAAGGATCCAGGTTATTGCTATCCGCGAAAAGTTCTCTTTTTTGACACGGAGAATTTCGAAGCTCTCTGGACTATGATCTGGGACGCCAAGGGAAACTATTGGAAAGAGCAATTTGCTTTTCGCAGGCCGGTGAAACTTTCCGATGGCCAGTCCGCTCTCTCCGTCGGGAGCGTAATTATTGTCAACGTCCAAAATGGTCGCAGCACGCTGGTAGATGCCGTCAGGGCGTATAACCAGGGCTATCAACCGAGCCTCTTTACGCTCGCGACCCTGCAGACCGTGATGCGGGGCGGGGCGATCCGATGAACCCTGGATCATGGATAAACGCAGAAAGTAGCTGAAGCGCGTTTTTTGCAACCGTTTAGCCGCTGTCTATGGCGAACTCATCCTGCCGTACTGTTTTAATTGTCTTGGCGGCCCTGACGGGATTGGGACTTGGGCCGGCTCCAATACCCAGGACTCTTCGTGTCATGATCGTGATGGAAGGGAGCAACATTCGACTCCAACCCCAGATCAATGGCCTGCGCGATGGGTTGGAGGAGCTTGGTTATGCCGAGGGTGAGAATCTGCTTTGGCAACAGGTCGACGGCGGGAGCCAAGAGCAACTCCGTGCCAACTTTAAATCTCGCGTGGAAAAACATCCGGCCGATGTCATCGTTGCACTCGGAACTACCGAAACTAATGTTGCCAAAGAAATCGCTCCAAACATTCCCACGGTGTTCCTGCCGGCGGCGGATCCGGTCAAATCTGGCTTCGTCCGTTCGCTGGCAAGTCCGGGCAGTCACCTGACGGGGTTAAGCTTCTTTATGGGTAGTGAAAGTGTCGGCAAACAATTGGAAGTCTTCAAGCAGTTCGTACCTGCTCTGCGCAAGGTCGGGGTGGTATTCGACAGCCGGCTAAAATCCGCAGGTCTCAACGAGAGCTGGAATAGACTCGCTGCCGTTGCTTCATGGTTGGGCGTCGGCCTGGCCGAGCTGCCGTCGACTTCCACTGCCGACGCCTCACGCAAGATTGTCTCGCGTCCCCACCCGGGAACCAACGTCGGAATATTCGTTCTTTGTTCTGGTCTTTTTAAAAACCTCGAGGAGCTAGCTGCGGCGGCAACCAAACAGAAATTGCCGCTGTTTGGCTGTAACGCTTTTCAGGTAGCGGAGCAGAACGTTTTTTTAAGCTACGCTCCGGATTTGTACTCTCTGGGTTATCGCGGCGCCTGGTTCGTGGACCGCATTTTCAAAGGAACCAAGCCGCAGGATCTGCCGGTGGAAACTCCCCGCAAGTTTGAGCTGGTGGTCAACAATAGGATTGCCGGAGAGATAGGGGTCAGGATTCCTCCGGGAATGTTGATGTTGGCGGATAGAGTCTTCAGATAAACACCGCGACACGGAAAACGCGCTGTGATGCCAGTCAAACGTTTTTTGGCGAAACTCCCTTTTTTTCGTTCCCCGGGTCGGCGGCGAGGGAAGCTTGTCCGGAACTATTTCTTTATTTTCGTGACCTTAATCGGTGGCGGGATGATCGTCGACGCTCTGACAGAGATCTATTTTCGCTCCTATGAGGCCCGGGAACAGATCAGCCTGCTGCAGGGCGAAGCCGCCAACGCGGCGCTCTCAAAGATCGCCCAGTACATTCTCACTATCGAAGGGCAAATGAAGGCCGCTACTCTTAGTCGGGAGATTGCCGAAGGAGGATTTGACCCGGCGCACAAATTCGAACTCATGAAGCTGCTCTACGTCGCTCCGGCGATTACTGAGGCGGCAGCCATCGATGGTGACGGCGTACCGCGTATTCACATCTCCCGATTTCGGACGATTCTTCCCAGTGAAGAGACCGATTACTCCAAGTCTCCGGCATTTTTACAGGCAAGACAGGGCGCCACCTTTTTTGGCCCGGTCTATTTTGTTCGGGGCTCCGAGCCTTACCTCACTATGGCCGTGCCCATCGAACAGTTTCCAGGCAGCGTTGTCGGTGTTCTCCAAGCCGAGGTGAATCTCAGTTATATCTGGGAGGTCGTTCGGGAGATTCATGTGGGCAAGGCCGGCTACGCTTACATCGTCGCCAGGTCTGGGGATGTTATCGCTCATCCCAATATCAGTCTGGTCCTACAAAGACACCAGGCAGGTCACCTGGAACAGGTGAAGGCAGCTTTGCGTCCCGCTCCCGGGGTGCAAAGGCCGGAAAGCGTAGTGACGGATGGTCTAAACGGTGAAAAGGTGTTGAGCTCCTATGGTTATCTTCCGAGCCTGGATTGGGCGGTCATTGTTGAGCGGCCGTTGGCCGAAGCGTACGAACCGCTGTATGCCTCGCTGCTGCGCACCTACACTTTACTCATGGTCGGACTGGGCATCGCTCTATTGGCCACGTTCTACGTGGCGCGCCGCGTGGTCCGTCCCTTGGAGGCGTTGCGGCGGGGGGTAGAGAAAATTGGCAAAGGGGATTTGAACTACCACCTCGAAATCAATACAGGCGATGACATCGAAGTGCTAGCGGAACAATTCAACAAGATGGTCGTCGAAATCAAAAACTCCTATCAATTGTTGGAAGACAAGGTGCAACAGAGAACCAGGGAACTGGCGGCGCTTTTTGACGTGGCCGCCACCGCAACCCAATCATTGGACTTGAATCCCATCCTGCAAGAGGTCGCCGAAAAGATCACGGATATCTTTGAGCTGGACTCCACCCGAATTTATCTTCTCGACCGCCAGCAAAAGGAGCTTCGGGTGCGAGCCGCTGCCGGATATAACCCGGAGGGATTTATCCAAAGGGCTTTTGGACTCGGGCAGGGGATCGTTGGGAAAGCGGCGGAAATTGGCGAACCGATGATCTTCGAGGACGTGCAGAAAGATCCGCGTTACGCCGAACTGAGCCAGAGCAAGGCATCGAAAGGAACGGGGTATCGGTTTTTTGCGGCCATCCCGATCAAAGCAAAAGGGAAAGCCCTGGGCGCCATCGCTTGCAACGGGCGGCTGGCGCGACGGCTCACGGAACAGGAAATCCGTTTGCTGAGTTCGATGGCCGATCAAATCAGCCCTGCGATCGATAACATTCATCTCTTTGAAGAATTGAGGGAGAAGACGGCCGCGTTGGAAAGGACCAATCACGAGCTTTTGGAGTCCTTGGAGCAACAAACGGAAATCGCCAAAGTATTGCAAGTCATGGCGAGTTCGCCCACCGAACTCAAGTCCGTATTGGGTACGATTCATCAAAACGCTTTACGTCTCTGTGATGGCGATAGCGGCGCGACGTTTGTCTTTGATGGAGCGCAGTTTCGTCTGTCCGTGCCCACCGATAATCTTTCGCCCGAGGCCCTGGCTTACCTGCGCGATTTGCCGATCCGACCCGGGCCGGAAACGCCGCTCAGAAAAGCGGGTTTGGAGTTGCGAGCGGTTCACACCGCTGATATTTTCGCCGATCCGAGGTTCTCTCCGCCCGAGATCTATCGTCGCGAGGGTGTTTGCGCGGTTGTCGCAGCGCCAATGCTCACGCAACATAAACTCGTTGGCGCGATTGTCTTAACCCGCCGCGAAGCCAGGCCATTTACCGAAAAGCAAATCAACCTGCTGACGACTTTCGCCAATCAGGCAGCGATCGCGGTCGACAACGTCGGTTTGTTTCAAGCGCTCAAGGATCGGACCCTGGAGTTGGCGCGCTATAATGAAGAGATCTGGACGGCCAACGAAAGGCTCAAAGAACTTGACCGGCTGAAGTCTTCCTTTGTTTCCAACGTCTCCCATGAGCTGAGAACGCCGCTCACGGCGATTGAAAGCCTGGCGGATAATCTCCTCGACGGCGTGACCGGGCCGCTGACGGCCAAACAGTCGAACTATATGACCGGTATTAAAGAGAGTACGGAGCGGCTCGAGCGGCTGATCAATGATTTGCTCGACCTATCGGTGATCGAGGCGGGCAAGTCGGGTTTAAAACCTACAAGCTTTTCGATGGCGAGCCTGCTGAGCGAGGTGGCCGCTACCCTGAAACCGATGGCGGAGGAAAAGCAAATCAGCCTGGAAATCGCCTCGGCCAACGGCCGCTCGCTCGCTTGGGCCGATCGGGACAAAGTTACTCAGGTGTTGACGAACCTGATCGGCAACGCCGTCAAGTTTACGCCTAACTCGGGTAAGGTAACGATGACGGTGAGCCGGCCGCAGGACGCGTGGCTGCAGATCTCCATCGCCGATACGGGCCCGGGCATTCCGCCGGACGAGGCGAGCAAAATCTTCGATGAATTTTATCAGATGAGCCGGCCGGGTCGCGAGAAGTCCAAGGGGGTGGGGCTCGGGCTAGCGATCTCCAAGAAGCTCGTCGAGATGCATGGTGGAAAAATCGCGGTGGAAAGTGTCCTTGGGAGGGGCAGCAATTTCTTCTTCACCCTTCCGGTCCAGAGACCCCATGACGCCGATGCAACCGTGAGCCGGGAAGGAAGCCTATGACGGCCCTTGGCGAGATGATCCTTGTGGTTGATGATGATCCCTATATCCAAGAGGCTCTGGGAGACCGCTTGGAGTCAATGGGCTATGGCGTCATGCGCGCCTCCGATGGAAAACAGGCTCTGGAAATCATCGACCATCAGGACCCCCAACTGGTGTTCCTCGATATCGAAATGCCGGGCATGAAGGGACTCGACGTGCTTCGCGAGATACGCAAACGGGAGAAAGATTTTCCCGTGGTTATGATTACGGCGTACGGTTCGGTAGATCTGGCCGTGGAAGCTATGAAAGACGGGGCCTATGATTTTATTCCAAAGCCATTCAAAGCCGGCCACATTGCGCTGGTAGTCGACAAGGCGATGGAAAGGCAAAGACTTCGCCGTGAAAAAGAAATGCTTTCCGAAGAAGTCGACAGGCGTTATCGTCTGGTGGCCGGCGCCAGCACAAGACTCAATACGGTTATCAGCGCGGCGAAAAAGGCCGCGGCGAGCAAGAGCACGGTTCTGTTGCTGGGCGAAAGCGGGACGGGTAAAGAACTTTTTGCCCGGGCGATTCATAATTGGAGCGAGAGAAAAGATCGGCCCTTTGTTGCGATCAATTGTGTCGGTCTTTCCAGAGAGTTATTGGAAAGCGAATTGTTTGGCCACGAAAAAGGCGCTTTTACCGGCGCCAACCAGCTCAAGAGGGGCAAGATCGAACTGGCCAACGGCGGCACCGTGTTTCTGGACGAAATCGGCGACATTTCCGAGGAACTGCAGACCAAGCTCTTGAGATTCCTCCAGGAGCGGGAATTCGAGCGGGTCGGCGGTACCCAGCTCATCCGGGTAGACGTTAGAATCGTTGCCGCCACCAACCGCAACCTCGAAGCCGCCGTCGAAGGCGGGCGCTTCCGGGAGGATCTGTATTACCGCATCAACGTGGTCCCGCTGGTGCTTCCACCCCTAAGAGGCCGCAAGGAAGACGTGCCGGCGTTAACTCAGTTTTTTATGCAACGATTTTCCAGCGAGTCGAAAAAAAACTTCACCGAGATATCCCAGGAGGCGATGGAAGCATTGACCAGTTACGACTGGCCGGGCAACGTCCGCGAGCTGGCGAACGTCATCGAAAGAGCCGTCGTTCTCGGACAACCTCCAACGATTCAAATCGAAGATCTCTCGCCCGGAATCGTCGGCGCAGAGGCGGAAGTTGACACTCGCTCGACGTCTCCCTCCTATCACGAGAGCGTCGATGAATATCGCCGCGAGGTGATTGTCAATGCTTTGGCACAGACGCAGGGGAATCGCGCCGCAGCCGCCCGGCTGTTGGGTCTGCAGAGAAGTTATCTCTTGAAGCTCATGAAGTCGTTCAGCATCTCCTGAATCTTTTCCGACACGCAGGCGTATCTTTAACGCCACTTATTTTCGGCTTTCGGCCGACCGTAGGCAGCGCCTACGGTCAGAATTCTCCTGCAATGTTCAATAAGTTGCACTAAGCCCCGCTCATTCTTCCCGGTTGGCACGGGCCCTGCTCTAGTCGGTAAAAGCAATCCTAACCGGAGGGAAAAATGATGGCAGGGCAAATACTCGTCCCGTTAAGACGGTCCGATCGAATCGAATTATTTCTCCCCTACATCGAACAAATCACGCAACCGGGACTCAAAGTCGTCTTTCTTGTGCAGCTTGGCTCGAGCGGATTCAAAGAATTGGCCGGTCAATTACTCGCCATCCACACCGGAATCCGATCCGCTTATTTGCCGGAGAGAATCTGCGAAGGAGACGGCGCGGAGAAGCGACGACATCTCGCTGAACGGCAGGTTAACGCCGCCTGCCAGTCATTGCGGAAGAGAGGCATCAAGCTTGAGGTCCATGGTTATGAGGGCTCGCTACAACGGATCGTGCAGCAGTACTTGGGAAGGGAGAATGTCCAGCTGGTGATGATGCGCCCGAGCAGCAATTGGCTGGCGGATTCTTTGCGCAAGATCGCGTCTGTTTTGCGCTTTTTTACCCCGCCCAGCGCCCCTCCGGTACTCCTTCTTCATCCGAGTAACCCGGGCGAGAGATGAAAAGGACGGCAATGATAAGGCCGAATAAGGATCCAAAATGCATCTAGAAGGGAGTGCAACCGCAGAGTTGCCAAGCTTGAGCGGGGCAACTCAGCGCCTTTCCCGCCTAGGGGTGAAACACCTGCCCTTGATCGTGGCCCTCGCCGCAGCCTGGTTCATCTGGCATATACCGCCGGCCGCATCCATGGATCCGCGGGGATTCCACTTCTTGGCGACCCTGACCGTGGCTGTAACTCTTTGGGTGTTTGCTTGGCTCGACGATTACGTCGTCGGACTCATGTTGCTGCTTTCCTGGGTTGTCTTGGAGATTGTGCCGTCCAAGGTGGCGCTGGCGGGGTTTTCGGAGGGTTCGTGGTTTTTTGTTGTCGGCGCCCTGGGAATTGGAGCGGCGGTGAGCAAGACCGGCCTTCTGCACCGGCTGTCGGTTCATCTCTTGAGCCGTATCCCGATCGGTTACTCTAGAACCTACAGTTTTTTTCTCCTGACCTCGGGTCTGGCAATTACCCCGCTACTACCGACCGGCAAAGCAAGAACGGCGATCGCTTTGCCGTTAACCCAGTCGATCTCCCGAGCCAGTGGCTTCGAGCAACAATCCAGCGGTTCCGCGGCATTGAACCTTGCGGCCCTGGTCGGCTTTAGCCAGATGTCTTTCATGTTTTTGACCGGCGGTGAATTCTGCCTGATAGGTTGGAACTTGCTGCCGTCCTCGGCGAAGTCAGAGTTCGGCTGGGTGACGTGGTTTGTGGCGGCCCTACCGGCTGGCGTGATTATTTTAGCCGGTGTGCTCGCCGCCATCTTCTACTTTTTTCCGGTAAGCTCACCGGCGACAATCAGCTTGCCTGACAAGGTCCGGTTAAAGGGCCCGGGGCCCATAAAGAAAGATGAATGGATCGCGCTTACAACCCTAGGATTAACCCTTACCGGCTGGCTGACGATGTCACTGCACGAAATCAATGAGGCATGGATCACCCTTGCGGCACTCTTGGTGTTTTTGATTACCGGGATCCTCGATAAGCACGCTTTCAAGAATAACCTGGACTGGGGCCTGATCGTTTTCTTCGGTATTGTGACCAGTATGGCGGCTATTTCCAGTCATCTGAGGATCGACCGTTGGTTTATTGAGCTGGTCGCGCCGGTACTCATGAGCGCGTCATTAAATGCCTGGGGTTTTCTTGCCTGGGTTATCTTGCTTGTTTGTGGTGCCCGGCTCTTCGTCCGCAAGAGCGCTGTGGTGACGTTTTTCACTCTTACCCTGGTCCCCCTTGGTCAGAATGTCGGCATTCATCCAGGGGTGGTTCTGCTGACCATCGTCATGGCAAGTGAATGTTTTTTTCTCGCCTACCAGGACGGTCCTTACCAAATCGCCTATTCAAGCACGAGCGGGTTAGCCTTTTCGCACAGCCAAGCGAGAAAGATCTTGGTGGTCAAATGCCTCGCCACTCTTATCGCCACAGCGATAAGCATCCCGTACTGGAGGATGTTAGGGCTTATCGGTGGCTAATCGCAGTTTCTTTGCTGACCTTATCACCCTTTAATGCGCGCTAGGATCCGCCGCGGCAGATTCCGGACGCTCATTTTCACTTACCAGCCGGCCGTGGAAACCGGCTGCTGTCTTTATCGCCAGGATTCCTTTTCATACTCTGGCTTCGATTAGGAGGGGGTGCATGTTTTTTGATACTCCCCGTATCCAAGAGTATCCCGCCCTTCGTGGAGTCGGTATCCAAACCTAGGCTCGGCCTAGATATTTTCAAGCAAAAGTGACCTAAGATCTCCAGCGAAGTGTCCTCGCCGTTGGCACGGCGCGTGCGAATCAATCGGTGAGGAGCTGAGGATTAGAAAAGAGGCCTGCAGTACGGGAGGCCATGATGGAAAAGCTATTGGTCACCATGACGGCGCACAATCCAATAGAAACGCTGATGCCTTGCCTTGAGATGCTGGCGAGACCGGGGATGACGGTAATTTTTCTTTTTCAGTATCCCGTGGACTCTTGGTCGTATTTTCGAGATCACCGAATTACCGTGGAATCTGCAAGACACGCGACGGCGGTGGGTCGAGCCGTAGCGCATCGCTACAATTGGGAAGCGCAGAAAGAGCGAGCCCGGCTGATGGTTGCTCCTGCCATTGAGACTTTGGAGGCCAGGGGCGTCGAGGTCGAAGTTCATTTGTGCTCGGGCCGTTGGGCAAGAGCAATAAACCAGTATCGCCTCGATAAAGACGTTCGTTGGATCGTGACTCAATTTCCGCGGTCCGGTTTGACGGGCTATTACTCAGCCAGGACCATGGTGCCGTTCGGCTGGTCCGGTTATTTGCTGTCCGTGCGATGCGGTCCGGACTTTTCCCAGAAAGAACGGCCTCGAGGTCATAGTCTGCAAAAAACTGGCACGCTCGGTTGATCAATTGTTCTGTCGGTGAGGTATGGCAGAAAGCCTACAAAGGAAAAGAAAATGACAATTGAAAATCTCATTGCAGAATCATTGCTTCGCCCCGGGAACGGCAAGAACCCGCCCACCGCAGTTTCCGAGATCGCTCATGAGCTCAAAAACTGCGTTAGCGTCTTGTTGTTGCTGGTTGAAACTATCGAAATCGACCGCCAACAGCCGGTTTCTGACGATGACAATATGAAAGATCTAAAAAATCTAATCCTCAAAATGAATGGCTTAGTGGATAGGCTGAAATGACTTATCCTTGCGCGGTTTCTGCCAGCTCTGCATAGTTTTGTCGCGCGAGCTTTCGACGACCGGTCTCGATCTCGTGAATCATAGCCAAGAGCTTGCGACAGAGCGGCGTCGGAATTTCAAGCTTTTCTCCCTCTCGAACCACGTGGCCAAGGGTGTAATCCACTTCCGTTTTGATACCGTTCTGCATTTGCCGCAGCGGCCCTTTACGGTCGTCAATATGCCATGACTTGGCCATCTCATGCACAGCGGCCAGACGCTTCTCAAAGGGGTTACCGGGGTGAAAGTCGAGCGGATTGTATTCGGCCAGGGGAATGAAGCGGGCGCCGGCGGCTTGGCCGACGGCGACGACTTCGGCGAAGAAATCCACCAGCACGCGACGCTCGGCGTCGCTCTTACAACTCGCGGCCAAAGCGTTATCGTCGAGAGAGCCATAATATCCCAAGCAGGTATAGGTGAGCTTGCTCCACAGTACGCCGAGAATATTGTCGGAGATTTCGCTGGGTATTACCGAGTCGAGAAGGGCGTTGATTGTTTCCAGTTGGCGGGTTTGCTTGCCGTGAAGATGGCCGAGGTACAAGTGTCCTCGCGTCGCTGTATGCAGATGCCCGGGTGCAGCTTGCGGGAGCCCATGCGGATTGCGACCCCGATGGTCCGCTCCGGTCCAACTTTTTCTTCGAGCAGCGGGGGGTTGATGCCGTTCTGCAAGGATACGAGCAGGCCGCTGTCCGTAAGATGCGGCAACACCGTGGCGAGCGCATCCGGCGTATAGTTGGATCGCACCGCAATAAAACCGATGTCGAACTTGCCTTCGATCCGGTCCGGGAGGACTATGTGAATTTTCACGTTGAATGGACCGTCGGGCACGTCCACCTGCAATCCCTGCTGGTGGATGGCGGCCACATGCTCCTTGTCGATATCGACGAACGTTATATCATTGCCGGCGCGCGCGAGGCGGCCGCCGATAATCCCGCCGATCGGTCCGGTGCCAATGACGATCATGCGCATAGTTGTGTTGATACCTCCGTTGCTATTCACTGATACGACAGCACGATATTTGAAGCGGGCAAAGGGGTCAACCGAAATATTGGTCCGAGCGAAGCTAAAAAGAGAGGGGGTCTTGCGCGCGATTAGCTAACCCCAATCGTTGCGCCAGTG
>Ga0209819_10000373_pt1 | contig 12848 bp, 10 predicted proteins | sample PPLLak2March2015_FD_187248 | JGI IMG/M metagenome (GOLD analysis project Ga0209819, IMG submission 187248) | Freshwater sediment microbial communities from Prairie Pothole Lake near Jamestown, North Dakota, USA - PPLs Lake P7 Core (1) Depth... | ecosystem: Environmental > Aquatic > Freshwater >... | reverse complement strand
CGATGCGCTCATACACAATATGGACTTGTCCGGTTGCTGGGTGCTTCCATTCGGTCGGCCCTTTGATCGCGTAGGCCGACGTTCTGTGGCGGTAATTGCCGTCAACCTTAGGCATCTCCAGCTCGCGCCGCCCGTTCCACTCGCCTCCGGACCAAAGTTCCACGGGAATGAACCTTTCTTTGGTCTCGAAATTCGTTGCACCGTCCCAAGGGTTCACGTCCGCCGCGCCAATGCGTGAAGACGAAGGACCACTTATGGCGATCGCGACAGCCGCCAAAATGAGGAGTCGGTAGTTTTTCAAAGCACTCTCCTCAACGACTAGGCACAGACTAATCGCGCTGCGGACTCTCGCGCGTGACTACTGTGCCAAAATTTTTCTTATCCGGTCTAGTACCTCCGGAGGTTGATCGATCACTGACTTGGCGATCTTGGTCAGCTCTTCGCCGCTGACCGGTGTGATTTCCAACTTGTTCTTGGCGGCGTCCTCCAGGAGCGCGGGATCAGCCATGCTCTTCATGAAGGCTTCGCGCAAAACCTTGGTCCGTTCCGGCGGCGTCGCCGGATGGGTCACGATCGGGCGGCCGAGCTCGCCGGAACCGAGCATGACCGTGACAACGCGTCGCCCGAGATCGGAGGTTTTGACTTCGTCCATGAGCTCACTGAGCAAGGGCGTCTCCGGCAACCGCGGGTCCCGCTTCTGCCCGGTTTGCACCAGGATCCGGACGAAGTTTTTCTTTCGCCACGTATGGTAAGGCTCGCGCGCGAAGTAAGCTGCGGTAGTGAACGAGCGGCACACGACTTCGTTTCGCTCGGTAGCCAGATCGATCTCGTTCCCGCCAGCGTAACCTGTTACGATCTGAAACTTTGTTCCCAACGCTTCTTCGAGCATCCGCGGGATATAATGCCCGCTGGTTCCGGTACCGGTGGCGCCGCATTTGGGAGGTTCGTTAGCTTTACGAATGTCCTGCATCGTCTTATACGGCGCGTCGGCACGCATATAGAGCATGTGCTCTGACTTGTCGGAACTGGCCAGCCAGGTGAATTTGGTCCAGTCGAATTTCACTTCCTTGTTGCCTTGGATCTGGTTGAAATAATGCGCCGGATTGATCGAGGCGATGGTCAAACCGTCGGGCTTGGCAACTTCATAAACGAAGTTCGCTGCCACCATGCCACCCGCCGCCGGCATGTTCTGCACGATAACACTTGGATTGCCCGGAATATGCTTCCCGATGTAGCTGCCGAGCAGTCTCCCGTACATATCGTACGCGGTGCCCGCGCCGGAACCCACGATTAAGGTCACCGTCTTGCCCTGATAAAATGGCGCTTGCGCGTAAAGTCCAGGGCTAGGTAAAAAAAAGAAAAAAACGATCAAAGTGATTTGTTTCATGTAAGGCCTCCTGTGTGTCTTAAATGATTTTTTCACAAACGAACCGCATCCATAGCGGGTCCACTCGCGCAGCGCAATACTAGATCGGAAGCCTGCGCACCAGCAAGCGAACCCCGAGCTGTCGTATTTCATTGCAGCAGACTTTCATAGCATGAGAAACGAAGAGTTCGCGATAACACGCTTCCGTCGAAAATTGTACGTCGAAGGGGAACGCTCCTCAGGAGCTTCCAAAAGAGCAATAAAAACGATATGCATTTCTGGTGTTTTTTAGACCATAGAACAATTGCCAATTCGAGACAAATCCGCCACCGGCAGACAAGAATCATCTCCAGAAGCGGCGGCTCTTCTAGAACAGGTTGAGTTCATGGCGGTATAAAAATTGCTCTGTTTTCGCCCCTCAACAAAGCGTGGAGGTCTGGATGGACGACAAGCCAGAAAACAAGGAACGGTCAGGAAGTCGTAGGGTCGTCATAGCGCTCGCCAGTTGTGCTTTGGGTGCGGGATTGATCCTGTTCGTGTCACAAATGGGCTCCAATCCGGAGGATCAACCCGCAGAAAAGAAATCCTCCATAGAAGCGAAAAAGAAAAAGACCCCTCGTTCCTGGAACATCGCTTTGGGCAATGTCGTCGTCGTAGCACCCGAGCTGGGCTTTAACGCCAAAGTCCTGAAGGGCGGCTGGGTAGAGGAGTCCAGGATCGCGGCCAGACTCGAAAGTCAATTACAGGCTCTCCGCGAATTCTACCGTGAGCAAAGCGAGCACGATCCGAGCCTCATGGGTGGCATGCTGCTCCAACTTAGCGTCAATGCCTCGGGCGAAGTTACTCACGTTAAGGAACTCGTCTCACGCATCACCGACATTGAATTCAAGAAGGCGGTGCTGGCCGAGTTATCCAAATGGACCTTCCCGGAAATGATCCCCGAGACAACAACCATCAATTGCCCGCTGCTGTTTGTTCGCGAGGGCATGGATATCAACACGCTCGTTCAGTGGGAAAAAACCCTCGGACAATTCACCGATAAATCCGTCATTGCTAAAATGAATGCCCAAGCGGCCCAAGAAAGCCAAGCCGCTGAAGCCAAAAAACGCGCCGCCGCGGTTGCCAAAGCAGCGCCAGCACCCACTAAAGTCAAAGCCGAGCAGCAATCGGAACCCAAGTCGTTTCCTCGTCTGTATCAAATCAAGCATCCCACTGCAGTTCGCACGGAACCGAACTTCGGGGCCGCCTCCGTGGGTAAATTCACAGTGGGCACCAAGGTCACCGTCATTGCTGCGACCGGGGACTGGGTCGAAGTGCGAGCGGACGATGCCGGCCTGGCCGGTTTTATTCGCAAAGAGTTTGTCGCACCGATCGAATTAACCCAGAAAATTAAGAGCGCTTCATCGCAGTAGCTCACCTCCGCAATCTCCCGCCTTGCGGCAACTGAGGGTTCTAGAGAGCCTTTTTCCCGAGCCTTTCCTCGAGCAAGTGGCGGGTCTTATTCAGGAAGCATTCGCCCGCCGATGATTGTGGAGCGGCACGGTTAAGAATAGAATACTTCCGGTACCTCAACTGGCCTGCCTATGACCAAGCAAGTTGATTTCCCTAACCCTCGATCCACGGAGAACGACATCACACCCGAAGCTTTCTTTAGAGAACGGCGCCAAGCCTTAAAGACAATCGCCGGTCTTGGCACTGGAATCATGACCGGAACGGTTTTCGGCTGCGGTCCCGCCAAGGACGCGGCGAAAATCGGCGCCCAGGAGCACCCACCGGGCGCTGAAATGTATCCGGCGCGCCGAGATTCTCGCTTCATGCTCGATCGCCAGGTAACGGATGAAATTTACGCCGCCTCCTACAATAACTTTTACGAGTTCAGCACTTTGAAGGGCAACGTCTATAAGAAGGCATCTCGCTTGCGGACCTTTCCGTGGCAGGTAACGGTTGGCGGTTTAGTTTCAAGGCCACGTGTCTTCGAGATAGACGAACTGGTTCGCGCCATGCCGCTCGAAGAACGGCTTTACCGCTTTCGCTGCGTGGAGGCGTGGGCGATGGCAGTCCCGTGGACGGGGTTTCCGTTGCGTACTCTCGTAGGAATGGTGCAGCCACTATCAGCGGCCAAATACATTCAGTTCGTTTCATTTTTCAAACCCGATGATGCGCCCAACCAAAGCCCATCTTATGGACCTTGGCCTTATACGGAAGCCCTGACGATGGCGGAGGCAACCAACGAGCTAACGTTGCTCGCGACCGGCATCTATGGTCATCCTTTGCCCAAACAACACGGAGCGCCGCTCCGGCTGGTTGTTCCATGGAAATACGGTTTCAAGAGCATCAAATCGATAGTGAAAATCGAGTTCACGGCCGAGCAGCCGCGCACCTTTTGGAATAGTCTTCGCCCCAATGAGTATGACTTTTTGGCCAACGTCGATCCCAAGGTACCTCACCCACGCTGGTCCCAGGAGACCGAGCGACTCATCGACACGGGTGAACGGCACAGGACACTTCCCTACAATGGCTATGCGGAATGGGTCGCGGGACTCTATAGCTCAGCTAGTTCGCTTTGATACCAGTTCAAGGTTCCGAGTTCAAAGTTCAAGGTTTAGACTTTAAATCTTGAACCTGGGAACCCGGAACTCGGTCAGATTAGCTGCCGCAGCGCTTTAGCCAGCAACTCGACATTCTCCACCCTGGCGCCGTGCCCCATCAAGCCCACACGCCAGACTTTACCTTTTAGTGGCCCAAGACCGGCGCCAATTTCAATATTGAATTCGTCGTACAGGCGCTGCCGCACTTTTGCGTCGTCCACGCCTTCGGGAATACGAATGGCGTTGATCATGGGTGCCCGGATCGATTCCTCCACGGCGGGCTCGAGCTCGAGCTGGCGCATCTCGCGCATAAACACCTGGTGCACTTGACGATGGCGCTGCCAGCTTGTTTCCAGACCTTCTTCAAGCACCAGCCGCAGCGCCTCATGCAAAGCATAATTCATTGAAATGGGGGCGGTGTGGTGGTAAGTGCGCTCGCTGCCCCAGTATTTCTCAATCATCGATAAGTCGAGATACCAACTCTGAACTTTCGTCTTACGTTGGCGCACCGCCTCTAAAGCTCGTTCGCTGAACGTTACCGGTGAAAGCCCCGGCGGGCAACTCAAACATTTTTGCGTCCCGCTGTAGCACGCGTCGATACCCCACGCGTCTACCTTGACCGGCGCGCCTCCCAGCGAGGTTACGGTATCGACTAAGAATAAACTGCCATCATCGCGCACCAGTCGTGAGATTTCCTCGACCGGCTGGAGCACGCCGGTGGAAGTCTCCGCGTGAACCACGGCGACGAGCTTGAAACTTCTTTGCGCCAACGCGGCGCGGAACTGTGCCGGATCGAGGGCCGTGCCCCACTCCGCTTCCACGGTTTCCACTTCCGCGCCGCAGCGTTGGGCAACGTCCACCATCCGTGTGCCGAACACGCCGTTTACACCGATAAGCACGCTATCGCCAGGCTCAATCAGATTGACGAAACAGGTTTCCATGCCTGCGCTGCCGGTCCCGGACATCGGCAAGGCGAGCCGGTTCGTGGTCTGAAACAACTCGCGCAGCATCGCCATAGTCTCATCCATGATCTTAAGAAACGCCGGATCGAGATGGCCGATTACCGGTAGAGACAGACTCTCGAGCACGCGCGGATTCACCGGACTCGGGCCCGGTCCAAGAAGCGTGCGCAAAGGCGGATTAAGTTTGGGCGGTATTCCCATATGGATCTTTCCTTTCCGTTGAAGTTTTCACTAGCCGGGTATGGCGTCCGCCGGCCTTCTCGGGGCTTGAACCTCAAACACAATTCGTTTTTCATAGCACGTTACCGAGACCACGCGATAGGGTCGAAACCTTGAGTGCCCTTTGTTTAGGCAGAGGGGTGAGTAAGCATGCAGCATTTCAACTGAGAGAATACGGCAACAAACCGATTGTCACTGAACTTTTTATCTACTCTTCTTTGGCATGGCCATTGCTCCGCCAAAAACGATAGGTTCTCAAGATAAGACAATAAAAACTGGTAGTCGGTGAAGGTGGTGCAACCGACACTGGTGCGCGCTTCTGTCTGTGGAACCGTGCCCTTCGCATGCCTCCGCGTGGGGGTGGGTGACACAGTGCCGAAGCCAAGACCTCCGGCAGCCAACTCGGAAGCGCGCACCGGTTAGCTTCAAGCCGCACAAGAGGATGAGAAGTTGAGCTACCTGCCAATTCTTTTGAAGCTTCGTGATCGTCCCTGCCTGGTGATCGGGGGTGACGCTGCGGCAACGCAAAGAGTCGAGGAATTGCTGCGAATGGACGCGCGAGTAACGGTCGTCAGTCCACGGGTCACGGAGGCAATCGAAAGACTCGCCGGTACAGGACAGTTGTGGCTGTTTAGGAGGCCGTATGCGGCTGGCGACCTTAAAGGATATTTCCTCGCCTATGCGGCCACCGGAGTCGCTGCGGTCGACGAACAAATAGCACGGGATGCAGAAGTTGAACCGGTGTTGTTGAGCGTAGTGGAGCGCGTAAACGTCGGCGACTTTCTCGACCCGCCAATCGTTCAGCGAGGCGACCTCACGATCGCCATTTCAACCAACGGCAAAAGCCGGGGCTTCGCCCAGCTTATGAAGAAAAAATTGGAGGTTCTGATCGGTCCCGAATACGGAGATCTGCTCGATCGAGTAGAGGCCGAGCGCCTCATCATGAAAAGCCGCCGCTCAACCGCGAAACCCGAAAGATCCCTGCCTAGCGAAGCGGCCTCCTAACGTTCCGCCTTGACATCTAGTTCCATCGTGCCGATCTTATCGATCGTGCCTTGTAGATGATCGCCGTCGTTGAGTTTGCTAACCCCGGCCGGCGTCCCAGTAGTAATGAGATCTCCGGGTCGCAGGGTCAGGCAGCTGGTGAGAAACCGGATGTGCTCGCGCAGGCCGCAGATCATGTCGCTCGTGTGCGCGGTCATGACTTCTTTGCCGTTCTGCAAGACTTTAATGGAGAGATTCTGCGGTTCGTCGATCTCGTCTCGGGTCACGATCCATGGCCCCAAGGCGCTAAAGGTATCAAATCCTTTTCGAATATTGCGGGTGTTGTGCATGCCCTTGCCCCACGGGTCGCGCTGGCTGATATCCCAACAGATCGTGTAACCAAATACGTAGCTGAGGGATTGATCTTCGGTCACTTTGCGCGCCCGTTTCCCGATCACCGCGCAAAGTTCGCACTCGAAATCGACCAGCTTGGAGATTTTCGGGAGAATAATCGTATCCCCGGGACCGATGATCGATGAAGTCGTCTTAAGAAAGAATTCTGCCATCAAGTCATCTTTGTTCTTGATTTCCTTGTTGGCGCTCCCCATCCGATCGACCATTTCCGCGCGGTGCGCGTAGTAGTTCGCGGCCGCCGCCCATAGAGAACCCGGATTGGTTATCGGGGCCAAGAGTTTCACGGAGCCGATATCGACGCCGCCCGAGCCAGAGGCGACATCGCGGGCAACCTGCATCGCCGCGGGATTGTTGGCCAGCGCGTCGATAATTTCGAGCATGGTGTAACCCTGGCGCGCCAGACCCGCCTTGATCAACGCGTCGCCGAAATTATGAACCTTGTCGGCGACGATCACGCCAGCTTGATTGTTATTGTAATGACAAATTTTCATGTGCGCCTCCGCCTTCTCAGATTCACAGACTTTCCTCTCATACCTGAAGGCCTCGCTAAAGTCCAACAGGCCGTCGCCGAGTGAAGACAACATTGAAATTCGAAACTCGAAACCCGAAATTTTCCTCCCTCGACACTCTACCCTCGACCCTCATGCGCGTTTGACGATCATCCCCCGGCCGTCGTATTAGAAGCGAGCGATCTTGCACATACCCTAAGGAGCAAAATAAGATGTTGAACCTAACGGTAGCCGTTACCCGAAATCTCCGGTTTGAGCCGCTCATCGACGGCACCATCACGTCGAAGATACTTAATCTGCAATTCGTGGTCACCACGCCGCCCGAGCTTTTCTACCGCAATCTCAAGCACGACGAGTTTGACGTTTTCGAAATGTCTCTCTCCGAGCTCATCATCACTCGGGAACGCGGCGCGGGCACGCGATGGCAGTGGAGCGCTCTTCCGGTGTTCCCCGCCAAGGCCTTTTTATGGTTGGGGCTTTACGTGAACAGTCAGGCGCGGATCCGAGGCCTTGAGGACTTCCGCGGCAAGCGCGTGGGAATCCCGGATTATGGCATGACGGCCGCCCTCTGGTTCCGCTCTTTTCTCAAAGAGCTTCACGGAATCCGGCCCCAGGAAATTCTCTGGCATGTCGGACGGACCAAGCAGTTCAGTCACAGCGCGCTTGTGGGTATTGACCAGCACCCACTGCGCGGAATCGAGCTCAAGTGGCTGACGGAGGAAGAGACTTTGGATCGCATGTTGGATCGCGGCGAACTGGATGCTGCCTACAGCATTGCGCCCAGCCACGATCCCAAGTTGCAAACCTTCGGCAGCCAGATCGACCGTTACGGCGGAACGCCTATCGCGGGAAACTCCCGATTGCGAAAGTTATTTGACGATGGCGGCCGCCAGGTGGTGATCGATTATTTCCGGAAAACCGGCATCGTTCCGGCCAATCATACCCTTGCCGTCCAAAACCGTTTGCTCAAAGAACATCCCTGGCTCGCGTTGGAGCTCTTTAAGCTTTGCCGGGAAGCGAAGCAGGTGGCTTACGAAAGGGCGAAACGGTGGAGCTCGGCTTATCTCTATTTCGAAGGCAACGACGTGGGGAACCAGGCTGCTCTGTTCGGCGACGATCCTTTTCCGTACGGTATCAAAGCCAATCAAAAGATGTTGGAGCTTCTCTTTCGCAACTCCCACGAGGAAGGCCTGACTCAAAAGCTCGCTCGGGTCGAAGATGTCTTCCATCCGAATACGTTGGATACTTGACCGGGCGCATTGTTTGCAACTAACGTGGAGCATAGCCGATAAGGAAAATCCATGAGCGCTCAATTTGCCGCCGTCGACGCCGACGGACATCTCGAAGAAGTCCACATCAATTGGAAAGAGCGGGTCTCTGAAAAATATCGGACGATGGCACCTGAAGCGCGTCCGGCGAGCGACAGCCATTTGCGTCTCATGCTGGAAGGCAAACCCTGGCCGAAACCGAGCGGTTTTGGCCTCGGCGTTGGCGGACCTTACCGGCGTCCGCATCCACGCCGCGAGGGAATGAAGGACCCCAAAGCGCGGCTGGTTGATATGGACAGGGAAGAAATCGAAGTCGCTGTGCTTTTCGGAGGAGGTATTGGCGGGACCATTCCCGCTCTCGAGGATGCCGCCTTCGCAGCCGAATTGGCCAGCGCCCGCAACACCTGGGTTGGGGAATATTGCTCAGCCAATCCGGCGCGCCTCAAGGGAACAGCGGTGCTGCCCCAGCAAGACATTCCAGCGTCGGTGGCTGAGCTCAGACGCGCTGTAAGCGAGTTGGGATTCGTCGGGGTCTCGCTGTTGCCCAATCTGCGTGGACGCCATATGGGCGATCCCTATTTTTTCCCTCTTTACGAAGAGGCCGAGCGTCTTAACATTCCCATTTGTGTCCATATGTTCTTGGGGCGTTACGGGTCAGAGGCGACAGGCACAATGCGTGTCGACAAGTTCTTTTATTCCCACCTTTTTGGTCACACCTTCGAACAGATGATTGCTTTGGCCGTGGTTTTGGGAGAAGGGGTCTTGGACCGTTTCCCAAAGCTTCGCTTTGTGTTTTTGGAATCGGGTTGCGGCTGGCTGCCCTACTGGTTTTACCGTTTGGACGAACATTATGAAGTGCTGGGTAATCAGGTGCCGCAGCTCCAAACGATGCCGAGCAAGCTTTTGGAGCGTGGGCAGCTCTATTTTTCCTGCGAGGCCGATGAGCCGGAGATCCCCCATGTTATAGAAACCATTGGCGATGACTGGATTGTCTTCGCCTCCGACTACAGCCATTTCGATAGCAGATTTCCCGGAGCTTCTAAGCCGCTCAGCGAGAATAAACGACTCAGCGACTCATCCAAGCGCAAGATCCTCAGAGACAATGCACGCCGGCTCTACGCGCTCACTTGAAAGGACGAATGATGTTGTTACCTCTGATCCGACAAATTATTCTGCTCCTTGAAAGATGCGTCGATCGATTGTTCCCTCTCCCCTCGTGGGAGAGGGCTAGGGTGAGGCGGCGCTACCAACCGTCGTCACCCTCACCTCTATCCTCTCCCGTCAAGGGAGAGGAAGGAACTACTCTAAACCTGCGATCAAGCCTCAAATTTCTGGGAATAGCAATTTTGTCAGCGCTTCTGCCTGTCAATAGCGCTCTTGCTGAGAACGTCAAGATCGGCATTCCTTCGCTAACCGTGACCATGATGCCGGTGGCGGTCGCGAAGGAACAGGGCTTCTTTCAAAATGAGGGCCTCAACGTCGACATGGTGCTCATGCCGGCGGCGCTCAACATCAAAGTGCTTCTGAGCGGCGACATCCAATACGCCACGACCATAACCGCCGGAGTGGTGGCTAACGTGCGCGGCGTCAACACCCGGGTCGTGATGTGCTTTGTCGATCGGCCGCTCCTCGACCTGGTTGGCAACCCGGAGATTAACTCGATCGCAGACCTCAAAGGAAAACTGGTCGGAATCTCATCGCGCGGGGGATTGCACGACGTGACCATGCGCCGCATCTTCACCCAGTCGAAGATGGATCCTTCGCAAGCAACCTTTATCACGGTCGGCGAACAGGGCGCGATGTTGACTGGCATAAGGACCGGACGGATTTCCGCGGGGCTACTCAACCCGCCCCATAATTTTGTCGCTTACCGGGACGGCCTTAAGAATTTGGGATTTGCCGGAGACTTTTTTCGCGCGCCCAGCACGGGCATCGTAACCATGCGCGAAACTTTAGAACGATCTCCGGAGCAGGTTCGGCGCCTGACCCGCGCTTTAACCCGGGCACGAGCCTTTGCGAGAGAAAACAAGCCTGCCACGGTCGCCATTCTAAAACGCTTCGTCAGATTACAAGACGAAGACTTGGTCTCGAAAATTTATGACTACCACAGAAAGGCCGAGACGCCGGACGGCAGGGTTGACACAGCCTTGGCAACCGAAACCGTCCGCGACGTGCTTAAGACCGAAGGAATCACGAAGGAGATTCCGGTAAATCAAGTGTTCGATTTTTCCTACCTGCCCCCACGCTGAGTTCGCCGAATCAAAGGTTCAAGACGTTCAAGCAGTTCCAGCCGTTCCAAACGTCACTTCTGTCGAACAACTTCTTTCAATTGATTAAACGAATTCGCCACTAAGACTTTTTCTTCAAGCAAGGAAAACTCAAAACGACTTGAACGCTTTGAACCGTTTGAACGGCTTGAACTGCAGCGCTATCTGAGTTCCGGCATCACGCGTTCTGCAAATAGCCTAATATTCTTCAGCGCCATTTCCTGCGGCATGCCACCGAAATAAAACGTGCCCGAAATGGTCGTCAGACCGGCAGATTCACGCCATTTCTGAATCGTGTCGACGCAGCGCTCGGGATCCCCGGCGATCACGAATCCCTCAATGATCTGAGTCTTGGCGTCGCGCTGGATGAGCAATCCCGCTTCTTTCCGATCGGTATCCGCCGCGTGATGCACCTCCAGATAATTCCCTAAATAAGGCGACGCTTCTTCCACCGCTTTATCCAAGCTGCTCGACACGTAGATATGAAACTTTCCCAAGACCTCCGTTGCCGTGAAGTCGTGCCCGGCCTTGGCCAGCCCGTGGCGATAAGCTTTTACGAATCCGGGCAGCATCTGCGGGTCGCGGTAGAGATAGGGCAGTGTCATCAAGTGATAGCCGTTTTCACCCGCCCAGCGAAACGAATCTTCGCTCCGCGCACAGCCGACCCAGATCGGGGGATGCGGGCGTTGCACCGGCTTGGGGAGGACAGGAACATTTTGGACGTCATAGAAATCGCCTTTGAAGTTAACCGGTTGATCGGACCAGGCCTGGCGAATGATCTCCATTCCCTCGACCATGCGCCCGGTGGATTCAGCTTGGTTGACGCCGAATTTTTTGTATTCGTGCGCCTCGCTGCCTTTTCCCACGCCGAAATCCAACCTGCCGTTGGAAATAACATCCACCATCGCGTAGGACTCGGCCACATCGAGCGGATGGTGTAATGGCAACACGTTGATGGCCACGCCGAGCCTTATGCGTCGCGTCGTCCGCGCAATCGCCGAGAGAAACGTCGGCGGATGGGGCAAGGTCCCACCATACATGGCAAAATGATGCTCCGTAACCCAAACGTGGTCGTAACCCAGCCGGTCCATCTCCTCCATCTGGCTAAACATCCGCTGATAAAACTCATTGATCGGTCCGTCCAGATCAGGAATATACGTTGGCAGATAATGAGCGCCACATTTCATTGCGTTGCGATCCATTTAGGTGAATTCCTCCGGTAATTCGCGTCTAGCTATTTAGAATAGTTAGCGCAGCGTTGACTGTCAACGCGGGCGGGTTTCAGCTGGCTTCGCAAACTCCGGTCGGTTGGACGAAAACAATCCGATCTCTTGCGACGCCGTCTTTTCTGTATTGAAGTTGATGAGGGACGGGCTACTTGATCCCCAGCTCCTTGTTGACTTCGCGTTGAATGGTGAAGTCGAACACGATGGAAGGAGCCACAGGCTGGGGCAATTTGAGAATTTGGGAGTCGAGAATCAGATATTCTTTGATCTCTTCCTCCGTGGGAATGCCCGTCACGGTGAATGCTGGTTTAGCCAAACGATACGATTCCAGGGCAGTCGCAACGTCGGTGTTCCACATTTTCGCGAGCATTTCACTTACCTCTTTTTCATTCTGCTCAAAGTAACGGGCTGCCTTGGATTTGGCGCGGAGAAGCTTCTTCACCAGCTCCGGTTTCTCCTGCAGAGTCTTCACACCCACGGCCAAGCCATTCTGGATGCTGGCGTATTTATCCACTGCGCTGTCGAGAACATTCATCTTGTATTTGTCGCGCGCAAGCAGCACCCAAGGGGGACTGATAGCCGCAACTTGAACCGTGTTGCTAATCAAACCCTGCAGGTGCCGGCTCTCCTCTCCTCCGGCAATCGTCGTCAGATCCTTGTCCGGATCGAGCCCGCCCAGGCTGAGCATTTTTTTCGCCGCGGTATGCTGGCTGCCGCCGATGGTGGCCGTGGCCAATACTTTTCCCTTGAGATCCTTGACCGACCGGTACTCGGACCGGCTGACCAGCCAAAAAATCGGACGGCGAAGACTGACCGAGACCACGCGCAGGGGCGCGCCGCGCTGAATCGCCCGAATGGCGCTGCCGATCGAGCTCAAGCCGTTAAGCTCGCCGGTTACCCCGGCGGCGATCGCCGTATTCGCCGACATTTGCACCAGCAAGGGTTCCAGTCCCTCCTCCTGGAAAAACTTCTTTTCCTTGGCGATGAAAAACTCTATGGAAGTAATCCCGCTGCTCGAATAACTCAGGGTGACTTTTTGCAGAGT